>SXGQ01375817.1_pt1 | contig 12753 bp, 9 predicted proteins | sample 3178371 | NCBI WGS metagenome assembly SXGQ01 (sample SAMN11356859, study PRJNA531348) | freshwater metagenome | isolation source: freshwater sample F1-20 | place: China: Fuxian Lake, Yuxi | collected 2017-12-25
CAGGTGCAGCCGGGCCGAGAGCATCCAGAGCGTCTCGGCCGCCTGCACCGCCGCCTCGATGAGCCGCTCGGCGGCGCCGTCGCGGGCCCAGCGGAGCCGGTCGTACTCCGTCGGCGGCATGCCCGGCGGTGGCTGCCGGTCGCGCGAGGCGACCGTCACGGCGGCCCGCACGAGCGCCCGTCGCAGCCGTCGCAGCGAGTGCCGCCAGCCAAGGCAGGAGTCGATCTCGGCCCGCACCGGCACCGCACGGGCGTCCGCGTCCAGGCGGCACCAGGCGGTGACCGCCTGGCGGAGCAACTTGCAGACGCCCATCAGGAACTCGGCGGCTTCCTCGACGGCCGCGAGACCGCCCGCGGCCGAACCACCCGGTGCGTCGACGTCGATCATGCCGCCTTCCACGCCGTCGTCCGCGGAGTCGCGCCACACCATCGACTCGTAGGCGGCGGCGACGCTCTCCTCGGCGCCGGGCTGTTCGTCGTCCTCGCCGTCTCCGGCCGGCCCGCGGCGCTCCCCCGGCTCGCGGCCCACCGCCACGGTCTCGATCAGGTCGACGACGGCGGTGGTGTTGGCCTCGACGAGTTCGAGAAACCGGCGGACCCGTGTCCGTCCCGCGGCCGAAGTGTCGGCTGCGGCCAGCGTCATCCAGCGGGCGGCCGCACCCAGCCATACCGGCCCGGAGCGCTCGACGGCGGCACCCTCGAGAAGCGATGCCCAGTGCACGAGCAGGCCCAGCGAGCCGTCGAGATCCCCCTCGCGCAAGAGCGCGTCAGCCGCCTCCGCATGCGTGCGCGGAGACGTGAAGGCCGCCACCTCGCGCCGCCAGAAGCCGGGGGGCGGCGGCCCGTCCGCAAACTCGCGACGCCGGCCCAGGGAATCGATCACCTCCCTCGCGGCGTCGACAGCCTCGCGACCCGAGAGGTGCGTCACGCCCGACACGGTCGTCGTCGCGAACCGGTCCCACCAGGCCGCGAGCCGCTCCAGCGACGCCGCGGCGCGGGCCGCCACCGCCGCCTGCCCGCCAGCGAGGCCCGCCTGCCTCCAGGCGGCGGCGTAGCCGTCGAGAATCGAGCCGGTCACGTTGACGAGGTCGTCCACCCGCGGGTCGGGCAGGCTCTCGCCGCCGGGGTCGTGCAGGGGGAACTGGCCGGACAAGCCGAGAATGTTCCAGGGATCGACGGCCGCCCCGCAGCCGACCGCGCGAAAGAGCAGGTCGGTCGCCGCGTCGAGGTCGTCGAGCGCAGCGGCCGTCTCGCCCTCACGACGCAACGCCTGATGGGCGGCGACGACCCGGCTGGTGATCCGCGAAAACATCCGGGCCGAGGCGGCCGGCACGGCGGCCGACATCCGCTCCGCTCCCGCGGCGCGCCCGATCCGCGCGAGCACCGAAGCCAGCGCGACGCTCTCCACCTGCCGGGCGCGGCGACCTGCCAGCACGGCGTTGATGTGCCGCCGCACGCCCGCGAACGGCTGGCGCAGCCGCCGGGCCTCGTCCTCCAGCCGGCTCCGATGAGGCTCGGGCAGTCGCGTGAGCAGCCAGCGGTAGAAGGCATCGCGGTAGGCTGCGATCCGCGGCAAGAGTTCGGAAAGCGGCAGCCCGGCCTGGCGGGCGCCGGGCCCGTGGCCCGACAGACCCGAGGCCATGAGCATCACGCCCGCGAGCACCGCCGAGGACTCCCAGCGGAGTTCCGCTTCGCGCTGCGGGGTCCTGTCGTCGCGGGGGGCCGCCGGCCAGGAGAGGATGCCGTCGAGCGTCGCCTGCTGCACGACCATCCGCCGGTAGTTGCCCTGGCCGTCGATCCGGGCCGGATCCCACAGGCCGAACAGGTAGTTGGGCCGGCTGGCCGCGGGATGGAGGAAGTCGAAGGCCCGCGGATCGATCGCGAGTTCCTCGAGCAGCTCCAGTTCGAAATCGGCCTGCTGCACGAGTTCCCGGGGTGCCTCGCGGAGGATGTCGATCGCGCCGGCCACGAGGCCGCCGTAGCGGCCGTGGGCCGCCCCCGCACCGGACGCATAGAGGGGCACCGGCCTGACCCGCTCGTGCCGGTAGGGCTCCGAAAGCCGCCCGTTCTCCAGCACCGCCACGGGCCGCCAGCCGACATAGTCGTTGAGCCGGTCGATCGCGGCGGCCGCGGCCGCCTGCGGGTCGTCGCCCGGGCTGGCGGCGGCCAGCACCGCCTGCAATGCCGCCATCACGAAGTAGGGCCGCTCGATCGCGCCCCGCGGCTGGTGCTCGAGCAGGTCGGCGTGAAACCGGCGGTAGCCTGGCAGCACGTGGTCGAAGACGACGCCCAACGCCCAGCGGGCCTGCGTGGCATCGCGGAAGGCGGGCTCCGCAGGCTCCAGTTCCCCGAGCCGCGTGCCGAGTGCCGCGGCCAGGGCATCCGCTGCTTCGGGAGCCTCGGTGACGATGCCCCCCGTCGCCGGCTCCACGGCGGCGTACAGATCGCTGCAGGCCCGCCAGGCGGCCGGGTCGAAGGCCCCGGACGAGAAGTTCAGGTATCCCAGGACGAGCGCGGCTGGGTCCTTGGAACGGCCGGGTGTCGCGTCCGTCGGCATCGAGGGTCCGGCTTTCGTCCGTTCTGTCCAGGGGCGAGCGGTGCGACCGGCACACCGCGATCAATCGGCCCGATCGTAGCATTTTTGCGGGTTGTTTTTCGTGGGCTATCCTTGCCCGGCGGAGTCTCCGCCCGGCCCTCCTCCTCGTCGCGGTGACATCCGATGGGCAGTCCGACACGCATGCGACTCGTCTGGGCGATCGCGCTGGCGGCCGCGACGGGGACCGCCATCGCCGACTGCGGCGCCGGCTGCGGCGGTTCGCTCTCGGGCACGCCGGCCGACGAGTTCGTGGCGGACCGGATGGGACTGGTCCGCGAGTGGGTCGTGCAGATCCCGTTCGACTCCGCGCGGGCGAACCTGGAATACGTGACCGTCGGTGACGGATTGGTGGTCGCCCAGACCGGCGATGGCGGCGTGCACGCCGTGCAGGCGACGGCACGTCGGCAGCCCGGGGAGCCGGCGGCCGGCGCGCTGCTTTGGTCGCACCGGCTGGAAGCCGGCGGCGGTGTTTCGACGGCGCCAGGCGTCGGCCCGCGACTCGTGACCGCGACCCGGAACCTGGAACTCCTCGCGCTCGACCGCGACACGGGCGTCACCCGCTGGACACGGCCGCTGGGCCGGATGCCGGGGACCGGCGCCGTCGAGATCGGTGACTGGGTCTACGAACCGCTGGCGGGCGGCGGCATCCGCCGGCTGACCACCAACCCCTTCCAGCCGACGGCCGACCAGACCGCACCGACACCGGCCCAGCCGGCCAAGGGGAGCAAGCGCGGCCGCAAGCCCGACAAGACGAAACAGCCGGATCTCGCCAAGCCGACGGCCGAGAGCCTCAGGCCGCGCACGTTCGACAGCAGCGGCCCCGTGGCCCAGCCGGTGCTGCCGCTCGGCAAGGGCGTCGTCTGGTCGACGACCAACGGCGTGCTTGTGGCCCTGCAGGAGGCGGAGCTGGACTGGGTGCGGTACGAGTTCGGGCTCAACGCGCCTGCCGTCGACGCCCCGATCACCCGCGGCAGGTCGGTGTTCGCCGCGACCCAGGCCGCCGACTTGGCCCGGATCGACCTCCTCGAATCCGGCGGAACCGGCCTCCGCACCGGGTGGCACGTGGTGCTGGATGCCACGCCCGATGCCGGCCCGGTCCTCGGAGGCGACACGGTCGTGGTGTCGCTCGGCGAGACCGGCATGGCGGCCTTTTCGGCCGACACCGGCGCGGAACGGTGGCGGAATGCGATCGCCGGCCGGGTGCTGGCGGTCGCCGGGGACCGCATCTGGATCATCGACCGTACGGGACGGCTGGCCGGCATCGACCTCGCGACCGGCCAGCGCCGGGAGCGGGTCTGTCTGGCAGGTTTCTCGTTCCCGGTCGTCAACACGCAGACAGATCGGCTCCTGCTCGCCTCGCCCGACGGTGTCCTCGTCTCGCTGGCCCCGCGGCAGCCCGCCTCGGCCGCACGGCGCGAGCCCGCGCCGGCCCGAAAGCCGGAGCCAGAACCGCCGCCGGCCGAGGAGGCCGAGGAACCACCGCCGGCCGAGGCGACCTGACGCCGTCAGCGGTCGCTCGTCGGCCGCTTCGGCACCCGCGCCTGGGGATCCTGTCGCCAGGCCTCCTGGAGCAGCCGGTAGAGCTGCCTGTCGTGCCGGGCCAGCCGGTGCGGATCCTGGAAGAAGCACTCGCTCGCCACCGCGAAGAACTCGGCGGCGCTCTCGGCGGCGTAGTCGTCGAAGGCCGTCACCCGGCCCTCGTCGATCGCCTCGTCGAACCGGGCGCGGCATGCATCGCAGGCGGCCACCCATGCCCTTCGGGCCGCCGCCGAGGGCAGCGGCGGGACGCCGTCGATCTCCCCGTCGAGCAGGTCGAAGAGGTGCGCACACTCGTGGATCACCACGCTCCGCGGTCCGTCGCGGAGCCGGCCGCCGGCCACGACGCCGGGCCAGGAAAGGACCAGGCTGCCGCCGCCCCAGGCCTCACCCACCCGGGCCTCCTGCCACTCCAGTTCACCGCCACCGTCGAGTGGCGTCGTTCGCGGCGAGAGGTAGTCGCCCGGGTAGACGAGCACCGACTGCAGCCTGTCGAAATGCTCGGCGGCGAATCCCAGCGTCACGAGCCCCGCCTGGGCGGCGATCGCCACGCGAACCTCGTCGGTGATCTCCAGGCCGCCGCAGCCCTCGAACCGCTTCTCGGCGAGGAACACGACGATCCAGCGCTCGAGCCGCTGTCGCTCGGCCGGGGCGAGCCACTGCACCTGCTTCACGAGCCGGCCGAGGATCGTGTCCCAGGCGGGCGGGAAGGGCCGCCGAGCGAGGGCGCGGCGACGGCGGGTCCGTAGCCAGGAGAACAGCATGGCGAACCCGCCGGCAGGAGGCGCGGTCTACGGCTTCAGCGGCAGCCGTCGCGAGAACAGGTCGAGGGCCAGGATCAGGCAGCCGATCGACATGGCCACGAACGACAGCAACAGCATCGCCGTGTAGACGTTCATCGGCGGCCTCGACCGGGACTGCGGTGCGTCGTCTGCCATGGCTCGCCGTGTCAGCTCTTCAGCCGCGTCGTGACCTTGTCTCCCCGCTGCACGACGCCGCGGGAGTATTCCCGGAGGATCACCGCCACCGCTCGGTCCGGCTTCACGGTCTTCACGACCGCCCGGCCCACGTACTGTCCTTCGCGGTAGACGTCGAGCGTGTGTCCGGGCTGCAGGCCCTCGTCACCGCCGAGCGAGACCTCGATCGAATTGTCGGCGACGGCCAGCACGTCGCCGTCGAGCGTGGGCACGCGGTCCTTGGGCAAGGCGTCGAGCGACAGCCCCTGTTGCTTGAGGAGCAGCCGGGCGTTGGCCACCTGCTTCTCGAGCTGCTCCTTCCGTTCGGTGGCGATCTCCAGGAAGGACTGGCTCTCGTGGAGCTTCTGGGCCAGTTCGGCGGCCTTGTCCACCTCCTTGTCGACCTTCGCCTGCTGCTCCCGCACCTCGCCGCGGAGCATCTCCACGTCCTTCACCGCCTTCTCCAGATTGGCCTGGGCCACCTGCAGTTCGGCAATCGCCTTCTGCTGGGCCTCCTCGCGCTTCTCCTTCTCGCCCAGCAGTTTGCCCAGTTCCTCGTCCTTTTCCTCGAGCGCGGTGCGCAGCTTGGCGACCACCTGGTCGCGGGCAGCCTCGGAGGCGGCCACCTTCTGCACGAGCGTGCTGATCTGCTCCTCGAGCTTCTTCCGCTCCTTCTGGGCCTCCTCGAGCTGGTATTTGAGGCCCAGTTTCTGGGCACCCTGCACGTCCTCGGCCTTGCGGTTGACCTCCTGCTCCCAGTTGATGTGCGAGGAGTAGATGGCGACGGCGAAGCTCATGAACACGAGGCTCATGATGAACACCGCGAACACGAAGATCTTGCCGATGATGTTCATGTCGCCTCCCGCTCGCGGCCGGACGGCACGCGTCTTCCAATCCATCTTCATTCCGGGATGGCACCGGGGGCAAGTTTCGCGCCGGCCCGCCCGAACCCGCCGGAAGAATCGGCAGCCGGGACCGGCCGGCGTCACCCGGCCCGCTGCGGCCCGTCCAGACGGCCCCCGCCCCGGCGGGCCAGCACCGTCGTGAGCGTCACAGCCGCCGCCACCGCCACACACGCCGCCGTCGGCAAGGTCCCCGTCGCCAGCCAGGGGCTCCGGCGGCCATCGGGGTGGATCCGGGCCCGGAGGGTCGCCGTGGCCCGCCGTGGCCCGCGCTCCAGCAGCCGTCCGCAGCCGTCGATCACCGCCGAAAAGCCGGTGTTGGCCGCGATCGCGATCGGCGTCCGCACTTCCACGGCCCGGAAAATCGCCGCCACGAGGTGCATGTCGAGTTCGCTCGAGCCCCAGAACCAGCCGTCGTTGGTCAGGTTCACGATCACGTCGGGCCGGCCCTCCCACGTCTCGAGCGTGTTGACCAGCGACCGCACCGCCTCCGGCAACGCCGTCTCGTAACAGATGTTGACGGCCACCCGGTGGCCGGCGATCTCGACGGCGACCGGCTCACGGCCCGCCGTGAGCCCTGCCGGCAGCGGCGTGAGGGCGTACAGGAACGGGAACCGGTCGCCGAACGGGATGTACTCACCGAACATCACGGGGTGCATCTTGCAATAGCACGCCATCGGGGTGCCGGCGGCGTCGAGAAAAAGCCCGCAGTTGAAGTTGCGCGCCACCGGCGGTGCGATCGCCTGCTTGTCGAGGCCGACGAGCCACGCCGTGCCGTAGCGCCGCGCGAAGACCGCGAGCGCGTCGAGCCGCTCCTGCTCGAGCGCCCGCCGGCAGCGGGCCTGGCGGGCAGCCTGATCGGCGGCCGTGGTGCCGGGCGGCTCGGGCCCGAGCACCCGCTCCACGATCGGCTCCGCCAGCGGCTCGGCGGGGTCGATCTCGAGGAGCCCCCACCGCCACATCGTCTCCGGCCAGACGATGAGGTCGGGCCGGCCGCCGGCCGGCCAGGCGGCCAGCCCGGCGACCGTCAACTCGTCGTAGTGCCGCGCGACGTCGGTCGCAGCGTCGGGGTCGTGCTTGAGTTCGGTGTCGATCGAGCCCTGCACGAGAAGCAGTTCGAGCGGCCGGCCGCGCGGCGGAGGCGCCGTCGCCAGCCGCCATGAGCCGTAGGCCAGCACGGCGGCGATCAGGCAGCCGGCCGACGCGCAGTTCGCGATCGCGCGGCGGCGCGACCAAGGGCCGCCGGGCTGCGGCGCCGCCGCGACGACCGCCGCGGCCACGGCCATCACGAGGCCGCCGACGCCCACGGCCCCCGCAATGTCGGCGATCTGGATCAGCGTCCCCCAGCGCCACTGCGTGTGGCCGAGCCCGCCGAACGTGAAGCCACCGAGCACCCAGCCGCGCAGTTGTTCCGTGGCCATCCAGGCGACCGGGGCCGCGGCGACCAGCGGCCAGCCCCAGCCGTGCACGAGCCGCCGGGCCAGCCAGATGAACGCCGGCACGTAGCAGGCGAGGTACGCGGACAAGAGAATCCAGCCGATCGCCGTGGCGGGGTGTGGCAGCCGCAGCCAATGGATCGTCGCCAGCCAGTGGCAGAAGCCGCCTACCCACAGCACCGTCCACGGCCGCCGACCGGGCAGCCGCTCCCCAAGGACGACCGCGAGCCAGGGGATCGGGGCGAGCCACGCGCACCACCAGAGGTCGGCCGGCGGCTGCACGAGGAACATCGCCAGCGCCCCGCCCAGCGTCGCCCCCCACAGCCGCCTCTCCCGCGTTACCGTCATGGTCCGCTCCCTGGGACGCGTTCGAACTCGGCCACGACGGCTCCGGCCGCCACCGGCTCGTCCTCCTCGACCAGGCAGGACGCGAGCCGGCCCGTGACCGGCGCCTCGAGGTCGATCGTGATGCCGCCGGCGACGAGCTGGACGACACGATCGCCCTCGTTCACGGCCGCCCCCTCGGACACGAGCCACACCGCCACGGCCAGCGGCACGTCGAGCCCGAACTCCGGCACCACGAGCCGCTCCCGGCCGGACGGCGAGCCTGGCGACGAGACGGCCATCGGTTCACCGCTGCTCCCGCAGCCACTCGAGCACCACGCGGCCCACTTTCTCGAGCGACTCTCCCGAGCAGTGCTCGGGCGTGTCGGCCCGCGTGTGCCACTGCGGATAATCGAAATCGATGATGTCGCAGGCGGGGATGCCCCCGATCGTCCGCAGCGGCACGTGGTCGTCCTGCACTTCGTGCCGCGGCCGCGGCACGAACTCGCGAACCTCGAGCCTGCGGGCCACCGCCCATATCGACTCGACCACCGGCCGGGTGTCGGGCCAGGAGAGGCTGTTGATCTCCTGCCAGATCTCCAGGTTACGGTCGGCCACCATGTCGAGCACGACCGCCGCCCGGTAGCGGTGGGCGAGCCGCCCCGCCTGGCGGCCCGCCGCGTACTGCCGCGCGAAGAAGGTGGACCCGAGGCAGTAGGGATCCCGCGGCCCAAAGACGTATTCCTCGGCATCGAAGAGGACGAAATCGACGCCCACGGGGCCCGGCAGCCCGGGCATCTGGCCGGCCAACTCCATCAACACGGCGACCCCGCTGGCACCGTCGTTGGCCCCGACGAACACGCCCCCCGGCTCGACCGGGTCGCGGTCGGGAAAGGGACGGGTGTCGAAGTGGGCGCCGAGCAGGATCCGCTCCGTGCGGTCCGGATGCCACTCGACGACGAGGTTCTCCATGTGCACCGGCCGGCCCGTCCGCCGGTCGCGGATCTCGAACGCCTGCCCGGCGACCCGCCCGCCGGCCGCCCGGAAATGCTCCACGAGCAACGCCCGCTGCCGGGTCATCGCCGCCGAGCCACTCGGCCGCGGGCCCAGCCTGCAGAGCGCCTCGAGGTGTTGCATCGCCCGGACGCCCGAGAACGGCTGCGGCTCGGCGGCTCCGGACGCCGTGGCCATGGCCACGACCGCCGCACCGAGCAGAACGGCCTGGGCATCGCGACGGGACATGCACGACCTCGCTCCTGGTGCGTGCAGTTTACGGTAGATTGCGGTTTTCCGCGTCCCTGATCGCGCAGGGCCCTTCGGGCATGATCCATTCACGCGGCGCCCTTGCGGGCCTCGTCGCCGCCCTCGCCGCCGCCGCCGCCCATGCCGGCGGCGGACCGGAGAGCCTGTTTCTCGTCGTCAATCCGACGAGCGCCGAGAGCGTCGCCGTGGCCAACACCTACGCCGCGGTGCGGCAGGTGCCACCGGGCAACGTGCTCATGCTGCCGTGGAAGGCGAGCGACGAGAGCGTGCCGATCGACCGCTTCCGCGCCGAGATCCTGCAGCCGATCCTCCGGGCCATCGACAGCCGGCGCCTGGCGACGCAGATCGACTGCGTCGCCTACTCATCGGGCTTTCCCTGGCGGGTCGACTTCGCCGCCGAGATGACCCCGGAATTGGCGAAACAGCAGATGTACAAGTTCCCCTCGGGATCGCTCACGGGGATGACGATGCTCCACGCCGCGGTGATGAGCGGCGGCCCCAACTGGCTCGCCGCGGAAAGCAATCGCTACTTCCGTCCACCGGGAGACGATGGCGTTCCGGAGACGACCTACGGCTTCCGCGGCTGGTACGGCTGGGGCGATCAAGGGGAGCGGATGGAAATGGGCGGCGCCCGCTACCTGCTGGCGGTGATGCTTGGCGTCACCGCGGGCCGCGGCAACAGCGTGACTGAGGTCGTCAAGGCACTTGAGTCCGCGGCGGCGGCCGACGGCAGCCGGCCCAAGGGAACGATCTATTTCCTGACGAACTCGGACGTCCGCACGCGGGCCCGGAGCGGCCCCTTCAAGGGCGTCGTGCAGGCGATCGAAGCGGCCGGAGCCAGGGCGGAAATCCTCGCCGGCACGCTGCCCACGAGCCGGCGGGACGTCGCCGGCCTCGTCACCGGCACGCCCGACTTCGACTGGCCGTCCAGCGGCAGCTCGCTCCTGCCCGGGGCGCTGTGCGACAACCTCACCAGCTTCGGCGGCGTGTTCACGCCCGGGGCCGAGCAGACGCCGTTGTCGGCCTTCATTCGTGCCGGCGCCGCCGGCGCCTGTGGCACCGTCGTCGAGCCGTTCGTGATGCTGCCTTCGGGCGGCAGTTCGCCCGGCAGTTTCCAGCCGAAGTTTCCGCATCCGGCGGTGCAGCTGCACTACGTCCGCGGGGCCAGCCTCGCCGAGGCCTTCTACCAGGCGGTCCGGTCGCCATACCAACTGCTCGTCGTGGGCGACCCGCTGTGCCAGCCGTGGGCGGCGATCCCGCAGGTGGAGGTCGTCATCGCCGCCGATTCGCGGCCGCTGGAGCCGGCCGCGGTGGTTTCCGGGCTGCTCGAACTCGAGCCGCGGGCGAGCCTGCCGCAAGGCGTCCTCGCCGACCGCTTCGAGTTGTACCTCGACGGCGTGCGGGTCGCCCAGTGCGGGCTCGGCGAGCGGCTGCCACTCGACACAACCCTCCTCGCCGACGGCCATCACGAACTGCGGGTGGTGGCCATCGCGGCGACGGACGTGGAGACCCAGGGGCGGCGGATCGTGCCGGTCACGTTCGCGAACCACGGCCGCACGCTCACGCTGGCCGTCGAGCCGCGCCGCGTGCGGCTGACCGACACGGTGCGGGTGACCCTGTCGGGAGCCGGCATGGAGTCGGCCGTCGTCTACTGTATGGGCCGCGTGCTCGGCCGCACGGCGGCGGCATCGGCAGCCATCGAGGTCCCGGCCGAGTTGCTCGGCCGCGGCCCGGTGACGATCCGGGCCACCGGCCGCACCGGGCCGAATCCCACCGATGCGGTCAACGCGCCGCCCGTGACGATCGACGTCGGCCCGCCCTGAGATCCCGCGGTCGGCGGCGGCCCGGCCACCGCGCCGGTGACCACCGCCGCCACGGCCAGCCGGATGACTCGGTTCGCGCGGTTCATACGGCCTCGTCGCCGCGGCCCGCGGCGACCATGTCCGCAAGGTGCGCCGTGTCGTTGAATGCGAGCAGGTGCGGACCGGGCCACTGCACCCGCGAGACCGAGGCGTTGTCGAGCGCGGGGAGCCGCGTGAAGGGCCGCGCGGCGGCCGCCGCCAGGAGCGGATGCCGCGGGCCGAGGAGCAGACCCAGTGCCGCGGTGAGCACGCCGCCGTGGGCCACCACGATCATCTTTCCCGCATCGCGGCCCGCAAGCGCCTCGAGCGCCGATCGGCCGCGGGTCGCGAGGGCTGCCCGGGACTCACCGCCGGGAATCGCATAGTCCGGGTCGCCGGACCGCCAGCGGGCCACGGCCTCGGGAAACATCCGCTCGAGGTCGTCCCAGAAGTGCCCCTGGAAGACCCCCGCGTGGAGTTCCGCGAGATCGGCGCAGATGCGCACCTCCAGGCCCAGTGCCGCGGCGATCGGCGCCGCCGTCGCCCGCGCCCGCTCGAGGGGGCTCGACCAGATCTCGGCGACGCCGTCGAGGCCGCGGGCCCACCCTGCCAGCGCCTCCGCCTGCCTCCGACCCAGCGGCGAGAGGGGCACGTCGGCGCGGCCCTGAACGCGGCCCTCGGCGTTGGAGAGGCTCTCGCCGTGGCGGATCAGGTACTGCAGCGGCATCCCACTATCGTATGGGATTCGCCGGCGGCAGCGCGGCGACGTCGGAGCGACCCGCCGCTTCGTGCCGGCCGTGGCCGCCGGCTGCCGGGGTCGCCTGGCCGTGGGCCGCGGACAGGTGATCGACGAAATCCCCGGCGGCATCCTTGAGGACGTACACCTCGCTGGCATTCTCGGCCGCCCCGTGCGGCCGCACGATGCAGATCACCTCCGCCCGGCCCCCGTGCTGCCGCACCTGGTCGAGCAGCGCCCGTTCGCCGGCGGAGAGCGGTGCCGCCGGGCCTGCCCGGGCCGGCCCCGGCTCACCCGTCGCCGTGGTCGATGCCGTGGGCAGCGCGTCGTCGCGGTTCCGTCGGTCGAACGAGACGGCTGGCATCTCGGCGGGCATCGCCGGCACGTGGGCGGAGCCACCGGGACCGGCGGCCGCCACGGCATCGAGGCCGCCGCTGGGATAGACGTTGCGATACACGAAGCCGAGCCCCACCTCCTCGAGTTGCTCGTGGATCGCGGGCAGCGCCGCGAAGAGCCCCTCGTTGTCGGCTGGATCGGCCGCGTTGCAGACGCCGATCAGCGTGCCGTCGAGGGCGAACAGGCCGCCGCCGCTGCGACCCTGGACCGGCTGGCCGGCCACCTGGACGTTCGCGGGCCCGAGGTACTTGTCGACTGCGGTGATCCGGCTGTGGTGGATCGAGGGTTCGGCGCCGCCGTCACAGCCGACGGTGACGACCGGCTCACCGGCAGACGTGCCGCGGTCGACGCCACCGACCCGCACCGGCTCGAGCGGCTTGTCGGTGAAGATGCTCACGAGCGCGAGGTCGCGCTTGAGGTCCCAGGCGACCACCTGGCCGGCGACGCCCCGCGGCCCGCCCGGAGCGAAGCAATCGACCTCGATGCGGCCGGTGCCCTGCGAGTCACGGAAGATGTGGCCGCAGGTGAGGATCAGGGCCTCACCCTGGCGGGAGTCGACCACGGTGCCGGTGCCCCAGGAACGTCCCTGGGCATCCTCGACCTTGAGGCGGGCCGACGCCGCCATCAGCCGGCGCTCGAGCGCGACGCGGGCATCGGCCGCGAGCGGCGGAGCGGTCCCGACAGCGACGTCGCGCCCGGGAGCGGCCGGCGACCGCGGCGGCAGCGAGTCAGCCTTCGCGGGCGGCGGGCTCACCTTCGGCACAGCCG
>SXGQ01155999.1_pt1 | contig 12752 bp, 7 predicted proteins | sample 3178371 | NCBI WGS metagenome assembly SXGQ01 (sample SAMN11356859, study PRJNA531348) | freshwater metagenome | isolation source: freshwater sample F1-20 | place: China: Fuxian Lake, Yuxi | collected 2017-12-25
CAAGACCTCCTTCGACGTGAAACACGACATATTTGTCCATAACAGTGTTTTAGTATTATATATATAAATATAATGAAAAGGCCTAAAAGTACGTTAGTTGTTTTTTAGAGTGTCTACTTCTCGTCTTAACTTTTGTACTTCAGCTAGTAGTACTATAGACAGTTTTTCATAGTCAACGTTACGTACTACTTTTTCATCTTCTTCATTTACTAATACTGCTAATTCAGGCATTACTTCAGCTACGTCTTCTGCAATAAGTCCGATTTGTATGTCTGATTTAAGTTCTTTGCCTAAATGTTTCCACTCGTCTTTATATTGATATGTGACTGGTTTTAAGCACATGAATAGACAGCTGTTTGTGTCGTAGTTACAGATGCCTTCTTTGTATTTGATTGAGGAACCTGCTGCGTAGAAGGTACCGTTTACGTGAAGACGATAAGTTGGAGTAGTTGTAGCTACACCTACACAATTTGTAACTATAAAATTATTAGTACAGTTACCATACGCTATCCAATTGTTGCCAGCTACATTAAAAATACCACCTCTTCTATCAGCTGTAGCATCCGCTGCATAAGTTAAGTATGTGTAATATGTTGTTCCAGAATTACACAATCCAAAACCCCAGTTTCCATCACCGTCTGACTGAAGTTTCCAGTTATATCCTACAATACCAACGTTTCCATCAAGAGATAAAGTATGATTTGGAGAGGTAACTCTCATACCAACTCTACCAGTGTCATAATCAAAATACATTACATCACCAGCTCCACCATTACCTGTATCAGCTGTGATTTTAAAATCATCACTGAATGCTATTCTTTGAAATCTCCATCTAAATCCAGTGTTTCTATAAAAATCAATATATGAACCAGCATATCCATCTATACGTAAAGAAGCATGAGCAGATGTTCCAGCGTTATTATTAGCAACTATTATTCCTTTTTCAGCGTCAACTGAGGTATTAACTACATGAAGGAGTTGAGATGGAGATGATGTACCAATACCGACATTACCACCACCATTAAAATACACACATCCTTGGTTGGTAATTCTCATTAATTCACAATAAAGACTACCGCCAGCTGTTCTATAAGCTTGAAACACAAAATCTCCTTGACCACATCCTGCACCAGTAGCACATCCCATTTGTACAACACCAAATGAATTTTCTAAGTTACCGTGGCTAGTAAATCTAATTAAACCCGCTCTTTGGTTTTGATCACAGAATTGAATATGGAGAGCATGTAGATCACTGTTATATGCAGTAGGAGTATATGCTTGGTTAACAGAATTACAAATATGAAGTTTAGTAGATGGAACTGTTGTATTGATACCGACATTGCCTCCTTGTATCCAGCTATTACCATCTGTTCTTAATCTAATAAATCCTGCAGCAAATGTACCTGATTCAGTACATCTACCCATATCTAAAATAGCATGACCTGGAGTATCATTGCTAATAAAATTAAATAGGTTATTTCCTGTTGTTGATTTAATATTAGCGACAATAACGTTAGCTGAAGGTGCTGATACTGTTAATCTAGCATCTGGAGATGTTGTTCCAATACCAACACAACCACCACTATTAATCCTCATTCTTTCAGTAACAGCTCCATTTAATAAAGAAGAAAATAATAAATGTCCTGTTCCATCAATACCATTATTAGCTACTTGTATAGAAGCACCTGATACACCTCCTGAACCAGCTGTATTTGAGTTATCTAGAAAAGCAATACCTGCTCTAGCATCAGCTACAGTACAAGTGTTTTGTAATGTTAAAAGAAAGTTATTTGTACCACCATTAACACAGTTTCTAATGTGAAGTAAAGTGTCTGGAGATGTTGTGTTTATACCAACATTACCACTTGTTTTAATAGTGAGTAACTGTGTATTATCTTGAGGATAAACATTAGTACCATAACTAATACCTAAAGCATCAAAAGTATTACTTCCAGGATTGCCTGTATTTGTAAATGTACCAAAACCAAAACCAGCAATTAAATTACCAGTTGAGTCATTAAAACGTTTCATTGTCAAATAATGACCCCAAGTAGTATTATCATCTTGGCTGAATAGTTCTAGTCCACCATCAGATCCAGCTATTATTACTCCTGCATTAGTACTAGCTAAAGCACCTACTGCTGGCAATCTAGTAGCATCAGTATTAATTGATAATCTATTAAGTGGTACATCTGTACCAATACCGATACAATTCTGAATTAATATACAGGCCTGATTATATGCCATATTATTCTATTTCTATTAGATTAAACTTATATTTCTTACACGAAACCTGATTTATAATAAATAAGTCACAAGCACCTTCTTGTATTAACCAACTACCTCTTGTACCATCAACGTAGTTTGCATGATCGTGGTTCAAGTTGTTAAGGATTAAGTCGTTTGTGCCTAAAGATTTTGCTGTGAGTTCACATGCGAAGCAAGCGGCACCTGTACTTTTAATAGTGAATCTTTCACTAGCATTAACAACAAACCCCATTGAATTATTCGAGTGATCATAATATGTTATACCAACATTTGGATCATCTGTATCACCAAAGAATATATGGCTATAAGCATTATTTGATGTTAAAAATTGTAAGTCAGCTGAACCTGCTGATTCACAGTTTTCCACAACAATTTGGTTATATGCTGTTGGGTTTTGTATAGGACAGCCTGTTGATGTTTTAACAACATGAAGTCTACCAGTTGGAGATACTGTATTTATACCAACTCTACTATTAGCTCCATCAGGAACTATATTAAGAACACAAGCTCCTAGTCTAACATTATTTCCTGTTGAATTAAGATATAAAGTACCACCATATGATTCAATATATCTATCATTTGATAGACCACAATGTCCTAAAAATAAACCTTCTGTTGGATATGCCAATGGTCCAATTCTTATAGCATAGTACGAAGTGCCTTTACCTTCTTTAGTGAATATGTTTTGTTCTGTAGTTACAATATATGGAGCACAAACTTGACAAGCAAAACAAGCTATACCTGTACTTGTAATACGAAGACGCTCGGTAGGTGTAGTATCTGTAGTTACATTTCTTGTAGCAAATGTTAATGCTCCATTTGTATAAGCAGCAGCATCTGTAGTTATAAAACCAATAACTGCGGGTGAAGTAGTTTGTGTGTATCCAAATCCTATTTGAGAAATTTCATTTATCGCACCTCCTTGACTTAATGTTAAAGTAGCGTTTGACGCCGCTCCAATACAAGTATTACCTGATGTTTTTTGTATTTCTACAAGGCTTCTTGGTATAACAACACCAACACCAACGTAACATCCACTATTAAAATAACTATGGTTGTCAGCTGCTATCACATTTATAGCAGTTCCTGTTGCATTATATTGAAGATATTTAGCTACATTTGCTGCTCCTGTTGTAAAGTAGTGAGTAGTACAAGCACCTCCATTTCCTCTAATTACTGCTACACCACCAATATCTAAATTTTTACCATCACCAGATGAACAAATAGCTCCTGATGATATAATATTAGCCGCACAAATAGCATTACTAAAACAAGCTATACCTGTTGATGTAATACGAAGACGTTCAGTGGGTGAAGTATTTGTTGTTGCTCCTCTTGTAGCAAACACTAAATCTCCGCATGTGTAACCACTTGTACTAGTAGTTTGGAATCCTATTTCTGCTGGTTGGGTGTATGTTGTACCGTTTGTAAAACCAAAACCGATTGTTTGTATACTGTTTGGATTATTTTCTTGGCCTCCTATAGATAAATAAGGAGTACCATACTCAGTAACCATACAAACATCTCCACTTTGTGTGCCTCTATATAAAATAGCAACTCTACTTCGGCAAGATGCTTGAGCGTTAAAATTTAAGTAAACAGGTGCTGTACCACCTACTATTAAATTATTAGTGATAGTAGCATTTGGAGCACAAACAATACCTGCAAAACAAGCTACACCTGCTGCTGTAATACGAACTTTTTCACTAGAATTTGTATATAAAGCAAGATCATGGTTTGAAAAAGTACCAGCAACTCCTGTTCCTAAAGCAGTTGCTGCTCCATAATAAGCTATAGTAGCATTTGATGTTGCTTTAAAATAAACTGAGTTTGAAGCATTGTAAGCATCAACACCATAAACTGAAGGAGATGCTGTACCAATACCTAAGCAGTTATTTACAACAGCATATCCTGCTTGGCAGCTATTACCTGATGAATCAATGTATTTGTTTCCATAAAAACAAGTAGCATTTCCATAATGGAAAATTGCACTTGATGTTATGTGATCTCCACCTTGTCCCATCATCAAAGCACAAGCTGTAGTTCCTTGTTCACATCCTCTAGCCGAGGCTCTAGGGCCAGAGATCATCATACCTCCAGAGTAAGTACTTCCTGATGGATTGGTATAGATCCAGTGGTTGTTTTCACTGTCCCATAATAAAGAACCAGTAAGCCCAGTTGAGCCTGAATCGTAGACAGCAATTCCACCGTAACGAACTGTAGGTGTATCAGTGTTTACGGTTATGATATTGGTCCCGATATTTAATTGAGAAGACGTTATGTAGTTAACGCTTTGAGTACCATATATAGTAACATTATTGAAATAAGATGTACCAGAGACATACAAATCTCTTGTGATTCTAGCTCCACCATCTGTGTAGAGTGAAGCTGTAGAAGTAAACAAAATAGCATTTGCTATATTGTTTATACCTTGAGTCCCAGAAAATAAGTTAGAGCCTGTAGTTGCGTAACTACTTTCTATGATAGTAACTCTATTTGAGAACGATCCTGAGGCTGTTACAAGGCTAGATGCTGTAGCTTCAGTGTTTGTTACACGTGTGCTAAAAGAGCTCGAATCTACATTGTAAGAACTAGTATAAACAAAAGATGTGCTGTCTAGATTGTCTAAGAAATTAGCGTTTACTGCATAAGAAGCAGTTCCTAATAGTGAGCTTGTTACAGACGTTGCTACTATAGATCCAGTTACAGTAAGACCGTTTGTATAGTTACCTGATCCTGATACGTCAAAGCTGTATAGTGGAGTTGGCTGATTAATACCGATCTTACCATTAGCAGATCCTGAGAATGGGTTTGCATTATAATCATCGTATGTAGGATCAACTCCTACCCAAGCAGAACCGGTACCAAATATCAATCCACCAATGTTAATGCTATCTTGAGCATTAGTTGGCAGAGAAACGTTTGTACCTATGATAATGTTGTTTCTCTTTAGAGTAACATTTCTACCGGAATAAGGACCTATGATAATAGAGTTAGATCCACTTATTAAATCGTTTCCAGCCCAAGCGCCTAAGAAAACAGACCCAATACTTTTGTCAGCGTATGAAAAAGCGTTGTATCCAACAGCTGTACTGAAACTACCTGTGTTAGTACCAGCTCCGGCTGAGTTTCCTATGAGAGTAGCTCTATCAAGCTTTCTACCACCATAAGCAGCGTCTTCACCTACAACAGTCACTTGATATCCATCAAGTAAATTGTTACCAGCACTATATCCTATTAGAACAGATTCTCCAAGCTCATAGCCTTCAAAGCCAGTATAACTACCAACCATTGTAGCAAAAGCATAACCTCCTACTAATTGAGAAGCGGCTTGAGTTCCAATAGCTACGGTGTCTGATGATTCAGTTGTAAATGTTGCAACTTCATGCCCAATATAAACATTGTATCCAGGATCAGAATATAGTAAAAATGAGCCACTACCAATATTCTTTCCTATAGATATAGTAGGGCGATTATAGTTTTTAGAAAGGTAAGGCACGCCTGTTGTTGTGTACAACACGCTTCCTGATAATGTGAATGGATAAGATGAAGTTACAGCAGTAGTGGCAAATGAAGCACTTACAGCATAAGAAGAAGTAGTAGCAAAAGAGGCTGAGTCAGCAGACCCGGTTATATTACCTTTTATAGGCCCAGAGACAGATAGTGACCCTGTTATAACTACATTTCCAATTTGGGTAAGTGAACCAGTCGAGGCCAGTGAGCCACTGATTATAGGACTGTCTATTATCATTTTTATACGAGGATTATTCTAGTATAAATATGGTAAAAAGACTTCTAGCTATTCAACAGCATCTACTGGGTTAGATACTTTGCACAGGTTGTTTGGGTACAATAGTTGTACTTCAGGAAGTGCAGTCTCTGCTTCTTCTAACGTAGGGTAAATATATTCTGGGTCGTTAGCATCTAGTTTAGCTACCCAGATCTCGGCGTTAGGGATAAACTGCTTCAGAATATAGTATGTCATTTTAGGTCAGTTTATTCTACTGATTGACTTGGCTGTGGGTTTAGCCAAGGTGCATTCAAGCTAATAGTAGGAGGGTTGATCTGATTCTCGATCTGCTGAGCAAGGCTAGCATAGAGGTTTTCAACACTTCCTGTATTGACAGCGTTCATGGCATCAATTACCCAACCTTGAACTTGAGGTTTAGTTAGGTCTTCATATGGAGTGAAAGAGCCTGAACCTAGTGGTCCAACAGCTTGTGTGCCAATTGAACTGGCAAAATAAGATCCAGTTGAAGCATACAACTGCCAATGCACGTTGAACACAACGTCAGTGTAATTGGATTCGGTAGGATAACAATCTAGTGGATTAAAGTTCCAGTTATAAGTTACATCTAAAGACATGGCTTGTTTGTTTTGTTATAAATATTATTAAATTCCGAATCTAGTTCTTTGTATATTGAAATTTTGAAGAACCATAGCACTTGCAAAACCGACTCCTTTATATATTTTTACAGAAGCCATTTTTATTTTAGAATAAACTGAGCTGCCGGCTCCTATTAAAAGAGGATTGCCGGTATTATCAAACGCTCTACTTGTCCAATCTTGTGTACCAACTGATGCTCCATTAACATACATGTAACCTGTATTGCTAACTTTTGTAAGTACAATATGATTCCATTGACTCACAGTCACATTAGTAGATATAGTAGTTTCATAAGTACCATCATTAGAATAACTTCTCATGTTTGTTCCAGGAGAGTTCATTATAACCCACCCGGACGCTGGCCATTGGGATTGGAAAGTGCCTATATATCCTGAGTAGTTACCTGGTTGGTTTCCATCTAAAAAGATCCACATCTCAATTGAAAATTCTCCTGTTCCAAAATCCCAATTTGGACTATCAGGTATAGTTACATAGTCGTTTGTACCATCAAATACAATTGATCCTCCACCGTCTGTACTAAAAGTAGGTCCATTAGTTAATGTACCAACATGACCATTTCCTGATATATCACTCCAAGTAGTGCCTGATCCAGGATATGAGGATGGTGCTGATGCGTCAAGGTGCATAACTAATCCTCTAGTTATTATATTGTAATAGTCTTGAGTATTTGCTTGCTCTCCATTATATATGTAACCTCCTACGTTAAACGGCATTCTGTTATATTTTAATATCCAAATCTAGATTTTTGAGCATCATAATTTTGTGTTACCTCAGCTTGAGATAATACTCTATTGTAAACCATAACATTAGCTATAGTTCCTATCCAATATTCATCACTATTTCCGTTTGATGCAATCCTCCATCCTGCTACACCACCATGCGCTCCTCCATTATTTGTTATGGTTTGAGAAACTCCATTTACATAAATTTTATGGCCAGAATCATTACTTGCTACAACAGCCCAAACTACATTATAAAATTGGTTAGCCGTAGCTAAAGAAGTAGCTCCATCAACAGAATAGTGATTTGATCCTCCATACATTAGTGTTGGGCCTGTTGCCCAACCTGGATTTTTTACTGTTCCTATACTAACACGTTGGCCTGCTATACTCATGTTCATCAATTGGTCCATACCATTTGTAGGAGGTGCCCAACCAGAATAGGGATAGCTAGCCCAAAAACTAACAGTAAAAGGATAAGCATTTAAAATTGATCCAATACTTACATCATCGTTTGTTCCATCAAAAGAAAAATAACCACCGTTTGATGTACTAAAAGTAGGACCATTATTAAGTGAGCCTGAAACAGTAGTAGTAGTTAAATCAAACCATGAAGTTCCAGTTTCTGGGTATGAAGCAGGAGCCCCAGCCTCTAATTGAAATACTAATCCTCTAGTGACTATACTTCTATAGTTAAGAGTTTTAACTATACCACCATTAACAATACTTCCACTTATATTTAAAGGCATATTTTAAGAATTTACATATGGTGGATTAGGATCAGTCCATTCAGGGCCAGCTAATATTGCTAAAATTTCTTCATGAGAGTAAGGACCTTGCTTTGTATCTAAACTAGCTACACTAGAAGGCATGGGTTCATCTCCATATTTAACAAATGTTAAAGTTTCATCTACTGATTTTCTTACTGTATCAATTGATGTTTCAAACACTTGATCAAAATCAATTTTGTCAAGTTCAGAAACATTAAATATTACATAGTATTTTGGTTCCATAATTATATTGATCGTTTTGCAGGTGCAATTTCAGGACAAACTTCTTGTACTACAAATTTGTACACCTTACATGAATTGTTGTTATATAAGAATAAATCGTTTTCACCTTCTACAATTGTATAGTCACCAATACCATTTGATAATGATAAGTCAGATGTGTATACTGTACACCATCTATTAGAGGATGAGCCTAGATCTAAAGTACCATTTGTATTTGGAAGTATACTAGCTGTTGAGGTAATAACCCCTGTAGTGTATCCTGCTATTGTATCAGTATAGAAAGTTCCAGTTCTTACATACATACTACCTACTACATCTAATTTAACACTAGGTGATGTACTACCAATACCAACATTATTTCCATAAAAAAACATTACATCACCTGTACAACTAGCTATAGCTCCATAAGTACCATTAGCACTTAATTTTAACATTGAAGTAGAACCATTAATAAAGTTAAGTACTGGTCTATTAGCTGTTATAGAACATATTGTGATACCATTATCAGCTCCAAAAACATGAAGTTTATCAGTAGGAGCACAAGTTCCTATACCCATTCTGCCACATCTCATCACTACATCTCCTCCATCAAACCAAGCGGCAAATCTAATACAGTTACCATTTCCATCAATACCACCTCTAGCAAATAAACCAGATCCACCATGTGAGTTTACACTTTCAGCATTAGCACCATTACCACCTATTGCTACTACACCAGCTCCACCACCTCCATAAGCTCCTCCATCCCCTCCTCTAAAATATCCAGCTGAAAATCCACCATACAATGCGCTATTATTTGCTCCTACATTACATGTTTGGTAAGTATAAGCGCTACCATTACCATATTGATCACCATTTGGAATACCTGCACCAGCCGCACCACCACCATAATAACAAGCATTTCCTCCCCATGTAGAACCATAACCACCTATACTCATTAACATAGAGCAAGGACAAGTTGAGTTAATTAAAACACGAGTTGTTGCTGAGTGGATTGGGGCACAAACTATACAAGAAAAACAAGATATACCATTATTATTAATAAATAATCTTGCTGTGTCATTAGTCACAACATAAAGATTATGATTTGATTGAGTACCTGTTATACCACCATTAGCATTAGATCCTAAAATAGTTCTTGCGTAAGTATCTCTACTAACATATATAGTAGCATTAGTGCTTGAATCTCCAGCTAAATGAATTGTTCTTTCTGATGAGGTACCACATGGAGTGGATGTACCTACACCTAAATTACCTAAACAACTAAGATGCATTCTTTCAACTAACTTGTCTCCACAGTTAACCCAAAATCCTAAGTTACCTGTAGCTTTACCAGCGGGAGCTGTCACAACTGATCTTATTCTAAAAGCTGAGTTTCCATCAGTTACAGTACAATTTCCTCCACCTGTTATATCAATACAATCTCCTGTATAACAACCATTTGTTGAAAAATGTAAAGCGACATTTCCTGTTTTTTGAATTGATAAAGCATATTGTGGAGTTGTTAAACCAATACCAACATTAAATCCAAATATTGAATCACCGTTTGTTTTCCATTGTTGTGAGGCATCTGCTCTATATGCTGTTCCTCCTGTTAATCCTGCTCTATTTAAACTAAATGCTTCACCTGAAGAAGTTTCCCCACTTGATATTTTTCCTAATTGCCATGTAGCTGTATAACACGATCCTGTTCTTCCTTCTGCTCTAAAATTTATTGCGTTATATCCATTTGGAGCAGGATTCAGGACTATACCTTCACCCCACGCACAATCTATTCCTGTGACATTAAGTGCTCCATAACCACTTGTTTGGTATATAGAAACTAGCCCATTAGGCATTTGAACATCACCATTGTTTTTTACTGTAAAAAGACTTGTACCTCCACTATTTTGAGCAAAAATTGCTGTGTCTCCACTTGATGTGCTACTTCCTTTAACCCAAAATCTATTACCTGTTGTTGGAGTAACACCAATACCAACATTACCTTGACTTGTAATTCTCATCTGTTCACAAATGTTAACAGAATTATCAGTGGTAGCTGTACCAAATATTAAAGCTCCAGTATTAGTGTTTGTTGTTGAACTTTCAGATATACCTCTAATCGCTGCTATTCTATAAGGATTACTTAAATCGCCATTTAACCAGGCTCCAAAAGTTAATGTTCCTCCACATCCTGCGCCTTGACAAGCTGTACCTCCTGGAGATATAAATAAGTTTCCTTTACCACTAGCAAAGTTAGTAGTACCTGTTCCGCTTACTTCTAAAGTCGCTCCAGGAGAATTGGTTCCAATACCGACATTACCTCCAACTGTAATACGCATTCTTTCAGTTAGATTAGAACAAGATGGATCATTTCTTAATGAGAATGCTAAATCTGATGTTCCACATCCTGAGCCATTTACTAGTAATGCTTTTAAGGCTATTTGTCCTTTACCAGCGCCTGTACCCCAAGTGTCACTACCTAACATTAAAGCACCACCGTTTCCAGCTGTGCCACCTGTAGCTAACACTTCTAATATACCACATTGTACTCCAGCATCTGTTAGATTAGCTGTTGTTTGAGCTCCAACAGTGCTACCAAAAGAGTATTGAGCTGTAGTACCATATGTTGTACCAACTCTTATATTATTTGTAATAAGTGCTTGTGGGGTACAAACTTGACAAGCAAAAGTAGTCACACCTGTGCTTGTAATAGTTAGTCTAGTTTGAGGATTACCATAAGTAGCAGATGTTCTAAATATCATATCTGCACCATCATTAGGTACAAATATTTTATATGAGTTATTATTTCCTAAATATAATGCGTTATTACTATCACTTACAACGTAAGCATTACAAGCATCATTTGATCCAAATGTTATTTGACCTGTTGAATTTGATGAGAACCATAATGATTTAGCACAAATTGTATTACCAAAACAAGCTATACCTGTACTTGTTAATGTCCAAACAGGAGTTGTATAAGTTGTTCCTCCAGCGGCAGTAGATGGAGTAATTTGTAATGAATTACTAAGTGTATTATCTTTTTCTATTTTCCAGTTTACCGCGGTGCCTGTTGTACCGCCTCTTATTTCTATACCGTTAGAGTTTTGTGCTCCTGAATTTAAGAATATTGCTGATGTTCCTCCGTTTACAGTTGTTGCTGTTAGTTGATCTATTGTTGTTAGTCCGTTTGTACATACTCTACTACTAAAACAAGCTACACCAGCACTATTAATAGCTAATTTTGTTGTAGCTGGGTTATTTTGAGATGTACCAAATTCTAAACTATAAACATCGATACCTGATCCTTGAATTGCTCTTACATAAGCACCATAACAGTAATAAGAAGTTTCAGTTGTACCTAATCTTAAAGTAGCTGTTCTACCAGTATTATTACTATAATCTGAAATTAATACTTCAGGATTATCACCAACAAAGTTAGCTAATGGAACTGTTGTAGCATTTGATGGAAAATATCCTCCACTAAAAGGTCCTTTAACTGTAAATACATTACATTGAATAGTTGTACCTACACTAGCACAACTAGTAAAAGCAGCTGTTGATGTACAAATATTACCTGTACTAGTTATAGTAGCGTTGCCATAAAAACAAGTAGCATTCCCGTAATGGAAAATAGCACTAGATGTAATGTGGTCACCACCTTGGCCCATCATTAGAGCACAACTAGTAGTACCAACTTCACAGCCTCTTGCTGAAGCTCTAGGGCCAGAGATCATCATACCTCCAGAGTAAGTACTACCAGACGGGTTAGTGTAGATCCAGTGGTTTTGTTCTGAGTCCCATAATAAGGACCCGGTTAGACCAGTTGAGCCTGAATCATAGACAGCAATACCACCATACCTTACAGTAGGCGCGTCTGTGTTAACCGTGATAATATTGGTCCCAATGTTAAGTTGAGACGACGTTATATAATTTACGGATTGTGTACCGTAGATAGTAACATTATTGAAAAATGCTGTACCTGATACGTACATATCTTTGGTGATTCTAAGTCCACCATCGGTGTACAAGGACCCGGTAGAAGTAAACGAAATAGCATTAGACAGGCTAGTTATGCCTTGATTTCCTACAAACACGTTAGAGCCTGTAGTAGCGTAACTACCTTCTATAGTAGTAACTCTTGTAGATAGTGACCCTGATGCTGAAGCATAGCTACTACTTACTACTGCAAATGATGCACTAGCTGTAGTTAATACCGAAGCTGTTGATTCAAGGTTAGTTAATCTGACACTATTGCTACCAGACTGCTGAGCAAATGAAGATGATGCTGTAGTTAATACACTAGCTGTTGATTCTAGACTAACTACTCTTGTACTGAATGAGGCACTCGCTGCCACTAAA
>SXGQ01602666.1_pt1 | contig 12751 bp, 23 predicted proteins | sample 3178371 | NCBI WGS metagenome assembly SXGQ01 (sample SAMN11356859, study PRJNA531348) | freshwater metagenome | isolation source: freshwater sample F1-20 | place: China: Fuxian Lake, Yuxi | collected 2017-12-25
GAAGGAAAAGCTATCATAGTCGAGGAACATCCAGAGTTGGTGGTGCGGTCACCAAGACAGACATTCCCTGTACCATTGATGATTGCGTTAGTACGCTATATCAAGGGCCGCCGTGTATTTAAGACACCAGCTTTACTCACACAAAAAAATCTGTTCGTTCGTGACGGGTACACTTGTCAATACTGCAACCGACACAAGAGTGCGTTCAAGTCAAGTGAGTTCTTAACTCGTGACCACGTACATCCTGTTGCAAAGGGTGGTCAAGACATGTGGGAAAATGTGGTGACAAGTTGTAGTACGTGTAACAACAAGAAGGCAGATAAGTTGTTAGAGATGACTGCAATGAAACTAGCAAAATTACCTGTCACTCCCACTATTTTTGAGTTGTGGACAAAGCAACAGGCACGAACTAACAGAGTAATAATGGTTGCATAACTATGCTGATAACATCTAAAATTGATGGTAAAAAATGGTTATGGGTAAACGTTCCCAAGACTGCTTCTACGGCAGTAATGAGAACGTTTTTCCCATTAAAGGAAATAAACGAGCAAGAACATCAAACATATAATCATTTGATAAACATGCACGGAAGTTTTAATGCCTTCACTACTGTTAGAAATCCTATTACACGTTTTAAGTCAGCTCTCAATCACACATTGAATGTTTGTGCATGCGGCAAATGCAAGATAACAGATATTCCAGTAGATAAAATGGATGTTATACATTTTTTAAGTGATATGATAAAGTTGAAAAGTCAACGAAAAGACTTTTTTAGAGCGGTCTATATGAATGGTGAAAGTGATTATCAAATGAACGTAGTAAAAAGTATGGTTCGTAGATTTCATAAATATGTAATACCAGATAGTATTTACTGTCTACGAATACCAGCCTACGTATCACAAACATTCATATTAGAAGGGCCGCAGGAAAAACTTCGTACCTTTAGATATGAAAACCTACAAGATTTGTCGGGATTCATACAGAATACATTAGGATATGAAATGGATAATACTATATATCGAAAATACCCTAATAAACTGGGGGTTGACTTTTTAGACCCTACCCTGTTAGATTTAACCCACGAGCTATATCGTGAAGATTTCACTAACTTTAATTATGGGAAGAGGTTATGATTGACTACGAAGAGAAGGTTAAGAAAAACTTAGAAAAGTTTAACGCATTTCTTGCTGAAGATCCTCGTGTTGAAAAGTTGAATGAAATGTATGAAGTTTTTGGTGAACAATTACTTTCCGCACCAGCATCAGGAAAGGTTCACTATCACAACGCGTTTCCTGGTGGATATCTTGACCACGTAGTTCACGTTGCAGAAGCTTCGATGAAGGTTGCAACCGCATACAAGGCTATCGGTGGTGATATTGATTTCACTAAGCAAGAAATGATTTTCGCAGCGCTTCATCACGACCTAGGTAAACTTGGTAGTGAAGCTGGAGCATATTATCTTGACCAAGATAGTGATTGGCACCGTAAGCGAGGTGAGATGTATACCTATAACGGTAATATTCAGTACATGACTGTCACCGACCGCGCACTGTACATTCTACAAAAGTATGGTGTCGAAGTCACAGAAAAGGAATGGATTGCAATCAAGTTGTCGGATGGTATGTATGACGACAGTAACGCAGTATACCTAAAGAACCATTCTGTTTATCCAATGAAAACCAATCTTCCGTATATCATCCATTGGGCTGACCATATGGCATGTTCGGCGGAGAGGGACCAAACGAAGTTTTAGTAGTTGATGCACTTGTGGCGGAATTGGGAGACGCACCAGCCTTAGGAGCTGGCGCCGCGAGGCGTGTGGGTTCGACCCCCACCGAGTGCATTTATGGTGATTGTAGCTCAGTTGGCAGAGCAGCGGATTGTGGTTCCGCGGGTCGCGGGTTCGATTCCCGTCATTCACCCTTATAACAAGGAGAAAGTTATGGCAAAACAAAAAATAAATGAAAGTTGGAATGTCCAGTATTATTCACGTGATGCTCAATCAAACGAAGATATTTTAAATTTGAATATGTCGTGGGAAAATCGTGATATTGATGGGGTGAAGAAAAATTTAAATATTTGGTTGTCTGCAATAGGTATACCGCTCCAAGTGACAGATAAAAAGTAATCGCTGACATAGCTCAGTTGGTAGAGCACCACTTTGGTAAAGTGGAGGTCACCAGTTCAATCCTGGTTGTCAGCTCTGCCTCAATAGCTCAACTGGATAGAGCACCTGACTTCGGATCAGGGGGTTGTGGGTTCGAATCCTTCTTGGGGCGCATACCCCTGTAGCTCAGGTGGATAGAGCAACAGCCTTCTAAGCTGTGGGTCAGAGGTTCGAATCCTCTCAGGGGTGTTAATTTATGGAGGTTATATGTCGTATCCGTTGACAACTAGAGTGCATAGTTTAAAAAAGAATATGCTCCCGTATACATTTATAGATGACATATTTACTGATGAAGAATTACATAAAGTTATACAATATTCTAACACATTAAATTTAAAAGATGCCGCGATAGGGGCTGGTAGAGTAGCACCTAACTATAGAAAATCAAAAATAAATCAGTTTATAGTAGATGACAAAAATTACTGGATATTTGATAGATTACAAACTGCCGCGACGTATGTAAATAATGAATTTTTTAGATTTGATTTAATTGGATTTGATAAAATTCAATATACAGAATATAGAGATGCAAATGACTTATATGATTTTCATGTAGACTGTTGGATAGGGTCAGACACACCAGAAGATCATATATTTCCGAGAAAATTATCATGCAGTTTAATATTATCGGATTCAAATGAATATGAAGGTGGACAGTTTGAAGTAATGTATTCAAAACAACCAGAAGAAGTAAAACAAAGAAAAAATAGATTAATAGCATTTCCGTCATACATGCTACATAGAGTAAAACCTGTTGTAAAAGGAATACGTAAATCATTGGTGTTTTGGATTATCGGTCCTAAGTTTAAATAAGGTGCGGTGGCCGAGTGGCTGAAGGCACGGGTCTGCAAAACCCTTGGAATAACATCCCGCGTCAGTTCGAATCTGACTCGCACCTTTTACAAGGAGAAATTTATGAAAAAGATAAATGCGGAAATAGTAAAAAACATCATATCGACTACAATAGCGTTTACTACACTAATTATTCTAGCTCTTGCAATAATTACTGGTAGTAGAAAAGATAAGGTTGACGGATTGCAAGGTGGTGATATTCAACAAGCTATAGACACAGGACAATTTCGATGAGAAAATTTTTATTTGCCAAACCAATTATACTTACAGACACCGCAGAACATAGAATTCATACACGTAAGTGGTGGGCAATTTTAATTCTTATTGTTGGTGGATTATTGTTAGCAGGACGAGCACCAGTACCAATGTCGTTGAGTTACACTTTATTGTTTTTCGGTCACGCAGGAATGTTACATAGTTTCTGGGAGAAAAGAGACTATCCTATGGTTATCGTTAACCTTGTTTGGCTTGGTGTTGATGGACTAGGATTTATTAGATGGTGGAATATGTAATATGAAACGAGAATGTGGAACGTGTACCAAATGCTGTGATGGTTGGTTAACCGCAGACATATATGGACACAAAATGGAACCAGGTAAACCCTGTCCCTTTGTTGGTGAGCATAAATGTACTATATACAACAACAAGCGACCACAAGTATGTAGTGATTTTAAATGCGGTTGGTTAAAAGATGATGGAACTTTGTTTGATGAGTGGATGCGTCCTAACAATACTAATGTTATATTCGTTCATTTCAAAATGAATGATATCGTGTGGTATCGTTTAGCCGAAGCAGGTACAAAAGTAAACACAATACTGTTAAGTTACATAATTCAAATATTTACAAAAAATAATGTAAATTTAGAATATTGGATAAACGGAGCGCAGTTTCTTATAGGTACGCAAAAGTTCAAAGATTTTGTTAAAACACATCACGACTAATTTGTAAACGGCAGGGTAGCTCAGTTGGTGAGAGCGCACGACTCATAATCGTGAGGTCGAGGGTTCGAATCCCTCCCCCGCTATCAAGGGAGTGCCGCAGAGTTGGAGGACTGCAACAGACTGTAAATCTGTCGCCAATAGGCCTAGTAGGTTCGAATCCTTCCACTCCCATATAGGCGCGTAGCTCAGGTGGTTAGAGCACTGACCTGATAAGTCAGGGGTCGTTGGTTCAATTCCAACCGTGCCTATTTAGCCTCGTTAGCTCAACTGGTAGAGCATTCGCCTCTTAAGCGACAGGTTGTAGGATCGTACCCTACACGGGGCATTACGCCAAGGTAGCTCAGTTGGTAGAGCAGATGCCTGAAGAGCATCGTGTCGGCGGTTCGATTCCGTCCCTTGGCATAAAAGGAGAATATTATGAAAGCAGCAATAATTACATTCTTAATAATAGCTATTAGTATAGGGTTGACAACTGCGTGGATAGCGCGTATATTAGAGAGGGACGAGTTTTAGGTCCATAGTGTAATTGGCAACACAGTAGTCTCCAAAACTGCTTTTCTAGGTTCGAGTCCTAGTGGGCCTGTTTCATTCCCAGTTAGCTCAGTTGGTTAGAGCATCTGACTGTTAATCAGAGGGTCGGGGGTTCAAGTCCCTCACTGGGAGCTTTACAAAACAACAATGAGGTTATTATGAATTTGACACCGAATGATAAGTTGAAGTTAGAAGCAGCACTGAAAGATATGGCAACGTCTATGACTCGTGTTGCTGCAGAACGTGACCTACAGAAGAATGTGATTGGAGATATCTGTGAAGAACTCCAACTCAATAAGAAGGTGTTCCGTAAGTTGGCACGTGTGTATTACAAGCAGAACTTTGATGATGAAGTTGCAACGCACCAAGAGTTTGAAACCCTTTACGAGACGGTAACGCAAACCACTAAGCCCTAAGAGGTGACGTATGAATCGGTTATGGATGTTGTTGTTCGTTCTACTAGGATGTGCATCACCAACGCAACCGCAAATTGTACAAAATTACGAACTTAACTTTGTAAAAGATATAGATACTATTTTTGTAGATTTATCTGGTGGTCAAGTAGTTAAACATCTAAGTGCGGTTACCAATGTTCGTAGTCGCAGAATGGTTTTGATCAGTAGTAATATTTTTGTTCAAGCAACAGCAGGTTTTGGTCAGATTGATACCGTGTCTACTGTGAATGGTATATCACATACCAACAATGGATATGTTGGAACTGCATTTGGTGCATTTCCAAATATGATTGGTATGACCGCAACGATTATAGCTAAAGTAGTTGATGATAGTAAAACACCAGAGGAATTTAGATATCCACATCTACGAAAAGTTTTAGCAGTGGATACTATGCGAGTAGTTATACTTCCTCGTAGATAGTAGTTGGGGTGGTAGCTCAATTGGTTAGAGCACTGCACTGTCACTGCAGAGGTTGCGGGTTCGATTCCCGTCCATCCCGTGTTACATCACCAAGGAGTATTTTATGAAACGTGTGTATTTGAGTAATACTGAAAACAAAATTGCTGGAGTATGTGGTGGATTCGCAGAATCATTAGACATTGACCCAACACTGATTAGATTAGTGTTTGTTGCAGCATTTCTTTCACCACTACCCGCAGTAATTTTTTATCTACTATGTTGGATGGTTATTCCACGTAATCCTGGATACACTAACTAATGAAATTATTATTTTTATCACCTTGTGGAAAAACTAAAGAAGCGGAAGATAATGGATATATCAACTTATATCTTGCGTCATTGAAAAAATATGTTGTTCCACATTTTGATGTAAAAGTTATTTTATATAACAATGCACTAAACCAAAGTTCTAGTGAAAGTCAAACTTGGCAACGTGTAAAAGAGTTTGGATTAGAAAATGTTGTTGAAGTAAAAAATATATACGAAATGGAACTACCACAAGAATCAATAGACTTTTTGGATAGTTTACATTGGTTTGGTAAAATTGGTATAAATATGAATATGCTTTTTGATTACGCTAAGAAAAATAATTTTTTTGATGCGGATTGGGTATTCCACTTTGACACAGACTTGGAGTTTTTACCAAATTTTGAAAAAGTTTTACTTGGGATTGATGAAGTAAGAAAAGTTAATAGTGAAGTTATCATAACCGCTGCTGGTGATAATTATCCGTACAACATGCGGTATAAAGAGGTGGAATTTATTTTTGACGAACCCCCAAGAATAAATATTTATGACCCATCTACCATTACGCATCACTTTTCAGTACGTAACTTAAAAGTAAACAGAAGAACTAATGAATCAGATACAATGATTAGTAATTACAACGAAAATTTAATTTTTACTTTACAACAACAAAAGATACGTAATGACTTTGTAGGATATTCCAAAGACGCGGCTAGAGTTAGCTTATTTAACTGGACCGGATGCCATTACCCACCAAAGTATGAAGCTTTGGGACATCTAAAAGATAATGAAGATGCACGACTTTTACAACGTTTGTGGGAAGAAAAAGGAAGTCCGAACCTACAACTCACAGTAAATCACGATAAAGGTTCTCTACCACAATTCTTTTTGCAAGGTTCTTATCACGATATAATAAAAATACAAGTACGTGGATATTCAGATATGGCTAAGCATTATAGTTCGGGATATTATGAAGAAACAACATTTCGTAAACACTCGGAACAGAGGCTCAAAGAATATTACACAGATACTCAACACATTTGGGAAAAAGATTATTTGACAAAAGAAGAGATTGAGTCTAGAATCTCTAATTTACAAAACGAAATCCAACGACTACAGCAAATGTTAAATTAGTAGTTGGGACAGTTGGCTGAGTGGTCTAAAGCAGGAGATTACTAATCTCTCGTACTGAAAGGTACCGTGGGTTCGAATCCTACACTGTCCGTAATAAATGAGATAAAAGTTGTAGTAATTAGTATTTATTTAGATAGGGGATTGACAATCAGCAGTCCCCTAGTTATATTACTGGTGTAGGGTAAACGCCCCTATAACTCAATTGGTCAGAGTAGCTGGCTTTTAACCAGTAAGTTCTAGGTTCGAGTCCTAGTGGGGGCACTGTTGATTAAAAATTGAAGTTGGTTGTAGAGCTTATCCGCGGTAGGAAAACCCCGCGCTACACGATTTAAGCGACCCTTACGTGAGACACCGCTACAACGGTGCAGGGGAAGTTTCCGTAAGTAGAAGTCCTCGTATGTAGACAAACGTTCGGTGAGGATGGCACCAACGATGATAGATAAGTTCTTCTCTATAAAATGAGAGGATACTACAACATCCATCCATACGCCCTGGTGGTGGAATGGTATACACAACAGACTTAAAATCTGTCGGCTTCACGGTCTTGCGAGTTCGAGTCTCGCCCTGGGCATTAGTCTGTAGGAGAATATATGATTAAGTATTTAGTAAAAATATATTTTGAAGGTGGTGTAACATCCTTCACATATTACGCAGCAGAAGCAACTGCAGCAATCACAATGTTTCGTAATGACGCAGATGCACAAAAGTTGTTAGAAGGAAAAGTATTGACGCATTACGAAGTAGGACCTGTTTGATAGTTGCGGGTGTAGCTCAGTGGTAGAGTCCGTGCTTGCCAAGCACGTTGTCGTGGGTTCGAATCCCATCGCCCGCTCTTGGAGATAATTATGGTAAAACACACAAACGTTCTCAGTAAAACATTACTACAATTGGTAAAGTCTGAAAGAGAAAGAATACAAAAAGACAACGTATGGAGAGTTAGCCAGCTATTTTGGGATGAAAAAATTCTAGATAATGTTGTTAGCAGTTGTGTGTCGGCTAAAGTAAGTGAGCAGTTAACAAAACTTATAATTTTGGAAGTAAAAGATAAACTACCAGAATTTAATGATTTGTTAATACAGCATTATGTTTGGTTACCTGGGTCTGGTATATCTACGCATCATGACAGAGGATACAACTTTGGTGCTACAATATATTTAAATGAAAGTTGGAATATAAATTGTGGTGGTATATTTCTGTGGAGAAGTGGTACAAACTCAGAATACACGGCGTTATCACCAACGTATAACAGTATGATAGTTAATACGCAGTCCGAAGAACATCTGGTAACACCTGTATCATTTAAAACAAACGAATTTAGATATACACTGCAGATATGGTCTGATAGAAAATAAAATGTTTGATATTTTTAATAGAGTAATCTCGCAACGAGGTTATACGAGATATTTAGAAATCGGTGTTAGTAATGGTGGAACATTCTATAACATAGAATGTCAAGTAAAGCATGGTGTGGATCCTAATAACAAGGATATGCTTTACCCCATTACTTCTGATGAGTTTTTTGAAAACTGCAATCAAACATATGATTTATTTTTTATTGATGGTGACCACGAGTGCAATCAAGTTTTACGAGATATTGACAACAGTATCAAGCACTTATCACCAAACGGTATTATCTTTATACATGACACAAAACCACATACAGAATTAATGCAACGTGTTCCGCAACCAGTGCATTTGTGTGAACGAGGTTTGTGGACAGGTGATGTGTGGAAAGCTATCACAAAGTTTAGAAGTACACGTACAGATTTTAGTGTAAGAACGTTTGACATAGAACTTGGTTTGACTATATTAGAACGTGGTGAAGGAACGCTGATAGAAATACCAGAAGAACTCACTTACGATTGGTACTTGACAAATCAAGATTATGTGTTAAATTTAATTCCGTACAATACGGGCCTGTAGCTCAGCTGGGAGAGCGCCTGATTTGCATTCAGGAGGTCATCGGTTCGATCCCGTTCAGGTCCATAGTTGGGTGGTTAGCTCAGTTGGTTAGAGCACCTCGTTTACACCGAGGGGGTCGGGGGTTCGAGTCCCTCACTACCCATTTACCATAAGGAGGTTATTATGAAAGCACGTGTAGTTGAAATGTTAAGAACACAAGCGGAAGCAGAACGCCAGAAGGCACTACTTTCACTTGAACTTTTGATGGACTATTCCGCAGGTATTGGTGACCATTCCACAGGTGATTTTTATAAGAACGCAGAAGAAGCATTACAAATGCTTGTTGATGCAGACGATAAGATTGAAGCTCTTGACCGATATTTTGGTGGTGACTTAATCGCAGAATAAAAGTTAGTCGCGGGTGTCGTATAACGGCTATTACCCCAGCCTTCCAAGCTGGTGACGAGGGTTCGACTCCCTCTACCCGCTCTTTGCTCTTGTGACGGAACAGGCAGACGTAGCGGACTCAAAATCCGCCGCCCTCAAAGGCGTGTGGGTTCGACTCCCACCGAGAGCATAACGGGGAGTAGCTCAGTTGGTAGAGTGCACGCTTTGGGAGCGTGATGTCGCAGGTTCGAGTCCTGTCTCCCCGACTCACAAGGAGAATATATGAAAGTTATAGAAGAATATTTTGATGCATTTGTCAATAAAGATTTGGAAAGATTATCGGAACTTTATAGTGATGATATTATCTTATCCGAATGGGACGAAAATGTGTTTACTGGTAAGAAAGCTGTATTACAAGCGAACGCAGATTTATTCGATAAATTTGAAAATATCGGTGTTGTGGTAAAAGCTCGTGGTGAAAGTGGGAACATTTCACTAAATGAAATTATAGTTTTACTAGACGATATATCGGTAAAAGTAGTAGATGCCATCACAGTACAAGATGAAAAAATAGTTTATATTATGGCATATCGTGGATTCTAATACCAAAAAGATATTTATATTGTAATACGGTTCTGTAACTTTACACAAGAGAAAGTATATGAAATATGCAGTTTTTTCAACTTACAGAACAGCTAGTACCCTTATGCATGAAATTATCAGAAATCATTTCGGCATAACAGATTTGGGAGAGTTGACAGGTCAAATTCCTGTTGACAAGAGAAGTGACGAAACACTTCGTCACGCATGGTTAGCGGAGAAATTAGCTTTACCAGAGTATGTTGTAAAATTGTTTGCATACGATTTTACCATAGCAGGATACTACTTTAATAGAACAACTTTTGACTGGTCTATCTTTGATAAGATAATACTTAGTACACGCGCAAATGTAACTGACCAAATGTGTAGTGTTTATTATATGAAGCCATGGTTACCACCCTCGGATGAAACACACCCATTTCCAGCAGACCCAACACCAGAAGCTATAGATTTTACAAATACGGGTTGGAATACTCAACTTGAAAGACAAAAATTTGGATTACTCAGATTTCACGAAATGAAAACTGACTTGTTAAATAATTTTCCAACAAAAGTCTGTATTGTCCCATCAGAAATATTTAGTGATCCACAAGAAACTTACTTACCAATATTAAATTCGTTGACTGGTATAGAATTTGTTGCATCTGACTTTTCACCTATATCACTAAACACAACTGGATTAAATTATAGAGAAAAGTATACAAACTATGATGACTTAAAGGCCATCACGGATTCTTGGGGATTACCAACATAAGTTAATGTGAAGGTTACGTATGAGAATAGCAGTATTTTCTACACCAAGAACTTGTAGTAGTTTGATGTGTTATATAACGTCACGAAGATTTCAAATACACAATCATCGTGAAGATGTGTATACACACTTTACACAAGGAATGCAAGAAGAAAAACTTGAATTCCTAAAAACAACAGATAATTATGTTGTTAAATTATTTTCTAGCTATTTTCATAATGATAGGAATATAAGACTGAACGATATGAACTGGAATATGTTTGACTACGTTTTTATTACCGAACGAGTCAATTTGGTAGACCAGATGGCTAGTTTGTATCGTAGAATTTATGAAAACACACAACATATAAATTTACAAAGTAATGAAGTACTAGAATTTTATTTACAAAATAAAGAATATTTGAAACTGTTCTACAATATAAAGACGGATATACTATCTTTACATAAGAATGCATATGTAGTAACATATGAAGGGTTACAAAATAATCCAATAGAATATTTAAATTCTGTAACAAATTTAAATTTTATAGATAGTAATGTTCCACGACCAAAAGTATTTCCTGCTGTTACTCAAACTTTGATAGATTATAAACAATATTTTACAAACTATAATGAGTTAAAATTATTTGTAGAGTCTTGGGATTTAATAAAAGATTAATCTTGGGGCTTGACAAATCATCCCCAAGTGATTATATTACTGTCATAAGTTATATGCCGCTTTCGTCTATCGGTTAGGACATAGCCCTTTCAAGGCTAGAAGGCGGGTTCGATTCCCGCAAGCGGTATTAGTTCCAAGGTATTACCCGCGAGTAGCTAAATGGTGAAGGCAGCGGTCTTATATACCGAAGATATGGGGGTTCAAGTCCCTCCTCGCGGACTGTCTATTTAGGAGATGTAAAATGCCACATCCAAAAAAGTGCGGTAAAGGTCGTCGTAAGATTGGAAGTAAAAAGCGTAACAATCGTTGGAAAAACAGAAAACGTAAACATTAGTACTATCCGAGGCCGTTTCCCTACCTTTCACCTCGTTAACAGCCTTCGGGCGAATGGAAAGTCTTAAAATGATAGGGCGGGTTCTATTGACGTTAAGAATAGACGCTTTTTTGCTCGTTTAGCGCATGGATAAACAAGCAGGCGGTTGGGGAAGCTTGACGGAGTTGTGTGTCCGCCTAACTATTGTTAATGAGTGAGCTGATACCTCACAACACATACCCCGCATTGCCCTCTCGTTCAATGGCAGGACGGCGCCCTTTGGAGGCGTCTATCGTGGTTCGAATCCACGGGGGGCAACTTGGTTATGTTAAACTTTAATCCATTATGGAGCGTACAATGTACAAGTTCATTCTCGCAGTAGCAGTAATCAGTCTTTCGGCATGTGCAGCAAAGGAAGAAGCAGTTCAAGGTGAAGTTGTAGTTGACAGTGCAGCAGTTGTTGTTGACTCAACAAAGATTGATACTGATTCAATCAAGTCACCAGAAGTAAAGCCAGTAGTAGAAGGTGAAGCAGCAAAGTAATAAAATACGCGGTCTTAGTGTAACGTCAGCACGGTAAGCTTCCAGCTTACAAGAGCAGTTCAACTCTGTCAGACCGCTCCACTTTGTAAGAACAGTCCCGTGCGAGGTGTGTCGCACTCGTTGTGGTGGCGGGAAGAGTAGTATTAACTACTTGAAAGGGATCTGTTCTTACATTTCTTTTTCTGGACAGGTGGCAGAGTGGTCTATTGCAACGGTCTTGAAAACCGTCGAGCTGAGAGGCTCCGAGAGTTCGAATCCCTCCCTGTCCGTTTCCACCCAAAGAGGTTATTATGATACACGAATTTAAAACACCGTTCGATGTAAAAACTCCGCATGGAGATGGTCGAGCAATCTTATTGATTGATTATGGTATTGATGTAAATACTGTCTGGGTGGTAAAACTTGATGGCGGTATTGTCAAGCACTATTATTCTGATGATATTCGTATTTACGATAACCCTATGAATGGTAAGGGTTGGAACGTAGAATAATAAATATCCATCCTCGTGCCACAGTAGCTCAGCGGCAGAGCACTCGACTTGTAATCGAGCGGTCGTCGGTTCAATCCCGACCTGTGGCTCTTAAAACAAAATATAGATGATATTTATATAGGACTCGCACCGCAGTGGTGGAGTCCTTTTCACCGTATCGCTCATTATGAGGATACACAACATAGGAGGTCATTTTATGACTCATTTAGTATTTCGCCCATTCGGGTCAACGGTTTTAAACAATCGGGACAACTTCATCAGCACTTTTGATAAGATGTTTGATGAATTTGCCAGAAAAGATTTCCCTGAGTTTTTCCAA
>SXGQ01443637.1_pt1 | contig 12750 bp, 14 predicted proteins | sample 3178371 | NCBI WGS metagenome assembly SXGQ01 (sample SAMN11356859, study PRJNA531348) | freshwater metagenome | isolation source: freshwater sample F1-20 | place: China: Fuxian Lake, Yuxi | collected 2017-12-25
ATATATAATAATAATAATAATATATATATAATGGATTACTACACAATTTATATATCCATCGTATTTTTAGTCAAAATTATATTTGTTATTTTAGCAACGGTTCACTTGTATTTAAAGTTTAAAAATAAAACTAACTCAGATTTAGATAAAGAAGTTTTGTTTTGGAGAGAACGAACTGAGTTTATATTTACAGCTTTAATGGCAATTTTATTAATTTATTTATTTAATCCTGTAAAAAATAAAATGTTTATGATTAATAATGAAACCAAATTGCTTTTGTATTTATTTGGGTTTGTTTTAATAATTACCGCCAAATGGGAAATATTTTTAAAAGAATCAAATATATTTAAAAAAATACAATTTATTGTTTAGATATTTTGGCATTGATTTTTGAGGTTTTACATTCGTTTTCTTTGGGCTAAATAACCTGCAGCGCTTCTACCAATCATACCTACATCCGTATGAGGTTTATATATAAATGTACCTTTGCTAACATTATAACACAATTTTCTTCCATCGTACATTTTATTATACGGGAGCAATGTAGTATCAAACATTGTTTTAAAATAAGTTGACCTATTTAACAAACCTTGAGGATATGCAGTGACATTCGATGTTGACGATGACATTATAATATTAGTTTATAAAATTAATATTATAAATATTTTCTTTTTCAGCGTTTTTTTAGCAAGCTTATAAAGTTTATTTTCTACCACAAGAACCGCATCCTGGTTTTGTAGTGTGAATGCGATGAATCATCCCAGAATTCAAAGGTCCACTTGCTTTTAATTGGGTTGTTTTAGGAACAGGCGATAGGTTTGAAGCATATGTTAAAGCTGCTATTTGAGCAGTCGTAGGATTTCCATTAGATAAAGACATTTTAATAGTCGCAGGCATTTTATATTATTTATAAATATAAAATTTTTATACCTTTTATACTTTTTATACAAGTATTTCTAAATTATAATTTTTATTTTGTTAATATTGTTGTTGTATTTCTTGTAATTGATTGATGACATTACAGAAATTACTGAGTTTTGTTTTAACATATTGTAAAAATTCTATACTATATGGTGAAAAATCGGTTGTAGGAAGACCTTCACAATTACAAGGGAAATATATTAGCAATTGATTAACATTTTGGGTATCGACTGTTCCATCTGTAAACGTAATTGTATATATATTTCCATTTACATTTGTTACTACTGCTTTTGAAAAATAATCTGTGCCTGGTTTTATGGCATAAACATATTGGCCAACCGAAAAACCGTAATTACTATTTGGGTCTGGATAATACAAAGGATTATTGTAAATGCGAATATCTTGTTTTTCATCAAGTGCTTTACTTTCGATAGGACAATCGCAACCGTTGACAATATTGGTTTTCGTTGTTTTACCACCATAAACTGGGATTGCTGGGTTAAATGGTATCGGCGTGCCAAAATTTGCCGGGATTGGACCCCGTCTTAATGGTCCCTTTCCTTTCAAACGATTCAAATATCTATCATATGAATTATGTTTTATGTCGCAACCTGCGCCGCCTGGTGTTTGACTTCCCGGTTTACTCGAAGTGACTGAATGATGACGACCATTTAAATTATTATTAAAACCTGTGGGAACTGTTGCTCTTTGAACACTTGGAACTGGTCTGTCGCTCATTTGATTCCAACATACGCCGTATGTTGCTGCTGTTGGTTGTTTATAAGCATTTAAAGGTCCTAAATTTGATGTATATATAGAACTATAGACGCGTACTGTATTTTGAATTAATTTTAATCTTTGATATTGATTTGCTGGTGTATTACTTGTCAAATTTGTGTCGCAACTTCTTAATCTATAATAATATGGTGGTAAACCGAGTAATTTACTTGGGTTATTGTATACGATTGCTGTTTTTCCAAATGATGACATATATAAAATAGTGCGATATTAAATCTTCGAACTTGTAAATAAAATTGATTTATTTTAATTCATATTAAATAATAACAATATATTATGTTGTCAATGAATTTTAAACAGTTTTCTCAATATTCTTGCACTTGGTGCGGAAAATGTTATAAAACCAAGATTAATATGGAAAAACACGTTACTTTGTGCGAATTAATATATAAATCCAGCAAAAAACGGGCTAATAAAAATAATGATGATTATGATGATATTTGCGATGATTTGCCGTGTCCTAAAAAAATGTATCAAATGTTGTTGGAATTGGGTTATAAATATAGCAAATTGGAGGAAAAAATGGATGAGGTTAATAAGTTTGTCGTTAAAAAGAAGAAGAAAATAAATGTTTTGGAGTGGTTAAATAGTAATGTTGTACCTTCCTTAGTATTTGAAAATTTAATTGACAAAATAAAAATTATTGATTCTGATATTGAGTTTTTATTGGAAAACAACTTTTTAGAGACGATAAATGTGGTTTTATCGAGGGTTCTTTATTTAGAAAATAATTTAGATGGAGAAAACAATTTTATACCTTTGTTTGCGTTTGTCCAAAAAACCAATATATTTTATGCTTTTGTTGATGGCGGCGGATGGATGGAATTAACTAAGGATAAATTATGTTTGTTTTTGATGCGTGTTCAAATGAAAATATCCAAGGCGTTTCACGAATGGAAAAAACTGCGGGATACTCGGATTCGCGACGATGAATCGTTTGCTATATTGTGCGATAAAACGCTGATTAAAATTATGGGCAATGAATTTAAACAAGACTCGACATTTGGTAAAATGCGGGCTGTTATGTATAATAAAATGAAAACCGATATGAAGGCGATGGTCGAATATGAGTTTGAGTTTTAAGATTGGAGTGTTATTTTGCTACGGCATAAATTATATGATGTCTTAATTTACTATTGTCTTGAGTTTGGGTTAGATTATTTATTTTTTCTTTAATAAAATCACACGGATTATCGTCTTTTTTGTTTACGATATTTTTAGAAAAGTTTATACAATCTATATACATTGAATTAAAATAATCAATTAATGCTTTGTTTTCATTTGCTGATTTATTTGTGCTCATCCTATTTATAAATTATTTATATTTACATATTTAAATAATTTATTGATTATTATGTTATTATTTGTGACATTCAACTATTTCTCCTTTCTTGTTATAAACCCAAATTTCATATAAATATCCTAATTTTTTACCAGCTTCTTGTTTTAAGAAAATATTATCTTTTTTCTTTTCTGCTGTCCACGTTGATTTTACTTCAACCATTCTATTTTGTGATGGTATAAATATATCTACATAATGACGATGTTTTTTTCCTGCTTCATCATCATACCATATTTCAGGAACATTTTTAGCACCAGTTACAATATCAATTTCACTAATTAATTCATCTTTTATTAACTTATCTAAAGCAAATGGTTCATATCCTTGACACATAATTTGGTTTCCAGATGGCATTATATATAATTTTCTTCTATATGAATTTTTACATTTTGTATCAGCTATTTCTGGAACTTGTGAAGGATTTTCTACACCATATTTTTTTAAACAGGTTTGTCTTATTTTATTGTGTGTTTCTAAAAGTAACATTTGATGTTCTACGCCATATTTATTTAAACACGTTTGTTTTGATTTATTTTTAACAATTTCTGATTGCATTGAATGCTCTACACCATATTTTTTTAAGCATGTTTGTTTTGATTTATTTTTGACAATTTCATTTTCAAAAGGGTTTTCAAAACCATATTTTGCCAAATTTGTTACCATAATTTTTTCTTTTATTTCTTCATTTTCAAAAGGATTTTCAAAACCGTATTTTTGTAAACATGTTTGTTTTACTTTATTTTTTACAATTTCCGATTGTATTGAATGCTCTACACCATATTTTTGTAAACATGTTTGTTTTGATTTATTTTTGACAATTTCTGATTGTGTTGAATACTCTACACCATATTTTGTCAAATTTGTTATTTTAATTTTGTTTTTTATATCAGTTGAGTTAAATAAATTTTCAACACCATATTTTTGTAAACAAGTATTTTTATATTTCATATTTTTGTTATTTATAGTACAAATATCACAATATCCTCCATAATTTTTTAAATTTCTAAAATTTTTTTTAAATATATTTATACACCCATTTATACATTTACCTTCAATTATCGTATCTCTTGTTATTTTTAAATTATTATAATCATTTATTAAACATATATTGTTTTCATCGCAATATTTTATTAAAGCGTCTTTATTATATGTTCCTTTATTCATTTTAAATATAATTATTTTATTAAATTATATTTAAATTATACTTGTTATATTTAAAATACGTAATTACTTTAAACAGAAATATAGCTTGGCTCTGCAGCTATTCCGCATACTCCAATATCATTTGTTGAAGATGACCTTTGGATACGAACATATCCGGCTTCACCCCATGATGTAGACCAAGAATTTCTAACTTTCCAATAATCAATACCATTTTCTGTGCCGTAGCCAACAATTTCTACAGCGTGGTCTAAATTTGTTCCACATTTAGCAGCGTCTGTTAAAATTCCACTTGAATATGATTGAAAATATTTTGTATCTGCTTCAATAGCAATAACAACAGGCTGTTTGGAAACAGCAGCCTTCAAAGATAATTGGTCATTAGGCTTAACATCATAACAACCGGTAAATTTAACACCAGCAGAAGGACACTTTTGACAAGCACCTGCTGTCTTTGTAACACCAGACGTATAAGGATAAGATGCTTCCGAACATTGCCCATTATTTATCATATATTTTAAAGCAGAATCTGGGTTACCACCATTACATCCCATATTAAAATATCCTGCGCCTGTCGCACAATCAACAAGATACTCTTCAGATAAATCCAATAATTTACCAGATGAAATTGCCCAAACACTTTCAGCGTTTGCTGTTGTTGCGAATGCCCAACAAGAACCACATTGCCCTTGGTCTCTAACTGGATTAACAACACCTTTTGTTGTCCAATCAATCGAAGAAGGAGCTCCAGAAGCGGAATTAGAAAAAGTACCACAACCAAAAGAGCCAACCGGCGCTTTCAATCCTCGGATCATCTGCGCCTTGAACTCCTCAGGGGTCAAATCGGTAAACTGATTGATGCCCATTGTAAAACTCTGGTTACGATCCGCATTATGGGTTATTATATTGCGGAAATTTTCTCTGAAAACTGCGAAACGTGTCTCAAGCTCTTGGACGTTCTCATATTTCTTAGTGAACTTTTCTTGAAAGTTGGTGAAATGAGACCATATTTCATTCTCATTTAATAATGTTTGTGAGTTGCAAACAGCAAAAAAAGTAGTAGCTAATAAAACTAAGCGAAGCATTTATATATTATATATTAGATAATACTTTGGTTTTATTATGTTTTTTTATAGTTATTATTTTTTAATGTCTAAATAAGTTTTCTCTATTTTCTTTTTTACAGGTACTGCGCTTTAAACTCTTCTGGCGTCATTAACTTTATACCCAGTTTTTTCGCATCCGCGGCTTTTCCAGTGTCTTCTTCTAAATCTTTTACTAGAACTAAGAAGGTGTTTTTCGAAACACTTGAACCTAATTTGGCGCCTACATCTTTGAGTGCTTGTTGAATGGCCGCATCTCTAAATCCGGTCATAACTATTGTTTTACCAAATAAAGGATGGGACTGGTCTTTCTCTTCTACTGCTTGCTCTTGTGCTTGCGCTTGTGCTATTTTATGTGTCAAATTGGTCTCTTTTAAAAACTGAATAAAATTTGGTATTGCTTGAACAAATGCTTCAGCGGTCTTTTTTGCCATTCCCTTAATAGACGCTACTTTGTTTATCTTTTCTTGCGCGGGTTCCTTTGAAATCAAAACATCTGGATATGCCTCAATTATCAACTCGGTTTTTTTACCACTAAATCCTCTTCCGAAAATATTAGACGCTGACATTATTGATATAATGGATGTACTTTCTAATTTTTCTTTGATTCCGTTATAAAGCTTATTTGCTGTCTTGTCTTTAAATCCATCGACGGTTAAGAAATCTTTTGTGGTCATATTTATTATTTTAGGAACACTGTCAAAACCGGCATCAATAATGCGCGCAATATTTCCTGAACTTAAACCTTCTACGCCTATACCTCTAAAGAAACCTGTTATCACTTTCTCTTTGACAGTTTCGTCGCTGTTTATATCTTCTAATAAAACGTCTACATGCGTGTCATTCCATTTATAAGGGGTTGTTGGCATTTTGGCTTCTTCGGCCGGTGTGGTGACTTTGCGAATATGAGGAATCACATCGCCACTTCTTATTAATTCTATTACTGCGCCTATACCTACTTTGTTGTCATTTATAAAAGCACCATTAAACCCAGTTGCGTATTCAATTCGGACACCGCCCAAATTAATCGGTTCGATTTGGACACGCGGTTTCAAATAACCGTCCTTACTTGGTGTCCATATTACGTCGACAACTTTTGCTTCCGCAATTTGGTCTGATAAAACCATCTTGAAAGCGAATGAGTGTTCTGGATTTCCTGACTTACGAGGATATAATTTATCATCTGTTACTATCACGCCATCTATTTCATAAGCATAAGTTTCACGCCAGTCAATAAGGGTCTCTGATAGCAATTCATTTGATATTGTTGTTGTCATCTTATTTAAAACTGTTTCTACGTTTTGTACTCTTAAGAAACTCATTTGGTCTGAAGGCTTTAAAACTGGCTTTATTACCTCGTAAGCAACAAAATTTATGTCGTTTATTGCTTCGCTTACTGTTTTTTGATTTACAATACCGGCGACCATATTTCTTGGATTCGCAAATTTTGTCTTGTATTTGGTTTCAAATATACTCTTTGGAATTATAAACTCGCCGCGAATTACGATACCCTTTGATTTTGGCAGACGCAAATGCGGTATTAAATGACTTACATCTTGGCCTACTTTGCCATCTCCTCTTGTATATAATTTTGGTATTTTTTCTTCCGTGCTATAAAGACCACTTACTCCGTCCAATTTACACGACAATACATATGGACCTGTGTATTTCTTTGCCCAATTTGTTAAAGCATTTGTGTCCGGTTTTATTTTATCCATTGAGCCCATTTCATATGGTAACTGGATTTTGTTCTTTTCAACTGGCGCTCCTACTTTGAAAACCTCTTGGTTTGAGGGGAATTTTTCTGTTATATAATCTTGAAGTATATCGTACTCATTATCCGTCATAATTGGTTGGAAGTTTCTATAAAGAATGTTAGCTATTTTTAACATTTGAGTTAATTGATGTTCGCTCAAACTGTGTAGCACATTTATTCCATTCTTCTTGAAATTTATAATTAGTTGTTTGATTTCCTTATCAATTAACGGTTCTTCTTCATCTTCTACTTTTGCTTTTGCGCTTTTTTCTTCTACGTTTGTCGCTGCACTTTCTACTGCGCTTTTTTCTTCTACGTTTGACGCTGCGCTTTTTTCAGATGCTTTAATAATTGCTCTTCCATCTGTGCGTTCGTGCGGCGCCTTATATTCCAAACCCAAATAATCGAATATATCTTTTTCTGTTCTGAATATGTGCTCCACCTTTTCGCCTTTCTTCTTGCCTACCAATGAATATAATCCATGCTCATTCATTGTTAATTCCTTTGCCAGCGCTTCATGTCTCATTACCGTATTAAAAATCTTACTGCCTGTGAAATATAAAATCGCAAATGGGAATTCTTCTGGTGTGGTATAAAGAAAGTCAACACGACGTGATGTCTCCTTGTTTGGTAGTTTGGTGATTACAAGACACTTTGTGGGACCACGTGAAAGCACTTCTTGGATTACTCCGGTTTTTATTAAACTATCAATGAAATTTATAAAGACTGCTGGGGTTTTTGATGTAATAATAACATCTATGTCACCTGAACTCTCCGCACCGCGGCGATATGAACCGACTATTTCGAATTTTGCTTCTTCTGCTTGCGCTTGTTGCGCTTTAAGAAACTCTTTTGTAAACAATGACTTATATTCTTCTATTTCTGACCTTGGGATACGCTTTAAAATATCCTCATAATATTTCAGACCTACCTTTTGCGTTTCATTTAATAGTGTGTCTTGGTTGGCGCGGAGTGCTTCTATCGTGGTGACACCTTTGTCTACTAATTCCTTTGCTTTTTTGGGACCAATTCCGTATACTTCGCCGAGTATGTTGACTGGGTTTGTCTTTTCACGCTCCAAAACTCGCAATGTACCTGTTTGTACATATTCATTTAATTTTTCCATTATTGTTGGGCCAATATTCGGCTTACCCTTTAAATCATCTGGACTTAAAATGTCGGCTGGGTAGGCCATTATTGTTTCTTGGGCTTTTTGATATGCTCGCGCTCTAAATGGCTCTCCTTGTTTTAACATTATGTTTGCTAATTGTTCCATTAGATCTATAAATTTTTCGTTTAAACGGGTTGTAACTGGCATTTTACTTATTTGTTCTGATATATTTAAATCTTTTTCGTTTTCATTTTTATTTCCTATTTCGGATGTTGTTGATGACGCTATGATTAGTTGCCTTTTTTGTGTCTTCTTCTTCGCTTTTACTGGTTTATCCTTCGCTTGCGTTTTTTTAGTTTTCTTCTTCTCTTGTGTTGCAGGACTCTTTGGAGGACTCTTTTTTAAGCTTTTAGAAGAAGAAGATGATGACGATTTTATTATTAGTTTCTTCTTTCTGGTCTTCTTTTGCTTCTGATTCTCTTGTGCTTCCATATATAATATTTATAAAATATTTAAAGTAGTATTATGTATTATTATTATTATAAATGACTGAACAATCTATTTTTGATTATACCGATCACCATTCTAGAGTTATGCTTGAAAATGCTTATACGGCAATTTCGTTAACTGAAATGTGGCATTATATGAAAAAAAATGTTGAGAGTTATATGCTGTGTAATGATAAAGAATTAAGGGTTATATCAGACAAGATGGAAGAGCTTGGGTACCACGGACATTCTGGTGCTTCTTTCGGCGTAACAATGAGGAATATGCAGTTTATCGCTTTAAACGGATTGGAGGAGCATAAAAAAATGTGGTTAAAAAATAAATAAAATTAATAATTATTTTTACAATATTTATAATATTTAATTGTTAAAATCTAAAGGATCGTTTTTATAGGTTTTTGATTTGTAATGACCTATGCTATATTTGTCTCTTGGTGAGTTGTCCTCCTCGCTGCTTGCGTCTTCTTCTTCTTCTTCTTGGAACTGTTTAAGTTCTTCTTCTGATGGTCTTCTAATTGACAATATTTCTTCTACTGCTACTTCGTTTACATCTGCTACTTCGTTTACATCTGCTACTTTGTTTACATCTGCTACTTCGTTTGTCACTTCGATTTCAAAATTTATAATATTTTTTACGCTCACATTACACCACGTTTCGTCTATGAGTGGCTTTTTAACTGCGATTGTTGTTTCTGCTTCTGCTGCGATTGTTATTTCTGCTTCTGCTGCGCTTGTTGTTTCTTGTGATGCGATTTTACAACAGTGTTCTCTAATCCTATTAAACATATAAATTACTCCGTAAATTGGGTATACGACTAAACCACCAAATAAAGCACTTAGGGTTGTAAGGATGATTATTGTATATAATAAAATGTATCCAAAGATTTCATTTATATTTTTGGTGAGCTCAGACATTCTTGCGTTGTTATTTTCAAAATTAGTTTGGGGGGTCGACATTGTGTATTGTTATAAAATTATTTATATCTATTATTTTTTATTCAATTTTTTTATTTGAAGAAAAAATGTGAAAGAAAAAATAGGGCCCAAAATGCCCTATTTTCCGTTTTTTTGATTAATTAAATTATAAACAATTAAATATATATTATACATTATACACATTTTTATATTTTTATATTTTTTATAGGACTGCGTCCTTATAGCTCTTTTACCTGTTTTTATACGTCCTTTCAGTCGGACTTACAGCGGTCGAGCAGTCGGACTACGTCCTTTACCAGTCGTTCATATCAGCATCTTCGCGAAATACGTTATGTATAACGCCAGGCATAGGTGGGTCCAACTGGTAGTGGAGTATCGAAAAGATTTCATCCGCAGCGTCTTTAAGATAATTTCTATATTTCATAAATTCCTCCAACTCTTCTACGTCACACTCAAGCAATTTTCCAACAACCATAGCGATTCGTTCTGGATGACGCTTTGCGACATTATTATCCTTGAAATATTCCAATAGAATCTCATACATTCTATCGCCATACATTTTCTCTAAATTAATAGTTTCGGTTACTTCCTCAGGTTTGTCATATTCGTCGTCTTCCTCATCAACCCAAGACACAGCCTTCTTTGGTGCTTGCGCTTGTTGGAGTCTTTGTTGTCTCAGCATCTCCAATCGTCTTTCGTCAGCAGGAGTTGCCGCAACGCAACTATACGACTTCGCATTGCTGTTCTGTGCAACTCTGGTATTTCCCATTAAAGCAGGGAATTCGTCGACTGCTTGCACTTGGATAGGTGCTTCTACCTTCTGGGTCTGGACCTTAGGGACTTCGCATTCGTCATCGCTGTCATCTGCTAACGCAGCAAAAGCATTCTTCGGCTTTTGGACTACTTGTTGTTGTTCTTGTCTTTGTTCCTGTTGAGGTCTGGCTCTCTCTCTTGCTCTTTGAGCGTCCATCTTCTTGTTATCCTCCAAAACAGGGCAGAACTTCACTGTGTGGCCGGATTTGTAGCAATATCGGCATTCGAGAGCCAAAAGAGTAGGGCAAGTGGTATCTGTCTTGCCAGTGTTGATGTTGTAAGTCTTGACGCAGTGACTTGTGTACATGGATTCGGGCTTTCCGGCATCGTGACAAACCTTGCAATAAGGCTTCTTTGAGTTGTTTCTGGAAGCGTTGTTGTTAAAGTTTCTGTTAGCGTTCATTTTATTAAAATTCGTTTGAGTTTTAAAAGCTTGTAAGCGGGTGTGTTTTATTTATTTATACCTTTCTCAATGTTACGAAAAAGGATTTCAATTTTTTTTCCACTTTTAATAAAATCAAAAATACTTAAAATTTATTGTTTTGTTTCTTCTACTATTGTTTTAGTTCTCTCTATTACTGGTTCTACTTCTGCTGGTGCTTGTATTTGTTTTACAACTTTGTCTTTATCCAAATCGTTATATTGAACTTTACTATTTAAATAAGCTGAATAAAAAACATTTTTTTCTGTTTTTAGCGTTACGTATACTTGCTGTAGTTTTTGTATTACAAATAGCAACGACGTAATAAATGTGGTCGTGGTTTTGTCATCCAAATAATATTTGTATACCACAAGCCCGGACAAAATCGAATTAATTGTAAAACATCCAATTGTTATGTAACCTGCTTTAATATACAAACTATCATAGAACAATATGGCGTCTTTATGCTGCGGTTGTATTTTTTCCAATACTTGACCGACTGATTCGTTATCGGAAGGTCTGTTCGGATTAACATCAAGATAAGCAATCAACTTAACTTCCCTCCTGACTTCTGCGTAATAAAGTGCTAAAAATGTAGCCATTGTAAGACAATTAAAAACAAATCCTGCGTTGTAGAGAGGATCTGAACCTGTTTCTGCGTTTTCACTAAATGAGCAAACGTGGTCACCACAACTTTGCGGTACAAAAAGAATTAAAAATGACGCGATTAGGGCTCGGTATATTTCGACCGCGACGGCAATTGTGACGCCGATTTTTTGGTTTGTGTCTTGGCTATCTTCTTTTTCTTTGGGTGGGTCTTTTTTTTCAGTTGCTTTTATTTCAGTTAAAACAAGTTCATACTTGGGTTCTTGTAATTCAATATCTTTGGTTTGCATTATATAATATATTAATATTTTTTACTTTTATTAGAAAAGTCAAAAAATATCTCAACTAATATATATAATGATTTCAGAATTGTATGCTAAATATGACACAATCATCAAATATTCTAAGTATGCGTTTGCGGGATGGGTTTTATCATGGGTTTTGTTTCTTATTATGCTTCCATTTATGATTCGTTATTTTGGAAAAGCTAAAGGCACATTTTTTAACTATGTGTTTAGTTGGATATCGTTGTTTATTATTATTAAAATCCTCACTGTTTTATTAAACTGACCGAATGTTATGAACATTTTACATAAGACTTGTAAAAATAATTGTGTAAATTTTAAGTTTCTCAATTTTTATTTGTTTTGAAAAAAAATTGAGATAGTTTTTAATTTTTTTTTTGAATGTATTAATTTATAAAACTTATTACGATATAATCGATTAATATATTTGAACTACTACTACTACTTAGACTTGGAAATGAATTCTAATTCTAATACTAACGCTTCTGCTTCTGCAAGTGGCGCTATCGACTTCCGAACTTTGCCGGACTTTATTCCCAGCATGTGTATCCCCCGCGTTTATCCCAATATTAGCGAGGGACGTATTCGCAAGATATTTGACGAATTGAATATTGGCGTCATTGAGCGTGTTGACATTGTTTCGAAGACCACCGAGAAGGGTGAAAGATTTAACCGCGTGTTTATTCATATGGATCGTTGGTTTCATAATAGCAACGCGTCTGTTGCTCGTGAGCGCCTATTGGGCGGCAAGGACATTAAAATTATATATGATGACCCTTGGTTTTGGAAGGTCTCGGCTTATAAGCCTTCCGCCGAAGGTTCTTCTTCTAATAACAATAACAATAATAATAAGAAGAAGGCAACAATTCAGTTTGATTCTTCTGATGATGAAAAAGAGAAAGAAAAAGAGACAGAGAAAGAGAGAAGAAAACCTAAGGTGACTGATATTAAGCCTTTGACTGAACCCAGAC
>SXGQ01090131.1_pt1 | contig 12749 bp, 12 predicted proteins | sample 3178371 | NCBI WGS metagenome assembly SXGQ01 (sample SAMN11356859, study PRJNA531348) | freshwater metagenome | isolation source: freshwater sample F1-20 | place: China: Fuxian Lake, Yuxi | collected 2017-12-25
CGGTTGAACTGGATCTCGACCTGGCCCAGTTGCTTGAGGGTTACGCCGGGAGGGGGGAGCACCGAAACCAACGCTGGGGGCCTTGGGTCCGTCAACGCGTAGTTCCAATTGGCACCTGCCACTGAAGCATCGAAGCGCACGGGTGGCAGACTCAGGTCTTGAATGGTGTGCAACGGTCCCCACGTGATGGACACCGGACCAAACGGCGGTGCTTTGAAGGAGAAGTTGTAGCGGCTTCCCGAGCCGGTCACGGATGAGGCCGGAATTCCATTGATCAAAAAATCAGCCGGGCTGACCCCACTGACCGGGGCGCTGAAGGTGACCATGATGGAGCCGAGCGCCTCGACCGTACCAGCCGGAGGATCCACCGAAACGATTTGCAGTGCCGCGCAGAGCCTGGGGATTCCGAGGGTCAGCAAGATTAGCAACCGGACGATGGCCTGAGTGGATCGAAACATTCGGGACATGGTGTGTGGATCCGCGGATCAGAGACTGCTCGTGAATGTTCCCAATCCACGGTGCTGATATTGTTGGGATTGAATCACAAGCCAAAGCCCCGCTTTATGCCGTGCAGCATTTTCCCCAGCCAACATCCGGCCGAGGGAGGAAGTAATAAAGATGAGCAACGCCCTTTCATCATGCCTCGATGAACCCCGGAGTTGGCTCCCGAGTCAATTGTGCATGGATGCCATCGATGAGCTTCGCGACGAGGCCAAGGATCGATAAGAGCTCCGTAACCATCCCGCGGGATGTGAGCGGATTGGAAGCTGTGTAGCTTCGGTGGGCACTCATCGAGTATTCAGGGTTGGTTTCATGGAAACCACTTGTAATACATTTGAGTCTGCGGTGATGAATCTACCGGGAGGATGCATTCGAACACTCCGCCGCGCGCGACGATGTCGGTTTCAACCCTGACCCAGCTCGCATCCGATCCCATGAGTGGAACTGATTTCAATTGTCCCTTTCCGAAGGAAATCGGCCAACTGATCTTTAAGCCTCCCTCCGAATAGACTGCCAATAAGTTTAAAGGAATGGCTGGAGCCTGTTGCTCAATGGATGCCTGACCCGAAGGGCTGTACACTCGAAGCGCCTTGATTCCGACGAGCGCTGAACTCTTTGAGATGATCTTCAATTCATGCTCTGCCTCCTCATCCGATAGAAACAGCGTCTCCAATGATTCGAACCCTGCTTGGGTCGGTGGATGAGGCTTGAAGGTTTTTGCGGCACGCAGTACGCAGTCAACTTGGATTTTCCAGTCCTCCGGCGGCATTTGGAGGGTCAGAACATAGGCCAGGTGCTGCATGAACGCTTCGGGTACAATCCCAAGGCGTTTGGAGTTAGACACGAACGGTTGTCCGAAGTTGGAGCCATTGCCGTCTTTACCGGTGATCGAGCCCTCAACCGAGAAAAACACCTGTCCCGTGTTCAGAGAAATAGAGTCCGTCGTAATGGTCCAGCGCTCCTCCACGGGCTTTGAAACATGAGTCGCTGCAAGGATTCCAGGCCACGGAGTCCACCAAGCTGAGGATGCCCGATCAAAGCTGTAGAAGTTCGGGACTTCTTCCGGACCTTTTCCGTCGACTGTGAATTCGCAAATTGGCGTTTGCGTTTCTGGTGTTGAATCATAAACCACATCCACCCGATTTCCTTTGATGCGAAAGGAGCCTTGTTTGCCTACCAACGTATTGGATCCCGTCAGGACCAGCGTCTTGACCTTCGAATTGTCGAACGGATCCGTCGCAACAAAATCTGGTTCAGGTCGAAAGAATTCTTTGATTAAATTAGCAGTCAAGCGGTGCCCCAAATCGTTGCAGTGGTAACCATCTGCTGCTAATAAGCTCTTATAGTCTATGCTATTATCGAATATGTATTTTTTCCAAGGAGTGCGAATATCAGCCCAACAAAAATCATATTTATTCACTAGTTCCGGCAACCAGTTGTAATTTCTAAGCACCCAATAGGTATCAGGGCTGATTTCTGATATATCTAAAGATTCGTTTAATTGACTGTTTGACTGTATATGGTCTGCATGTACTAATACATCGCAACTGACTTGGCTTTTGATTATTGAATAGAGGCGGTGATAATCCACCAAATTATCACCCATGCAATGGAGCAAAAGTAAATCGGGTTGCCATGGAACGACATCCGAATTGACAGAGCGACTGAGCAGCAACGCCGAAAATCCAAGAATCGCACGGTTGGTGATCACAATTCTTGCATGAGGATACATCTGCTGGAGATTTGCAGCCAGGTAGTTTGACCACTCTCCCAAGGAGTGGGATTGACCGTAAACCATCACTCGAAGCACCGGATGGTGATCAGTGGTGGCCGACTTCAAAAGGCTTCGGGAACGAGTCAGTCGCTTGAGTTGCTCCGGATCCGATTGGAAGAGTCTCGTATTAATGTCTTGAGCCGACGTTTTTAGTAAAGCCCAGAATGCTATGACCCAGAGGGTACGCAGAAAGCAACCAGAGTAACTTGGTTTTAGGGGTTGCATGTTAAAAGTGTATTATTGTGAATCAATGCAATATCGGATAGATTCCGTCGTAGGGAAGAGCCAATTAAAACCATCAGCTATTTTTGTTCACTCATCTGCCGTGCGAGGCTTTCGGAGTAGGTCTTGGAGGAGTGAGGTAACAAATGGGTGATCGTCCCGAACTCCGAATCTGGCAAAACGGTCGGCATCGAAAACCCGGGAGAACCCGCATCAAGCCAAGATCCTACGTTCTGCTGGATTTGAGACACTGTGGCTAGGTGGCTCTTGAGGGAGTGGGATTGAGGAATTGGCGAGACGATCAGCCGAACCCGAACGCCCTTGGGAAGCAGGGCCCGGAATGCTTCGCATTCTTTCCGGATTCTCGGCGCTAGACGGTACTCAGCCGAGCCGTGGGGCGAGCCCTGGTCAAAGGTAGCGGTTTCTTGCATGGTACCGCCCGTTGCCAAGAGCTGAGACCTCAAGTCGCCGGTGAATCCATACCGGCTGCCCATCCGTCCCCGCAAGGGCGTCGGAATCCAACGGTCTAAGAACCGGTTCCGGAGGCCATCGAAAGTTTCCCTTTGGAATCGATTGCCGTTGGGCCCCTCAAACGGAGTGTCTCGGATCGACATGGCAGACTCTAGAATGGCTCGATGCTCAGCCGAAGTTTCCGTCAAACGCAGGCACTCCGGATGCACGACGAGGATGATCTCCGGTGATGGCTTTCCCTCGCAGAATCGCTGAGCTAAGCGTCCGAAGGAATCGATGCTCAGGTAGCTCAAGGTGCCCAGATTGACGGCGTCGACGCCATGGTCTTTGAGCGTCGGGATATCGATGTTGATCAAGCACGAGGAATCTCCCACGAAGGCGATCGATTTCTTGGGTGACCGGGAGGCCAGCAGCGCCTTCGTCGAAATGATCGCAGAGTCCGGATTGGAAAGGTAAGCCTCTTCGGGTAACAACCCACTGCGGACCAAAGCCCAAACCAAGATTATGAGGACAGAAAAAGTCACTACTGTCCAAGCGAGATATCGCCCCAGCTCGCCAACGTTCAACAAATAATGATGTCCTGCAGCAGGAGCACCAGATGCTTTCAAATCATCGGTTTGCATGGTTTTAGAATTGGAAGTAGATGAAGCTCGGAGCCTCCTTGCCCCAGCGAGCAATCACAAATGCCAGAAGGACTCCTTGAATAATTGAACGACGTTTCCAAGACCAATTGCTGACCTGTTCCCATGAATACTTTCGCTGGAAACCATCACACAATGCGAGCATGGCAACACCGATGCCAACCGCCACCAAGTAACTGGACTGCCAAAAGGGGGCTGGCTTGCTCCAGACTGATTCGATCATATCAAAAGCATGCTTTAACGAGGTTGCCCTGAAGAACAACCAACCAACACCGACGACGAACAACGTCAGGAACCAACTCACTGGGTTTGGGATTGTAATCCAGCGACTCCAACACGACTGACGCCAATACCTGTAGAAAGCCAGTGACAATCCATGGCAGAGCCCCCAAAATATGAATGTCCAATTTGCGCCATGCCAAAGGCCTGCTAAGACGAAGGTGATGACGATGTTCAGATACGTTCGAGCACTACCCAAACGATCACCACCCAAGGGGATATACAAATAATCGCGAAACCATGTCGACAAGGTTTGATGCCAACGTCTCCAGAAATCTTGGATGTTAACTGCAAAGTACGGTTGGGAAAAGTTTGGGGATAGTTCAAAACCCATGGTATTGGCCAAGCCTCGCGCTATCAATGAATAACCGGCAAAATCTCCATAAATTTGCCCTCCGAACGCTAGGGTGCCCAAGAAGATTACCACGCCTCCAGCATCCGGGGAAGTAAACACTAGATCGGACAGTGGCGCCAAATAGTCCGCAATCACGACTTTAAGCACGAAGCCCCACAAGATGAACCACAAACCCCGCGAAACAAGATTCATATCGATGGACCGCGTTTCACGGAACTGTGGTAGTAGAAACGAGGCTCTCTCGATGGGGCCCGCCACCAGTTGTGGGAAAAATGTCAGAAAGGCGAAATACTTGAAGATGTTCCTCTCGACAGAAATCTCTCCACGATAGACATCCAAGGTATAGGACAAGGCTTGAAATGTATAAAAAGAAATACCTGCCGGGAGCAGAATTTGTAAAGTAGAGTGTGAATTCGAGATCCCGATTCGGTCCAATACAATCGCCGCGGATTCGATGAAGAATCCGGCGTATTTAAAAAACACCAAAGTCCCGATGTTAGAAAAAATGCTCAACATCAGCCACCGTTTTTGAATAACCTTGTTAGGTTGATCTGAAATCTTGATAGCACAGAAGAAGTCAATGCCACCGGTCAGAATAAGCAATCCAAGGAACCTCCAATCCCAAGATCCGTAAAAATAGAAACTGGAAATAAGGATCAATCCATCACGGTGATGCTGCTTGTGACGTGCCAGCCAATACAACAACGTCACAACTAAAAAGAATATGATGAACGTGTTGGAATTAAATATCATTGCTTACAATTTGTCGAAACCAGTGCCTTTGGGAACTCAAAAGCCGTTGGCAATATTCGACTCAAGTGGACGATGTTACAATCCTAGGGAAGATCAGTCGATTAACTGTCTCTCAACTCACGCTACCAAAATGGCGCACCTTAGAACCGTTATCTTGGTCCGCGATCTCATTGCCAATAATAACCGCGCGCCGTATCGGCAAACAAGGCTGAAATCCCCAAGCCTTCCATTCGTTTTCTTCCGCAAGCCTCGGAGTGCCCATCGATGAACCATCCATTGACCATCCGAGAGTGTCGGGCCATGACGTTGGTGGAGTCGGAGCGGAAAAAATGCAACTGTTCTTGAGTGAACCCTCCGACTGCAACACTCGTGGTGTCACCCAGGTGGAAGTAATCCGACGGCCTTTCGATGGAGTCCGACTTTAAGAAACCGAGAATTTCACCTTCCGATATCTCACCACGATAATTTTCCTTCGGCGGATCCGTGCGGACTCCATAGGTGCGATACCAATCGACAAAAGCTTTAGGCTTGTAAGTTGGGCAGACAAAAGTGTCCCTGGGCATCCCAGCCATATTGGTATTAAGCAACGCACCCCAAGTGTTGGGAACTCGATTTGGCACCGGAGCGGTCGCCTCTGAACCAAGCTGGATAAATCCTTTGTTGTCGATACTGTACTGAATCAGTGCCAACCCCAATTGTTTTGTTTGATTAATACACTTGACGCCTCGCGCCCGTTGTTGGGCGTTGGAGAGTGCAGGAAGAAGCATACCGGCTAAAATAGCAATGATTGCTATAACCACTAATAACTCGATCAGTGTGAAACCGCTTTTTGCTGAAATAGAGTTTGTTTCGCGCTTCATACCGGAGTTTTAATGGGCAAATATTTTTCCGTGGGAGGGTTGAGCTCGCTTCTTATTCTAAGCACAATTTACACCCTCCAAAAAAATCACTGGATTGAAGGTGGCGGTGGCTCCGTCATCGGGTCAATCCAAAATCGTGAAAACCCGGGATTTGCAGCAGGGTCTTTTGTTTTGACCGGTTCAGTCTTCGTGGGGGCCGAATGCGAGGGATTGTTTGTCTTGGATTCGTTGCCAAATGGCGGAGATTGAATCGCCCGGGAAACAGCGACTGAGGATTCTTAGGTGCCCGTTGCTGATTAAGGATAGATGGGTGAGGAAGGATCGGTTTCGGCTCCAAGACTGTTCTCTCTCATCAGCGCATCCCGTCGCCACTAGTTGAGATTTTCGATGAGTCCAGGACCTGATTTGCTTTCCTCAAGCAGGGGGGCGGGATTGGGCGCTTTCGTGCGTCGGTGCTGATCACCCGTTCATCCAAGTTTTCCATGGAGTCGAGGATCTCATTCGCTGCCTGTTGCTCGCTGCGTTCGGCGGCTTCTTTTCGATCGTCCAGGGTCATGGCTTAGTCCTCTCCGTCACCATTGCGAGTCAGGCTAAAGACACCGAAGTCGTGGCGAAACATTTTCCCGTTCAAGTCCACGCTCAGTGGTAGTTTATGAGGAATGGGCGGCCAACCAATCGTGTAGGACCTGATTCAATTTGGTTGGGTCCGCGCGTCGGAGGATTTGGTAGATGATCGAGTAGCCTAGATTTCTAAAAAATCCAAGTGTGCCCACGTTAGAAGGACTGCTGAAGATTAGTCAGTGTTTATTGATTTTCGGGTCATTGCTAACGCTGATATTGCGATTATAGACAAAATTAAGCCATTCAGTCATTGTAAATGACCCCAGAAAGACGCCAATCTCAAGTTCCGTTAAATTGGCTATTATTAAATTTTAATTATTCACTATCAAAACCAGCTAGGTTTTAATTCAAAATTTATTTTTTACCGTTTGAGCCGCTTATCGCAACGGTAGTTCCTTCAAATTAAAACGGAGGTCCTTCTTTCTGGGTTTCTAGATGGGTTTATTTTTCGGAGGTCGAGGGCAGGATGGTGGTTGAAGGCTTCGCTGGCTTGGTGTCCATTCACATCGGTATGCCCCGTTTGGATTGGATTTCCCTCCTGGCTTCAGTGCTGGTTTTTGTCACCACGATGCCTGCGGCAGAAAGTGGTGTGCCGTTTCCTGTTGTTCCCGGGATCCCTGCTTCGGTGAATCCGTCGTCTGTGGTTTCCCTGTCGGTCCTCTGGAAGGACCGGTCATCGCTGGTGGCTGGTTCAGGGGTGACCCTGACCCTCGGTACAAATCACTGGACCGTTCGGTGGGTGCCACCGGGTCGATTTATAATGGGCAGCCCGGTCGACGAGGCCAACCGGGACAAGGATGAGGTGCAGCACGAGGTCGAGTTCAGTCGAGGGTTTTTTATGGCAGAGACCGAGTGCACGCAGGCGCAGTGGGAGGCGGTGATGCCGAAGAATCCGAGTCGCGGGAAATCCGCGGATCAGGCGGTCAATCAAATCAATTGGAAAGAGGCTCAAGACTATTGCCGCGCGTTGACCGAGCGACATCGGGCTCAGGGTATTATTCCGACCGGTTGGGAGTGGGACTTACCCACTGAGGCCCAATGGGAATACGCCTGCCGGGCCGGCACAACCGGGGCCTTTGCCGGTGATTTGTCATCGCTGGCGTGGATCGAATCCAATTCCGATGGCAAGGCTCATGCAGTCAAAACCCGTCAGCCCAATGCCTGGGGGTTGCATGACTTGCACGGCAATGCTTGGGAATGGTGTCGGGATTGGTACGGAGACTATTCGACGAATGCGCTGAAGGATCCCTCGGGGCCTTCAGCCGGGTCCTTCCGCTGCTACCGAGGCGGGAGTCGGATTTATGGGGCTCGCCGAGCCCGATCGGCCATCCGGGGAGCAATGACACCCGAAATGCGGGGCGATTACCTGGGTTTTCGCCCCGTCTTGTTGCCACCGCGCTGAGGTTTTTTTGAAGTCCTCGGTTGGGCTTTAAAAATCGCAGAATTGCTTATTCCGTGGGCCTCTCATTCACCGGAGTGGATGACGGAATGGATGACGGAGCGGATGGATTTTCGGTGTCCCTCGTGGGGATCTTTAATTCCTTCCCCGATTGGAGCACCCAGAGCACCAACAGGATTAGAACCCCGATGGCGACTCCGGCTTTCAAGACTCCGCCGAGCGCAGTCATACCGAAACGAAAGGCTTTGAACACAGGGGCTTCGCACCCGCAGTGACTGCATCGCGTGTCTGAATTCAGGACAAAGGCCTGGCACTCCGGGTTCGAACACCGTTGAAGGTGGGCCTGGGCGCGAATGGGACCTTGGGATGTCTGCCCGGACCCGCAGCGGGCGCATCGGGAATCTCCAAAACGCACCATGGCCCGACAGTGTCGGTTAGCGCAGCGAACCAGTCGGGATCGGGAGGAGGTGATGAGGCTTAGGATCGACAGAGGATCTGGCTATTAGCCGCCGAGCGATGTGGCTGCAACTGGAGATTGCGGCCCCCCCTTGCGGCCCCGTATCGTCGGGCCATCTCACAACCACGGGTACCTATGTCCAAAAAACAACTTCGCATCGGTCTCATCGGCTACGGCTTCATGGGACGCGCCCATTCCAACGCATTTGCTCAGGTCGGGCACTTTTTCCCGTCGAGCTACGAAATCGTCCTGAAGGCAGTTTGTGCGCGTGATACCGCCAAGGCCCAGGAGTTCGCCGATCGCTGGGGTTATGAGTCCATCGAAACGGATTGGAAGAAGCTCATTGCCCGCGACGACATTGATGTGGTGGACATTGCTGTCCCCAACAACCTCCACGCTGAGATCGCCATCGCCGCCGCCAAAGCGGGCAAGATGATCTTGTGCGAGAAGCCCTTGGCGCTGAATTCCAAGCAGGCTGAAATCATGGTGAAGGCCGTCGAGAAGGCCAAGGTGCCGAACATGGTTTGGTACAACTACCGCCGCTGTCCGGCCGTGGTGTTGGCCAAGCAGCTCATCGACGCTGGCAAACTCGGCAAGGTGTTCCATTACCGCGCCAACTTCCTGCAAGACTGGACCATCAATCCCGACCTGCCGCAGGGCGGGGCGGCCTTATGGCGTCTGGATGTGAAGGCCGCAGGTTCCGGTGTCACCGGCGACTTGTTGGCTCACTGCATCGATACGGCCATGTGGCTCAATGGCGGCATTAAGGATGTCAGTGCCATGACCGAGACGTTTATCAAGGAGCGCAAGCACACCCTGACCGGCAAGGTTGAGAAGGTGGGCATCGATGACGCGTGCGCCTTCATGTGCCACTTCAACAACGGTTCGCTGGGTCTCTTTGAGTCCACCCGTTATGCCCGCGGCCACAAGGCTCTCTACACCTTCGAGGTGAATGGCGAGAACATGAGCCTCAAGTGGGACTTGCACGACTTGCACCGCCTCCAAATCTTCGATTACAGCGATGTTGGTGCTGAGCGCGGTTGGAAGAGCGTCCACGTTTCGGACAGCGATCATCCCTACACCGGCAAGTGGTGGGTTCCAGGTCTCCAATTGGGCTACGAGCATAGCTTCATCCACCATGTCGTGGAGTTCATCGCCGGCCTCGAGAGTGGCAAGGGTGCGAAGCCAGACTTCAAGGATGGCTTGGCGACCGACTATGTGGTGGACGCAGTGCTTGCATCGGCCAAGACCCGCAAGTGGGCCAAGGTCAAGCAGGTGAAGGCCTGACACGACACTGAGACTTTGCAGGGCGGAAGCCTTTCCCCCGGACCGGCCAAACCCGGCTCGGGGGAATCTCTGGTGAACTTCCGTTTGGCCTTCGCGGCGTCTCGTGGCATACCAACGGCCGCATGGAATACGAAGCGGTCATCGGTTTGGAGACCCACGTCCAACTTAAGACGCAATCGAAGATGTGGTGCGGGTGCGCCAACGCCTTCGGTTCCGATCCGAACACCAACGTGTGTCCAATTTGCCTGGGCATGCCGGGAGTTCTCCCGGTGCCCAATGCCGAGGCCATCCGGTTGACGGTGCTGACCGGCTATTTGCTCAACTGCGAGATTCCCCGGTTCGCCAAGTTCGACCGGAAGAATTATTTCTACCCCGATTCGGCCAAGAATTACCAGGTCACCCAGTACGACAAGCCGTCCACGGCCAACGGGTGGCTGGAGTTCGAGTTTGATGGCCCGGGATCGGTGGATGGAATGGCCCGCGTGCAAATTACCCGCGCACACCTAGAGGAGGATGTCGGCAAGAACAGTCACTTCGATCGCTTCAGTGGGGTGGACTTCAATCGGGCCGGGGTGCCACTGCTCGAGATCGTCTCAGAGCCAGAACTCAATGGACCTGAGATGGCCTACGCGTATCTCCGGGCTCTGACCGATGTCTTGTTTCGTGGCGGGATCAGCGATTGCGACATGGAGAAGGGGATGGTCCGGTGCGATGTGAATGTCTCGGTTCGCCCGAAGGGCAGCACCAAGCTGGGTGCCAAGATCGAGATTAAGAACATGAATTCTTTTTCCGGAGCGCGCCGCGCCCTGGAATACGAAATCCCCCGCCAAATCGCGGCCTTGAAGCGTGGAGAGACACTGCGTCAGGAGACCCGACGCTGGGATGATCTGGCAGGCATCACCGAAACCATGCGCTCTAAGGAAGACGCGCACGACTACCGTTACTTTCCGGAGCCGGACTTGATGCCTCTGGTGCCTACCGACGACTGGTTGGCCTTGGTAAAATCTCAAGTCGTTGAGTTACCGCTGGCTCGCAAGAAGCGCTTCATTCGGGAGTACGGCCTGCCCGACGGTGACGCCGAGATTTTCCGAGACAACGTGCCCTTGGCCACCTTCTTCGAGCGGGCGATCCAGGGAGCGACGCAGCCCAAGGCCATTGCCAATTGGGTGATTAATAACTTGCAGGCGCGGGTGAGCGGATCGGGCCTCGCGGTGGAGGAAGTTCTTATCCAACCGGCACAAGTGCGCGATTTGGTGGGGCTGGTTGAAAGCGGTGCCATTAACAGCAAGATCGCTCAAGACGTCTTCGCTGAGATGTTTACGACGGGCGATGCGCCTCAGGTGATCGTGGAGCGCAATGGGTGGTCGCAAATGAGCGATGTCGGGGCGCTCGAAGCCCTTTGCGATCAGGCTATTGTCGCCAATCCAGGGTCTGCCGCAGATTTCCGGGCTGGCAAGGTTGCGGCACTCAATGCCCTCAAGGGACAGGTCATGAAGCTCTCCAAGGGCAAGGCCAACCCGGCTTTGGCCGGCGAAATCCTCGAGCGCAAACTGCGGGCCTAACGATTCGAGGTGCCGGTTATCTGCAGTTACCAGCAACCTCCTCAGTCACAAAAAGGCCCCGGGAATTTTAAGATTCCACGGGGCCTTGTTGTTTATCAGAAATTAAGTCGCTCAGTGAGTCGGCGAGTAGTCGGTGGGTACCAAGAAGACAGACTTAACTCCGCCCGCCACAGTGAGTGAACCACCGCCGGCCTTTTCGCTGGCCTCGCGAGCGGCCTTCCAAGCGGGGTCCTTGCCGAAGGCAGCGAAGCTGGCCTTGGCTGCTTCCTGGGACTTGTGGGTGAGGAAGTAGAGCAGGGTGCGGTCTCCTTCGGGCTGGTCGGCCATTTTGTGGAAGTAGCCCTGATTGCCCATGCCGTACTTGCTGAAGAGACCAATGGTGTGGTCGCGGAAGCGGGCATCCAGATGCGACAGGCGTTCCGGGGTGCTGGTGTAAGTGCGCATTTCCCAGACGCCGCCCTTGGAAACATTTCCGGTGCGGACTTTGGGAGAATAGTCGGTCTCGACCAGGAACGGATTCTCAGCCTTGGCCACGAGGGGACCGCCGGCTTCACTGGCCTTCTGTGCGGTCTTCCATTCGGGATCCGAGGCGAAGGCGTTCCACCGGGTTTCGCGGGCCTCGCGGCTCGGGTAGCGCAGCAGGAAGTGCAGTCGCTGGTCGGCCGTATCGACAGGCATCCAGTAGCCGATGCTCTCGATGCCATGCTTCTTGAAGAGGCGCAGGGTGTGGTTGCGGAAGCGATTGTGCAGGGCTTCGGCCTTGCCGGGATGGATGGTGTAGATGCGCAGTTCGTACACTGAGGCGGTGTGTCCGGAGCCTAGGGTGTGGCAACCGGTGGCCAGCGCTGCGCCTGCAACGGAAGCGGTTTTGAGGAAGTCTCGACGGTGGATCATCGACCCGAAGCCTCCGTTTGCAGTCGGAGACGTCAAACAAAAACCTTGTTGCCGAACGTGAGCACCGTTACCGCTTCAGCGACATGACCGAGCGGCGCGCCACGATCCAGCGAAAAACTAGCGAGACATCCATCCGCGTGGATCTCAATATTGACGGCAAGGGCAAAGCCCAGGTGAAGACCGGGGTGGGCTTTCTCGATCACATGCTGTGCGCCTTTGCCAAGCACTCGGTGTGCGATCTGAAGCTGCGCTGTTCGGGAGATCTCCACATCGATGCGCATCATACGGTGGAGGACTGCGGAATTGCCCTCGGACAAGCATTTCTTCAGGCCTTGGGCGACAAAAGGGGGATCCGACGGTATGGCGCTGGCTTCGATCCTCGAAATCCGTTCACGGGTGAAGCTCATGTTCCCATGGACGAAGTTCTGGCTCGCTGTGTAATTGATTTTAGCGGTCGGCCCTTCCTGGTCTGGCGTGGCATGGATTCACTGGCCCAGCGCAGGATACCCGAGGCGGATCGAGATCAGGACATGTCCTCGCGGTTTCGCTTTGGCTTAGCGCGGGAGTTTTTTCAAGGGTTCACCAATGAGGCCCGGTGCAATCTCCACTTGGAGCTGCTTTACGGGGGCGAGCCCCATCATGTGGTCGAGGCGTTGTTTAAGGCCTTTGCCAA
>SXGQ01649567.1_pt1 | contig 12749 bp, 12 predicted proteins | sample 3178371 | NCBI WGS metagenome assembly SXGQ01 (sample SAMN11356859, study PRJNA531348) | freshwater metagenome | isolation source: freshwater sample F1-20 | place: China: Fuxian Lake, Yuxi | collected 2017-12-25
CGGCCGTGGGAGCGTCGCAGCAGGTCCCAGGACTCGAACGAGGTCAGCGCGTCGATGAGGGCGGCGCGGTCGTCGGCGTCGGCGGGCTGGCGATCGGTCAGATCGGCGCGGAAGTGCGAGCGCACCTGCTCGGCGAAGCGCCGGCGGGTCTGGGCCAGGGTCTCGGCGAGGTGGGGCTCGTCTGCGGCCCGGACGCGCGACAGACGTGCGATCGGTCCGATGGTCTCGTAGAGGTCCAGGCGGGCATCGACGTAGCCGGCGATCCGCTCGTCGGGGTCCGCACCGGGAGGCGGGAGCTCGAACAGCTCGGCGTAGCGCTCGAAGTACCGGCGGATCGTCTCCCGGTGCAGGTCGTCGAGGTTCTCGAAGTACCGGAAGACCGACGACACCGAGACGCCGGCTCGGTCGGCGACGTCGCCGACGGCGGGGGGCAGGTGCCCGTCGCAGATGAGCTCGAACATGGCGTCGATGACCGCCGTGCGGTTCCGCTCGCGCCGAGCACGCCTTCCGTCGGCCGCCGCATCGGCTGTCCCGGTCACGGCCCCACGGTAGTGCGGACCGAAGAGCTGCGAGCGGCACTCGCACAATCTATTGACAGTTGCACTCGCAGGTGTCTTGATGGTCGGTGGGAGGTCATGTCGTGCGAGCAGATGAGTTCCGGGGCCGGATCGGGCGGACGGTCGCCGAGTCGGAGGCGTGGTTCGACGAACCCCCGCACCCCGGGGAGGACGCGCCGGACGTCGTCGTCGTCCTGCTGGACGACACCGGCTTCGCCCAGCTGGGGTGCTTCGGCTCCGACATCGAGACGCCCAACATCGACGCGCTCGCCGCCGGCGGCCTCCAGTTCACGAACTTCCACGTGACCCCCCTGTGCTCGCCCACCCGTGCGGCCCTGCTGACGGGACGGGCTCCGCACGCCGTCGGGATGCGAGCCGTGTCGAACTTCCGCACCGGCTTCCCCAACCAGCTCGGCCACGTCTCGAACCACGCGGCCACCGTCGCCGAGGTGCTGCACGACCACGGATGGGCCACGTTCTGCGTCGGGAAGTGGCACCTGGCGCCGATGGAGCAGTGCTCGGCGGCCGGCCCGTTCGACCAGTGGCCCCTGGCCCGGGGCTTCGACCGCTTCTACGGGTTCCTGGAGGGCGAGACCGACCAGTTCCACCCCGAGCTCGTCGCCGACAACCACCCCATCGACCCCCCCGGCGGTCCCGAGGACGGGTACCACCTCTCCGAGGACCTGGTGGACCAGGCGCTGCGCATGATCGCCGACTCCGTCGGCGTGCGCCCCGACCGCCCGTGCTTCACCTACCTCGCCTTCGGTGCCACCCACGCACCCCACCAGGCACCTCCTGCCTTCCTCGAGAAGTACCGGGGTCGCTTCGACGAGGGCTGGGACGTGGTCCGGGAGCGCTGGTTCGCCCGCCAGGTGGAGCTCGGCGTGGTCCCCGCCGGCACCCGCCTCGCCCCCCGCAACCCGGGCGTGGACGCATGGGACGAGCTCCCGGACGACCAGCGCCGGCTGGCCGCCCGCCTGCAGGAGGCCTTCGCCGCGTTCCTCGACCACACCGACGTCCAGATCGGCCGCTTCGTCGACGGTCTGCGCCGGCTGGGTCGGCTCGACAACACCATCCTCGTCGTGCTCGCCGACAACGGCGCCTCCCAGGAGGGCGGCCCCTACGGCGTCCTCCACGAGATGAAGTTCTTCAACGGCATCCTCGAGGAGCCCTCGGAGGCCATCGGCCGCATCGACGACATCGGCGGGCCGCGGAGCCACACCAACTACCCGTGGGGCTGGGCCCAGTGCGGGAACACCCCCTTCCGCTGGTACAAGCAGAACACCCACGAGGGGGGCGTCCACGTCCCGATGGTCCTGCACTGGCCGGCCGGCATCGACCCGGCCGAGGTCGGCACCCGCCGGGACCAGTTCGCCTTCGTCGCCGACATCGTCCCGACGTTCTACGACCTCCTCGGGGTCGAGGCGCCGGCCGTGCGCAACGGGCTGGACCAGCTCCCGGTGACCGGGCAGTCGTTCGCTTCGGTCCTCGCCGACGCCGACGCGCCCGCGACCAACACCGTGCAGTACTTCGAGAACGCCGGCAGCCGGGCCCTCGTCGCCGACGGGTGGAAGGCGGTGTGCAAGCACGTCGCCGGCGCCGACTTCGACACCGAGCCGTGGGAGCTGTTCCACCTGGCCGAGGACCCCTCCGAGACCGACGACCTGGCCGAGCGCGAGCCCGACCGGCTGCGCGACCTGGTCGACCGGTGGTGGGTCGAGGCGGAGCGCCACGGGGTCCTGCCACTCGACGACCGGACCATCGAGCTCTTCGGCGCCCGGTTCCGCCCCCGATCGCCGCACCCGCCCGATCGGCGCTACGTCTACCGCCCGCCGATGTCGCCCCTGCCCGGACAGGCCGGCGCGGCGATCGCCGGACGCAGCTTCGACCTCACCGCCTCCCTGTCGCACGACGCCGGCGACGAGGGGGTGCTGTTCGCGACCGGGACGGAGAACTCCGGGCTCTCGGTGTTCGTCCAGTCGGGACGCCTCGTCCTCGACTACAACGCGTTCGGCGACCACACCGTCGTGGAGTCCGATGTCGTCGTCCCCGCCGGCGACGTCGTCGTCGGAGTCCGCCTGCGAAGGCTCGACGGGTTCGCCGGTGCGGCCACGCTGACGGTCGCCGGCGCCGACGCCGGCCACGCCGACCTGGCGCTGTTCATGCGGATGATGTCCTCGATCGGACCGAGCATCGGCGCCGACCACGGGTCCGCCGTCTCCGAGCGCTACGCCGCCCCCTTCCCCTACACCGGCGGCCTCCACGAGATCGTCATCCAGGCCAGTCCCGACCGCTTCGGCGATGCCAACGAGGCGACCGCTCGCGCCGAGATGTCGCGCCAGTAGCACGCCCCACCCAGACCCAGGAGCACCATGCAGACCCTTCGCACCCCCGACGAGCGCTTCGCCGACCTGCCCGACTGGCCGTACGCGCCCCACTACGTGGAGGTCGACGACGGTGAGGGCGGTTCGCTCCGGATCCACCACGTCGACGAGGGGCCGGCCGACGCCGCCCCGATCCTGCTGATGCACGGCGAGCCCACCTGGTCCTACCTCTACCGGCACATGATCCCGATCCTCGTCGAAGCCGGGCACCGCGTGATCGCACCCGACCTCGTCGGGATGGGCCGCAGCGACAAGCCGAGCGAGCAGTCGGACCACACCTACGCCCGCCACGTCGAGTGGATGCGCCAGGCGCTCTTCGACCAGCTCGACCTCCGTGACATCACCTACTTCGGCCAGGACTGGGGTGGCCTGATCGGCCTGCGCCTCCTGGCGGCCGATCCCGACCGGTACGCCCGGGTGGTCATCGGCAACACCGGACTGCCCACCGGCCACGGATCGCCGACCGAGGCGTTCCTCGCGTGGCAGAAGTTCTCCCAGGAGGCCGACCAGTTCCCCGTGGGCCGGATCATCGACGGCGGCTGCCTCCGCTCGCTCGGGGAGGACGAGATCGCCGCCTACGACGCACCGTTCCCGGACGACTCTTCCACGGCCGGCGTGCGGATCATGCCGTCGCTGGTGCCGACGTCGTGGGACGACCCCGGTGCCGTCGACAACCGGGCGGCGTGGGAGGTGCTCGAGCGCTTCGAGCGCCCGTTCCTGCTGTGCTTCAGCGACGGCGACCCGGTGACCAAGGGCGGCGACAAGCCCTTCCGCGAGCGCATCCCGGGCGCCCGGGACCAGCCGCACGTCACGATCGAAGGAGGCGGCCACTTCCTCCAGGAGGACCGCGGTCCCGAGCTGGCCCGGCTCGTGCTGGACCACATCGAGCGCACCTCGTGACGGCCACCGAGCCCTCGTTCGACCTGTCGACCTGGCGCGGGCTGTCCGGCGCGGCGTCGCTCGCCTCGCACCGGCTCATCGGCTGGATCTTCTGGGACCCCTGGGGGATCGAGCGCTACGCCGCGCTCGGCGTCCCCGAGGGAGCGGGCTGGTACTTCGCCACGCGTGCCGCTCCGATCGCAGCTGCCGGCGACGACGTGGTGACGGCCACGTTCGGGTCGATCAACCCGCTGTTCATCCAGGTCAGCCTGGACCTGTGCCGCCAGCACACGACCTGGGAGGACACGCTCGCCGTTCGGGACGAGGCGGTCCTGCACGGCTTGGCCGAGCTCGTCCCGCAGGTCTGCCCGCCGCTCGGCGACATGGCCGAGCCGCTGTGGGCCGCCGCCGACACCCTCCCGCTCGACGGCCGCGCCCTCTTCGCCGCCCACCTGCGGCACCGGCGCGAGGACGAGCCGGTGCTGTCGGCGTGGCTTGCGCTGAACTGCATCCGCGAGTGGCGAGGCGACACCCACTGGGCGCTCCACATCGCCGAGGGCGTGGACGGCCAGATGGCGATGCTGCTCGACGCGGCGTGGCGCGGGCACGACGACGACTGGCTGCCCCGGTCGCGAGGCGCCGACGACGACGCGGTGGCCGGTGCACGGGCGCGGCTCGAGGCGCGAGGGCTGGCCACGCACGGTCGGGTCGACGCAGCCGGGATCGGCCTGCGCCAGTCGCTGGAGGACCGCCTCGACGACCTGTGCGCCCCCGGTTGGCAGGCCTTCGGTGAGGACCGGACGCGAGCGCTCGTCGACCTCGTCGCACCACACGGCGACGTGCTGGTCGGTCGCATCGACGAGACCGCAGGCCAGCGCTGGATGCCGGCGGCGCGGTCCCGGCCCACGTGGTCGTGACCTGATGAGGGCCGACGACATCCCGGTGGCGCACACGCCCCCGGGTCTCTGGACCGAGCTGCCGCCGCCCGTGCTGGGCGACTGCACCGAACCGCTCGCCGCCGATGCCCCCGACCTCCGCGGCACGTGGCGGGCGGTCCAGGTGGAGCGAGGCGGCGAGCTGCTGCCGGCCGGCTCGCCCGAGCTGGACCACGTGGAGCGGATCGAGCAGTGCGGCGACCGGGTCGTCGTCACCAGCCACGGCGTCATCCACGACATGCGGGCCGACGGCGTGCCCGAGCACGGCGTGCACGACGTGAGCGCCATCGGCCAGCACGAGATCCACGTCACGGCGTCGTTCGAGGACCAGCGCCTCGTGCTCCGCCCCGAGGGCATCCCGGTCGAGGTCGTCCGGTGGCGGGAGGGGGATCAGCTGGTCTGGGCGTACGGGCCGGCGATGACCACCCGGATGGAGCGGATCGACCCGTGAGCGCAGTCGTGTCCCGGACGGGAACCGTGCGCGCCGCCGCTCCGGAGGTGTGGGAGGTCCTGGCCGACTTCGGCGCGCTGGCCCGCTGGGTGCCAGATGTGGACCACTCCTGCCTGCTCCACGGAGGCGCTCCCGGCCCCGGCACCGTGCGGCGGGTGCAGATCGGACGCTCGACGCTGCTGGAGGCGGTGACGGCGTGGTCGCCGCGCGAGCACCTCGCCTACGACATCACCGGTCTGCCGCCGGCGCTGCGCCACGTGACCACGGACTGGCGGCTGCGCTCCGTCGACGGCAGCACCGAGGTCACGGTGACCACCACGGTCGACGCCGGTCCACGTCCGCCCCAGCAGCTCGTGGCCCGTCTCGTCGCCCGCCGGTTCGCCCGTGCTGCGGACTCGATGCTGGCCGGCCTCGGCGCCGCCCTGACCTCCGGAGATCGCACCAGTGCCTGAGACCCGACCCGACATCATCGTCCTGCTCACCGACGAGGAGCGGGCCGCCCCGCCCTACGAGACCGACGAGCTGCGAGCGTGGCGCCAGCGTGCGCTGCCCGGCCGGCGCTGGTTCGAGGAGCACGGCGTGTCCTTCGCCCGCCACTACACCGGTTCGCTCGCCTGCGTGCCGAGCCGTCCGACCCTCCTCACCGGCCAGTACCCGGACCTGCACGGCGTCACCCAGACCGACGGGCTCGGCAAGATGGCCGACGACTCCCGCATGCGCTGGCTCCCGGCGGGCGAGGTGCCGACCATCGGCAGCTGGTTCCGGGCCGCCGGGTACGACACCCACTACGACGGCAAGTGGCACGTCTCCCATGCCGACCTCCCCGACCCGATGACGGGCGGGCCGCTGGCGACCAACGACGCCCACGGCAACGTCGACCCCGTCGCGGTCCAGGCCTACCTCGACGCCGATCCCCTCGGGCCCTACGGCTTCTCGGGCTGGATCGGCCCGGAGCCCCACGGCGCCCCGCTCGCCAACAGCGGCCTGGTGCGCGACCCGCTCATCGCCGACCGGGTCGTGGCCTGGCTCGAGGACCGCTACGCCCGTCGAGACGCCGGGGATCCGACGGCGCTGCGCCCGTTCCTGCTCGTCGCCAGCTTCGTGAACCCCCACGACATCGTGCTCTTCCCGGCGTGGGAGCGCGGCCGCTCGCCCATCGAGCCCTCGCCCCTCGATCCGCCCCCCGTGCCGCCATCGCCGACCGACGAGGAGGACCTCCGGGACAAGCCGGCCGCACAGATCGCCTACCGGGCCGCCTACCCGTCGGGCTACGGCCCGGCGCCGGCCGTGGCGAGGATCTACCGGAAGGGCGCGCAGCGCTACCGCGACCTGTACCACCGTCTGCACGCCGAGGTGGACGGTCCGCTCGACCGCGTGCGCCGCACGGTCACCGAGCGGTCGACCGATTCGGTGCTGGTGCGGACCTCGGACCACGGCGAGCTGCTGGGCTCCCACGGCGGGCTGCACCAGAAGTGGTCCACCCTCTACGACGAGGCGACGCGGGTCCCCTTCGTCGTGGCCCGGGTGGGCAGCAACCCGACCGAGGGCCGGACCGTCGACGACGTCGCCACCTCCCACGTGGATCTCGTCCCGACGCTGCTCGCCGCAGCCGGTGTCGACGTCGACGAGGTCGCCGCCCACCTCGCCGCGGACTTCACCGAGGTGCACCCGCTCCCCGGCCGCGACCTGCTGCCGATCGTCGACGGCGGGACGGGCGACCCCCATCGGGTCGTCTACCTGCAGACGCGGGACGACATGCTCCAGGGGGACTCCGGCGCGTCCGGCGTCGCCCGCCGGCTCGGTCGCGTCGCTCGGCCACCGATGCCGCTGCGCATCCGGGTGCCCGCCCACGTGGCGACGAGCTTCGAGGGCATCGTCGCCCGGGTCGAGGAGTCGTCCGCCCCCGGGGGCGCGGGGCACCTGTGGAAGCTCGTCCGCACGTTCGACGATCCGGCCACCTGGACCGAACCCGGCGTCCGCCACCTCACCGACACCGGACCGGGCGGGCCCACGTACCGGACGCGAGCGCTCGACGACCAGTGGGAGCTCTACGACCTCGACGCCGACCCGGTCGAGGCCCGGAACCGGTGGACCGATCCCGCGCTCGCAGCGCTGCGCTCCCACCTCCGCGACGTGCTGAAGGCCGAGGCGGCCCGCTGCGTCCCGGAGCGCAACCGGCCGTGGCCCTACGCCTCGCGCCGCCCCGGCGCGGTCTCGGCACGCACGCCACCGAAGCCTGCGCTCGGCCTGCGCCGGCTGGTCCAGCGCCTGGGCATGCACCCGGAGGATCCCCAGGCCGATCGCACGGTCGAGCGACCCGGCTGCCGTGCGCTCGTCGTCTGCACGAACCACGCCGTGCTGGACGTCGGCAAGCCGACCGGCGTGTTCGCCAGCGAGATGACCGTGCCGTACTACGCGTTCCTCGACGCCGGCATGGAGGTCGACGTGGCCAGCCCGGCCGGCGGCGTGGTGCCGGTCGACCCGCAGTCGCTGAAGCCGGTGCTGCGCTGCGCCGCCGACGACCGGTTCCTGGCCGACGACGACCTCCGGGCGAAGGTGACCGACTCCCTCGCCGTCGGCGACCTCGACGTCGGTGACTACGACCTCGTCTACCTCGCCGGCGGTTGGGGCGCGGCCTTCGACTTCGGCACGTCCGACGCGCTCGCCGCCGCGATCACCGAGGCGAACCGACTCGGCCTGCCGATCGGCGGCGTCTGCCACGGTCCGCTCGGCCTGCGGAACGCGACGGGGTCGGACGGTCGTCCCCTCGTCGAGGGCCGTCGCATCAGCTGCGTCACCGACAAGCAGGTGCAGGAGCTCGGCATCGGGTCGACCCCGCAGCACCCCGAGACCGAGCTGCGGGCGAAGGGAGCGGTCTTCGAGGCCCGGCACCGGTTCCGCGACCCCTTCGCCAACCACTGGGTCGTCGACGGGAACCTCGTCACCGGCCAGAACCAGAACGCAGGTCCGATGGTGGCTCGCGAGCTCCTCGACCTCGTCCCACCGATCGACGCGACCAGGAGCACGCCATGAGCGACACCCGCACCCCCGGCTACGGGCAGGTCGACCGCGACTACGGCCGCCGGCTCGCCACGACACCGCCGGACGAGGACGGGCCGATCTGGATGGTCAACCTCATGTCGTACCGGGATCGCGCCGTCTACGACGGGGCCGAGTCGGAGGTGTCGGGTCGTGAGGCCGACGATCGCTACGCCCCGGTCGACGTGCTCGCCGACATCGGCGCCGAGGTCGCGTTCGTGGCCGACGTGGAGGACCAGCTGCTCGGCGACGCGCCCCGCTGGGACCGCATCGGCGTCGTGCGCTACCCGACCCGTCGCTCCTTCATCGAGATGCAGGCGCGCCCCGACTTCGCGGCGAAGCACGTGCACAAGGAGGCGGGCATGGCCGAGACCATCGTCGCCGGGTGCACGCCGATCCCCTCGCCCCAGGACCGTGCCGACGCCCCGGCCCCCGTGGACTGGGCCGACGTCCCTCACCCGCCGACGGCTGCCGACGGGCCGGTGGTGGTCCTGCACGTCATCCGCTTCCACCCGGGCAAGGCCGACACGGACATGGTCCGCTACCAGGACGACGCCGCGTCGGTGGCCGTGCCCCACGGGGTCCGCATCGCCGGCTGGTTCGGCGTCGAGGGGGTCATCGTCGGCGACGGTCGCCAGTGGGACCAGATCCGCTTCAACGCGTTCCCGTCGAAGGCGGCGTTCCTCGCCGTGGCAACCGATCCCCGGCGGCTGGCGTCACAGGCCGCCCACCGGGAGACCGCCATCGCCGACACCTATGCACTGATCCTGCGCCCGACCATCGACCGCCTCGCTGCGTCGGTCGCCGAGGTCGGTCCCGTCAGCTGACCGCGGACAGCACCGGGTCGAGCTCGTAGACGCGGTAGCTGCTGCGGATCACCGGCATCGCGACGTTGCGCACCCGGGTGCCGCCGGCGGTCGTGCCGTGCTCCACGCCGGCGTGGGCATGGCCGTGCACGGCGAGGTCCGCGCCGGCGGCATCGATGGCCTCGGCCAGCAGGTAGCTGCCGAGGAACGGGAAGATCTCCAGCCGCTCGCCACGGAGGGTGTCCTCGACCGGGGAGTAGTGCAGGAGGGCGATGCGCACGTCGGTCTCGAGCTCGCACAGGGCGTGGCAGAGGCGGTCGGCGATGCCCTTCGTGTGGCCGACGAAGGCCTTCATCTCCGGCTCGCCGAAGTCGCTGGCGCAGGCGCCGGCGAACCCACCGCCGAACCCCTTGACGCCGGCCACGCCGACGCGGCACCCGTCGACGTCGATCACGGTGCTGGATCCCTCCAGCACGGTCGCGCCACCGCGCTCGAGCTGCTCGGTGATCCCGTCGCCCAGGCCGGCGTGGTGGTCGTGGTTGCCGAGCACGGCCACGACCGGCAGCTCGAGGTCGGCGATCGACCGGCGCACCAGCTCGCCCTCGTCCAGCTCACCGTGGCGGGTGAGGTCGCCGGCGAGGAGCAGGAGGTCAGCGTCCTGGTCGACGGAGCGCAGCGACTCGCGGAACGTCTCGACGTTGTCCGGGCCCAGGTGGATGTCGCCGACCGCAGCGATGCGGATCATCCGAGGCGCTCCGGCGTGTGCTCGTCGCGGAGCTGGACGACCGTGATGTCGTTGTGGATCCGCCGATCGGGGACGACCTCGGCCGCCACCTCGGCGACGGCGTCGCGCCGCTCGGCGCTGGCCACCTCGCCGTGGAGGAACAGCTCGGTGTCGGTGACCCGGACCTGCACGCCCTGCTCCGTGGTGCGGGGGTCGGTGGTCACGGCCTGGTGCACCCGCTCGGCGAGGTACTCGGGGCTGTCGTGGGTGACCGGCTCGCTCACGCCACCGCACCTCCGTGGACCGTGTCGTGGATCGCGGCGATGGCCGCGGTCGGCACGGCCAGGTCGCACGACTCGGCGTAGATCAGGAGGCTGAGCACCCGTCGGGGACCGGCCTGGTTGGCCCGGCGCACGAGGTAGTCCCAGTCGAGGTCGCACTTGGCGATGAGGGCCAGGGCGTCGTACCAGTGGTGGGCGGTGGTCTCGCCGGTGGCCAGCGCCTTGATGACCAGCAGGTCCTCGGCCGAGATGACCCGGGCACTGACGCCCTTGTAGTCCCGGCGCTCGGACCGCTCGAGCATCTCGTCGTCCAGGTAGATCTCGCCGGAGGACCGGAAGATGAGGTCGACGAGCACCCGACGCTTGAACGCCTTGGCCAGCCACGCGGGGTCGTGCACCGAGGTCTCGAAGCCGTCACCCTCCAGCAGGTCCAGGGTGCGCTCGACGTCGCCCGGGCGCAGGAACACGTCGATGTCGTGGGTCTGGCGGGGCCGGGCCATCGCGAAGGAGCCGATGCCGCCCATCAGGAGGTGGTCGGTCTCACTCCCCTCGAGGCACCGCACGACGTCGTCGAGCGTGGCCAGGAGGTCGGCCTCGTCAGGGATGTGGCCATCGGTGTAGTGGTCCGTGGCGCACGGTTGGTCGAAGCGGGACGCTGACACCCGGCAGCCGATACCCCGCCGACCGGGCGTTCATGCGGTCAGGTGCCCCGGCCGGTCTCGTCCTGCAGGGCGTCGATGCGCTTGGACGCCTCGGCCTTGGTGAGATCGTCCGGGACGTCCTCTCCCGCTTCGCGAGCGAGTGTCTCGAGGTAGGACTGCTGCGGGCCGGTCATCGGCTCGTCACCGGTCGTCCACTCGTCGGGGTCCTTCTCGGCGGGACGGTCGGTCTGGGTGGTGTCGCTCATGGTCGCTCCTCGGTCGGTCGGGTCGAACGCCTGTTCGCTACCCGGTCGGAGGGGCGGTCATGCCTACGCCAGGGGGCGGCCGAAGGGGAGCTCGTCGCGCCAGGTGCGAAGGAAGGCCTCCGCCTCCTCGACCGCCGCCAGCCACAGGCCAGGACCGTGCCCGGCGAGCGAGCCGACCTTCTCGGCCACGGCGGCGACCGGGTCGTCGATGCCGTCGCCATGGGCGTGGAGCAGGGGAGCGGCCGTGGACAGGAAGTCGGGGACGTGGACCTTCCCGGCCTTGGTGAGCTCGGCGTGGGCCCGCGCCGTCACGGGCACGGGCGTGAGCGGGACGACGATGTCGGCCCCGAGTCCGGGGACGGCTTCGTGCTCGAGCATCCCGGCCTTGCCGGCCAGGAAGACGACGTCGACGCCGGCGTCGGTGCCGTCGCCGTCGGTGGCCGTCCCACCGGCGGCCTCGAGCGCGGTGCGGGCGGCGTCGACCACGGGACCGCCGCCGACGAAGGCGCAGCTCGCGCCGGTGAGGCCGCCGTCCCGGACGGCACCGGCTGCGGCGACCGCACCCTGGCCGGTGAGCGCGTGGGCCAGCCCGGCGGTCCACAGCTCGGCCGGTCGGCGGTCGTCGATGCGCAACGGGGCGAGGTCGGCCTCGGTGAGCCCGAGGGCGGGGTCGGTGGCCCAGCGACCCTCGGCCACGGCGGTGCGCATCTCCTCGACGAAGGCGGCGACGGCGGGGTCGCGCCCGTCCCCCTCGGCGTTGATGCCGGCGGACCCGCCGCCCAGCGGGATCCCGAAGCTGGCGAAGGCGTAGGTGGTGGACCGGGCCAGCAGCTCGGCGCCGTCGGTGAGGACCTTGCGGGCGAGCCGCGTCACGCCGACGGCAGGTGCGTCGTCGAGGTCGAAGGCGACGAAGGCGTCGGTGGACGACAGCTTGTGGATGCGCACGGCGGCGATTCTGGCACGCACGCCGCAGGGCCTCCGGCGGGGGCCCCGGCGGTGTCGGAGGTGGCCGGTAGGGTCGCCACGGTGCCTGCGTCGACCGAGGAACCACTGCCGGGGGAGCCGGTGGACGAGCTGTTCCCGGAACCCACCGACCGCATGGGCCCCGGGTCCGGTCCCTTCGGCGCGCCGCTGCTCGACGGATTGAACCCGGCCCAGGAGGAGGCCGTCACCCACCTCGGCAGCCCGCTGCTCGTCCTCGCCGGTGCCGGGTCGGGCAAGACCCGGGTGCTCACCCGGCGCATCGCCTGGCTCATCCAGGAGCAGGGCGTCAGCCCCTTCGCCATCTTGGCCATCACCTTCACGAACAAGGCAGCCGACGAGATGAAGGCGCGCGTCGGCACGCTCGTGGGCTCGGTCGCCCAGAAGATGTGGGTGTCCACGTTTCACTCGGCATGCGTGCGGATCCTGCGGCGCGACGCCGACGCCATCGGCTTCCCCTCGTCGTTCACGATCTACGACCAGGCCGACGCAGTGCGGCTCACCGGCTACGTGCTGCGCGACCTCAACATCGACACCAAGAAGATGCCGCCCCGCTCGGTCCACGCCCAGATCAGCGCGGCCAAGAACGACTACGTCCTCGTCGACGCCTACGCCGACCGGGCCGGCTCCTACACCGAGCGCAAGCTGGCCGACGTCTACCGCGAGTACCAGGCCCGGCTGCTGCGGGCCGGTGCCATGGACTTCGACGACATCCTCCTCAACGCGGTCGAGCTCTTCCGCCGCCACCCCGACGTCCTGGCCCACTACCGCCAGCGGTTCGAGCACGTGCTCGTCGACGAGTACC
>SXGQ01339060.1_pt1 | contig 12745 bp, 13 predicted proteins | sample 3178371 | NCBI WGS metagenome assembly SXGQ01 (sample SAMN11356859, study PRJNA531348) | freshwater metagenome | isolation source: freshwater sample F1-20 | place: China: Fuxian Lake, Yuxi | collected 2017-12-25
TCGGCGGTGAGCAACTCGCGCGCGATGCGGTCGAAGGAGCGGTTCTCCAGCAGCGCCCCGCGGATCCACTGATAGTACGCGAAAGCGCCTTTGCGCCCGAGTGCCTGCCGATCCACGCGCAATAGATCGGCCCAGCGCAACGCCCAGTAGTCAGCGTACTCGGGCCGTTCCAGCAATGAATCCACCAAGCGCGCGCGCCGGTCGGGCCGTATGTCGGCGAGGAACGCGCGCGCCTCTGCCGCCGTCGGGGCGGTGCCGATGATGTCGAGGTGCGACCGCCGCAGAAACGTGGCGTCATCGCAGAGTCCGGAGGGGGCGAGGTTCAGGCGGCGCAACTGCTGGTCCACGAGTGTGTCGATGAAATGGCGGGCGGGTACACGGGCCGCCGGAGCCGCCGGGCCGGTGCGCGGAATCAGGAGACGACAGGCTGACACCGTACCGAGGAAGCGCGCCATCACGGCCGATTGGCCGGCGATATCCCCCGTGCTGATCACGCCGTGCGCATCCACCCGCGCCAAACGGTCGTTATTCGATTGGAAGATGCAGAGGTGCGTCACGTCCTGTTGCGTTCCGTCGGTGAAAGCGGCGATCGCGCGCAACGGGAGCTGCGAATTCACCGGCAACACCCGTTCAGTCGGCTCGATCCGCAGGCTCACCACGCGCACGTCGTTGGTCGAGCCGAACGGCGTGCCCCCGGCCACCCACGCGCGGATCGTCTCGTACGCCGCCGTGCCGCGCAGAATGCGCGCGCCCCCGGCGTGCGGCACTTCGCCGGAAATCTTTCGCAGCAATAAACTGTTCTCGGGCGCGGAGGCCGAGGTGCGGCGCCCGCGGCTCTCGCGGACCAAAGCCGAGTGGTCGGCCGCCGGATCGTAGCCGAAGATGGAGAGCTTGAATCCGTTCTGGCCTTCGGCCTTGCCGTGGCAGCTCGAGGCGTTGCAGCCGAAACGGCTGAAGAGCGGGGTGACGTCGCGCTCGAAATTGAGCGGGCGCTGGGCGGCGGGTTTGCTGTTGGCGGGAGGGGCCGCCGGCTCTTGTTTGGCCGAGAGCAGCGAGGGCACGGCAACGAACGCAAACAAGAGATGGCGGGCGATGCGCGGCATGGTCAGACGAGTATTTCTTTTATTACTTCGCCGTGGTCGATGTCGAGACGCTTGCGGCCGGGCACCTCGAGCTTGTGCGAATCCAGCCCGAGCAAGTGAAGCGTGGTGGCGTGGATGTCGGTAACGTAATGGCGGTTCTCCACGGCGTGGAAACCGAGTTCGTCGGTCGCGCCGTGGGTGATGCCGCCTTTGACACCGCCGCCGGCGAGCCATGCGCAGAAACCCTGCGGATGATGGTCGCGCCCATCACCCTGCGCGCCGGGTGAGCGGCCGAACTCGGTGCCCCAGACGACGAGCGTATCCTTGAGCAGGCCGCGCTGCTTGAGATCCTTCAGCAGGCCGGCGATCGGCTTATCCACCTGCGCGGCGAGTTGGGTATGGTTGGCTTTGATGCCGCCGTGGGCGTCCCACGCGCCGCCGCCGGAGTTGCTGCCGTGGAAGAGTTGGACGAAGCGCACGCCGCGCTCGACGAGCCGCCGCGCCACGAGACATTGCTCGCCGAAGGCTTTCGTGTTCGCCTGGTCGAGCCCGTAGAGTTTCTTGGTCTCCTCGCTTTCCTTGTCGAGCGCGACCGTCTCGGGCACGGCGGTCTGCATCTGGAAGGCGAGCTCGTAGGACTTGATGCGCGCGCGCAGATCCTTGTCGTCCGGATACTCGATGCCGGCGAATTGGTTGAGTTTACCGAGCAGGCTCAGGTTCTCGCGCTGCTCGGCGAGCGTGAGCGCGTTCCCGGCGGGCGTGATGAACGGAAGCGCGTTTTTCGGATCGGTGCCGAGCCGCACGCCGCTGTGCTCGGGGCCGAGGTGGGAGGCGCCGAAGGTCCACGTGCCGCCGCAGCATTCATTGGTCGGCTGGCCGAGCACGACGAATTCCGGCAGGCTCTCGTTCAACGTGCCGAGGCCGTAGCTGATCCACGAGCCGATGGTGGGCAGGCCGCCGTCGCGCGGGTGGCGGCCGGTGTGCCAGGTGAGTTGCGCGCCGTGATCGTTGTGGGCCGTCCAGAGCGAGCGGACGACGGCGAGGTCGTCGGCGCACTCGCCGATGTGCTTGAACCAATCTCCCACCACCAGCCCGCTTTGACCGTATGGCTTGTAGGGGGTGTTTAACCCCATGATGGTCTTGCGCCCGCCGTGGGCCGGGTTGGCCTCGGTGATGCGGAGTTTCTTCGGATCCATCACGTCCTTGTACGGCGTGTCGTCGATGGATTTGCCGGCGTATTTGTTGAGCTCCGGCTTCACGTCGAAGCTCTCCACGTGACTCACGCCGCCGCCGAGAAATATCCAGATGACCGACTTGGCCTTGGGCGTGAAATGCGGTTTGCCATCGGGCGGGCGGAAGTTAACCGGCGCCTCGCCGCGCACCTTGCCGTCCTTGAAAAGCAGCGCGCCGAGCGCGAGGCCGGTGAAGCCCATGCCGGTGTCGGCGAGGAAGGTGCGCCGGTTCACGCCGGTGCAGTGGGGATGGCGTGGGGAGTTCATCGCGCGGTGACGAAATCGTTGTGGTTGAGCAGCACCAGCGCGAGATTCTCTCGCGCACGTTGGCTGGCGGCAGGGGCGGATTTGGCGTCCGTGGATTCTGTTTTTTTGAGAAACTCACGGCAGGCGGCCAGCTCCCCGGTGTGCGGTTCGCGGGTGAGCACCCGGCGATAAGCGGCGCGGATGAAGGCGTCGCTGTCGCTGCCGGCCTTGGCGGCGAGGTCTTTCGCCAGCGCGCGTGCCTGGTTGAGCGCCAGCTCGCTGTTGGCGAGGGCGAGGGCTTGCTGCGGTTTCACGGTCTGTTTGCGCTCGTAGCATTCGCCGACGCTGGCGCTGTCGAAAATCTGGAGGAACTCGACTTCCTTCTCGGCGGCGGTGCGCAGGTAGAGGCTGCGGCGGCGGGAGGTGAGCCCCTGCTTGTGGTCGATCTCCGGCCCGCCACGGGCGGGGTCGAGCTGGCCCGAGGCGAAGAGCAGATTGTCGCGCACCGCTTCGGCTTCGAGCCGGCGCGAGTTCATCCGCCAGAGGAAGCGGTTGTCCGGATCGAGCTTCGCGTTGGCGGTATCAGGGGTGGAAGCCATGCGATAGGTGGTGCTGGTGACGATGAGCCGGTGGATCGCTTTCATGCTCCAGCCGCGCGCCATGAACTCGGCGGCGAGCCAGTCGAGCAACTGCGGGTGGCTCGGCGGACGGCCGTTCGCGCCGAAATCATCCACGCTCGGCACGAGGGCCGCGCCAAAGTGGCGGAGCCAGATGTGGTTCACCGCCACGCGCGCCGCGAGCGGGTTTTCGGAGTTGGCGACCCACTTGGCGAAGGCGAGCCGCCGGCCGGTGCTGGTGGCAGGATGGCTCGTGATGACCCGCGCCTTGAAAGTGTTCGTGGCCGGGGCACCGAGTTCCTTCGCGGCGGCAGCGATAACTTTCTCGGCCTCGGCACTCTTCTTCTTGGCAGCGTCGAGTTCCTTGGTGGCCTTGTCTTGCGCCGCTTTGTCGGTGCCTTTGGCCGCGGTGTCGTGCTTGGTTTGCGCGTCGGTCTCGGCTTTTTTCAACGGAAGGAGTTTCTGTTTGGCTTCGCCAACGACGATCTTGCGTTGAACGGCGTTGGCCTCGGTGGCGAGCTGGGTCCACGCGGCCTCGGTTTTCTTTCCAGCATCTTCCAATGCCTCGAGACGAAGCACGAGATCAGTGCTCTGCTGACGGAGTTTGGCGAGGTCGAGGGTCAGCTCCGCGGCGGCACGTTCGGGCGCGTCGGGCTTGATTTTAGCGAGCGCGGACTGCGCGTCGGTCACAGCTTTCTCGGACGCGGCGCGTGTTTCCTTCAGCACAAAATCGCGCTTGTCGGGCTGCGTGGCCGAGCGGGGCAGGGTGATGTTCTGCGTCTTGAACGTGCCGCCGAGCAAGCTGAGGACGGCGGGGGCGATCGGCGCGTTGGTGAGCGGGCGATGCTCGTCGCCGCGCTGCAACAGATATGTGACGGCGGCCGGCTTGGCGTCGTAGATGCGCGCGAGACCGAGCTTGGCCGTGTCCGGTTCGCCGGGCAGCCGGTCGAAGCGCACGTCGTGCGGCTCGAAGATCGCACGGAGCTGGTAGTACTCGCGCTGCGCGATCGGGTCGGTCATGTGGTTGTGGCACTTCGCACAGCCAATGGTGAGCCCGAGGAAAGCCTTGCCGGTGTGAGCGAGCGTGTCCTCGAGCCATTTCTCGCGGCTGTAACGTTTGTAATTCCGCACGAGGAAACCGGTCGCGCGCAGGGCGTTCTCGTCCTCGGGCGCCAGCTCGTCGGCGGCGAGCATCTCGATCACCATCCGGTCGTAGCCCTTGTCGGTGTTGAGCGATTCCACGATCCAGTCGCGCCAGCGCCAGATGTGCGGCGTGCTGTCGCGGTACTGGTCGTTCCAGCCGGACCAATCGCTGTAGCGCCAGACGTCCATCCAGTGCCGCCCCCAGCGCTCGCCATGGCGCGGGTCGGCCAGCAGGCGATCCACGACTTTTTCGTAGGCATTAGGAGAAGTGTCTTTGAGAAAGGCGTCGAGATCCTCCGGCGTCGGCGCGAGGCCGGTGAGGTCGAGGTAAACGCGCCGCAGCAGGACTTCCTTGGCCGACTCCGGCCGCGGCTTGAGCTTCAACCGCTCGTGCTCGGCGGCGACGAAGGCATCGACCGGATTCCGCCCCCACGTCGCGCTCTTTATCTTCGGCGGGGCGGGGCGCTGGACAGTCTCGAACGGCCGCCAGCGGTAGGCGTTCTGGGTCTTGGCGAACTCCGCGCGCAGCCGCGCCCCTTTGGCGAGGTCTGATTTCTTCGGCGTCTCCTTCGCGTCGCCCGGGCCGGTGCCGAGCAGCAGCTCGGTGAAGTTGTCCACGCCATCGCCGTCGGCATCCTCGCTGGCGATACTTTCCAAGCGCGTGGTCAGGTCCCGCCGTTTGCCGGCGGCCTCCAGTTCGGCGGCCAGCTTGCGCAACCGGTCGCCGAACGAGTTGTGCGGAAATTCATCCAGCAACGCGGGCGCTTTTTTGTCGCTCGGCAAATGGCAGGTGGTGCACTGGTTGAGCTTGGCGGGCAGGAAAGAATCGAGATGCATCGCCAGCGCCTTCTTGTTCGCCGGCGTGGCGCGGGCCGTCGCGGGGCGGGCGAGGAAGAGGAGGGCGCAGAGGGCCACGCAAGTCAGCGCGGACAAAGACCGGATGGCGGGCGTGAAACTCATTTGATCGCGGCCAATTTAGACTCGCGCGCCGCCGTGTCAATTCAGCGTGCGGGCGTTGTGTTCGGGGGGTGCGTACGGGAGTGCCGCCTCGGTGAATAACTTTTTTCCGCAGCTCACTTTCACGGTGGGTGCAACGGTCTGCGTTGCGGTAGTTCGGCATCGGGTTCGACATGCGCTTCGCGCATAAAATCTTCGCACTGTTCCAGAGGCTGAACTGGGAGGAGGAAGGCACCGGCTGCGGTCTGGCCCTCGTCCAGCGCATCATCGAACGCCACTGCGCCACCTTTTACTTCTCCCTACCCGAAGTGCGGCCGGAAGAGACCGGGTTGAAGGAACCGGCGACCCTGTTGCCTGAAGCGGAGCCGGAGCTGGTGGATTTGAAAAAAGCCCCCTGAACGGCGAGACTTACCACAGACACCAATCACTAATCCAACACGCCGCGGAGTCCGCGGCTTTCGTCATAACGCGATGAACCCCGCCGAGCCCTTCCATCTGCTGCTCGCCGAGGACAACCCCAGCGATGCGAAACTCACGGAGGTCGTCCTGCGCGAGATCGGCTGCTGGGCGGAGATCACTTGGGTGAAAAGACGGCGAGGAGACGCTTGAATACCTCTTCTCCACCGGCCGTCACGCCGCACGCGCCGGCGCGCCCCTGCCGGGGCTGCTCCTGCTCGACATGCAGATGCCCCGACTCAGCGGGCTGGAGGTGCTGGAAAAGCTGCGGGCCGATCCGCGCACGCACAACCTGCCGGTGGTGGTTTTCACCTTTTCCATCGAGCCCGTGCTCCACAAACAGGCGCTGGCCCTCGGTGCCAACGGTTGCTACACCAAGCTGATGCACATCGATGACTACTTGGCCACCCTGCGCCAGATCGTCGAACGCTGGCTCGCCCCGCCCTCGGCATCCGCCCGCGCGGCCTGATGTGCCGGGGGGGGGAGGAAACGCAAAACGGGCGCCTATCACTAGGCGCCCGTCGCGTTAAACGGTCAAAGGCTTAGTTCGCCTTCTCGGTCTTCTCACCAGCCTGAAGCCAGCCGGAGATGCCGGCGGACATGTGCTTGATGTTCTTGTAGCCGAGCTTCTCAGCGGCGTTGGCAGCCGCCTTGTAGGCGCTGCAGGACGGGCCGCCGCAGTAGGCAACGACGAGGGCGTTCTTGTCGGCCGGGAGGGACTCGGCGAACTTCGCCTTGACGGCCGTGAAATCAATGGCGGTCGGGACGTGGCCCTTCTTGAAGGAGGCCGATCCCATCACGTCGATGATGGTGACCTTCTTGTCAGCGATGGCCTTCTTGAGGTCGGCGATGCTGATGTCCGGGAATTCACCGGCGTATCCGGACGCGGCGATGACAGTGGTGGCGATGAGTGCGAGGAGTTTCTTCATTGTTTTTTGGGGTTTGTTGTTACTACTGGCGCAGTCGCGGTGAGCAACGGCTTCAGCGAAAAACGGCCGCCAATCGGCGACAGTATTCACAAAAGTACGGAGTCACGTTACTGAGCATACAGTCATGAGACGCCAACAATGGTAATCATCATCAAACGATTCGCAACTCTTAAATTCGGGCCAGAGAAAGATCAAAAACACGGGAGGCAACCGCTGGAAGGCGATGTTTTGCGAGAACGGGGCTTGACGCATCACGTGCCTCCGGTTATTCACTTTCACGTAACGCAACTGGTTCGCTTGCCCAAGCAGGCCCCGCGCAGGGTCTTTTTTTGTTTGTTTGGGGCGAACCCTTACAGCAAGTAACTATGGCAACCGGAAAAGTGAAGTGGTTCGATAACAAGAAGGGCTTCGGCTTCATCTCCCAAGAAGGCGGCCCGGATGTGTTCGTGCACCATACGGCCATCCAAGCCGATGGCTACAAGACGCTGGATGAGGGCGAAGAGGTGAACTTCGACCTCGCTGATGGCGAGAAGGGCGTGAAAGCCCTGAACGTCCAGCGCGCCAAGCAGTAACTTTTCGCGGTTCGCCGCGTGAAGTCCCTTTCAAGCCGGACGCGTGTCGGCTATCCTCCCGTCGTGTCGAATGGGCTCATTTCCCCCGTGCGCAGTCTGTATGTGCACGTGCCGTTCTGCGCGCACAAGTGCGAGTACTGCGCGTTCTACTCCGCGCCGCCTTCCGGCGAGGTGGTGAACCGCTACGTGGCCGCGCTCGTGCGCGAGATGGAATTGGTCGCGCCGGAGTTGAAGCCGCGCACGGTCTTCTTCGGCGGCGGCACCCCTTCGCTGCTCAACCTGCGCCAGTGGGAAACCGTGCTCAAGGCGATGGAGCGGCTCAACCTGCTTGGCGCGGAGGAGTGGACGGTGGAATGCAATCCCGCGACGGTCTCGCCGGACAAGGCAAAGCTGCTACGCGACCACGGCGTGAACCGCATCTCGATGGGGGTGCAGTCGCTAGATGAGCGGCTGCTGGAGAAGCTCGGGCGCATCCACTCACGCGAACAGGTGTTCAAGTCTTTCGACATCCTGCGCGGTGCTGGCTTCGACAATGTGAACATTGATCTGATGTTCGCCATCCCCCGTCAGACCATGGATATCTGGCGCGCGACGCTGCGCGAAGCGGCGGCGCTCGGCAGCGAGCATCTCTCCAGCTACGAGGTGATCTACGAAGAAGACACGCCGCTCTACCATCAACTGCAGGCCGGCGAGTTCGATGTAGACGAAGATTTAGCCTGCGAGATGTACGAGGAATTGGTCTCCTTCTCCGGCGAGCGCGGCTACCATCAATACGAGGTGGCGAACTTCGCGAAAGACGATCCCGCCGTGCAGAAGCCCGATCCGCAGATTCCCTCCCGCGCCTGCCGGCACAACCTGAATTACTGGCGCGGCGGGTCGTTCCACAGCCTCGGCCCCAGCGCCACGGGCTATGTGGAGGGCGTGCGCACGCGGAACTGGTCGAACACCCAGCTCTACTGCGAGCAACTGGAGAAGGGCGTGCGCGCCATCGAATCGCGCGAGCAACTGCCGCCGCGGCGGCGCGCGGGCGAGACGGCGGCATTCGGTCTGCGGATGAATGCCGGCTGGCCGTTTGAAGTCTTTGAGCAGGCGACCGGTTTCGATCTGCGCGCGGAGTGGCCGCAGGAGATGGACTCGCTGGTCGAGCAGGGGTGGGCCCGGCGCACGGATGAGCGTTTCCAACTCACCGGGCGCGGCCTCCGCTTTGCCGACAGCGCTGCTGAACGGTTTTTGTGAGCGTTATTTTCGGAACATGAAAAACTACCTTCAACTCCTGTGCTTCGTGGCCGTTGCTGCGTCCGCCCTCTTCTGCGCTCACGCCGCCGAGCCGCCGGCGCGGCAGCGGATCAAGTTCCCCGATCCGCGCATTGGCGTGAGCGGCCTGCCGTGGTTCGCGGAGGATAAGCCGGTGCTGCGGCGGTTGCCGGCGCGGTCGAAGGAGACGTTTCGCGCGCCGGTCTGGGCGCTCGCGCAGCATCCTTCCGGTGGGCGTTTGCGCTTCCGCACCGATTCGCTGACGGTCAGCATCGCGGCCAAAAATCCCGACACGACGACGATGCCGCACATGACGAGCATCGGCCAGAGCGGGTTCGATTTGTATGTGGGCGAGGAGTATCTCGGCAGCGCTGCGCCGGACAAAGAGGGCCGTCTCGTGAAAGAATGGACGGTGGGCAAGACCAACGCGCTGCGCGACATCACGATTTACCTGCCGCTCTACAAAGGGGTGGCCATAGAGGAAATCACCCTCGATCCTGGGGCGCGGATCGAAGGCCCTGCGCCGTTTGCGGTGAAGAAGCCGGTGGTGTATTACGGATCGAGCATCACGCAGGGGGGCTGCGCGTCGAATCCCGGCATGAGTTTCCCGGCCATCCTCGGCCGCTGGACGGAAAGCGATTTCGTGAACCTCGGCTTCAGCGGCAACGGGCTGGGCGACACACCGGTGGCGGTCGCGATGACGGAGATCGACCCCGCCTGCTACGTGCTCGACTACTGGGCGAACCCGACCGCCTCGCAGTTTCAGGCGACGCTGCCGGGGTTCGTGGATGTGCTGCGCAAGAAGCATCCGAAGGTGCCAATCATCGTCCCCGGCCCGTTCTACAACGCGGGCGAAATGTTGGAGACGGGATTCGCGAAGGAGCAGGCGGAGAAACGCAGGGTCGCGCGTGATTTTGTCGAGCAACGGCAGAAGGCCGGCGACCTCTTCATCGCCTACGTGGATGGCCTCGATTTGTTGTGGAAGGACCAAACCGGCGGGCTGGTGGACGGCCGCCACTGCAATTCGCTCGGGTTCTATTTTATCGCACGCGGGATGGAGCCGCATCTGCGCCGCGCATTGGGCCTGCCGGCGCGTTGAACGATTGGGAATGTCTTGTGTGGCGGAAGGTGAGGGCAAGTTTGGGGCAGGTTCGGTCCAGAAAAGGTTGGCGTCCGCGGTTTGTCTGCGCACACAATGACACGATTTTGAGTTGAAGATATGAGCGTAACATCCGTTCCCGTCCAGATTGCCGAAGCCATCAACGCGCAGATTCTCGCCGTGTCGGAGGATCGCGTGCAGGGGTTCCAGCGCCAGCCGTTGCAGGAGATCGCGCGACTCTCCGGCGTCGAATTGCCGGTGGTGAGCGAGCGCATCCAAGCGATGCTGCGGGCGGGCACGATCCGCCGCGTGCGCCAGACCTTGCTCGCGACGAATCTCGCGCAGGGCGCGCTGGTGGCGTGGGAGGTGCCGCAGGAAGGGTTGGACGCCGCCTTCGATTACATGTTCCAGAAGGATCCGTTTTCCGGCCACGTCGTCACACGCTCGACGGACGTGGCCTCGCCCGGTTCGACCTACAAACTCTGGACCACGCTCAAGGTGCCGCAGGGTTTTTCGATGACGAAACACTGCGAGTTTCTCGCCGCGCAGACCGGCGCGAAGAAATTCATCCTGCTGCCGGCGAAGCGGCTATTCGCCCTCGGAGTCGGCCATGTGCGGCGCAAAGGAATGGAGCCGGGCAGCCGCGCCGAGGTGCCGGCCGAGGTGCAGGAAGTGAGCATCGTGACGTTGAGCGATCTCGAGTGGCGCGTGCTCGTGGCGCTCAAGCGCGAGTTCGCGCCGGAGGAATTGACGGCGGACCTGTGGGCCCCGCGCGCGAAGGAGGCCGGCGTGCCGCTGGAGACGTTCTACGAAGTCGCCGAGGAGATGAACCGGCGCCGCGTCATCGGGCGCTTCTCGACGTTCCTTGAGCATGTGAAGCAGCTTTCCACCGGGGAACAGGTCACCCGTTACAACGCCCTCTTCCATTGGGCCGTGACGCCCGGCCGGGAGATCGAGGCGGGGCGGGAAGTGGGCCGGCACCACATCATGACGCACGCCTACTGGCGCGAAGGCGGTCCGGAGTTCCGTGATGTGAACGTCATGGGCGTGGCTCACGGCACGGAGAAGGCCGCGGTGCTGGCGCACAAGGCGGCGATCGACGCGCACCTGCGGGAGACCGGCATCGAGATTTTTTACACGAATGTCTTCTGGGGCGGTCGCAGCGAGATCAAGCCGAGCGAGATTTCGCCCTTCGCCTACCGCGACTGGTGCCGCGCGACCGGGCTGGACCCCGAGAAGATGCGCGGCTGATCCGTGCGCCGGCGGGGCAGGGGTGCGTGTCATTGGCGCATCACCGACAAAGGCTTGACCGCGCCGAGGCGCGTATCTAAAGAGACGTCCGTTGGCGACATGGTTCGCCGTGCATCCAGTCCAACAACACAGAGATATTGCCTCCCATGAGCGACAACAAATCCGAGCAGGCCCACGACGCCAGCGAGAAGAAGAGCAACCGATTCGAGTTGATGAGCGGCTTGACGCTCGCCATCTTCGCCGCCGTGCTGGCCTTGAACGATCTGGCTGCCGGCAAGTTTGGCGAGGACGAGCTGAAGGGGACGAACGAGAAAGCCAGCGCGCTATCGTGGTATCAGTCCAAGAGCATCAAGCGCAGCCTGCTCGAGGGGCAGAAGGACATGGTGAGCGTGCTCGTCGATGGGGGCGCGGTGAAGCCCGAGGCCGTCGAGCCGATGAAGAAGATGAGCGAGAAACTCGACAAGGACATCCTTCGTTACAAAAAGGAGATGAAGGAGATCATGCTCGGCTCCAAGACGGTCGGTGAGCAGGAATGGGCGCAGGACATCGACGGCAAGATGGGGCAGGTGAAGGGCGCCAAGGAATGGGAGGCCGAGGTGGTGAAGCTCAGCGACGCCGGCGATCGATTCGATCTCGGCACGCTCTTTCTCCAGCTTTCCCTCGTGCTGGGCGCCGTCTCGCTCGTGCTCTCCGAGCCGAAGCTGAAGGGTGTGTTCTACACCTGCATGTTGGCGATGGGCACCATCGGCCTCGTCTGCAGCGTCACGGCCTTCCGTCTGTTGCCCTGAGTTCGGGCTTGAACCTCCGCGTCTGTTTTGGTTCCATCACAGATCATGAATTGGAAGCTCTCAACCCTCCTCGCCTCCGCGTTGCTCGCCGTGCTCCTCGCCGGTTGCGCCACCACACTCGATGGCGAGCTCAAGACCGGGACGCCCTTTGTCACCGACAAGATCGTGAGCCGCTACGAGCGCGCTCCGGAGCAGGTGACCGATTCGGTCAAGAAAGCGCTCGCTCATAATGGCGTCATCACGACCGAGAACACCCTATCCGGGGTGGTCAGCGCCCGTGTGGACACGCGCTACGTCTGGGTGAAGATCGAGAAGGTCGGCGACAATCTTTCGCAGGTCACCGTGCAGGTCCGCACCAAGTGGGGCCATTCTGACCTCGTCACCGCCGCCGACATCGACAAGCAGATCGCGCTGAATCTGAAGTGATCTGGGGCCATTCCGCGAAGGCGCCGAGCATCTCGGCGCCTTTTTTCTTTTCCGAAGGGCGCTGGTTCAAGTCCGCTCGCGGTGGCCGCGGCGCGTCAGTTTGAGTTGTGCTTCGTCGGCCAGCGCGCTGTTCGGGAAGAGGCCGATAATCCGCTCCAGCGTCGCCCGCGACGACGCCTCATCGCCTTCGTGCGCCTGCCAATCCGCCAGCCATTGCAGCCAACGCGCGATGTCCTTGGATGCCTGGTGCGGCGTGGCGATGAGGTTCTCCAACTCGGCCTGCGCGGTGGCGAGGTCGCCGTGGCGTTCAAAGTAAGCGCGGGCAAGTTGTTCGCGCGTGGCGTTGTCGAGCGGATGCCGTGCGAGTTGTTTGATGCAATCGGAAAGGAACGAGCCGGTGTCCGCGGCTTCGTTCGGATCGGCGGCCGGATCCAGTCGGGCGAGCCGCTGCGCCGCGCGCAACGCCACAGCCGAATCGGGAGAGCGCTCGATGATGCTGCGGAATGAAGCCGCCGCGGCGACATTATCCTTCGCATATTTCAACTGCCAATCAGCCAGCGTGTTCAATGCGATCGCAATGTTGTTCGCTGAGTGGTCCGGTTTTGCGAGTAGACCATGGACGATCTCCTGCGCGGCGGCGAGGTCGCGTCGGTCTTCGGCGTGGATGGCCGCGAGCAGCATGCGCCCCTCGAA
>SXGQ01360762.1_pt1 | contig 12745 bp, 17 predicted proteins | sample 3178371 | NCBI WGS metagenome assembly SXGQ01 (sample SAMN11356859, study PRJNA531348) | freshwater metagenome | isolation source: freshwater sample F1-20 | place: China: Fuxian Lake, Yuxi | collected 2017-12-25
TCCGGTCGCGCTTCAGGCCGCGCTGGAGAGCGTAGCCACTGGGACGGAGTAGAACACCCGCACCCGACGCTGAACCAGAGCGCCAAAGGCAGCGGCGGCGTGGGCGCATCCAACCAGGAACTGTTCTCGCAGCGCGGGGCGTATCTGGTGGGCGACAGCAAGTGGCCCGCCGAAATTGCGCCGACGCTCAACGCCGCTTTTGGCGAAAAGCAGGGGCTTGAGGACCAGCATATCCGGGGGGGGGTGGGCTATTCGTTCCCGCCGATTTCCCGATGTCTGAACGCAGGCGGCATGGGCCGGCAGGATTTCGAGACGGAGACGCTGATAGCTACCACAGGGGGCGTCTTCGATGAGGTTGCACACACATTGAAGGCCGAGGGCTTCGACGCCAGCGAGGACGGCACCGGGCGCGGCACGCCGCTGGTGCCGGTGGTCGCCAGCACCTTGAAGGCCAATAATGGCGGCGGTGGATTTGGTTCTGATCCGTCTGAAACCTTTGTTCCTGTCGCCTTCCACCCAACGCAAGACCCTATCAGCAGCACGGACGGCAGCACGCATGCGCTGGGATGCGGGTCGAAGGGCGGTCAGGCAAGTGTGGCGATCGCAGAACCATATACCATTGCCATTCGTGGCCGCGGCGATACGCACAATTTGGAGGCTCGGCAGGACGGCACAGCCAATGCGATACTCACTCCAAATGGGGGGCGCGGCGGAATTGGTGTCGGTGCGGTGGCTGCCGGCATGGCCGTGCGCCGTTTGACACCCACAGAGTGCGAGCGGCTGCAGGGCTTCCCCGACAACTACACTCTCATCCCGTGGAAGAAAAAGCCCGCCGCCGATTGCCCTGACGGCCCACGCTACAAGGCGCTCGGCAACAGCATGGCCGTTCCGGTGATGGCGTGGATCGGGCGCAGGATCGCAGAGAGGCTGCAATGAGCATGACCGAAGTCGCCCAGGATCTGCATCCGAATGCCGACGACATAGCCCAGCACCTCAAGCACCTGTTCGGCAACGCTGGCGAATACGACGACGGCATGATCGAGATCGCGGTCAACACCGGCAAGGGGTGGCTTGGCCAGATCTATCGCACCGACGAGATTGAGGCCGCGACGGCCTATGCGGTCGATAAGAACCAGCAGCGGTGCAATGTCTACGTCGGCGTCGCGCTGCGAGACCCTGATCTGCCACCGTTCGGCAGAGCCTCGGACTCAGACCACTACGCGACCACAGCGGTCGCCGGTGATCTCGACACCGCCGAGTCGTCGGCTGCGGCGCCTGCCAGAACCAAGTCTCTGCCGCCGTCCTTCATCGTCTGCACGGGCACGCATCCACACGCGAGGCTGCAGCCCTACTGGGTCTTACGCGAGGCCATCACCGACCAAGAGCAGCACCGCGCTGCGTTCGGCGGTATCGCTGACAGCCTTGAGGGTGACAGAGCGATCACCAACCCTGGCCGTGTGATGAGGCTCGCGGGAACGATCGCCTGGCCGACGAAGCCGGGCAGGGTGCCTGAGCTCACGTCGCTCGTGCCGCTGAAGTACAAGCCGCGGGCCTACGACCTCGAAGAGGTGATGCGGGCATACCCTGCCAGCGACAAGGTCCACTCGATCGACACAGGCCGGAAGAATGATCCGATCGAGCGGGTCGCGACCGGCGCTCTCGGCCTTGGCGCCGAGCAGATCTCGGACGGTCGCGAAGCCTACATGCGAGACACGATCCTCGCGGTACTAATCCAGTGGATCGGTGAGAACGGGTCGGTTCCGACAGATCAGGAGCTCTACGACGCCGCCTGGCCGCAGTACAGCTCGCACGTCGATTTCAGCCGTCCAGGCCGCGGGCCTGACGAGATGGTGCGAAAGATCCGATCCACCCTCGGACGGTTCGAGCGTGGCCAGCTGCGGGGGCTGCCAGACATGGATGCTGCCGTGGCAAGGTGGCGGGAGAAGCAGAAGGCTGAAAGGCCGAGGACACCGCCACCGGCCGACTACACGGCTCACCTCGAACGCGAACAGGAGCATCCGGTCAAGCAGCAGCCCGATGAGCGAGTGCAGAAGGGCGGCATCAAGGCATCACCCTTCAGGCTGGTGCCCGAAGACCAGATCCCGCCTCGTGACTGGGTCTACGGCCGTCACCTGATCCGCCGCTTCGTCTCTGCGACCGTCGCCCCCGGCGGCGTCGGCAAGTCATCCCTGACCTTCGTCGAGGCTATGGCGATGGTCACCGGCAAGCCGCTACTGGGCGTCAACGTAGCCAAGCCCCTGAAGGTCTGGGTTTGGTGCCTTGAAGACCCCCGCGAGGAGCTAGACCGGCGCTTCGCGGCGATCGCCAAGCACTACAAGATTGCGGACGAAGACATCGGCGGGCGGCTGTTCCTGAACTCAGGCCGCGACACTCCGCTCTGCGTCGCGAGGCAGGAGACCAAGACCGGCGCCATCATCGTCGAGCCCGACATGGGGGAGATCGAGAGGGAGATCACCGCGCTCGGGATCGACGTGCTCCTGGTAGACCCCTTCGTGGCCAGCCACCAGGTCAGCGAGAACGACAACGTCGCCATCAATGCCGTCATGCGCCAGTGGGTGCTGCTGGCCGAGCGCTGCAACGTGGCGATCGAGCTGATCCACCATACCCGCAAGAACGGCGACGGCGAGGTCACGGCTGAGACCAGCCGCGGGGCCAAAGCACTCACCGACGCCACCCGCGATACCCGCGTGATCAACCAGATGTCCGAGGCCGAGGCAGCCAAGTTCGGCGTCGAGAACCGGAGGCTGCATTTCCGCACTTACTCTGACAAGGCCAACCTGGCGCCGCCCGCGGAGCATTCGGACTGGTACATGCTCGAAAACGTCGCACTGGCGAATGGCGTCATGGGAGCCGACGGCGACCACGTCGGCGTCGCGACCAGGTGGGAGGTGCCGGGGCCGTTCCACAAGGTCAGCAAGGACACCATCAACAGCATCCTGCAGGCGATCGACCTAGGGGTGATCGACGACGACGGCAAGCAGACCGGCATCCCATACGGCGAGAGCAGCAGAGGTGGCTCCAAGCGCTGGGTCGGCCAGGTGCTGATGGATCACGGCATGGAGGAGGAGGAAGCCAAGAGGGCGATCGGCGCCTGGGTCAGCTCGGGCGTTCTGACGATCGAAAAGGTGGAAGTCAGGAGGCGGGAAGCGACGGCCGTAAAGGTTAACAAAACCGCTTGGGCGGAGATCGTGGGGGCCTCAAATGGGTAGCCCGGAAATGTGCGCAAATCACTTTGGGCATTTGCGCACATTTGCGCAAACAGGGGGTGCGCAAAAAAACAAATCCCTAAGCCATAGGGATTTGCGCAAAGAGCGCGCAAAACCGCTCCATGAATTGCGCAGTTTTGCACGCGAGCGCAATCCCAATGGCCTTTTTGCTGCGGGCGATGATGATCTGGCGGAGCTTGAGTTTACCCTGCGTCAGGTGATGGTCGCTATGGCGGAGAAGACCAGGGAGTTGACCTGGCAACAGGCGAAAGTTGCCCCCTGGTGGGATCTCTGGCGGGAGGTTTCTCGCCAGCACGAAGAGATGGTCAGGGATGAGGGCTTCAAGATCGGCGGCCAGCAGGCGGCGTTCAGGTTGTCGGCGATCAGACGGCTTGACGCGCAGAGGGAAGAATTGAAGCCGCATTTTACCGAGGTTTCGAGGCTGCAGGGTGAGGTCAGGAACCTCAAGGCCAAGGCCAGGGGCATCCAGGCTGAAATCAAGATCGTCAAGAGCAAGCGACGGAGATCAGCATGAGCAAGACAGCCGCCCAGCTGGCGATCGAGGCGCTCGACGAGATAGCCCGGTCGATGGAGGTCAAATGGGGTTGTGGGCGGTTGCCCCGGCTTGTGGCGGGCATCAACCCGGAGTTGGCGGGAAAATTCTGGAGCCAGTTTGAGAAGCTCAACGCAGCCTGCGAGGCTGGATACCTGGCGGAGCAGGAGGAGCAGGCCAACAGGATGCGGGCCGCATGGATGCGTCTCGACAGGGAGGCCGAAGCTCACAGCTGTGAACCCATCAGCCCGAAGCGGCTCGAGGGGCGGCTCCCGGATGGCAGGCTCCTGGTCGTCGTAGACGGGCCGGAAGGCGCCTGGCGGGTGGCGCATGAGGATCGTGCGGCGGTGGTCTGGTCGATCGACGAGGTCGCGCGGATGCTGTGGTCGTTCGAGATGGTGAACGAGGCCAAGACCGTCTGGCCGGGGGCCAAGGTCGAAAAGGTCAGGGTCGACCCAGACAGCCTCAAGCCGCCGGTGGACTGGAAGGTCGGCGACGAGCTGCCGGCGTCCATGATGCTGGGCGCGGGTTGAGCCGAATGGTGAGTGGCATCTACGCCTGGCGGTCGGTGATGCAGCAACCGGCCGATTACACGCAGCCGGATCCACGGGCCCTGGCAGATCGCGCCAGGCGGCAGGCGACGCCTGAGAGCAGGGATCTCACCGGCATCCTGCTCGGCGACCCGCCAGCGGGCAGAAGCGCATTGGATCGGAAGAGGGAGAGCCCTGATGCGACGTGATCTATGCGGCTTGCCCTGCCCTGCGGGGTTTGCTCGTCTTGCGAGTGCTGACGGTACGGATCGTGTCTTTTGGTTTCACCGATATCTTGACGTTCAGCGCTCGCAACACGGCTGCAATGGTTTCAAAACGTGGCTTGGAGCCCGCGCTCAGGGTCTTATAAAGGCTTTCCCTGCCAAGGCCAGCGCTGCGGGCTGTTTGTGCCATACCAGACGCTTTGGCGACATCAAGCAGGGCCATGAGCAGGACGTCGGGGTTCTCATCCTCCATCGCGGCGGACAGGTACTCTGCGATGACCTCATCGTTGTTGAGGTAGTCGGCGGCGTCGAACGTGCTGAATGTGGTCTTGGTCAACATGCGTTCATGTATCCACTCGGATACGGTTCTGTCAACCTTTACCGTTACGAGAGGTTCTCTCATGACTGAAGACGAGATCATCAGGCCGACGCCCGAGCGGATGCGGCGGTCCATCGGCCACGACGAACTCACCGAGACCCAGAGGGGCGGCACCACTCGCAAGACCGGGGCGGTTCGGATGTGGACGAATTTGGAAGATCTAAGGCGGAAGCATCTGATCACCGACGAGCAGTTCGAGGCTGGGCAGAAATATTTCTACGATCACGAGCTGGCGGGTTACTCGCCGCGGGTGACGACGCGCTGGCAAGAGTGGATACAGGGGATGGCTGGCAGCCCAGGGAACCTGGATGCCGCTGAGCGACGTGTCTTCCACCAGAAGAGATGGGCCGCCGCCAATAAGCTGCTTGAGGAATTGGGTTGCCGGAAGGCAATACACTGGCTGATCATGGATAACCTGAAGCCCGAGGAAATCGGAAAGCGCTTCTGGGGTTACTCGGGGCAGCGGGCTGCTTCTGCGTCGGCGAGGGTGACAGCAGCTATGGCGCTGCAACAATTGGCCAAGTTCTACGGGATTGTGAAATAACACTAGCACCGTAACGTGGGTTACCGTCTATTCGGGTATCATCAGATGATTTGCGCCCGCGGTTCAGAGCTGCGGGCGTTGCTATTTCGAGGTGCAATGATGGCCGAAGCTGTGTTGGGACGGCCGACTGTTTTCACGCCGGACACCAAGGATTTGATCCTGGAGTACATCGAAAGTGGGATGAGTAACCCCGAGGCGTGCAGGATGCTCGGCGTTCAGCCGTCAGGGCTTTACCTGACATTGAGCCGCGATCCTGATTTTCGGGAGCGTTATGAGCAGGCAAAAGCTGCTGGCGTCGATGCGATCGTTGATGAGGCCGAGCAGGCCGCGCACGAGGCCCGGCGCGCTGAGAGCGGCCATCAGGTCGCTGGTGCGAAGGTGTTCGCGGATTTCAAGAAGTGGCAGGCCGCGCGCCTGGCGCCGAACCGCTGGGGCGAGAAGGCGCAGGTCCACATCACGGGCCAGATCCAGGCTGACGATCAGGAGATGGCCAAGCGGGTGGCCTTCCTGGAGGCGCTACAGGGCGGTGACGACGAAGAAGGGGCCGACCTACAGGCCGACCCCTGATTGCCGCCAGCGGACTCCTGTGAGTCACTGGGAGGCATCTAGCGCGCGGTAGACCGTCTCGCGGCTGATGCCCATCTGCTTCGCGATCTTCGCCTTGGGGATGCCCAGTGCGACGAGCTCGCGGATCTTCGCTTGGTCGACCGACACGGGCCGGCCGCGGTACTTGCCCTCGGCCCTGGCCTTGGCAATGCCCTCGCGCTGGCGCTCGAGCATCATCTCGCGCTCGAACTGGGCCACGCTGCCGAGGACGTTCATCATCAGCTTGCCGGTGGGCGTGCTGGTGTCGAGGTTCATGGCGAGGATCCGCAGTCCGACGCCCTTCTTCTCGAGGCGGCGGGTGATGTCCATCAGGTCGGCCATTGAGCGGGCCAGGCGGTCAAGCTTGGTTACGACGAACGTATCGCCGGCTCGGGCGAACTCGATCGCAGCCTCGAGCTGCGGCCGCTGCGCCATCGACGACAGCTGCTCGCTGAACATCTTCTCGACCCCGGCCTGAGCCAGGTCGCGGTGCTGGGCGTCCAGGCCGGCGTCCTGGTCGGTGGTGCTGGTGCGGGCGTATCCGATAAGCATGGGGCTCTCCTGTCTCGTTATTCGATAACAGGACGATACTGCCGCATAACTCAGAACGCAATTCAAATGTGACACTGCCTCAAGACTCAAGAGGCCGCCTCGTTTGGGCTTGCCCTAATGTGACAGCCAAGCAGCAAGCAGCCAAGCGCGACGCAGCCAAGCGGCGAGGCCCGGTCCAGATCCGGCCGAGCCGCACCCCGGCAGCCGCGGCCGGCTGGGGGCCGACCCCCGGCCACCCCCCTGCGGTGGGGCCCCCCGCTGGAGCTGGCCCTGCCGTTTTTGAGAAAAAACCAAAATTTGAACCCTGCAACCAAAGAGTGCAGCCAAGACATCCCACACGACGTGGCCGTCTATGAGACTGCACCGGACTACAACTGGCGGCTCGACGCCTACGGCTCCTACCTCTTCGCCCTGCGGATGATGGCGCTGGCGGTCGGCTCACGCCGCTTTGAGACTCTGCCGGAAATGTACTGGCAAGAACAACACGGCCTCATCGTTTGAAACGGACACCGGATGCCAAAGACCCTCTACAGCCTCCTGAACCCCAAGACGCTCCGCATCGCCGACCTGATGATCGAGGATGGCGAAGGCGGAATGGACGCTCGCGTGAACGCCGCCAACCGCCAGGTGGTGGTGGACAGCTGGAACCTGGGGCCGGAAGAGGCGTCCGTCGACCCTGCGGCCAACGGCGAATACTGGCGCAAGATGGCCGACCTCTGGATGATCGAGGAGCCTGAAGCGCGCCGTCGCTTCTGCGCGAATTGCGAATATTTCGATAATTCGGTCGAGCGCATCGAGGAGATGGAAGCCGTGCGCCTTGACAAATTCGACCTGGATGGCGGTGGCCGCGGCTACTGCACCAAGTTCGATTTCATCTGCCACAACCTCCGCGTCTGCCAGGCGTGGGAGCCGTGCGAAAGCAAGGAAGCGGACTGATGCCCGTCGTCAAAGCTGGCGAGATCTTCGCGGGCTACAACAAGCCGAAGCGCACGCCGAAGCACCCGACCAAGAGCCATGCCGTCCTGGCGAAGGTTGGCGACAAGACCAGGCTGGTCCGTTTCGGCCAACAGGGCGTCAAGGGCGCGGGCGACAACCCGACGACCGAGAAGGACAAGGCCCGCAAGCGTTCCTACTACGCCCGGCACAACGCGCAGGATCCGAACCCCGACAAGCTGTCGGCGCGGTTTTGGAGCAACAAAGTGAAGTGGATGATTGCGCCAATTGGTGCCTTCTATTTTTCAACAATGGAAATCCTTGATGCCCAACTTCAATCTGAAGGTATCGGTCTCTTGTCCGCGCTGTGGTGAGCAAAGGCTCGCCAGGGGTGATGTCGTGCGGAAGGCCGAGCGCCTCGGGAAGGAGCTCTTCTGCAAGCCGTGCAGAAATCAAACACGGTTTGCTGGCAAGCCGCACCCCATGAAGGGTACTGGCGTCAAAAGCGATCCGCTGCGTGCTGCTGCGTATCGCAGCTTCAAAAGAGCAAAGCGCCGCAGCAAGCAAGGCGCCGAGCACCACCCAGCTTATGCAAGCGTCGAGTTCAAGTTTTCGTCTTTCGAGCAGTTCTTTGAATTGCTCGGCCCGCGTCCCGATGGCTGCACTCTCGACCGGATTGATCCTCTTGGTCACTACGAGCCGGGAAATGTTCGTTGGGCAACGGTTGAGCTACAGACCGCCAACCGTTTACCGTGGGGCTATTGGACCAACCGGGAGGCTCGCATCTGATGGCAGCTCCGCAGCAGCCCTTCTGGGCAGGCTCAAACCCGAAGAAGAAATCTACGAAGCTGACAGACATCCAGAAGTCTGCCGCCAAGCGCCGCGCTGCCAGCGCTGGTCGACCGTACCCGAACCTCGTCGATAACGCCTGGGCTTCACGCCAGAAGAAGGGCAAATGATTGGAGGCGCCTGATGCGCTCAGTGCTTGCCGCCGTGCTTATGACCTGCGTGTCTTCCGGCCTTGCCTTCGCCTGGTCGATCGACGACATGAACGCCCAGATCGAGAAGACCAACGTCGTCGTGGGCGGGGTGTGTTCCGGCACGATCATCGACGTGAAGGAGCGACTTGTCCTGACCGCCCACCACTGCATCGACCAGCAGCTGGTCGAGGAAGAGGTCAAGGAGATCGACGACAAGACGGGCGAAATCAAAACGAAGAAGGTCCAGAAGCGGAAGCCTCTGGAGATCACCGTCAACCGGATCGTTGACTACGAGATCGTGTCGAGCGTTTACTATCTGGTGAAGATCGTCGGCACTGATACGCAGAACGACATCGCTCTGCTGCAGGTGATCGACACGGAGTATGTGCCAGCAGCGGCTGCAAAGCTTGCTCCCGATGGCTTCGTCATTCGCCGCGGCATCCGCGTCTATGCGGTCGGTAACCCAGGTGTGATCTACGACAACTCGATCACCGAGGGCATCATCTCGGCGCCGCAGAGGACGCTTGAGATTGACGGCAAGAGGTTCAAGTTCTTCCAGCACTCGGCCTCGATCATCGGCGGCAATTCTGGCGGTTCGATCCTGAACGAGGATGGCGAGCTCATCGGCACTGTATCTGCCGGCGTGCGTGGTGCTGCCATCGGCTTCGCGGTGCCGATTTCCTTTTCGAAGGATCTGATCCGCAAGGCTGGTTTCGGCAAGGTTCTTGAGGCCAAGTGACAGCACAGAACCGCCTGACCCCGCACCTCGAGAAGATCGCGGGCGTCAAGGACAAGAAGAAGCTCGCAAAGGACATTGCCGCGGCGACGAAGCACCTGCGGTTTGTTCCCTGGCCTGGGCCACAGACCGACGCCTATCTGTCGAAGGCTGACGAGCTGTTCTATGGCGGCGCGGCTGGAGGCGGCAAAACTGCGATGCTGGTCGGCCTCGCCGTCCAGGCGCACACCAAGAGCATCATCTTCCGTCGGGAGTATTCCCAGATCCGTGGCCTCGAGGACGAGGCAGCAAAGCTTCTGGGTGCGCGCGACGGTTACAATGCGACGGAGAAGGTCTGGCGCCACTCAGGCGGGCGGGTGCTGGAGTTTGGCTCTGTTCCGCACGAATGGGACCGCGAGAAATATCAGGGCCGCGCGCACTCATTCATCGGCTTCGATGAGATCACGCACTTCACACCGTCGATCTACAGGTATCTGATCGGCTGGAACCGCTCCGACGTGAAGGGGGAGCGATGCAGGGTCGTGGTTACAGGTAACCCGCCGACGACCGCCGAAGGCCGGTGGGTGGTTGAGTATTGGGCTCCCTGGCTCGACCCGAACCACCCGAACCCGGCAAAGCCCGGTGAGCTCCGGTGGTTTACGACGATACGCGGCGAGGACGTCGAGCTGCCTGGCCCCGACCCGATCGAGGTCGATGGCAGGATGGTGACCCCGAGGTCTCGGACGTTCATCGCGGCGAAGCTCGAGGACAACCCGGCGCTGATGGACAGCGGCTATGCGGCGGTCCTCGAGAGCATGCCGGAGCCTCTTCGCACCATGATGCGCGAGGGAAGGTTCGATCTCGGCCAGCAGGATGACGATTTCCAGGTGATCCCGTCAGCCTGGGTGGACCAGGCGATGTCGAGGTGGTCGAGGCAGCGGCCCAGTGACCCCATGACCTCAATGGGCGTGGACGTCGCACAGGGTGGCGCTGACGAGACGGTGATCTCTCGGCGGCACGGCAGCTGGTTCGACGAGATCATCGCCCGCAAGGGGATCGACACCAAGGATGGGCCTGCCGTTGCGGGCCTCATCGTGCAGTACATGCGAGACGGCTGCGAGGTGAACATCGACACGGGCGGTGGCTGGGGCGGGTCTGCTTTCGACCACCTGAAGCACCAGAACGTGGCGATCCGTGGCGTCCTGGGATCGAGTGGCTCGAGTGCCAAGACGAAGGACCGCCAGCTTGGCTTCATCAACAAGCGAGCCGAGACCTGGTGGAAACTGCGCGAGGCACTGGACCCGAACTTCGCCAAGCCGTTGGCGCTGCCACCGGATCCGCAGCTGCGGGCAGATCTCTGCTCACCGAGATGGAAGCTGGTGCCGCGTGGGATACAGATCGAGTCGAAGGACGACATCAGGAAGCGGCTCGGCCGATCGCCAGATCGCGGAGACGCTGTCGTTCTCGCGTGGGTGACTGCGTCTGAAAGCAATCAGGTTCAGCCTGCTGGCAGGAACTTCCTGCAGAAGAAGGCTGTGCTTGGATATTCAAAGATCAAGAAGGTGATCAGAAGATGATGTTTGACAATGGCGATACGCTGATCCCGTCGCGTCGGAAGAAGAAGCTGTCTGATGATGCCGGCGTCAAGAGCCCGTTCGCAGACAACTTCATGAACTACTTCCAGAACAACTACATGGGGAACGGTGGCATCGTTGCCTACGTCTCTGATCTGATGAGCGGCGGCATCAACAAGTCCCGCGTATCTCGAACCAAAACAACCAGCGTCTGAGGAGACGAACATGTCCAGTCTTTTCAACCCCAAGACACCAGACATCCCGCCGCCGCCGGCTCCCAAGCCGATGCCTGACCCCGATGATCCCAAGGCCAGGGCCGCTCGTCGTATGGCGATGGAAGAGATGATGCGGCGAGGTGGTCGGGCCAGCACGAACCTTGAACGGAACGAAGGCGGTGGAACGATCGCCGGCGGCGCCTATTCGAAGACAAAGCTCGGTTAATGGAAGGAACTGAAACATGAGCATTGCAAACGCAACAGAAACTGCGATCCTGAAGCTTGTGTTTCAGGCCGTCGCCTGGGCCAACTACGCCGACAACGCTGGCGCCTCACCAGAGACCAATATCGCGGTCGCGCTGCACACTGCAGACCCGACCGATACAGGCGACATGACGTCGTCTGAGGCGGCCTACACCTCCTACGCTCGCGTGTCTGTCGCCCGCACGACCGGCGGCTGGTCTGAGAGCTCTGGTACGGTGTCGCCCGTTGCCAACATAGACTTCCCGGCTGGTACGGGTGGTTCCGGCACGGCGACGCACTTCTCCACCGGCAAGACCGGCGGCGGTGCGACCGCGATCCTGTGGTCTGGTACGATCTCGCCCAACATCGTTTGCGGAAACGGCGTGACCCCGCGATTGACGACTGCATCGACGATTACGTTGGACTGATGCAGCACTCCCCCGAGTTCCGCCGCTGCCTGCTGGAAATGGATGTGGCCGGCATCATGCGCCTCTGGCGTCATGTGTCTCCACACCTTCCACAGCCAAGCGAGGCTGAAGCGCTGATCCAGCTGCACATCGCAAGATGTGAGGCAAAGCGCTTTCCTCAGAAGGCAAAAGCGTACTCGCAAGCCTGGCTGGCAGAGCAGGGATATCAGAAGATCGACGGACAGTGGATCTCTGGTTTGCCCGTTGCAAAGCCCGTCGCTGAGGCGGTTGGTATTTCGTCGAGATCGGCTGGTGGTTATGTCCTGCCGTTCAACAAGAAGATCATGCAGTTTATGGAAGACGCGCTTCTCAACGCAATGGCAAAGGGGATCACCGAGCCCCCTGTGCAGAAGGAAGCGATGTTGAGAGCGCGTGACAAGGTAAGATTTAGGGCGAGGGTCGCATGACGATTTCAGTCAAGCACAAGTTCACAAGTGCGAAGTCTGATAGCGCAGACACGTCTCTCGTGCGCCCGTCGAACTGGAACGACGAGCATGACCTGACGCTGGCGTCCGACACCATCCTTGGACGAGACACGGCAGGAACTGGTGCTGTCGAAGAGATAACCGTTTCCGGTGGCCTGGAGTTCACCGGGTCTGGCGGTATTCAAAGATCTGCTCTGACTGGTGATGTGACGGCCTCTGCTGGCTCTGGAACAACAACGATTGCCAATGACGCTGTCACCTATGCGAAGATGCAGAACGCCTCGACGAGCGATGTTGTTCTTGGAAGGGCATCCGCAGGCACAGGCAACATTGAGGAAATCGCCTGCACAGCTGCTGGCAGGGCATTGCTCGACGATGCTGACGCTGCTGCACAGCGAGCAACACTTGCTGCCGCTGGCACGGGTGTCACTAACACATTCACCGCCAACCAGATCGTCTCAGTCACCGACAACACGAACGCCGCCCTCCGCATCACCCAGCTTGGCACGGGAAACGCGCTCCTTGTTGAAGATTCGACCAACCCAGATGCGACGCCAACCGTTGTAACTGCTGATGGTACTGTAGTTGTTGGGCATACA
>SXGQ01184932.1_pt1 | contig 12742 bp, 16 predicted proteins | sample 3178371 | NCBI WGS metagenome assembly SXGQ01 (sample SAMN11356859, study PRJNA531348) | freshwater metagenome | isolation source: freshwater sample F1-20 | place: China: Fuxian Lake, Yuxi | collected 2017-12-25
AGCTTGGCTGTTGAGTAAAATGTTAAAGGAGAAATAGCAGCTGTTAACGGGGTAATATCTGAATCACCGCTAGCCCCAAACATCTTATACTGAGAGCTGTTTTTTGCAATAATAAACAAGAAGTCTTTGAACGGAGTCAAGGATTCAATCTCTGAGTAAGTGTTTGAAGAGGCTCGTAGGTCAATTGGGTCAGTGTCTGTAACACCAGACTTAGCATCATTTAACCATAGGTCAAAGTAATTACCAAGCCGTGATGAAAATACAACATCCCTTGCAGAAAAGTATAAACGATCCTTATAAAGGGTCATTGCATTAATTTCTACTTGCTGAGCGTTGTTATCTTCATCTAAAAATATAGAAGGACCGGGGTTGCTTTCAATATTACCTGATGTTCTGTGGCCCCAACTTAAGGGTTTGAATGACCAGCTTTTATTTTGGTTTGCATTTAACCTAAACAAAAGACCGTGTGGCATTCTATTAGCGTCAATAATAGAGCACTTATCTGGTGTTCTAATCTTTTGTAAATATGGGCCACCAGTACCAGATAAGGTAAGTGTATTAGGATTAGCAGACCAGTCAGCAGCAGCCACATAGGATGGCTCCGAAATTGGGAAAGAAATTACTCTATAGTAACCCTCAGTAATATCTAGATAAGTGTTTTTAAAATAATAGATCTTACCACGACCATCTGGTAACCGCCTATCACCAATATAAGCATTGGCTTTATAATAAGGAGTATCCTTGTCATAAAGAATTCGTAACATTTCTCTTGCAGTAGTATCGTCTGCAGTTAGGTCTGTTAGCGGTAAATCATACCGTGAGTTTAAATCAAACCAATCGCTATTCTTTGGTGGAGCTTTCCAGTCAGCAAAAGAATTCATGGCTTGACCTAGGTAATCGTACTGCTTTTCAAAGTATTCATAATCAGCCACAGGAATATTAGCTCTTGTTACTGAGGTTTGAGTACCTAAGTTTGGACGATAGCCTAAGAAAATTAAGTCAGTATTGTTATTGTAAGCAACATCTACTCTGCTAGCTGAGTAATACTGCACTGGTCTACCAGCATAGTCTACTGTAGCCGTCTTAATGCCGTTTAGACCGTAAGTAAAACCGTCAGCATCAGAGGTAAACCCAGCCTTTACAAGCTTGTTTAGAACAATTAGTTGGGTTCCTAGGGCTGTAATCTGTAGAACACTGTCTGGTTCATTAGTAGAAACATCAGAACCGTAGGTTACATACGCTCTTGTTTCTAGTTTTACACAACCTTCGGCTAAAGCTGCAGCATAAGTAATAGATTGAGAGTCTGCATAGGCTTGTACAAGCACAGATTTAGCATTCCCTGATGTATAAGTGGCAGGGATAGAAGGATCTGTACTATCCCACTGTGGTTCTGGGGTAATGTCAACCCAAGTATTATCTGGATTAACCTTCAAAACATAGAATAGTTTTTCGGTTGTTCCTGTTGCATTATAATCAAATCCTAGTAAGAAAGTATTATCAGAATTTATTACAAACCAATAGAACCAAACTTTGTGATTTGCTGGAATATTATTGAAACGACTAATATCAATTTTATCAGAACCATCTAAAAAGTTAAAACTAGTTTCTTCGTCGTATCCCTGTGGCTTCATAACTTTAAAACCACCCCGCTTTTCAAACGACTTTTCAAGAGACAGTAAAACATTATCAAGATTTTCTGCTTCTGATGGCAGTCTCTTATTAGGGGCTTGTCTACCTACGCCTCCACTAAGGGAAAACACAGGTAATCTTGCGGGTATAAGACCACCTCTTGGTCCTTGCTTATTAATGGGCGGCATACAAACCTCCTTTAGACAGTTCTCCAGTAACGGAATCTAGATGGATCAGAAGAGAATGGGACTCTGTTAACAGCGGCTCGTACAGAGATATCACCATTTCTAAAAATGTTTTTCTTTTTATCATTAATATCTGCAGCTCTTTGTTTAGCTGAGAATATTTGTTCTTGATAAGCTAAGAAATTATCGGTAGCCTGATCTCCCTGCGTTACAATTTGATAGTGACGCATAGCTGTTGTCATTATTGCTCGTTGAGCAGGAGTATCTAAGTTTTCCCACTTAATCTTTTGAATGATTTCCCAATAGTAATCTACATCTTTAGTAAAAACATCGGTATCGTCAGTAACATTCCACATTCTAGGTGGAGATGAATTCAGTAAACGAGTCTGAATAAGCATACCGTCTTTATTAAAATGAGTTGATATTAGTTCAATAGAAATAATACCTTCTTCATCAGCGTCTGGCATTGGTAAAATAATTTTACTAGCGGCATTTGGATTTACTTTACGGACATATTTGTTATTAACCAAACCCCGTAACTGATAATCTAGGCTAGTGTTTTCCAGAATTGTTAAAGCAATTTCAGTATCAATACCTGACTCGTTATCAAGGTCGGCTACTAGGGATTCACCAGCAGCCAAAAGCATATTATTAACGGCTTGTAATTTAGTAATCATTCCCATGATTAGCCTCCTTTAGTTATTGCGAAAAAAAGAAACACGGTAACCCCACTTAAGGGGCTACCGCGTAGATAATTAGATCACCCCCCTTCAAGATTGTAAAACAAACAACAAGTGTTTTCCTCCTTTCTTGATAGGGATGTATATGTTAATTAAAATTAGGCGGTTACGACATACTCTGCAGTAAACTCTCCAAGAGCTGTCTTTAGCAAGGCTCTTGAGTTTGTATCAGTTTCACCGCAGATAACTGCAGCTAGTTCTGGGCGGAGTACGCCAGTACCCTTGAACATGCTAGCAACAGTGAAGGTTGTGTTGCGGCGGACATCATCAACAGTGTCAACCTTTAGACCCTGTAGATTTAGAGATGCAACGCAATCCTTCTGGAAGATAAGAGCCTTAACCTTAGCAGCTGCGCCAGTAAGGTTATAACGAGCTTCACCAATAACATCATTACCAGTGTAGTCTACAACTGGTAGGTGGTTGCTCTTTAGGATCATACAACCCTGATACTCAAGAGCATCAGCAAAGTTGTGCATACCCATACCAAGTGGAGCACCAAGGCTACCAGCTTCAGCAACGCCACCGAACATTGGGCGGGCTGGGCCGTTACCAGTACCGCTACTCATAACACCATATAGTTCGCCATAAGTACGAGCAACACCAAGTGAACGAATGTCTTGGAATGCGCGTGGAGTTACAACGCAGTACACGCCATCGGTTGGTGCGTTGATTTCCTGAAGGTGAACCATAAAGTCTTCGATAGACTTGAGAACCTTAAGAGCGGCAGTGGTTCTATCAGAAGCCTGTGAAGCACTGTTGCCAAGATGGTTGAAATCATCAGAGCTAAATAGTGCCTGACTTGGAACAGTTAGACCAGTTCGTGGATCGCCTGCTAGTAAAGACTCTGCGCCAGCACGGGCAATGTAAGCAGCGATCTGCTTATCACGGGTGTTGGCAAGAGTTAGACCAGCCTGACGAGCTAGCTCTGAGCGGAATTCCCACTGAGTTAGAAGCTGGTCAACATTGTCAATTTCAAAGTGAGCGGCCATTGGACGCTTATCAAGCTTAATAGCAAAGGTTTTTGAGGTAGCAGTACCACCTGAAAGTTCTTCACCAGCTGACCAAGCAGCCTTAAGATTGATAGTACCAGTTACTGGGAATTCAGCGGTAGTGCCGCCAGCAATAGTCTTTTGCATAACCATGTTTTCAAACATGTTGTAGCGGTCATAAGCATGGATAACTTCACCGCTCCAAATTGGAAGCCATAGCTTGTTAGTTCCTGCTGCACCACCTGTAGTACCATCAGCAACTGCTGTACGGTATACCATATCATTTGCGCCTAAATTATTATTTCCTGCTGGGTTTAAAGCCATTTTATTTTACTCCTATAATGAGTGTTTAAGTTAGTTAAAAATTAAAAAATTACAATAGCGACTAACCAACATTAAGATTTTTCCACAGGAGTCTATTTGTTGGTGTCTCTATAATATAATATCATCCAGCCAATAGGGGGATTCTTTATATTATAGAAACAATGTCAGAAGGGTAGTTTTCGGAAGTCTGTCTTGGCCATTCTAGATTCAACGGCAACACGGAACTTTGGATCCGTGGTAAAACGGCTGTCGTTTCTATCGGCATAAAACTCACGCTTTGTCTGGTAGGCAGCAGTACCTTGCTGCGTACTTCCGACAGGAACTTGCCTACCCTTAGGCGGTTCCTTTTGCTTGGCGTTTCCGCCAGTAGCTCTTTCATACTTAGATGAAAGACCCATCAATGCTACATCCCATGTTGGAGTAGCTAGAGCCGCATTAAGGCTCTGAATTTCTTGAGGGTTCATAGTCTGGCTAGCCCAACCAAATAGTTCAGCAAGTCTTTCACGACCACCAATAAGCTCTGCAGCTTTACCGAAAGCTAGTTGAAGCTTTGCTTGCTGACCTTGCATGTACTCAGTAATAGCAAAGTCAGGTAACTTTGTTTTTTGACGAATCTCATTCATTGTCTCTTCGCTGAGAGAACCCTTAACAGAAACTTCAACTGACCACTTATCCCAATCTTCCTTAGTTACGGCTACAGGTTCAGGAGTTGCTGGCTCTTTAGGAGCTTCAACTTTATCTGGAATCCGCAGTTCTTCTTTAATCTTAGGTTTCTCTGGGGCGGGTGTTTCTGCTTTAGCCTCAGTCTTGTACGCAGGGTTATCAGTAGAATCGTTATACTTTTTCTTAAGTTCAGCGATCTCTTGACGGCTCTGGGTATAAGCTTTCTGAGCATTTCTTAAGCTGTCAAACCAGCTACCAATGTCCTTAAAGTTTTCAGGTACTGTAATACCATTTGTTTGGACATAGGTTTCAAACGCTTTCCGTTCTTTTGCTGCATTAACTTCATCAGGTGATGCAACAAGAGATTGTTCTGACTGTTGAATAGCAGAGTCCACAGGATTAGCCTCTGGAGTGTTCTGATATTCAAACTCGGGAGTCTCTTGTACACTGTCGTTCATTTTATTTACTTGCCTTTCTTAGTAGTTTTAGTCATTGCCTTAGGACAAGCCTTAGGCTGGGCCTGTTTGCCCGTTAGTCTAGTAGTTGTTCCACAATTACATTTGAATTTAGACTTCATTGCCAAGATACTCTCTTTCCAGATTTCTTAGCGCGTACTCCCTTAGCAGTACACATAGATTTAGTTGGTCTACAAGCAGGATATGAACCCTTACTGGCATCTTTACGCCCACAGGGACCGCCTGTTTTGCAGTTAACCCAACCCTTACCTTGGTTTCTAGAGAACCAACCATGAAGACCTTTCTTCTTTTCAAGAGAGAAGTCAGCTTTCTTTTTCTTTTTAGCCATTACTTCTTTCCTTTCTTCTTCTTACCCCAGTTAGCAGCACCAACTTTACGGCACTGAACCAAAGAACCAGAAGCATAAGCTGAAGGCCACTTTTTATAACGAGATTTAACCTTGTGATAACAAGCGTCTTTCTTTGCCATTACTTCTTGCACTTTCTATTCTTGGGGCATGAAGCCTTTGAACCACCGGGACCAGCCCAGAGATCCTTACAAGCCCAGTACTTAGCACTGAGTTTGTTCTTTGCGGAGTCACAACCATGTCTTGCTCGGAATGATTTACGAGCTTTAGATGAATAGTTGTGACCATATCCAGTCGCGCCATAGTGGATAACTTTTTCTTGGCCATTAGCGCAAGCTTTAACTACCCGCTTCTTGCCGGGATTGGGAGATTTTTGCGGACGGTTGCATGACATCTTAGATTTATCCAATCGTTTCGCCATTTACGCCACCTCCTAGTAATTGTGCGGGGTCAACACCAGCTTGAGCTAACAAGGCTTGAATATTTTGACCACCAGTTTGTTGTAAATCTTGAGTTGCAGCCTGTTGAGCTACCGCACCAGCTGTAGCAACAGCAGTATTACCCGCTTGTTGTTGCATTTGTTGCTGCATCTTCATTTGCTGCATCTGCATTTGTTGTTCCATTATATCTTCTTCACTCTTAACCCAGTTGCGTGGATCAAAACCTAAAGAAGAAATTAACGCTCTAGCGTACTCATCCCATTTAAAAGCCATATAAGCTTGTTCTGGTAGATTACGAACCATTTCGCCCATTTGCATAAGTCGTTGTAGGTCTGTATCTCTCGACAATGCCTGTAGACCTGTTACAACTTCAGTTGTTAACATGCCATTCTTGTCAAAGAACTGGGTATAAAGACGCTTATCTATATCTTTATTTTCTAACATTAAGAAGACAGCTCTCTTAACAATAGGTTCAATTAGATCTCTAGCAATACTTGAGAAAGCACCACCAAGAACTGTTTCTAATTCAGAACCAATCATTCTAATTGCTGTTGCAGTAACACGATCACCACTGGGAATTGCTGAAGATGACATAAGGAATGACTGGGAAATTTCCCTACGCATTGTTTCAACGGCAGCTTGGCATGAACTAATTTGTGAGTTCATTGTTTGGGAAGGAGATAGAGTTGCAAAGTCTCCAGCTCTGGCTGCAATAAAGGAGCCATTAGGAGCGTCTGCAATATCATCTATCTCTGTAATACCAGTGGGGTCAATAGCTAACCAGAAGGTTGACGATGCCGCCAAGCCTTCGGTTAATGCCTTAGTATATGACTCTAGTGTTTGCATATCACCAAGAATATCTTCACAATGAGAACGACCATAATTCTCTCCGGCAATACCATACCAGCGGAGAACAGTCATGGGAAGTATGGCATATTCCCCCTCAAAATAAAGCGTACCTTCCTGGTCTTCTTTGGTTACAGCCCAACTCTCATCTTCATTTTTCATATAACGACAATAAAGAGTTTTGTAACCAGCTTTTTTTTCCATTCCGTACTCACCACCATATAGATACTCAGAACTATTAGGGTCAGTTAAATGGTACTCAAGATTAATTATTTCAACAACATTACCTTCAACATCCCGCTGGACAACAAATTGATCCAATCTTTGAATTCTAAAAGTAAATGTGTCTTCCATTATAAAGAGAACATCACCAACAACAATTGCATGTTGCAATGCTTGGTAAATTGTTTCTCTTAAGTTTGTAGCATTGAGCTTGTTGAACACCTGATAAGACAAAGTTTCTAAATAACTCTGAATTTCAGGTGTTGCTTCTACGCCAGACTTAAGGGCAAACCTAAAAAACGGAGTGTCGTTGAGCGGCAGTAGTGCGCTTAAGATGCGGCTACTCATCGCTGTGACACCCTTAGCTGCAACAGACGAATACGGCTGTGGCAAAGTCTGCTCTTCGTTCCAACCTTCAGGCGGTAATACTGAAGGCACGGTTAAACCAGCGCAGACTCTGGCTCGGTTTAGTTTAGCTTGTCTACCGCTGTGTAGTACTCTAAACCTATCGGCTATTGTCTGTTCCATTAGTTACTCCTTACTCTGGTCGTTCTTCTAAACCTTGATATAAAGAACCATAGAAGTCAAAAGCTCCTTCTTCTTCTTGCTGTTCTTCTCTTGTTTGAGCTTGAGCAGCAGCTTCTTGTTGAAGCATTTCTTCTGCTTGTTCAGTTTCAGCAATCTGTGATTTTTCTTTAGCAGCTGTTTCTTCAGCAGCCCTTCGTGCTCTTTCTTCTTGCTCTCTCATTTGTTTTTCATAGAATTCACGCATCTCTTCTTCACGACGCTGTGATCTAACTTCTTGTTCATCGAGCATTTGACGGTATTCAGGTTGTGTCATACCACCACTAATACTAGGAGATCCACCCATGATTTACCTCTCTTTCTGTTGTTGTTTAAGAATTAGTTTAAGCTTTTCTACTACAGATATTTGTCCAGCCCTGTAAGCAGAAGCTCTGACAAATTCTTCTACGGATAAATCAGGATCATACTCAAAAGGTTGGTAAATTTTTTCAAGCTTCTCTATCAATTCGGGGTCGATTCTTGGAAACTCTTTCGAGGTCATTTACTTTATCCTTTAGTTTTTTGAGTTCTTCCTGAAGTATCTCAGTCTTCTTAAAGACTTCGGTAAAAACTAGGGCTAGCTCTGCGCTTGACAAAGCTGCCCCAATCTTGATCTTCGTAATCATTGTGTTTAACATTGTATCCATTGCGTTCTCCTTATACTAGCTCACAACCGTTGGCAGTACATGCCATAGTGTGTGATGATTTAGTTGTATCTTCCTTTTCATAAGCTGTAAGATTGTTGAAGTCAACAACAGGCTTAGGGTGCATGTTGTAGGTTCGTGCATCAATCTCTTCAAAGGGAGCTTGGGCATAAATATGGTCAGACTTAGGTAAGAAAGAGATACCTGAGATTGAATCAAAGTTATCCCACACCCATTGACCAACTCCCATAAACTCATCATCTGTGTAGTTGACGGTTATGCTTGGTTTGTGGTTGCAGTAATGATCCTGATAGGCTTTCCATAGTTTAAGATGCTCAAGGGCAGTAAGATTCTTCTGGGTTAGAGAACCTTCTGGAGCCTTCTGAGCAAAAGTAAACACAGCAGTACTATCGGAATTCATTACACAATCTTCCACAGGAACACCGCTATCACACATCATTGTGTATAGTGGATCTTTCTTGTCAATACGAACTCTACGGAAGTAGTAGTCAGCATACCTAGGGTGCAAACCGCTTGATGCATCAGCAAGACAAGAGGTAGTTCCTTCGGGCTTAATACAAGTAATAGACTTACTTGGGGTGATACCTAGTTTATCGGCCCACTTGAGATTGGTAATCGTCGCAATATCACGCAACTTCTCAAGAGCATGGGCAAGCTTGGCATATCCCAGCTGTCCGCATGTTAGTTTGTTATCAAAGATACCAGTCATAGATACACCAAGAAGCCTTTCTTCTTCACTGTTCTTTCTGAATTCATCTGAAAGATGTGGGAAGTAAGTGAACATACTTTGAATTGTGCCAATGATGGTAGCTTGTTCAATCTTTCTTTCAAGATCCTGCAGTGTATCTGCAGCATTAACAACAATAGTTGACAGGTTGCAGAACTCATTAGGCTTGAGAATAATTTCTGAGCAGGGGTTAGTACCAAAGTCAGCGTCTGTTCTACCAGACTTCTTTGCAATGGTTGACATTGCTTCACGGTTGCAAATACCGCGTTCACCTGAATGTGAATTATACAACGAAGTCCACTCTTCTAAGAACTGACCAAGCGGTGGCTTGCTAGTATAGATAGCTGAGTTGTTGGCAAGAGCGCGGTGACCTGAGGTTTCCCACCAAGCACCACTCTTACAAGTAGCCATCTCTCTGTCTGAGAGATCACTCAGGGAGATCATTGCTGACCGCCGCACACCGCCTACAATAACTGACTGGGCAATCTTGCAGCAGATGTCGTGGCATTCTGAAGCACTTAGCTTGCGCCCCTGAGCCTTGTAGAATGTACTAACGATGAACCGCATGACTTCCTCTAGGGGAGCAGGACCGCTTGCGCGGCCTCCAAAGGTCTTTAGACGGCTCCCAGCAGGGCGGATTAGGCTGGTGTCCCATCGTGGGTGAGTGCCTTCATATAGAGAATTAATCAGCGTAAGCAACGCATGACACCAACCCTCACGGGAATCCTCTACATAAATAACATTACCAACAAAATCCTTTGTAATTGACTTAGGAACTGTTGGTAGTTTTTCTACACAACGGCGTTCCACACTATAGCCAACGCCTGTGCCGCACATTAGAATATACATTAGCTCTGAGAATGACTTAGGGCTAGTGATTTCTAGATAGCTACAGTTATACAAAGCCGTGTGGTCACGATCTAGGGCTGGGCCTGCGGTCATTAGACCACGCATAGACGGCAGCACTTCTAGATTGTAAATAGCTTCCTTAATATCCGGGCGGGTTGAAAGAGTGGGAGCCTTGTCAGTAAAGTAATTCCACCAACGATCAACCGTTTCTTCCCAAGTTTCTCGTCGGCCAAGCTCTGGCATCCAACGAGAGTATCGGGAGATTGCAATAAACTTTTGAAATGTATTCATATCATTCTCCTGTAGAACCAAAACCACCTTCACCACGGGTAGTTGTATCAAGCGAGTCAACACGAACAATCTTAGGCTGAGCAATTGGCATGATAAGTAGTTGGGCTACCCGATCACCTTCCATAATTGTAACGGTGTGATTGTTAGTATTAGTTAATAGTGCTATAATTTCTCCACGGTAGTCAGCGTCAATGACACCAACAGCATTAGAAACAGCAACACCCTTAGCACCCATGCTAGAACGCCCAATCAATAGACCAACATGGCCTTTGGGAATAGCAACACGGATACCTAAGGGAATCTTAACTCGCTCATGGGGGTCCATTATAACACCCTTAGAAGCCTTAAGATCTATCCCTGCTGAATTTAGGGTAGCATAGAATGGGGCATAATTTCCCATATAGTTTAGGGTAGATTCTACATAGTTAAAACTATGGGCCATAAGGATTGAAGGGTTATTAAAAGTATTAGTATTACAATCATAGGTATTATCCATTAGTGTTCTCCTTGGTTTATGTATCCGTAGCTCCAACTATTAGTAAGAGTATACCGATATTGTCTTTGTTTTCTTATCGTACTCCCCGTCCCTGAGGATTCTTACACATCGTGCCTGAGCCAGTGCGTAGTCTAAAGTATACTTGTTACCATCCTTGTCAAGTCGGTTTTCATAAGTGGCTAAAACCAGAGCCTTCCAGTTCTGTGGAGGGGTGCTGTCCAGTAGGGTAGCAGCTTTCTTTGGCCCCAGTTTCCACACTCCGGGGACATTATCCGTGGAATCCCCAGTTAACCACTGGGTATAGAAGTTGCGGTCAGCCAGTGCCTCGTCCAAAAAGGTAGGGCCATCCGGTTCCTTATCAGGGTTCCAATGCCAACCCGGTACAGACCGCAGATCCTTATCTATGGTCACAGCAATTGCCTGCCCGGAGGAAGCCATTAGCCCCATGAGGTCATCGGCCTCCAGTCTAGGCACGGTGACGATCTTGGACAGACTGGCAAGGTACTCCTCAGCGTCTGGCAGGGCTTCTGGGGTATGCTTCTTGACATCTCGGTGAGCCTTGTAATCTGGCCAGTAGTCCCTTCTGTAGTTATCAGACCTAGAACAGGACATAGCAATGATAACTTTGGTTACTCCGGGGGGAGTCCAAGCAGACACATCGTGGTTTAGCCGCTCTTCTAGATACTCAATGCCTTCCGTTTCAACAAAGAAAGCAGCGCGATAAGCCAATATATCACCATCTAAAATAGCAGTTGTTGGTTTATTCATTTTCTTTTTTCTTTTCTTCTTCTTCAAAGTCTGTAGTTAGTTGATCTAATATTTGTTTTTCTAGTTTATCAATACACACAGGTCTATCGTAACGGGTAGACAAACATAGCTCACATTCACATAGATTGTCTACAACAATAGCATAAGCACAGTCAACCATTACTTGAAACATGTCTTTAAGTTTTGTCTTAAATTCTTTTTCCGTTCCGCTGTTCTTAACAACAAAGTGGAAAGTTGACATCAAGTCTTTGTTACCATCTTCAATAGACGCAGCCATTTGTTCTGATTCATGCTTACGCCACTCGGCATCGTGGTCTTGTAACTGACGAAAATCGTGAGCAACGAATATCTTGAGAGCATTAAACCGTGGTGCTAGATTAAGCTCATTCAAATATCTGCAGTCATCCACAATTACGGCTCGTTCGCAGTTATCAGGATCGCCATGTTCTTCTTTGGCAATAACTTTAACAGCTTCAATAAACTTATTAACCCAGTAGTCTTGATCTTCATTGCGTCTAGCTGAACCACGCTCTTGGCAAGTAAGTCTGTATTCTTCTGGGTTGTTTTCTTTTGTGATACCAGTAGCCTCTACTTCGGCTTTAAGTGCTGCAGCAAAAGGAAGAATGATTGGTTTATATCCATTCAGATATAATTGTTCAGATAAAAGCTTAGCAGCAGTTGTCTTTCCAACGCGCGCTTTCCCTGATAATAGAAACATTAGCACGGGTAACCTCCTTGAGAATCTTGTGTGGTTCAATAATATTATAAGGGATTTGGTATCCAGAATCTCTTAAAATGTCTGCGGTTACTTTGCCGCATGTGTGTGGGACTTTCATTTTAAAGTAACGACCAATCAAATGCCAAAACACACAATGTGTTATTGTTTCTTTTTGCCAAACAGTTGGGTCTAAGGGAAGGGCATCATGGTCTAAAACAATTGTCTGGATAAACACTGGTTTACCGTATGTTTTTCTAACGGTATCTATTGTTAGTACTCTTACCCCACGATACAAAGAAGCAAAGTAAGCAACATTAGCTTTTGGAAGTTCGATATGTACATGGTTTAGACGAGAACCCGATAGTAAATAAACCAACCAAGCAATCAGTCTAGACCATTTATCACCATACGAAATGTCGTAATAACAAACCCTTGCTTTATGTTTCATAGAATATCTTTAGCCCCAAGTATACGGCAAGGGCATGCTCGACCTTAGCACCCTCGCTCTTTTCCCAACCGGGCAACATATAAATAGCATCGCACTTTAGAATTGCATTGAGGTCGCGGGTCATGCACTCTTTAAGGTGCTGCTTTGAATCTTCTGTTTGACTAGGATCAAAGCCTTCATCAAGATCCATCTGCGCTGGGTTATAAATAGTACCAACAGCTGAACTCCATTTACGCCTTAGCTTTTTATCAGCATCCATAAAAGAATTAAAGTTGTGATTAGGATAACCCCGCATTGGGCCAGCAATATAAATATCAAGTTGTGTCATATAAACTCCTTTCAATAGCTCCGGGGGG
>SXGQ01829271.1_pt1 | contig 12742 bp, 10 predicted proteins | sample 3178371 | NCBI WGS metagenome assembly SXGQ01 (sample SAMN11356859, study PRJNA531348) | freshwater metagenome | isolation source: freshwater sample F1-20 | place: China: Fuxian Lake, Yuxi | collected 2017-12-25
CGACATCGCTGAACTTGCCATGGGGGTATTGTGGATACTCTTCCAGGTAACCAATCCGATCTAAGCGCTGTTGATCGCGCAACTTCACGCGGCAGAGATTCAATACAGCATCTTGCATCGAGCAAGCAACCTTTTGACCTTTACCAGTCTTCTGACGATGCATCAATGCGGTCAAAATACCAATTGCTAAGTGCATGCCAGTATTGCTATCACCTAAAGCAGCAGCGGAAACGGTTGGAGGACCATCCCAGAAACCAGTGGTTGAGGCAGCACCACCGGCGCACTGAGCTACGTTCTCATAAACCTTGAGATCTTCATAGGAGTGACCGTCGGAGAATCCCTTAACAGAGGCCAGAATCATTTTGGGGTTCAGTTCCATAATGCGATCCCATGAGAATCCCATGCGATCTAAGGCGCCTGGACCAAAGTTTTCGACCATCACATCAGATACTTTAATTAACTTTTCAAGCACCTCTTTACCCTCAGCCGTTTTGGTATCCAGCGTTAAAGAACGCTTATTGCCATTGAGCATGGTGAAGTACAGAGCATCCGCATCTGGAATATCGCGTAATTGACTACGAGTCACGTCGCCAGACCCTGGGCGTTCTACTTTAATAACATCCGCACCATAAAAACCGAGTAATTGAGTGCAGGCAGGTCCAGCTTGTACATGAGTGAAATCGATAATCCGAATTCCGTCTAGTGGTTTGGTCATCTTGAATCTCCTTTGAACTCTATATCAATTAATTAGATTACTTCTTTGTTGCTGTCGATGCTGGATTGAGATTGGTCAAACGGCCACTCTCGGTTCCAGCAGTTTCATCAATCACTGCATTGATTACCGTTGGCTTGCCAGAAGTTAACGATTGATTCAATGCATCCATCAGCTCTTGTGGAGTGGTCGCATTAAAGCCGACGCCACCAAAAGCTTCCATCATTTTGTCGTAACGAGCGTTCTTCACAAATACCGTGGGCGCCACATCAGGGCCGCCAGTAGGGTTCACATCGGTACCGCGGTACACGCCATTGTTGTTGAAGACCACTGTGATGATTGGGAGGTTGTAACGGCAAATGGTTTCAAGCTCCATGCCACTGAAACCAAATGCGCTATCGCCCTCAATCGCAATAACGGGTTGCTTACTAACAACTGCAGCACCAATGGCATAACCCATGCCAATCCCCATAATGCCCCAAGTACCTGAGTCAAAACGCTTGCGAGGCTTATACATATTAACGATGCTACGAGCATAGTCCAAAGTATTTGCACCCTCGTTAACAATGTTCACTTCAGGATTTGCTTTCACGACATCCCGAATAACGCGCAAAGCGCTATGAAAGTTCATGGGGGATGGGTTCTTAGAAAGAGTCTCCTCCATCTTCGCAATATTCTTGTCGGTCTTTTCTTTAATTGCGCTGAGCCATTCTGGGCTTGGCTTAGGAACGCTCGCAATTTGCTTCAAAAGCTCATTTACACAAGAACCAACATCTCCAATCACGGGTGCAGCAATTGGCACGTTGCTATCGATCTCGGTCGGTGCAATATCAATTTGGATAAATTTCTTTAGATGGTTGCCCCATGTCTTGCCCTTACCATGGGCCAAGAGCCAGTTCAAGCGAGCGCCGATCAGCATGACGGTATCTGCTTCTGATAATACGAATGAGCGGGCAGCGGATGCGCATTGCGGATGTGTATCGGGTAATAGTCCTTTGGCCATCGACATCGGCAGATAGGGAATACCAGACTTCTCAACTAGATCTTTAATCTCCTGATCAGCTTGAGCATATGCTGCACCCTTACCCAGAAGAATTAATGGACGCTTGGCTGATTTCAATACATCAATCGCGCGCATTACTGTATCAGCCGCAGGAATTTGCTTAGGTGCCGCATCAATGACGCGGAACAACGACTCTTTACCCTTTAGAGCAGGAATGCTTTGACCTAAAAGCTGGGCAGGGAGATCCAAGTAAACGCCACCTGGCCGACCCGATACCGCTGCCCGAATGGCACGAGCCACACCGATCGCAATATCTTCCGCTTTGTTAATCCGATAAGACGCTTTGGCATACGGCTTTGCAGCATTCAGCTGATCCATCTCTTCGTAATCGCCTTGCTGCAAATCAACGATCTCGCGTTCACTGGAACCTGAGATCAAAATCATGGGGAAGCAATTAGTAGTGGCATTGGCCAGTGCGGTTAAACCATTCAAAAATCCTGGGGCAGAAACCGTCAGACAAATGCCAGGCTTTTGCGTCATGTAACCCGCAATCGCTGCGGCATTACCTGCGTGCTGCTCGTGACGAAATCCAATAAACCGCATTCCTTCTGCCTGCGCTAGGCGCGCAAGGTCGGTAATCGGAATACCAACCAAGCCGAAGATGGTATCAATATCATTTGCTTTCAGAGCATCGATAACCAGATGAAAGCCATCGGTTAATGGGGTCTCTCCTGCGGTTGTGTTTGCAGAATGCTCTACGGTCGCTGTCAGCATAGCCTTATCTCTCTCAGTGGGATTGGTTTTATTCAACATTAGCTCCTTAAAAAAAGGGGGGGTCTCGGTTGAACTGAGACGAATCTTAGGTCCGCAGGGTTGGATCAGCATTGACTTTCGTCAATTTCCCCTAAAATCCAATAAATACCGAGGATTAGCGTTAATTCTAAATCCCTAAAATCCTGATAACTTAAATAAATAGCTCTTTATGCTTACTTTTAAGCCTACTTAGGGTTTCTGGGGAGAGATTGAGATATGCTGCCAGCTCTTTCTTAGGTAAGACCTCAAACAGGTTTTCGTACTTACGTAAGAATCGTTCTACTCGTCCTGGGGCATCTAGCATATGCAAGGTGATGGTGTGTGCCATGATTTCGCTCATTAAACGCATTACCTCGAACTCAAAACTTTCTTTTAATTTGGGATGGGCATCCAAAAACTCTGCCCATTTTTTTAAGGGCATCCGTGCAACCCGAGCTTTGGTCACCGAGGCAATGCTATAGGGTGCTGCACGTTGCAAGCGCCATGCGGCATAACTTGTCTCAATGTCTTTCTCAATCGCAAAGCGGAGAATCATCTCCTTGGCATCGGCGCTAGATACAATCCGCTTCAGAATTCCATCCAGCACAAAGTATTGCTCCATCTGATAGCTACCTTGACGTAGCAAAATCTCGGACTTCTTCAGATCAGAAATCTCTAAAGAGCTCTCTAATTCGGCCATGCTGTTTTGATCTAAGCTTTGCAAAACAATGTTTTGGCTTAGCTGCAAGCGAATCAGATTCTTTTCGGGATGTTTATCTAATATGGTCATGAATCTCTATCTACCTTAGTTTTTCATTGTAAGCCTTTAACAATAGGTTTAGAGCCCTATGAGCAAATAGGGTAATATTGAGGGGTCATGGTGCCCAAATGCTTTGCATTGGGGTTAAACGGGAAACACTATCCAAACGTGTGCTGCCCCCGCAACGGTAAGTGAATGTGTCAATACATCGGCACTAAGGTTTGATAAGCCACTGTGTAGTCAACATGGGAAGGCTAAACCCCAAAGTTCACCAGCCCGGATACCGGCCAAGACAGGTGGAATTTTGCGGACGGGGACCTTCGCGCGCCGAGGAAAGCGCTCGTTCTATACCTGCGCCCAATTGACGCTCATATCCCTATCCAAGAATTTCTGTATCGCTCGCTAACGGGGAGGTTGGTGAGAATTACATCGTAGGGAATTGCCATGTTCTTAAATATTAGATCGTATTATTTAGTATTGTTTATTATTGTTTTGTCTTTTTTTTCTAACTTAAATGTTACTGCTCAAACTTCAGAGCAAATTTATAAGCCACCTTTGTCTACAGTAGTTACGGGTTCAAAATACTCCGAAGACTCATTGCAAGTCCCAAGCTTTATCACCACAATCACCAAAGAACAAATTCAAGAATCTGGGGCCATGACGGTTGACGAAGCTATTACCCGTATTGGAGGAATTCCAAGCAGGCCAAGTTTATATGGAGGCAATGAATTAAAACTTGATTTGGGAGGCTTTGGTGACGCATCCCAAAATAATCAGGTAATTGTTATAGACGGAATTCCATACCAACAAGGAGATTCTTCTGAAAATAGACTTTCCTATATTCCATTGGATCAAGTAGAAAGAATTGAAATTCAACGTGGGTCCAGCTCAGTCCTCTATGGCAACGGAGCGGTAGGAGGGGTCATAACCATTATTACTAAATCAACTGGATCCTATACAGAAAAACCCTCTGCTAACTTATATACCTCGTATGGAAGCTTTAATACTTCCGATACCAGGGGCACAGTTACGTATGGAAATAAAAATTTCTCCCTGATATTTTCTGGCACTAACCGCAGTAGCAATGGTTATCGAAGTAACTCAGCTAGTCATGAAAAGGATGGAAAATTAACATTTAAGTATAAAAATGATTTCTTTCTATCGAGCATTTATTTTGAAACAAACGATCTGAATGCAAGAACACCTGGTGCTCTAACACTCACAGAGTTTCAATTAAATCCTCGTTCTTCATACTCAGGCTATAAAAATGACTATTGGAATAACGCCATTAATCAGGTTGGCGGGTACTTTGAAACCGATATAAATGGTTTAGTAATTCGGCTTAATGCTAGACATCAAGACAGATTGGTACGTTACGCAGCAACCTCCTCTGCGCGAACAGCCTTTCAGACTACAGACTTTGCCAGATCAAAATCCACGAATGACATATTTGATCTCAATCTTAAAAAAGATATAAATTTAACCCTGGGGAACAATACATCCATTGTAGGCATTGCTCAAAACTATTGGAACAGTAATGGAATATCCACTGCAAACTGTTGTTTATATAACAGGGGCTCATCAAGTTCAAATGGTGTATATGTACAAAATGATTTCAAATTAACAGGAATTAAAACTCTACTTAGACTGGGTTATCGCACAGAAAATTTTACTCAAGACTCAAGATATTTAGCCAGCAAACAAATCTATAGTCTTCACGCTTCTGAGCTAGCTATTTCTCAACCATTAGATATATCAAATAGTATTTATATTAGAAGAGCAAAAAACTTTACTCTTCCAAATACGGATGCAGTTGGTAATTCTGGATGGGCCCCTACAAATCCAGCCCTTCGTCCGCAAACGGGTTTTGATCGGGAAATTGGATGGAAATTTAATAATTTAAAAGGTGCAAAGCTAGATGTAAGATATTACGTGAGTGACATCACCGATGAAATTTCTTATGACCCAATTAATACAATAAACTTTAATTTACCTCAAACACAAAGGCGTGGAGTAAATTTCTCTGGCGAATTTATTCCGTTTCGCAATTTAATAATTGGCAGTACGATTGATTTAAGGAATGCGACTATTACTGCTGGAACATACAATGGAAAGACTGCGCCATTAAATCCAAATACTTTTTCTATTCGCGCTAAGTACAACTTTACTTACAACCAATCTCTAAGTACTCAGTGGAACTATGTTTCTAGACAGGTTACCTCGGCCGATTACAGTAATATAAATAGAATACCAAGTTATGACACTTTAGATATTCGATATGCATTTAAATACTCCAAAAGGGCAGATTTTTCTGTTGGGATTAAAAATTTAATGGATAAAAATTACTATTCGTACTCGGTTATAGACTGGTCTTCAACCGCTTATTATTATCCTGATCCGCGAAGGACTTTTATGGCCTCAGCAAAATTCATGTTTGACTAAAAATATACTAAATAAGTATTAATAGTTGTAGAGAGAAGGGGGTTTATTAATGCAAGATAGAGTTTAGAAACCTTTTCCCACCCACCCCCTTCCTGCTTATCTTAAATCTAGGTTTACTATGAAATAATCATTTTGGGTTGATTTAGGTCTAAAATAAGCTTAGCTAAGGAGAAAACATGTTTAATCTATCCACCAAACAAACAGTTACGGTTGCGGTTGTTTTCTCTTTGGTCCTTTGGGCAACACGGGGTCAACACGTTGCCTCTTTATTTAGTCTACCAGATGCTACATGGGCAATTTCATTTATGGCGGGCTTCTTATTCGGTCCCCTCATTTTTGCAATCGTTCTAGCACAAGCTTTCCTGATTGATTATCTAGCGATGGGTAGTCACCTCTTCAACCTCGCTTATCTTGCGCTACTACCCGCCTACCTCGCTTTGTACTTTGCTGGCAAGTGGTTCCGAGGTCAATATGACAAACAGAGTTTTGCGCTGGGTGCCTTTGCCCTTTCCTTTGTCGGTGGCGTTGCTATTTGTGAATTCATTTCGAGTGGCTCGTTCTACTTTCAGAAAAGTATGGCTTCGATGAGTGGCTTTATAGAGCTCTTTGGTCAATATTTCTTTGGCAATCTGTTCTTTGCCTTTTGCTATGTCCTGGTCTCTACCCTCGCCTTCTACTTATTAGTTGGTGCTACGAACAAAAAACTGGCATAAGCGCACTCGATCACATCACCATGGCGCACGATTCTTTAGAACAAGCCCTGCGGCGCCTCTCTGAGAAATTAAAGATGGTGAACTCCTCTGTTGAGGCTTTGCGTCATGACCGCATCATGCTAGAAGGTAAGATTGAAGATGCTCAAAAGAGGATTGAGCACATTCTCAAGCGTCTGCCAGAGCAAAACGACTCGCGGCAAATGAATTTGCTGACCGATACCACTCCCCCTGTAGACAAGGACCATGACTCAACAACGCATTGAGGTCAGCCTAGCTGGCCATAAAATTACCCTTGCCACTACAAGCGATCATGAGCCTTTGCTCCGGGAAGCATGTGCTTTTGCAGATGAGCAAATACAACTAGCTCTTGCTAGTGGTAATAAAAGTATTGAGCGTGCTGCAATGATGGCTGCTATTAAATTAGCAGGCGAGTTAATTCAGGCGCAGAAGATGATTGCGGAGGCTTCTAATACTCCTCAAGCTAATCCCGAGCATCTGATTCAAATTGAACAAGAGGTCCTTGCCCTTGAACAGCAGGTTGACTCTCTTATGAAAACCCTTTCCCTGCCTGGTGCGCCAAGGCCAATAGTTCCTTGAACCGATGCGTAAGCATACGGAACGGGTATTGCAGTATGGGCGCGAGCGTCTTATCGATTCATAGTGCGAGCTCGTCTTGCACTCCCTGGATCTTTTGATGCACCCGAAGTATTGCTACCGTACCACCTTGAACTTTAGGGTTCAGGATGACGGCCTAGCGCCCAAGGCGGGGATCCTTTTATGCTCTTAACGGATATTGCCATCCTGCTGGTTTGTGGTGCTTGCGCAGGATTCTTAGCAGGGCTTCTCGGAATTGGTGGGGGCATGATCTTAGTCCCCTTCATGATCATCGTGTTCAATCACCAGAACTTTAGCCAAGACATCATTGTGCATATGGCGATTGCTACTGGCATGACAACCATTTTATTTACCTCACTTTCTGCGATTTGGGCTCACCACAAACACGGCTCGATTAACTGGCAATTGGTAACCGGTTTTACCCCCGGGATTATTGCTGGTAGTTTTGTAGGGGGCAGCGAGCTCTTTGATGCATTCAATACAGGCTGGCTATCACTCTTTTTTGCAGTCTTTATTGTGTATACCTCGATCCAGATGTTTATTAATAAGAAACCGAAGCCTGAGCGTGATCTTCCTGGCAAAGTGGGGCTTTTCTCATATGGCGCATTTTCTGGAGCACTTTCCAGTCTATTAGGAGCTGGGGGAGCATTCGTGACTGTGCCATTCATGATCTGGTGCAATGTGAAGCCGCACATTGCAATGGCAACCTCCTCGGGATTAGGATTTCCGATTGCATTGGCGTCAACTCTCGGTTATATCTTTGGTAGCTATGGGCGCCCTGATTTACCAGCCGGCTCCTTTGGTTTTATTTATCTACCAGCTGTGGCGTGCATTGTGGCAACTAGCATATTCACTGCACCACTTGGAGCAAAGCTAGCGCGCAAACTAAACGTTGTTGAGTTAAAGCGTGTCTTTGGGGTCATGCTGATGTTTTTGGCTTTGTTCATGTTTAACGAAGCCCGTAAAGCGCTTATCGTTTAAGTGCTGTACTGCTGTCGCAAGACGTTCTTTTGTACCTTGCCCATCGCATTGCGGGGCAGACTTTCTAAAATCTCTACCCGCTTTGGTACCTTAAAGTTTGCAATCTTTGACTTCAGCGCATCAATCATTGCTTGACCATTTAGTTTGATTCCTGGTTTAGGAACCACCAGAGCCATTACTGCTTCCCCAAAATCTTTATGCGGTATGCCAATCACGGCGCTTTCCTCAACTCCATCCATGTCATCGATAAAACTCTCAATCTCTTTAGGATAGACGTTATAACCACCGGAGATGATTAAATCCTTATTGCGACCGACGATACAAAGATAATGATTAGGAACTTTGCCAGCGCTAGTTTCTCCGCCCCAACGTCCAACATCACCAGTCTTGAACCAGCCATCTTTTGTAAACTCCTCAGCGGTCTTCTCGGGCATGCGCCAGTACCCCTTAAAGATATTGGGGCCACGAACTTCAATGCCGCCGATTTCATCGGACCCGCATAACTGACCAGACTCGTTTACTACACGTACCTCAACGCCTGGCAAAACAACGCCAACTGAGCCACCAATCCGAGCGCCTTCGTAGGGATTGGATACCAGCATCACGGTCTCACTCATACCGTAGCGCTCCAAAATAGTATGGCCACTAAGCTTTTGGAAGTTATTAAAGGTCTCGGTCAGTAAAGGAGCGGAGCCCGAGACAAAAAGTCGCATATTCTTGCAAACAGCTTTATTAAAGTTCGGGTCCATTAAAAGCCGAACGTAGAATGTTGGAACCCCCATCATCACGGTTGAACGAGGTAAGTACTTAATGAGCTGGGTCGTATCCAAACGCGGTAGCCAAATCATTTTGCTGCCGTTAATCAGGGCACCGTGAGCGGCCACGAATAGGCCATGCACATGAAAGATGGGCAGAGCATGTAAAAGTACATCCCCTTTTTTCCAGCCCCAGAATTGATTTAGGACTAAGGCATTGCTACCCAAATTACCATGGGTCAACATCGCACCTTTGCTGCGACCAGTTGTACCTGAGGTATACAAAATCGCAGCTAGATCATCATTGGTTCTAGTAACGGTATTAAATTGGTCTGAACAATGTACTGAGCGCTCTAGTAATGAACCAGTTCTGTTCTCATCTAAAGTAAAAACGTTTTTAGTGCCAGCCTTAAAAGCAATTTTGGAGATCCACGAAAAGTTTTTGGGGCTACATATAACTACAGCAGGTTCAGCATTTTCTATAAAGTACTGAATCTCAGATTCTTGATAAGCGGTATTAAGAGGCAAATAGACGAAGCCAGCTCGTAATGTTGCGAGATAAAGAAATAATGCTTCTGGGGATTTTTCAACCTGAACTGCCACTCGAGAGCCTGAAGGTAAGTTCAGGCTCTTAAGCAGGTTTGCCATCATGGCTGTAGCGCGATCGATATCGCGCCACGTGTAAAACAAGCCTTCAGGGGTTTCTAGTGCACAGTCTTCGCGGTTCTTAGGAAAACCTTTTTCTAGTAATGCGTACAAGTTCACTACCAACCCCTTACAAACAAGTACAAATTAATCGAGCTTAGCGCCTGATTTTTGAACAACTTCTGCCCAACGCTTAACGTCAGCCGCGACCAATTGGCCAAATGCTGGGCCATAAAGGTTAGGAGTCTCAGCACCATTACTTGCCCAAATTGCTTTTAACTTAGGATTATTTAGGGCTTTTTGTACTTCTGCGGTCATCTTATCAATGATTGGCTTCGGTGTTCCAGCTGGCGCGAACATGGCATACCAAGTTGATACTTTGTAGTCTGGCAAACCTGCTTCTGCAAACGTTGGCACATTCGGAATTGCAGGATTACGCTTATCCGCAGCTACTGCAATGGCAAATAACTTACCTGCATTAATTTGGGGGGCCGAAGTACCAAGGCCATCAAACTCAAGATCAACCTGACCTGCTAGCAAATCACTCATCGCGGGACCAGCGCCACGATAAGGGATATGAACGATGAAAGTACCCGTTTGGATCTTGAACAACTCGCCTGCCAGATGGTGCACGGTACCGCTGCCCGCACTCGCAAAGTTGTATTTACCAGGATTTTTCTTCATCAGAGCGATAAAGTCTTTAAGATTCCGGGCATTTACTCGACCAGGATTAACTACCAAGACTTGTGGAACACTGGCTAACAAGGCAATCGGTATAAAGCTCTTCTGAATATCGTAGTCAAGGGTTTTATACATAGAAGGTGCGATGGTGTGATGGGAGGCACCAATAAACCAGGTGTAGCCATCAGGGGCAGCTTTAGCAGCTACTGAGGCGCCGACAGTACCGCCTGCACCGCCACGGTTATCAATAATGAACTGCTTACCGAGCTGCTCGGTCAACTGAGCTGCCAAAGGACGAGCAAATGCATCTGTACCGCCACCAGCTGGGAATGGGTTCAAAAATGTGACCGCTTTAACCGGCCATTCCTGAGCCATAGCTGTACTAGAAACACCTAGTACTGACAGCAAGCCAACCAGTAAACCGGCGATTTTTTTCTTTGAATTAAATACCATTTTGTTTGTCTCCTCTTAAATTCATTTACGATCAAATTAGATGCGATCACCATTCTAAAACGAACTACAAAAACTAGGGCTAAACCCCTAAAAGTCTTATATAGGACTTAGAGCTTTAAGGGTTCATCAGCTTAGCGACTGACCTTGAATAAATGATCTCACCATGCACAAATTGCTCATGATTTTCTTCAACATTTGCAAGGTCATACAAATAGTTGACCATCAAGCCTGCCGACTGCCGTAGACCATTTTTAGACAAGTCTCCAGCCCAATTAACTTGATGTAACTTCGCTCCATTACCCAAATGAAACTTTGCCACGGGATTTCCATCCCGATTAGGGGTGACACAGGCTAAGTAAATTGCGGTTAGGCACTCAAAGGCCTCTTTCTCTTTTTTGGTAGAGGTATCTGGGTGCCATGCTTTTGATAACTTATCTGGCCATGATGTACCACTCAGTTTCAGTAATTCAAGAGACTCATCGCGCGACTTCCGAATCGCGGGCTTAACCTTATCGGCACTTGGGCCTTCACCCAAATGAGCCCCTGCAGTAATCCAGTCCATCAAACCTGGAATTGGAGAGAGAGTGACAAACGTTTTAAGTCCTGGAAACTCAGCATGCAATTGCTCAGCAACTCGTTTAATCAGGAAGTTACCCATAGATACCCCACGCAAACCTGATTCGCAGTTACTAATGGAATAGAAGGCCGCTACCTTGTATTGATTCGTTTGCTCCACAGGCAATGATTTCTTATCCACTAAGGGCATGATTGCTACTGGGATTTCAGGTAATAGTGCGACTTCCACAAAAATTAATGGTTCATCCGGTAGTTGAGGATGAAAGAATGCAAAGCACCGGCGATCTGGCTGCAAGCGGCGACGCAAATCATCCCAGCCATCAATCGCATGTACTGCTTCATGGGCGATGATCTTTTCCAAAATCTCAGCGGGAGATTTCCAATCCACTCGGTGCATTTTCAAAAAACCTGGATTAAACCAGGATGACAGCAAATGCCGCATGTCATAGTCTAGGCCTGCTAACTCAGGCTTCTTGTGCAGCATGCTTAAAAGATCGCGACGCATCTCCACCACGGCAGCAGTCCCACTAGGGGCGCGATTTAAACGCCGCAAGAGCTCTTGTCTAGGAGACTCTGATATCTTTTGCAGGCGAATGTAATTACGGGCACTTGGGTCTGCAGTAAAACTTTGCGTAGCTTTTGTAAGCGCTTCGATATCAATATTAAATTGCTCCGCCAAGGTCGTAAAAAATTTGACGCGTTGCTCTATATTTAATTTGCGGTAATTAGAAATAACATCCAAGGCCATGCTGACTGCATTAGACTCTCCACGCTCAGAAACTAAGCGATTGACCGCACCGATCGCACGAGATAAATAACGAGTTTGAGCAATTTTTTCAAGCATCGTTACAGAATACCGAGCTTTCCAAATTTCGTGTTAGGTTTTAGGAAAAATGTCCGATTTTTGCGACCGAGAAGCTCGAGCAACCAGATAAATACCCAACCCAATCATCGGTAGAGATAGCCACTGACCCATTGATAAGCCCAAGCCCAAAAGACCCAAAAATGCATCGGGCTCCCTTGCGAATTCCACGATGAAACGAAGAACGCCATAGCCGAGCAAAAATAGGCCGGATACCTGACCGCGAGTTCTTGGCTTGCTGGCGTATACCCAAAGCAAAATGGCGAGCAGTACACCTTCGCCAGCAAATTGGTACAACTGGGATGGGTGACGAGCCACTTGATCCACTGCAGGGAACATCATTGCCCATGGCCAATCGGAGGGTCGACCCCACAGCTCTCCATTAATAAAATTACCCAAGCGCCCGAATGCTAAACCCAAGGGTACTAGGGGTGCGACGAAGTCGGTCACCACAAAAAAAGATAGCTTTCGCAATTTAGCAAACCAAAATAAAGCAACTAACACACCCAATAATCCTCCGTGGAAGGACATGCCACCTTCCCACAGCTTAAATATGCTCAATGGATTACTTAAATAAAAATCTGGCATATAGAACATGACATAGCCAAGACGACCACCCAAAATAACCCCCACTACACCCCAAAACAAAATATCCTCAACATCCTTAAAGCCCCACTTCATAGCGGCATAGGGCTGTTGCCGAACTCTCATTCGGCCTAATAGCAAAAATTGAGCAAACGCCAACAAATACA
>SXGQ01893251.1_pt1 | contig 12741 bp, 5 predicted proteins | sample 3178371 | NCBI WGS metagenome assembly SXGQ01 (sample SAMN11356859, study PRJNA531348) | freshwater metagenome | isolation source: freshwater sample F1-20 | place: China: Fuxian Lake, Yuxi | collected 2017-12-25
GCACAACACCTCGACCCGCGTCCCGGAGGGGAGTCGCGCATTGGCGGGCATTGGTTGTCATTACATGGCACTGTGGATGGATCGCTCAACCGCTACAGCAACGCACATGGGCGCAGAGGGCGTGACGTGGATTGGTGAAGCCCCGTTTACCGATGAGCCGCATGTCTTTGCCAATATTGGCGACGGTACTTATTTCCACTCCGGTTTGCTGGCGATACGCGCCGCGGTATCGGCCAAGGTCAGCATGACCTATAAAATTTTATTTAATGATGCAGTCGCCATGACCGGCGGTCAGACGCACGATGGTCCGCTCGATCCAGCGATGATCTCGCGTCAAATCGCTGCTGAAGGTGTGCATCCGATTGTTGTCGTGACCGATGAGCCGGATAAGTACGCAGCGGATACCGAATGGGGAACAGGCACCACCATACGCCATCGTAGTGAACTAGATGCGGTACAGCGTGAGCTGCGCGAAGTTAAATCGGTCTCAGCCATTATTTACGACCAGACCTGCGCCTCAGAGAAACGGCGCCGTCGCAAGCGTGGCGCATACCCCGATCCTGCCAAGCGTACAGTGATTAACGAGGCGGTGTGCGAGGGCTGCGGTGATTGCAGCGTACAGTCGAACTGTTTATCCGTTGAGCCGCTCGAGACTGAGTTAGGTCGTAAACGACAAATCAATCAATCGACCTGCAATAAAGATTTCTCTTGCGTGCAGGGGTTCTGCCCGAGCTTTGTGACCGTCGAAGGCGGTCAACTCAAAAAGCCCAAGAAAGCATCCAGCAAAGACGGCAGCCAGACAAGCGCGTTGGAGCGCGCTGCCATATTGCCCGTGCCTGCGCTGCCATCACTTGCGCAGCCGTTTGGTGTACTGGTCACTGGCATCGGCGGTACCGGTGTCGTAACGGTTGGGCAGATTCTCGCTATGGCCGCGCATGTGGCCGGCAAGGCGTGCACCGTACTGGATATGAGTGGCTTGGCGCAAAAAGGTGGGCCGGTGATGTCGCATGTACGGCTTGCCGATTCAGCCGAGCATATTTTTTCTACCCGCGTTGGAACTGGCGGCGCTGATTTGCTGATCGGTTGCGATGTTCTTGTCGCCGCGAGTAAAGATGCTATCTCGCGGATGAATCAGGGTCGAACCAACGCAGTCGTCAACGCGACCTTGGCGCCAACCGCAGCATTCGTCAAAAATCCAGATTGGGTCTACCCCGATGCGGCATCGGTCGAGGCGATTCGGTCCGCATGTGGTGATGATCACGTTGATGCCATACAAGCAGGCAGGATTGCCACTGCCTTAATGGGCGACTCAATTGCCACCAATATGTTCATGCTGGGCTATGCCTGGCAGCGTGGCTGGGTACCATTACCCGAATCAGCGCTGATGCAAGCGATCAAGCTCAATGGTGTATCGGTTGACTTTAACCAGCAATCATTTGCATGGGGCAGGCTTGCTGCGCATGATCTTGCGGCCGTAGAGCAAAATTTAAACGCGCAGTCACCCGCGCAAGTTATCGCCTTCAAGCGCAAACAGTCGTTGGATGAGCTGATCACGCATCGTACAGAATTTCTCACCCAATATCAGAATGCTCGCTATGCACAGCGCTATCGTAGCTTCGTTGAGCGCGTGCGCGCGGATGAGCGACGCATCGTTGGTGAAAGCGATAATCTGCAACTCACCGAGGCTGTCGCGCGCTACCTGTTCAAGCTAATGGCCTACAAAGATGAGTATGAAGTCGCGCGACTACACAGTAACCGGGCATTCAAGGCGCGCATTGCGAATATGTTCGAAGGCGACTACCAGATTAAATATCATCTGGCACCGCCGCTGCTATCTAAGCGCGATGATAAAGGCCATCTGATTAAGCAGCCTTACGGCAGCTGGGTCGGTAGCGTCTTTCCTATCCTTGCCAAGCTGCGCTTCTTGCGCGGTAGCATGTTGGATCCGTTTGGTCATACCGAAGAGCGCAAGACCGAGCGCGCGCTGATTGAGCAATACTGCGCCACCATCACTTCCCTATGCGCTTCGCTGGATGCCAAAAATTTATCTTTAGTGACTGAGATTGCGCGCATACCGGAAGAGATCCGCGGCTACGGGCATGTCAAAGAGCGTCATTTGCATAACGCTAAAGAAAAAGAGGCACGGTTATTGGCACAACTCGAAACCGTACCTGAGCAAGCCAACCGTCACGCGGCTTAATATCCCCCGGTCTTTGCGTCGGCTGGTCGGGGTGTTGGCTGGCTTTAGTGTCAGCGACTTTTAGTGTCGGCTGTTCTTGGCATCCGCTAGTCTTGGTGTGGGCCTGTCTAGAAACCTGTCGTTAACTTTATTTGCTCGATCTTGCCACTGCATACAGCCAGATCTTTCGGCTCCAGGCGTTTATCTGCTTTCGCTAGAAGTGAGAATCAATCGGCGCTTCGGCAACAGTCATGTCCCGCTAAATAGTCGTCAACCAGACGCCATAGGCGCTCGGCTTGAATTTGGCTGTAACAGTCAAAGGAAAAAGTGTCAGGGAAATCAGACCAAGAAACGATTAACTCTTGATTCTCGAAATTAATATGACCAACGCCAGACCCCAAGCGCTGCTGCCAATCCAAAAAACTAGCGCCGATATGTGCACAAAAATTCTTTAAGAACTTGACGTATCCGCCCCTTGGCCAAAATTCATCTAGCTCAAGCGCATATTTTTCGCCGGAGCTAAATGGCCTGATTCGAATTTCCATTGTGCGGAATCGCTTTTGTAATACGAGCAGGGTCAATATCACTCTGCAGACTTCTGATCCAGAATCGCAGAGTTGCCAAGCGGCGGCCAACCAGAATTACTACGCAAAGCTTTTGCTTCTGTTTTGGCCCTTTGTAATTGTGGTTCGAAAGCACTTCGTTTTGAAAGGTGTTTTCGAATGAAAAATTTCTGATTCTGATACGAGGATGAGGCTTGCCGCACGATAGGCTGCTTTACCGATGTTGCTTCCGATATTCTGAGTTCGTGAGCTTATGGGCATACAGAGTTAGTCGTTCAAATTCGCCTTCAATTTATCCAGGACTATGTAAGCGCTATCAGGCATAAGATTTTTCAGAGCCACCATACACCGCATGACTCTACAGAACGATCCAAGTAAAGATCAATACGACAAAACAGAAATATATAGCGCTCGCGGTTGATGGCGCCTCAGCGATCCTCCGCTCCCTCGTCTTTCCGAGAAATGAGCATCCTTTAAATTTTTATAGATTTATAAACCGTCGATTCCCGATGCTAGCGTTATCGGAATGATTTTATTTTCGAAATCCTAGATATATAATTAGCGAGAAGCCTGCAAAAACTATAATCCAATAACCTGCCTTCTCACCCATTGAGTATTGTGAGTAAATCTGACCAAATGTTTTCGTAAATGCGTCTGCCAGTTTCACCCTATATGGTTTTTTATAATACATTTTATTCATTTTTCCATTCTTGTATTTTGGTTTTCGATTCCATAATTAAGCGGTGTTACACCGCCTCCAGGCTGGGTCGAAATTCCGATTTCGATTGCTGATTTTCCACCATACGAATGATTTATTCCCCCACCAATGTTGATAAATGGAACTGTTGGAATTGGTGGTACATATAAAATTCCTTGTGCTCCAGCGCCTCTTAAGAAGTCACTGGTCGACTGTGCATTTTTCCCGCCACTGATGATCCCGATATTGGCAGAAAACCCTGGAATAACTGAATATCCCGGATATGTCCGGCCAATTCCACCTTGCCAAAAGGTATCGCCATTGTGCAAGTTAATAGCTATGCCACCAGACGCGACATACCAACTTCCCTGCAAGGATAGATAGTCTGGGTTATTGTGAGCTTTGAATGGCATCATCCCTGCGGCACACTCCGCAGTAGCGCAATCTTTGCCACGAAATGGCGCATTTGTCTTTGATATGAGTTCACCATTGAATGTTCCTTTTCCATTAAACGACGAGAACATGGTTGTGGCGGCTACCTTGTCAGTAAATTTTTCAAACGGCGTATAGATAAATGCATCGCTCGCCTTCTGATCGCGAACCCATGCTAATTCCTGACCGAGGTCGCCAGCTTCGGAATTACTCACATAGTTCAGCTTGTATAAAGGTGTACCCTCCGGGAATTGTGCCCAGCACTTCACTTCATAACAAGCTGCTTTCGTTAGGCGTTCCTCCAATTTTTTGTCACCGTTGGCTTTGATCGCAATTCGCTGCTTCTCGTCGAAGTGTAATTGCCGATTATTTGCATCCACCGCTAATGCGGTTCCTGCACCAGTGGTACCGCCAACCACACCGCCCAAGCCAGCGGCCGTGATACCGCTCACATTCGCCGCCACGCCTTTTGCAATCTCTGCATTCATGCCGGACTTCACGAGCGTATCTTCAAGACTCGCCTGTAATTCACTGAGTTTGGGCGCTGCTATTCCTGCGGTGCCTGCGCCAGCAGCGCCACTGGCGTCTCCAACAAGTGCCCCCACAGCGGTGTGCATCAGTACGCGATAGCGACCACCTTCGTCCCAGCGCGCCTTCTCATCGATTAGCGCAGCCCGCTGCTTAGGGTCTGTTTCGGTCGTGAGTTTCTCTTTGAGCGCTTTGATCTGTCCATCCGCATACATCGCTACGGCCTTGGGTGCTAAGGTGCTAAACATCTGCGTGATCTGCGTCTGCGCAGCGACTTCTTTCTGCACCTTGTCGGCATCGAAGATCTTTGCGATACCCGCTGCCTTATCACCGGTACGCACGGTGGCGTCGCCCAAGTTAGTTGGTTTACCTGAGCCATTGGCTGTACCGCTGAGGCCGGGATTACCCGCCATACCGCTAATACCGGCATGGGTGATACTTGCAGCGCTATCGCTGTCTTTGCCGAAGCCGACGCCGGTGCCGCTTGGGGCGAGCTTGCCTTGGGCTGAGAAGCCAGCGCCGAGGTTGACGCTAACGGACTCGGCTTGGTAGTGCGCACGATTCTCGATATCGGTGGCGGCTACTTGGCCACCGCTGCTGAACTGATTGAGCTTGGCATCAACCGCAGCTTGGGTGCTGCTGATCACGCCACCTTTGAGGGTGGTGTCGCCTGCGACCTTGACATCGAAGCCGCCATCGCCTGCCTTCATGCCCGATTGCTCGGTCACACTGGTGTAGGTGCTGTCGATGTTGCTCTTTGCGATATTGACGTTGGCACTGGGCGCCGTGCCGAGGGTGGCGCTGCCGCCAAGTTGTTTCTGGCGTGAGGTGTAGGTACTGGTGTCTTGCAAGCTCTCGATATCGAGCTTGCCGCCGGCAGCAACAGTCACTTCGGGAGCTGATACCACCCCGCCTTTGAGGGTGGTGTTAGCGCCCGATTGCAGTACCACTTGCTGGCCACCGTTGACGGTGGCGTTAGTCCAGCGCTGGTCTTGCCCGCTAGCGTTGCCGCGTCCGTGGCTGGCTGATGCGTTTACACCCAAGCCACCTTTACTATCGAGTATCAAGCCCACACTTGCGCTTGAACTGCTGCTGGTGCCGGTCTGCGTTTCGGTATTGTCTGCAGCCTGTAGTGTGAGCGCGTGCTCGGCAACCAAGTTGACCTGCGCGCCAGCAGCAATTTGACTGCCTTGTACGGTCAGATCGCTGTGCGCTTTATCGCCCTCTGCAGTAATACGCACATCACCACCGGCGCTGACGCTCGATGCCACAGCGTCACTGGTGCGAACGACGGTGCGGCTGTCACTCTTTGCACTGCCAACACTCATCGATAGTTGTATGCCGCCGAGCTTGTCAACCACATTGGCGTCGCGTGAGCTTGCATTACCCGCAGCATCAGTACCGGTACCGATCTGATCGGCCTTGCCATTCAGGGTGCGGCCTTGGCCGGCAATGACCGCATCAACCGCATTCTTCGCAGCCATGGCCGTGTTGGCAGCCGCCAGCGCTTTCATGCGGGGATCTTTCGTGTCGGACGCCGCTTGTCCCATGGCTTGGGCGGTTTGTACGGCAGTAACGATCGGGTTGGCTACTGCGACCGTTAGGCCACTTTGCTTGAATTGCGTCTCGGTGACGGTTGTCTGGTTATTACGTGCTTCTACGATATCCACCTTACGTGCAGCGATAGTTACATCACCCTGCGGTGCGATGACCTTGCTCCCGGTTTGCGTGAGCGCATCACCGGCCTTGATGATCACATCGCGCTGCGTGCTGCCGATGGTGGCGGCGGATGCGGTGGTGGTAGTGGTATCGCTGTGGGTGCTTAGGCTGCGGGTGCCTATCGTCAGGCCGAAGCCGCCAGAGCGCATTAAGCCTGAGGTTCTTTTTTGTTCGAAGTGCGTTTCGTTGTGGGTGTTGGTAGCTGCTTCAATGTTGATATTGCGTGCTGCATCGAGCGCGGTGCCTTGGCCACTGGCGATATCGCTGCCACTGACCTTGATATCTTGCCCGCTCTGCACGATTACCCGGTTGCCGGATAACAGTGTCCCGTGCTGGGTAGTTTGGTCGAGCGTGTGGCGTGAGCTGGTGGTGGTACGCGACAAGAAGCCGCGACGGGTATGGCGGTGGGCTTCGTCTACGCTGACGTGCGATTCGGCTGTGCTCAGTACCACATCGCGTGCAGCGCTTAGGCGGATATCGCCAGATGCCGCGTCTGACGGTGTGCTGGTAAGTGTGCTGGTGGGTGTGCTGGTGGGTGTATTCGTTAGCGTACTTGACGGCGTACGGATCTGCGCACCGCGCAAGACGATATCGCGACCGGCTGCGATATCGACTGCGCCTGTGGCCTCGATACTAGACGCAACGTCGGTGCGGCTGGCTTCGCGCCGATAATTGCCACCACCCCAGTTCACGCTGTCGCTATAGGCTTCGGTAACTGTATCAAGCCGCACATCATTACCCGCTACGAGCAAGATGCGGCCGGCAGTGTGCGAAGGGATTGCAGCAGCGTTTGAATCAGAAGTCAGTACTGCGTTTGAATCAGAAGTTGATGCGGCGTTGGCAGTAGTATTCGCCGCCCTATTCGCCGCCCTATTCACCGCTGTATCGGTAACGCCGTTTGATATCGCAGGCATACCTTGCTGTATCGCGACTGCTTTTAACGTCAGGTTACGACCGGCAGCGACTACCATCTGCCCATCGTCACGGCTCACAGATAGTCCGGCGATACGGTCAATGTCCGTTCGACTGCCTTGTGCATTCGACGAGCTGCGCGTGGTCGACGCGATCGTGATGTCATGACCAGCCGTAAGCGTCAGCGCACGCTCGGCCTTGATGCTGCCGCCAAGGCTTTGAATATCGTGCGTGGCATCTACGTTCACGCTACCCCCGGCGATGGTGCCACTGAGGTTGTTGATGTTGGCCGCACTCAGGTTGACGTGCTGCCCTGCGGCGATGGTGCCGCTATTGGTCAGATCGCCTGTGAGCGACAGCGTCACCTGCTCGCCACCGAGCAAGGCGCCATCGGGCTTCAGATCACCTGCGCGCACCTGCAGATAGACCTGCGGCACCAAGGCGTGTGTTACCTGACCATCGGCAAGCGTGATGTCCTTCTCGACCAGCCAGACGATATCGCTGGTAAGCGCTGCCATCTGCCCGGCGGACAAGGCAATCCCCGGGCGCAGGGCATAGGCCTTGGCAAATGTGCTGGCGTTATCCATCAGCGCCTGGAACTGCGCCTCGTCATGACGATAGCCCGGCAAGAATCGCCGCCCGGTCAGTTGTGCGATTTGTTCGCGCACCAGCCGCTGCTCATAAAAGCCATCCCCCAGCCGCTTGTGCATCTGCTGCGGATCAAGGGCGAGTTGTTGCAGGAGATAGTCCGAGCCTAGCCATTGCTTGTAGTTGGTAAAGCGCGGATCAGTCTCCACCACATAGCCGCGCGCCTCGGGCGCTACGCGGTAAAGACCGCTGTTGGGTAGGGTCGCAGCAAGCGGGATGCTGCGGGTAGATTGCCCGTTGCCGTGGCTAATATCGGCCCCTTGCGCCGCGGTGGATGGAGTCTGGCCTTCATAGCCCACCACCCCGAGCGAAATACTTTGCACCAGCGGCGGTGGCTCATACCCGGCCTCACTCGAGCCGGTTCTATCGCGCCCCTTTCTATGGTCGCGCCAGAAGGAATCCACCGCGCCGATATCCGTCGTGGTTCGCGTGCCGGTGGCGTCGATGTTGTTGAGGGTGGTGACCTGCACATCGAGATCGTTGCCGGCCACGATGCGGCTCTTGTCGTTGGTGAGAGTCTGGCCACGGACATGGACGTCGCCTGCGGCGATGATCTGCGCGGGGCTCGAGGTGGCGGTGACTTCTTCGGTGATGGTGCGCTGGTAGCGGTAGCGCAGCCAGCGCTCATAGTTACCTTCGGGGGTGTGCAGGTGATACGACTCGTCAATATAGGCGTAGACATCCGGTGCGTCAGGTGCGTAGCGGTTCGGTGAGCCTTCACCGGCCACCTCGACGATGGATTGGGGCGAACGGGTCTGGGTACGGGTGCTGTAGTGGGTGTTGATGTTGTGGATATCGTCGACGGCCAGGTACATATCGCCACCGGCTTCGATGGTGGCGCTTAAGTTGTCAAGCCGCAGCGCTTGGCCGCTGGCGTGGTTCTCTGTATCGAGATAACGGCCGATCGCCAAGTCACCCTCGCTATAGAGCAATGCGCCATCGCGGTTGGTGATGTGCCTCGCTGCGATATCTAGCCGTGAGCGCGCGGCGATGGTGCCGGTGTTGGTGATCTCTGCCGTACTTTGCAGTGATGCGCTGTTCGCTGCTGTGATGGTGCCGGTGTTGCTGATACCCGCACTCGTGACTTCAAGCCGTCCTGCGCTATCAATCCCACCGGTGACTTCGAGCCGGCCCGCTGCAGTGATGTGAATCTCTGAAGTCCCACCCCCCAATATGCCCGCATGACGCACACCAACGCCCGCCTCGGTACCCACCAGCCAGATCTTGCCGGCGTACATACCACCAAGCGCACTGACATCCAGTGCGAAGCGGGGTTTGTCGTCACTACCGGGTTTATCGTCACCACCCGGGTTATCGCCACCTGCAGCAATGACGCGCGTGTGCAGATCATGTGCGCCGATCTCATTGCTACCCGCAACAACATTCAGCGCACGCGCATGAAGCGCAGCGTTCACCTGTACCGCGCGCGATAGCACATCGGTGAAATCGGCACCTTTAGTATCAAGCCCGTCACCATTAAAGCTGACCGTGCCGCGTCGAACCAGATAGCTATCCAGATTGCCGCTGGCGCTGTACTGCGGTACCCCGGTCGTCAGCGTTGCGCGGCTGGTATTAATAAAGCCGCAGCCATCACAGCGAATACCTGAGGGGTTGGCGACGACCACCTGCGCGCGCTGCCCCGCCACCTCCACGTAGCCATTGAGGAAGCTAGGGTGGCTGGAATTGACTTCATTCACAATGACCGATGCGGCTCTGTCGAGCAGCGGGTTGGCTTGTACCCTGCCGGCTAGCGCCGTTGATGTTGCTTGCGTTGCGTTGTTCAGTATCGCGCCATTGCGCTCTACATCAAACTGACTAAATACATTGCGCGAGACACCGCCGGCAGTGGGGGTTTGTATATGAACCAAAGGCACGCCGTTCGCAGCTGCGCCTACGATCGCTTGCTGTTTCGCCGGTGCAGCTGCATCAGGAATGATCTGGGCGTGGGCAAGCACGGGTAATAAGGTCACCGGCAGTAGCAGTGTCGGCAAGGTCGCGAGCGTCGACCCTATCCGCATCATTGACGCACATGGTGCTACTGATACGTTTGGCACCATGGATGGCAGTGAAAACATCAAACGCACCACCCCACCCGCAAACAGTCGCATACCTCCACCAGTAGCACCATGGCTGCATGCCGTCTCGGCAACGGCCATCAACAAGCCACGTGCGTGGTTGAACACAAGACGATAGCAGCGCTGGTTCATATGACGATCTCTGATTCAGAAGTGTGGGATACGGGTGCGATGCCAAGGTCCGAACTCAGGCCAATCGGACGAGCGGCGCACCACGCATCAGCCTCGATGCGATTGAGTGCAATACCGCGCAAGCGCTTGATACGAGACCCGCGCTCTACACCGCGGTGATGCAGATAGCGCATGCAATGCGTTGGGAACAGTTCTCTTTGTAGTAGACGCCAAATAGATGCGGTGTGACCGAATGGTGCGATCCAGTCGATAACTCACTGACGGTCGCCACTGGCCCAGTCGGCATGGGTGATCGCCGCATATGGTCCATTGATATAGGTTTGTTCGGCGGCTACAGAAAAATTTGCCCATGACGCATAAAACACCGGGCGATCACCTTCGGTGGCGAGCAAAAACTGTCGGTGCACGATAGGCGGCAACAGTAAAGTCGATAGCCATTTGATGGGTGTCTCGCGTCGCGTACTGGCCTGCATCCATAACCAGGTCGCAGCGCCGAAGATTTCGGATTCACGCCATTCCTGTTGCAGTAGCCCGGGGGCGATCACATCAAGTGTGGGGGCAGAGGCAAAGCGCATCGTTGCCCCTGTTAATACGACCAGCTGAGGCTGAAACCGAGGTTCAGCCCTTGCGTTGTGAAAGCCTTGGGTGCGGACAGTGCACGACCAGCGAACAGGTCATAGGTCATGCCATGCGCGCCACCACGTAGGCCGAGTGTCAGCCCGGCTAAATGTTTACCCAGCAGTTGCTCGCTGTGACGGCCATATACCTCGCCATAGTCCAGCCCAAGATAGGCTTCTTGTCCCGATCCACCCAGTGATAGGCCAAGATCATTGCGTATCAGCCAGCCGCGATCAGCCGAGAGAATGCGCTGCTCGTCGAAGCCGCGTACTGAGAAGCGGCTACCGATGCTGAATCTGTCTTGGGGTAATAGCGAGGTTGATGCGTGTTGTGCACGCATTGCCAGCGTGTAGCGCAAGCGCTGCTCTGCAATGGAAAACGGTTGGTTGTACTGTGCGCTGATGTGAAGAATGCGTGGACGCGTGCTGCCCTCGATAGCCTCGTCAATCAGTGCATAGCGCCCGAAGATGCTGCTACCTAGCCTGTACCCTGCGTTTAGATCGATCGTTGAATTACCCAATACTTGGCGATGCGTTAGGCCTGCTTCAAAGCCACCAGACTGACGCCGTTGTACCGAGACCTCGAGGTCACCGACAAAATTTCGCGAGTGCTTCGCCCACGCACTCAGATAAGCGATCGTCCTGCTATTTGCGTCGCGTGCCAAGACGCGCGATAGCTTGAGTTCTTGATTCGCACTCTCGCCGCTAAAAACCAAAGTACCGAATGTGTTGGCTACCGCTTGGCGGTACTGACTACTACTCACAGTGGCGCCGAGCAGCCAATACCCGAAAGGCAGCGAATAGTGGACTGTATTACTGCTGGTGCCGCGCGGGCTGGGCGCTTGCGCAAACAGCCTACGGCTGAGACTGACATAAAAAAGATCATTCAGTGTCAGTGCATGGTCGTACGACAGCGTTAAACCACCCTGATAGCGGCCCGTAGATTCAAGCCCGGAGTTGTCGGCATACAGGTTGAACCGAAATGGAAAACGCTGTCGCCACTTGACCACAAGATCGCTATAACCGGGGGATACATCATTACCACTAGCGGGCTCGATTCGAATATCCGCTTCCGTGGTCGGTACGCGCTTCAAATTTTCGAGTGCTTGCTCGATTGCGCGAAGGTTCAGCAGGTCGCCGGCTTGTAGCGGTACCGCGTTCAAGATCGTTGCGCGCGTCGAAGTACCTTCAGCAAAACGGATTGCGCGTATACGTCCTGGAAAAAGCGTTATGGTCAGTACGCCATGCGTCAGGTCTTGCGGACCGGCCAGCACGCGGGTAGTAACATAGCCGCGTCGTACCAGCTCATTTTGCATGCGCCGGATGGCAATACCAATACCGTTAGCACCGATACAGCGACCGGTAACCGCATCAATAGAACCATCAGCTGCACGGTGAGCAGCATCGGTGATGTCAGCAAAGCGCCCCGACATCTCGCCGACCAAGTCAATGCGGGTAATTTCAAAGCAAGGCGATTCATGTGTAGGTAGCCGCGGTGTTTGCGTCGCTAACCAGGGCTGTAGCTGCAGATCAGGCCGAGACTCAAATTGCTGCTGCAATTGAGATGCCCGCTCTTGTTGACGAAGACGCTGAGTATCATCCGGTTCGGCTGCAGCAGATGTTTGTGCTGATACCGACGTAAACAAAATTGCAGCGGACAGTGCGCCGCATAAGATAAAAAATCTGCGCATACAACAATCGAAAAGACATGTGCTTGTAACTTCTCATCGGCATGATCACCAATTCAAGCCGGAGAGAAGAAGCGCGATTGTTTCGTATGCAGAAAAAATTAAAAAGATGATTAGCAACCAAACCTACAAAAATTCATAGGAATCGTTGTATTACGGAGAAAGCGAGTGCGGTGAAGTGCGAATATCTTGAGCTGATTTTCGATGACCGGACAAGCAAGACACTCAACGCTTAATCGAAAGGGTTCGTGACTCGAAAATTCTTGCGGCACTTAGCACTTCACTGCTCTAAACGTTTCGTGTTTCTAATAGTTTTGTGGCTCTAAAGATCTCGCGGCGCTAAATGTTTCGTGCCACTAAAGGTTTCGTAGCCTTTGATACGTAGCTCGCACGCCGGACATTGACCGCAGCCGTAGCCCCAGTCGTGCAGCAGTGTACGTTCACCGAGATAGCAGGTGTGTGTCTCGGTTTGGATCAAGTCAATTAGAGCCTTACCACCGAGCTGATCAGCTAGCTGCCAAGTGGCAGCTTTATCCAGCCACATCAGCGGC
>SXGQ01031202.1_pt1 | contig 12738 bp, 10 predicted proteins | sample 3178371 | NCBI WGS metagenome assembly SXGQ01 (sample SAMN11356859, study PRJNA531348) | freshwater metagenome | isolation source: freshwater sample F1-20 | place: China: Fuxian Lake, Yuxi | collected 2017-12-25
GGATCCGGCAGCAGACGCACGCGCGCCCGGGCCGAGGCTTCGAAAGTACGGTAGGCTTGGAGCGTCGCCGCGGCCGTCACCTCGCCGATTCCCCGGTGACGTTGCAGGGATAGTTCGGTCTGTCCGGCCAGATCGGCCACCCTCCGGAAACCCGCCGACTGCAAAGCCCCGACCGGGGCGCCGAAATCCTTCAGTTCGTCGATGTTCGTCGCGTTCATCTCGGCCAGAGCAGATTCCGCCACGATAGCGTCCGCCGCCGCGATGACCTCCGCCCGGGCCGACGGCACGACCTGCTCGATCCGCCGCAGCTCTCCGTAAGCCCTCAGCCTCTCCGCCTGGGCACGCCCCTGCCCCGCCCGGACCTTCATGGCCAAGCCTACCCCCACGAAATAGTCAGCGATGCCTTTGAACACTGCCGCCTACTTTGCCCGCCGATCGACTACCCGCCAGTTCTAAGGGGATGCCTAGAGCGAAGGCAGAGTTATTCACAGACGATTAACAGCTTAAGCCCATTCAATAGGGTGCTGATACAAGAAACTATTGCAGGTAAAGACCCCTGACTCCATCAAAAGGCATGTTCAAACTGCTTACCCGTAGAGACCTCTGGGTCGCCCTAGTTTTTTCAATCATCGTCTGGTTCGGCGTACCTCTCGTCGGAGCATCAGAAAGGTTCAGTAAGGCCTTTGCGGCCCTCATCTTCCTGCTCTCGGTCCTGACGCTAGCACTCGCCGAGGGCGACAACCAGACCGCTGTTGAAGAAGGCGACGAAGCCAGCGCCCCCGAAGAAGAGGGAGAATCGCTTTATTCCGTCCTGGCGTCCCAGAACGAAGCCCAACGCAAGATCCAGGAAGAGCTAGCGGCCCTTCGTCAGGACATCAAATCCATCAAAGCGAGCCCAGGGGCGGCCGTCACCGAAAACGCACCTGCAGCAGAAGTCCCCTCCAAACTAGGCGAACTTAGCGGCGCCCTCTCCGAGGCGATGAAGCAAATCTCTTCACGCGATGGCCAGATCGACCTCCTAACCAAGAATGTCAACCAGTCGAACATCCAGCGAAACCTCCTTCGCCTCACCCAGAGCCTTGAAGTCGCTCGCTCACTTCAAGCTCGCGTCGCCTCCGGCAAATCAGACCCTAAGGAGTCGTTCGACTTCGTAATCGATGACCTTGACTCAGCTCTTTCGGACCAAGGCGTCGAATCCATGGAAATCGCCGTCGGCACCAAGGTTGCCGACCTCGTCGCTGGATCCTTTGCCGCGATCTCCGTCGTCGACGCCCCCGAAGATATCCTCCGCGGAACAGTCAAAGAGGTCCGTTCCCGCTGTTACTTCATCCCAGAAGCCGGCAAGAAACCCCGCTACATCGCGCCGGCAAAGGTGATCCTTTACCGGGCCTAATCAGGATGCCTCGGTCCACCAGCATTGCTGCGTTCTTTTTTGCGACGCTCTGCCTGGCGCTGACCATCTACCTGTTCAACGTCGCCGAGGGGCAGGAGCACCGGAATATCCTGCTGGGTGCCATGCTAGTGGAGGGCTTAGCCCTCAGCTGGCTGATCTGGAGCGTAGCCCAACCGGAAGAAGCCCAAGAGACTGCGGCGATACCCGTCCCACGCACGAGACCGCTCGAAGTCATCCCGGCAGGACAGACGCCGGCGCCCAAACCTCGTCCTCCATATCAGCATCGCCCCCTTCAGCCGACTCGTCCTCCGGCCAGAAGCGGCAACCCTCTCCCACCGCCACCGGTCATTCCGCGTCGAACGGTCAGCCTTCCCGCCACGCCTGACCTGCCCGTACCTCAGCCTGGGCGCTCTCACAGCCGTCCGCCCGAGCCAGCCCCTGCTCCGAGCGCGCCGCGCCCACAACGTCAGCCGATCAAACTGGACGACCTGCTGCCTCCGTCGCCTCCGTCGAAACCGACCGCCATCCCGGCCGCCCCCCCGCCCCCGCGTCCGCAGCCCAACCCGACGCCTCAAGGCCGCCCCAAGCGCCCCCGTAAGTTCGCGAACTTCTCCGGCGATTCGGGTGAACTCCCCGCCAAGATCGCCCTGACCGAGTTACAACTCTGCTGCGATATCCTCAGCCTTGGCTACGCCTGCGCGGCCAGCGATGGCCCGGTCAGCACCGACGAAGACGAGCACCTGCAAGGCTGGCTATGGTGCGTCGTCGAGAATGCGGCCGACAAGGATGCGCCAACGCTCCATCAGGCCCTCGTTCTGACCTCTGAGCAGTGCAAGACCCGCGGCAAACAGAAACTGGAAGCCATCACCGCACTCGCCGAATCCATCCGCGCCACGGGTGAAAAGAAACTGATCCAGGCCGCCGGCGAACTCTGCGGTGAAATCGTCGCCCACGACGGCCGACTTGAGCCTGGCGAATACGCAACCCTCTCGACGGCCCTGAAAGGCCTGGGTGTCCGCAACGTCAAGGCGTCGAAAATCGCCGACGAGCTCCTGTCCGCGGACGACCAGATCGCCGAACTGCTGGATGAACTCGACATCGATCCGCGTACGCCCGCCATGGATCGCGAACGGAAGCTGTCCGTCGAGTGGAGCCGCCATAACGCCCGCATGCAGGCCGTGACCGATCCCGCAAAGCGCGAAGAAATGCGGCGGCGCATGGAGCTCATCCAGAAAATCCGCGACCTTTACCGGGAAATAGACCGACACGGATGAACCAATACCTTTCCAAGTTCAAGGACGCCCGCGAGATCGTCCTTCCCTGCCTTTATCAACCTCCGGGCACCAAGCCGCTTACGGATGTCAACCTGCGCAAGAACGTGGCGACCCAGGAAGCCCGCAAGCAATCACGCATCAAGCTGCGCGTCACGGCGCACACCTTGCCGGGGGTGGAACGCGCCGTCACCAAGGCCTGCGACCTCCTGCGGATTCCGCGTTCGCGCGTGCACGCCTTCGTGAGCCCTGAGACGGGTCGCAACGCCCAGTGCCTCATGATGACGGATGAGCCAATGATCGTGTTTGGCTCGGCCTTAGTCGAGCTGATGAGCGAAGATGAGCTCGCCTGCGTGGCCGGGCATGAGATCGGGCACTTCCTCCTGCCCGAAGCCAGCTACCTGTCGGACCCTGACACCGCCGAAGGACGCATCCATTGCCGCGCCGCGGAAATCACCATGGACCGCATCGGCCTGGTGGCCTGCGGCGACCTGCGCGCCGCCTGCAATACCGAGATGAAACTCATGAGCGGCCTGAAGGAGCCCCACCTACGCATGGATGTCTCCGCTTTCCTTAACGAAGCCAGGCAGGCCTTTGATGGCAGTTTCCGCCGTGAAGAGGACGACACGCATCCGCCCGCGCAGTTGCGACTTCGCGCCATCGTCGAGTTCGCCAGTTCCGACGCGTGCCTCGGCCCATGGGGTCGCTCGGGAGGCACCCCGATCGCCCAGGTCAACCAATCGGTCGCGCGCATGCTGAACGAGCACATCGATCGCCACATCGTGGCCGAGATCTCCGAGCCGGTCCTGATGTTCAAAGCCTGGATCTACTGCCTCAGCCGGAGCCTTGGCAATGAAATCGGCATCGCGATACTCAACCAAATCGGGCCTCCTGTCGAAGATGAACGCCTGCAGAAGGCCTGGGGCTCGCTCATCGGTTTCAAAGGTGAGCAACTCAACGAGCATGCTCTCCGCCGGCTGGTCAACTCCCTCGAGAACGCCTTGGGTCGATCCCCCGTGCTCACCGGTCAGCTGATCGACCATCTCGCTGAGGTTCCGCAGTTCCAGACTATCCACCAACTAATCTCCCGAGAATGAACGCCTACCTCCTTAACGCGCAACCCAAGGATAACTCAGTGGGCGACCTCCTGCTTGCCTTCTTCCTGATCGCCGCCGCGATCGGCATCATCATCATCTTCCGCACCGAGATCTGGAACTTCATCCTGAGCATCAAGCTCTGGCTCAGCCAAAGCAGTCCTTCCGATGAGAACCCGGGGCAGACCTTCAGCGGCCCTGAGACTTCGCCCAAACCGAAGAGCAACCCCCGCCCCACGCCCGGCCACAGGGGCGAAATGACCTTGGACTCCGTCAAGCCTGTCCAGCAGACTCAATCTAGTCCGGCAGAGCAAAGCACCCCCAACCCAATTCCCCATCAACCCATGAAAGACCCCCTACCGTCCGCCAGCCCGAATCTCGCCGGCGAACTCGAGAAGACGTTCGCCCAGTTCGGTCAGCGCATGGACACGCTGCTCGCCCAGAACGCCGAGTACCTGCGTCAGGTGAAACTGGCCTAAAAAGAGAAGAACGACTCCGTCATCGACAGTCGCAAGGCGATCCAAGCGCTGGAGGAGCAACTCAAGGCGCGCAACAACCAGATCGCGGAGATCGAAGCCCTGCTGGACCGCAAGTCCATGTTCCCCAGCCTCCGCGCGCTCATCGACGTCCGCAAGCTGTGCCTGGACATGATCGGCACGCAGAAACCCTTGGCTCACGATGACCTGATCAAGTTCGTCACTGACGAGATCGACAACCAGCTACTCAATCTCGACATCCAGACCGCCTCGTTCCCCGAAGGCACCCCTCTGGAAAAGATCCCTGGCGAGTTAGTCGAGGTTTCTCAGCGGCACGAACCGACCGAGGACCCCGCCAAGAATAATCAGGTCTTCAAGATGACCCGCCCGTGCTATTATTTCGAAAGGGATTCTAAAAGAAACATCGTTGCCAAGGCATCGGTCACGCTTTACCGGTACACACCCCCCGCTACCGCACCTTCCACACAACCCCACGCCCAAGCCTGACCTATGTCTGACAAGCCCGCTAACATCATCGGTATCGACCTCGGTACCACCACGACCTTGGTCGCCCGCTTCAACGAAGCCGGCAAGCCTGAGATCACGAACAACGTCGAAGGCAACCCCATCACTCCTTCCGTCATCCAAGTCGATGACGGCGGCGCGGTGATCATCGGCTCCGAAGCCAAGAAGTTCCTCGGGACCGGGACGGCGAACGTGTTCGCCGAGTTCAAGCGCGAGATGGGCACCGACAAGTCCTGGACAGTCGGCTCCAAGAGCGTCACCCCGGTGGAACTGAGCGCCCTGCTCCTCAAGAAAGTCGTCGCCGACTACGCCGATCAGTTCGGCCAGCCGCAGAGCGTCGTCATCACCTGGCCCGCCAACTACCGCAACGAACAGCGCGAAGCCACCAAGGAAGCCGCCGCCCGCGCCGGCCTCAAGGTGGAATACTACATCGAGGAGCCGACCGCCGCCGCCCTGTATTACGCCACCGACACCGCCCTCGACGGCAAGTACCTGGTCTACGACTTCGGCGGCGGCACGTTCGACGTCACCCTGATCGAAGCCCACGGCAACAACATCACCGTCCTATACCAAGACGGCGTCCAGCAGCTCGGCGGCAAGGACCTCGACAACGCGTTGCTGAAGCTCATCGGCGAGAAATTCCGCGCCAAGACCGGCGACGAGTTCGACGCGGTCGACTGCAATTTCGACAAGCTAGCCGTCGAAAGCAACAAGCACACCCTCTCTACCCGTCCTTCCGTCCAGATCCGCCTCGTCTCCGGCAAGCACGGACCGATCGCCATCGAAGTCAGCCGGGACGAATTCGAAGCGGGCATCTCCCACCTGGTCTCCCAGGCTGAAATGGCCTGCGAAAGCGTACTCCGTTGCGGCAAGGATGAGCCCTCACAGCACGTCCAGAAGTCGGACATCAAGGAGATCTTCATGGCCGGCGGCACCTCTCGCGTCCCCGCCATGCAGGCCTCGGTCGAACGCCTGTTCGGCAAGAAGCCGAAGGTCAAGAACCCGGACCAGGCCATCGCCATGGGCGCCGCCATCTACGCCGCCCACAAGTCCAGCGGCGGCACCCTCAATGCCCTGCAGGCTCGCGCCGTCGCCGATATCGACGTCTCCCTCATCGCCCCTCACTTCTTCGGCACCAGCGTCCTCAACGACGACAACACCGGGATTTTCAATGACAGCGTCCTGACCAAAGGCACCAAACTGCCCTGCCGCGAAGAACGCACCTACTATACGGTAAGCGACAACCAGACGAAGGTTAACTGCGACGTGACTCAGTCCGCCATCGAAGAGAAGAATCCCGAGTTCGTGAGTAAGATCTGGGAAGGCTCGCTCGAGCTCCCTTCCGGACGTCCCGCGGGCCAGCCGATCAAGGTCATCTACGCCTACGACATCAACGGCACGATGCAGTGCTCCTTCGAAGACGTGAAGACCGGCAAGGTCACCAAGGTCGACCTCAAGCCGGGCAACTGAGTCCAGGATGGCGTATATCATCGGCGCGATCGTCCTGTTCTGGGGGCTGAGGTTCTTCTTTGGCCAACAGGAGCAGCCTGCCAACTCCAACGGCAGCCCGTCGCAGCCCACGCCCTCCCGTCCGAATCAGGCCTCCGAGATGCTCGAAGCTATCGCCGCCAGCATGACCGTGGGCGTCTATTGCGCCCTTGGGGACGGCAACCTTGATAACCGCGAGACGGCCACCCTCCGCCGGTGGAAAGATGAGGTCCTGAAGCAAGTCCCCAAAGATGCCGCGGCGATCATCGGTCGCGCGATGGAGGCCGAGATCCAGCGTTCGCTCCGAGGAGTCTCCGAAGACCGACTGCACCAAGCCTGTCTAAAGCAGAAAACCCTGCCCGAAGACCTCCGTACGATGACGATGAGCCTGGCCTTCGAAATCGTAGCCGCCGACAAGAAGATCGAACCTTCCGAACTGGCCAGCCTGCAGAAGGTAGCCCGTCTGCTCGCCATCCCAGAAGCGACTTACAAGCGTCTCGAGGACAAGTACCTTAAGCCGATCCAGGTCGCCGCGGCTACTTCGGGTCAATCAAGCGCCAGCGAACAGGAGCGCATCCTCGGCATTGATCCCACCTGGACCAAGGAGCGCAAACTCGCGCAACTCACCTCGGAGTTCGCCAAATACAATGCCAGGATGCAGACGGCCCGGGACGACGCCGTACGGGCCCAGTGCCGGAAGATGCTGGAAATCATCGCAGACCTTCGGGAAGAGCTGATCACGGGGCGCAAACCGAATCGCACCCCGCCCCCTCAACCCAAACCGACGGCGACCACTCCCCCCAGACCGTCGACCCCACGCCCCTCCCCGGCGATCCCCGCCGCGGTCGGCTCGAAGGATGAGATCCTGATCGGGGTGGACCTGAACCTTCCGCCTCGCCAGAAGCTCGCCTTCCTTGACGGAGAAGAAGCTCGCTGGAAGGGACGCATGGGTAATCAGCTACCGCCCGCGGCCTTGGCCAAATGCGAGACCGCCCTGCAGGCCATCCGCCGCCTCCGGAACGTCTACCAGGCTCAGCTCTGAGCGGGCAGCAGGTGGGCGTCCAGTTCGGCCGCAAGTCGTCTCCGGAATGCCTCCAGTATATCGCCTGACTTTAGCCAGCCGGCTTCATAGAGATCCGCATGGCGCAGGTGGACGACTCCGTAGCCGGCCCGACCAAGGACGCCCACGCGCTCTCGCTGCAAGGCCGGATAGTGCTTGGTGAGCCCATAGCCCGGCGCGCCGTCGAACTCGATATGGACGCCCCTGCCGCTGACATGATTCAGAAGGACGAGATCCATGGCCTCCTGCCCGCAGGCCTTGACGCCGGCGTGCACGGTGAAGCCGGCGCCTCCGACCCGCAGGCACCTCTCCTGGGCATAGCGCTGGACCTCGGCCAACAGGAGCTGCTTGGCCTCGCCCACGACCGAAGCCGGCTTCAGCAAGGGCAGACTGAACGCACCGTGGGTCGAATCGCTGAGATTGAGATACCTTCGCAGGCGATCCGCCGTCCGCGGAATCTCCCCCAGGATCGCCAAGGTGAAGAGACGCGACCGGCTGGTGGCGACGTTGAAACGATTCGGATTCTCGTAATGGCCCTTGGCATAGCGCGTGCTGACGCCGAGTCCGAAGGTCAGCAGGATGATGTCTCGCTCGTTGCCTTGGAGCTCCTCGGGGGTGCCGACGATGAGTTCCATGGCCTTGAAGCGACCGTGGGTCTTCTCCCTGATATCCAGCACCTGGTCGCGGGTGAACGAGACGACGCCGACCGACAGGAGCTTGCCGACGCTCTGCCCCTCGAGGATGGCGCCATCGAAGAACGCTGAGCCGTCTTCGATGGACTCCAGTATCTCCAGGACCTTCGCGACCTCGTTGTCCACGACGGCCTGATTGCCACGGCGGTCTCCGCCGGTGATGATCGTCCGGAAGGCGCCCTTGCCATAGTTCTGGGCGGTCTCAGTCATGACCTTGAGCCCGCCGCGATCCGCGTAGAACTCCTCACTGGTGAAGGCCGCCAAGGTCGGACGAGAGCGGAAATGCTCGTCGAGCATGACCTGCGGGAGCTGGGCCGAATACGGACTGCGTAGTATCAGGTCCAGGATCGAATGCTCGGTGACGAGGATGCTCCTAGTCCGGGCGGTGTCATAAGGCACCCCGGAGCAGTGACGCTCCCACGCCAAGCGCTCGAAATTACGGTTCAAAGCGAACAAGCCGGCGGCCCCCAGCCCGAGCTGGCGCTCATCTCCGACCACGCAGAAGCGGGTGCCGCGATAGAACGCCGGGATGAGTTCGGCGATGTTCACCTGGCTGGCCTCGTCCACGACGACGAGATCGAACAAGCCGAGTTCGAAGGGGAAGACCGCGCTCAGGTCCTTGATCTCGGCCGCCCAGAGCGGCAGGGCCGTCAATGCGTTCGCGACCTTGGTCGTGGCGAAGATCGACTTGAGCCGCGAAGGCTTGCGGAAGAAGAAGACCTGCTTGAAGCGCTGCAGGTCGGCGAGATTCTCGGCCGCCCGGGCCAGGCGAATCATCTCCAACTGGACCTGCGCCAACTGGCGGCATAACTGGGCGTGCTCCGTCCGCTTGACCTCGACCAGTCTGCGGATCTCGCCGATCTGTCGGTCCAGCCGCGCCTCCATGCGGGCGTGGTCGTGAGCGGCGCGCAACGCCCTGACATAGGCATCGATCCGGCGCAAGGTATCGACCGGCCGATCCACGGTCCGGAGCCAATCTCCGCCCAGTTCATTGGCGGTGAAGCCAAGCAGGGCGCGGACACGCAAAGCCTGCGTGCGCGACATCCCCTGCCCGGTCGCCCGCGCTTCTTCGACCATCCGGGCGACTTTCTCGACCGACGCGACGAAAACATCGTCGACCGGAATAGCTCCATGGAGTCCGGCGGAATGGAGATCCCTGAGCTCATACTGACTGACGTAGAAATCCCGGGCCTGACAAAGCCCGGCGAGCGCCCGCTCGGCCTGCGTGGCGCCGACGAGATACATTTCGATGGCATCCTCTTGGGCGTAGATACCGGCGAGTTTCTGTTCGATCTGGCCGCGTAGGTATTCGACCATCCGCTGCAACTCCCGGAAATCATGCGGGGCTGAGACGCTGTCAGCCCGGGCGATCAGTTCCTCGATCCGCGCCTTCTGCTGCTTACGGCCTTCGGGGTCGCCGACCGCCAAGGAAAGCGCGCCGGGGCCGAGCAGCTTCTCGATTTTCTCCCGGACGACATCCAGGGCCGCCTTCTTGTTCGAGACGAGCAGCACCTTCTTGCCCAGCAGCACCGCCGAAATGAGCATCGCGGTGATGGTATGGGACTTGCCGGTGCCGGGCGGGCCCTGGACATAGCTGATATCCGACGCCCAGGCATCCGCGATCGCCTGCTTCTGTGGCTCAGAAAGGGACAAAGGAATCAGCGGGATTACCTGTTCGTAAACGGTCCGACGCACCGCGTCATCGCGGACCAGCTGGGTGGACGTCTGCTCGATGGAGGAGGTGAGTAGTTTGGCCAGTACGGGATTCTCGACCCCTTCGCCGCCGTTCACGCCTTCGGTCTGCTTGATAAGTTTGGTGAGTGCCTGGTAGGTCGTGACCTCAGAGGGGCGGACGGCGATGAAGAGGTATTGGCAATTGATCGCCTCACCGTTGGTCGAACCCGCGAGTTTCTTCAGCTGACTAGGCACCGGGCAGGCCCCTTCGCTGAAACTGAACTGAGCCAGGGCCGGAATCTGGGCGGCCAGGATACCGTAGACGGCCTTGACCAAAGCCGCCGGATCCCCGGGCAGCCCGTTGACGGTGGCTGCTTCGACATAGGCTTCGGCATCGGCGATCGCACCGAGCAACTCCTGCGTGAAGAGGACGTTATGCTCCGCCGGAGCGGCGCCATCCGGCACGTTGTCGGCTCCTGGAATCAGGAGGGCGAGCAGATCGTAGTTGATGAGGGTGTCCTCATGCTCGAATTCGAGGTTGGTCGAGGCATCCCCTTCCGGGTCCAGGTCGACCGGCATGATGATGAGGGGTCCCGCCAGTTCTCGGCTCCGTCCTTCGACGGTCACCATACCCGCGATCAAGCCATAGCCCACATAGACACCTTGATTCTCGTCGGCATCGATCTTCAGTCGGGCCTGCGCCAGCCAGGTATCCCGGGAAAGACCGGCATATAGTCCCGAGCCTGAGCCGTGCAGCGGCGGCACGCCGGAACCGGCCGGACGGGCCAAGCAAGCCTCGAAGCCGCCCCGGAAGGCGATCTTCCGGGACATGTCCCGCAGGTAACCGAGGTAATCGCTGACGCGCATGCCCTACGGCTCAGAGCTTGGTCGAATCGATTAAAGCTTCGCGCAGATCCTTGATCACGCCGCTGAGCTGCTCGGTCGCCTTGGAATTCGACTCCACGGCCGCATGCTGGGCGACCAGCAGGGCTTCGAGGGATTGTTGCGCCTTGGCCTGAGCCTCCATGAGCCTCTGCAGCCGTTGGTCGAGCTTCTCGGTCGAAACCTTCAAGTGCTCGCGGAGGGCCGCTTCGGCCTCTTCCTGACGTTTTGCCGCAGCTTCGGCCTGGGCGAGGATTCGGTCGGCCCTCTGGATGACGAGGATGAAGCCGATGGCGACGGCGATCAGGAAGCCGAGGAGGACGTAAAGCTGGGGGGTCATGCGGGCAAGGTAGGTACCCCTAAACCCCCTTCAAGGCTTTTCCCTAGTTTAAAGCCACAAGAGCAGGGCTCGGGCTGTTTGCACTTGTTCGTCGGGCGGGCGTTATATAGTCGGTCTTATGGCAAATATCGTCGGCCTCGACCTCGGCACCAGCACCACGATGGTGGCGCGCTTCAATGACTCAGGCTTGGCCGAAAGCACCGGCAACAGCGACGGCGAGCAGTTCACGCCCTCGGTGGTCCAAATCGAATCCGACGGCGTCGTGACCTGCGGCAAAGAAGCCAAGAAGTTCGTCGGCATGGGCCACGACAATGTGTTCGCCGAGTTCAAACGGGAGATGGGCGGCCAGCAGTCCTGGCAGGTCAACGGACGGACGATCACCCCCGAAGACCTGAGCGGCTATCTCCTGAAGCAGGTGATGAATGATTATGTGCAGCAGTTCGGTCCGGCGGAAACCCTCGTCATCAGCTGGCCGGCCAACTTCACGGACCGTCAGAAATTCGCCACCCAGGAGGCAGCGCGTCGGGCCGGACTGAACGTCCAGCATTTCATCAACGAGCCCACTGCGGCGGCGCTCTACTACACCCTGACCCTAAAGCTCAACGGGACCTTCCTGGTCTATGACATTGGCGGTGGCACCTTCGACGTGACGGTGGTCGAGGTCAAAGGCCACGATGTCCGCGTCATCTTCTCCGAGGGCGTGCCCCGCTTGGGCGGCGCCGATATGGACGCGGCCATGCTCAACCTCATCAGCCAGAAATTCCAGGCTCAGACCGGTGGAGCCTTTGATCGCCTCGACGCCAGCTTCACGCAGTTGGATATCGAATCTCCCAAACATTCCCTAAGCACCCGCGATTCGACCGACATCCGCGTGGTCTCCATCCAGCACGGGGCCGTCAAGTTCACCATCACCCGGGCCGAGTTCGAAGCGGCCATCCGTCCGCTCATCCAGCAGGCGGAGAAAGCGTGCACGGACATGCTGTCCGCCAACAACATCGCTAGTTCCTCGCTACGCGAGGTCTTCATGGTCGGCGGGACCTCCCGCATTCCGGCCCTCCAGGAAAGCGTCCAGCGCCTCTTCGGGCGCAAACCCATCATACGGGAGCCCGACCATGCCGTCGCCCGAGGAGCGGCGATCTATGCCGCACTGAAGACCGACCCGGCCAAGCTCACCCAGCTGCAACGCAACGCCATCGGCGCGGTCAAGGTCATCGACATCACCCCGCACTACTTCGGCATCGCCATCCACGAGCAGCATTCGACCTCCACTCACTTCAACCGGGTGCTCATCGATAAGGGCCTTCCCGTGCCCTACTCCATCGTCAAACGCTTCGCGACCAGCCCGGGCGAGAACCGGACCGGCATCCAGCTCATCATCACCCAGTCCCCCCGTTCCGAGCGCGATATTTCCAAAGTCAAGATCCTGCACAACAAAGCCGTCCCGATCAATCCCCGCGGCGAAGCCGGCGAACCGATCGAAGTCACCTTCTCCTACGATGCTAACGGCATGATGGAATGCATCCTGCACGAGATCAGCACCGGCAAGAAGACGCAGCTCAACCTCCAGGCCGACTGAGCCATGCGTGAGATCGAGCATAGCGGTCGGCCAGCCAACATCATCGGGATAGACCTGGGAGCTACCGAGGTTCGTGTTGCTCGTTTCAATGAAGCGGGAAGGCCCGAGATAACGAATAACGCAGAGGGTGCCGACGTCACGCCAGCGGTCATTGAGATTGAAGAGAACGGCAATATCATTATTACAACCGTGGCAAAAAGGCGTCTCGATTGCGGCATGCCAAACATCTTCGCCGAAGTTAAACGCGAGATGGGTAGCGGAAAGACC
>SXGQ01257750.1_pt1 | contig 12732 bp, 16 predicted proteins | sample 3178371 | NCBI WGS metagenome assembly SXGQ01 (sample SAMN11356859, study PRJNA531348) | freshwater metagenome | isolation source: freshwater sample F1-20 | place: China: Fuxian Lake, Yuxi | collected 2017-12-25
GCAGCACCTCTGATTTTGGTTCAGATAGTTCAGGTTCGAGTCCTGGCGGCGGAGCGAGGCTTGCCGAGCGACCATTGGCAGCGGAGCGAGGCTTGCCGAGCGACCATTGGCAGCGGAGCGAGGCTTGCCGAGCGACCATTGGCAGCGGAGCGAGGCTTGCCGAGCGACCATTGGCAGCGGGGCAGGCCACGACTGTGCGGATAGGTACGGTCAGATCGGCGCGTCGCGTACGAAACCGCACACTCGGCGGTCCGCAATGACGGGGAGGTTCCCATGACCACCACTGACTCCGCCATCGTGGTGCTGGCCGCCGGCGCGGGCACCAGAATGCGTTCGGACACCCCGAAAGTTCTGCACGCCCTGGGCGGGCGCAGCATGCTCTCGCACGCATTGCATGCGGTCACCAAGGTCGCCCCGCAGCATCTGGTGGTGGTGCTCGGCAAGGACCGCGAACGCATCGCTCCGGTGGTCGGCACGATCGCCGAGAGCCTCGGCCGCACCGTCGAGTTGGCGGTTCAGGAGCAACAACTGGGCACCGGGCATGCGGCGCTGTGCGGGCTGTCTGCACTGCCGGAGGACTTCGACGGCACCGTTGTGGTCACCTCCGGTGACATTCCCCTGCTCGACGCCGAGACGCTGGCCGATCTGATCGCCAGCCATCGCCGACAGTCGGCGGCGGTCACCGTCCTGACGACCACGGTCGCGGACTCGACGGGTTACGGCCGGATCCTGCGCACCCAGGACGGCGAGGTCATCGCGATCGTCGAGGAGACCGACGCCACCCCGCAGCAGCGCGCCATCCGCGAGGTCAACGCCGGCATCTACGCCTTCGACATCGCCGCCCTGCGCTCGGCGCTGAGCCGGCTCTCGTCGAACAACGCCCAGCACGAGCTGTATCTGACCGACGTCATCTCGATCGTGCGGAGAGACGGCCAGGTCGTGCACGCCAAGCACGTCGACGACGCCGCACTGGTCGCCGGCGTCAACGACCGGGTTCAGTTGTCCGACCTTGCCGCCGAACTGAATCGGCGCGTCGTCACCGCCCACCAGCGGGCCGGGGTCACCATCGTCGACCCGGTGACCACCTGGATCGACGTCGACGTCGAGATCGGCCGCGACACCGTGGTGCAGCCCGGGACCCAGCTGCTGGCCGGCACCCGCGTCGGCCAACGCTGCAACATCGGTCCGGACACCACCCTGTCCGACGTCCACGTCGGGGACGACGCCTCGGTGGTTCGCACCCACGGCAGCGCCGCGGTCGTCGGTTCGCGTACCGACGTCGGACCGTTCACCTTCCTGCGGCCAGGAACCCGGTTGGGCGACGAGGGCAAGCTCGGCGCATTCGTGGAGACCAAGAACGCCTCCATCGGCACCGGGACCAAGGTGCCGCACCTGACCTACGTCGGCGACGCCGACATCGGCGAGTACAGCAACATCGGCGCCTCCAGCGTGTTCGTCAACTACGACGGCGAGACCAAGAGCCGCACCACCGTCGGTTCCCATGTCCGCACCGGCAGCGACACCATGTTCGTCGCGCCGGTCACCGTCGGCGACGGCGCCTACACCGGCGCGGGCACGGTGTTGCGCGAGGACGTGCCGCCCGGGGCGCTGGCCGTCACCTCCGGACGCCAACGCAATATCCCGGACTGGGTGCTGCACAACCGTCCCGACAGCGACTCCGCCCGTGCCGCCACCCGGGCCAAAGCGGAATCCGGCGACCCCGAGCAGATCTGAGCATCGTCGGGCACCGTACGATGACCGCATACCGAACCCCGACCGGCAAGGGCAGCGCAGTGGGCACCGAGTGGATTGACAACCGCAAGAACCTGATGCTCTTCTCGGGTCGCGCGCACCCCGAGCTTGCCGAGCAGGTCGCCAAGGAACTCGACGTCAGTGTGACGGCGCAGACCGCGCGCGATTTCGCCAACGGGGAGATCTTCGTCCGCTTCGACGAGTCGGTGCGCGGCTGCGACGCGTTCGTGCTGCAGTCCCATCCCGCACCGCTGAACAAGTGGCTGATGGAACAGCTGCTGATGATCGACGCGCTCAAACGCGGCAGCGCCAAGCGGATCACCGCGATCCTGCCGTTCTATCCCTATGCCCGCCAGGACAAGAAGCACCGCGGGCGCGAGCCGATCTCGGCGCGGCTGGTGGCCGATCTGCTCAAGACCGCCGGCGCGGACCGGATAGTGTCGGTGGACCTGCACACCGACCAGATTCAGGGCTTCTTAGACGGCCAGGTGGATCACATGCGGGCGCAGAACCTGCTGACCGGCTATATCCACGACAACTACGCCACCGAGGACATCGTGGTGGTCTCACCCGACTCCGGGCGGGTCCGGGTCGCCGAGAAATGGGCCGATTCCCTCGGCGGTGCGCCGCTGGCCTTCATCCACAAGACGCGGGATCCGCGGGTGCCCAACCAGGTGGTGTCCAATCGGGTCGTCGGCGAGGTGGAGGGCAAGAGCTGTGTGCTCACCGACGACATGATCGACACCGGCTGCACCATCGCCGGGGCGGTGAAACTGCTGCGTGAGGACGGCGCCAAGGACGTCATCATCGCGGCGACCCACGGGGTCTTGTCGGAACCCGCCGCAGAGCGATTGGCCGCCTGCGGTGCCCGTGAGGTCGTCGTTACCAACACCCTGCCGATCGAGGAGTCCAAGCGATTCCCGCAGTTGACCGTGCTGTCGATTGCCCCGCTGCTGGCCAGCACCATCCACGCGGTGTTCGAAAACGGCTCGGTGACCGGGCTTTTCGACGGGGACGCGTAGATCGTTTCCACGATGAACCGGATCGTCCTCAGAGCAGGCCGGGCGGCTGCGGCGGTGGCGCTGGTATCGGCCTCGGCCGTCGGCTGCCAGGCGCACACCGCTGACTACTCCTCGCTGGCGACCACCAGCGCCCGCACCACCGAGACCACTGCGGCCACCCCGACACCGATCGCCCAGTACCTCGCCGGCGTGGGGGTCACCGGCCAACAGTTGCCGTTGGACAAGCTCACCGGGATCACCGTGACGCTGCCACGCCCACCCGGGTGGTCCACCTACGACAACCCCAACTTCTCCCCCGGCACCGAGGCGATCGCCAAGAACAACACCTATCCGACGGCGCTGGTCATGGCGTTCAAGCTGGACGGGGGTTTCGACGTCGAGGCGGCACTGAAGTACGCCGACGACGACGCCGAGCTGACCAAGAACTTCACCCGGCTCAACTACTCCGACGACGATTTCAACGGGTTCCCCTCGGCGATGATCGAGGGCAGCTACGACAGCGGGTCCACCCGGCTGCACACCTACAACCGGATCGTGCTGCCGGCGACGGCCGACTTCGACCGCTACCTGGTCCAGTTCACCGTGACAACGCTGGCCGACCAGGCGGCGGCCCAGGCCCCCGACGTTCTGAAGGTTATCGAGGGCTTCTCGGTGGCTCTCAAGTAGGTTCACGGTCATGGTTATCGCGCCGGGCAAAGGGTGGACCGCAACCGAACTCCCGTCTTTCGCCGGCCGCACGGTGATCGTCACCGGCGCCAACAGCGGTATCGGCCTGGTGACCGCGCGAGAGCTGGCGCGCGTCGGGGCGCGCGTCATCCTGGCCTGCCGGAACGTCGAGAAGGGTGCGGCAGCTGCGGCCGGCATGACCGGCGAGGTTCAGGTCCGCCACCTTGACCTCCAGGACCTGGCATCGGTACGGGATTTCGCCGACACCGTCGCGGTGGTCGACGTCCTGGTCAACAACGCCGGCATCATGGCGGTCCCGTACGCGCTCACCCGCGACGGCTTCGAGAGCCAGATCGGCACCAACCACCTGGGCCACTTCGCACTGACCAACCTGTTGCTGCCCAAGATCGGCGACCGCATCGTGACGGTGTCCTCGCTGATGCACTGGTCGGGACGGATCAGCCTCAAGGACCTCAACACCAAGGCCCGGCCCTACTCGGCCTGGCTGGCCTACGGTCAGTCCAAGCTGGCCAACCTGATGTTCACCAGCGAACTGCAGCGTCGGCTGTCCGCGGCGGGGGCACCGCTGCGGGCGCATGCCGCCCACCCTGGTTACTCGGCCACCAATCTGCAGGGTCACACCGGTAACCGGATCGGCACCCGCTTCTGGGCGATGACCAACGCACTGACTGCCACCAGTCCGGAGTTTGGCGCCAACCCGACGCTGTACGCAGCGTCGCAGGACCTGCCGCCGGACAGCTTCATCGGCCCCAAATACGGCGCCCGCGGACCGGTCAGCCAGGTCGGGCGCAGCCCGCTGGCCCGCGACGCCGACACTGCCCGCGGCCTGTGGCGGCTGTCCGAGCAGCTCACCGGCACCGAATTTCCGCTGTAGGGCACCCATCGGCTACCGTGAACACCGCGTCACGGCGAGGGTGGTCAGCCACCGTTATCGACGAGGCTGGACTCCCCGGGAATCCACGTCGCCTTCGCCGTGCAGAACGAGAACCGAAGGCAGGAGCACCGAAAATGGCCAAGGGCGCCAACACCAACAAACTCAGCGTCGACGTGCGCACCCGTACCGGCAAGGGCGCGTCCCGTCAGGCACGTCGCGAAGGCAAGGTCCCGGCGGTCCTCTACGGGCACGGCAGCGACCCGCAGCACCTCGAGCTCAACGCTCACGATTTCGCCGCCGTGCTGCGGAATTCCGGCACCAACGCCGTGCTGAGCCTGGACATCGACGGCAAGGAGCAGCTCGCGCTCACCAAGGCCATCGCCATGCACCCGATCAAGCGCAGCATCACCCACGCCGACCTGATCATCGTCCGCCGCGGCGAGAAGGTCACCGTCGAGGTGGTCGTGAACGTCGAAGGTGAGGCCGCCTCGGGAACCCTGGTCACCCAGGACGCCTCGGCGATCGAGATCGAGGCCGAGGCGCTGTCCATCCCGGAAAGCCTCACCGTCTCGGTCGAGGGCGTCGAGGAGGGCACCCAGATCCTGGCGGGCGAGGTCGTGCTGCCGGCCGGCGTGACCCTGGTCAGCGATCCGGAGATGCTGGTCGTCAATGTCGTCGCGGCCCCGACCGCTGAGGACCTCGAGGCCGAGGGCGGCGGCGAGTCCCTCGAGGAGCAGGCCGCCGAGGCCGACTCCGACGAGGCCGCGGAGGCCGAGGGCGGCGACGGCGGAAGCGACGCGGCCGAGGCCGAGTAGCACCGGGTGGCGGAGCCTCTGCTGGTCGTCGGCCTGGGAAACCCGGGGCCGCAGTACGCCAAGACTCGCCACAACGTCGGCTTCATGGTCGCCGACCTGCTGGCCGGGCGGATCGGGACGGCCTTCAAGGTGCACAAACGGTCCGGGGCGGAGGTCGCCACCGGCCGGCTGGGCCACCGTCCGGTGGTGCTGGCCAAGCCACGGTGCTACATGAACGAGTCAGGTCGGCAGATCGGACCGCTGGCGAAGTTCTACTCGGTACCGGCTGCCGACGTGATCGTCATCCACGACGAACTCGATATCGACTTCGGACGCGTGCGGTTGAAGCTCGGCGGCGGCGAAGGTGGTCACAACGGTCTGCGGTCGGTGGCGAACGCCTTGGGCTCGAAGGACTTTCATCGCGTCCGCATCGGGATCGGCCGTCCGCCCGGGCGCAAGGACCCGGCGGCATTCGTCCTCGAGCCGTTCTCCGCCGCGGAACGGACCGAGGTGCCGACGATCTGCGAACTGGCCGCCGACGCGACGGAGTTACTCATCGAAGCGGGACTGGAGACGGCACAGAACCAGGTGCACGCCTGGTAGGTCCCCGGTCCGGATCAGCGACGGGCGCCGGGCATACCGAGCCAAGGGAACACCGGCTGGTTGGCCGGGGGCGCGGTCGTCCCGGGCCGTGCCTTGATCCGGGTGCTTCCGCTGGTCTGGCAGACCGTCTTGGTGGCGGAGTCCTGGCAGGTCGGCCGGGCAGCGGCGACGGGTGCCGTTACCCCTGCCGCGACGGCCACACTCGCTAGGAGAACCGCGGCCTTGGCGGGAACGGTCATGTGTTGGCCCTCCGTTTCCGTGAGACGTGGGTGCCGATCAGGGGCAGGCGGACACGACGACGACCGCGTCCGCGCCCAGGGGCGTCTTGTTGGCCTCGGCCTTCTTGATCGCATCGAGACGGGCGTCCTCGACCGTCGCACCGGCGCCGCCGGCGACCACATGGGTCTCGCTCGAAGCCACCGAGGCGATGCAGACGTTGTCGTTGGTCACTTCGTCGGCCGTGCACTCGACACCGCCGGCATCCTCGCAGGCCTTGATCACCTTCGCCGACGCCTCGTCATTGGTCGCTGCTGTGGCGGTGAAACCCACGATGGTGTTGGTCGCAGGATCTTTGTCCCCGCTGGCGTCGGTGAACTCTCCGGTGCCCACGGCCACCGACACGTCCTCGGCAGCTTTGGTCTCCGCACTGGGGCTCTCCGACTTTGCGCAACCCGACAGCATCCCGCCGGCAAGAACTCCCGCCGTCAAGACAGCTCCGATCACCCGGATATTCACCATGCCGGTCCTTTCCCCGAATCGCCGTGTGCCCAGCGTACTAGAGCAGGCTGGGCTGCGCGCGGGGTGACGCTGCGCTCAGACAACAGCGCACGGCTCACCGGGAAAGTGAGCCGTGCGCTGGTGGAAGACGTGGACTAGCGGCGGGCGCCGGGCATTCCCAGCCACGGGAAGACCGGCAGGTTGGCCGGCGGCGCCGTGGTTCCGGGCCTGGCCTTGATCGACACACTGCCGTTGGTCTGGCAGATGGTCTTGGTATTGGTGTCCTGGCAGGTCGGGCGGGCGAACGCGGTGGGGGCACTGACCCCTGCCACGATGGCAAACCCCGCCACCAGCACTGCCGCCTTGGCGCGACCGGTCATTGTGTACTTCCCCTTTCGGGCTGCTGCCCTGATAGCTGAACGACCTGACATCCGATCACCCGATCAGGGACAGGACGAGACGACGACGACGGCATCCTGACCCACCGGCGTCTTGTTGGCCTCGGCCTTCTTGATCGCATCCAGTCGGGCCTCTTCGACGGTCGCACCCGCGCCGCCGGCCACCACGTCGGTGGCATCCGAGGCCACCGAGACGATGCACAGCTTGTCGTTGGTCACCTCATCGGCGGTGCACTCCACGCCACCGGCCTTCTGGCAGGCCAGGATCACCGCGCCCATCGCCTCTTCGTTGGTGTCACCGGTTGCGGTGAATCCGACGATGGAGTCGATGAACTCACCGGTGCCGACCGCCACCGAGATGTCCTCGGGGTCCGCGGGCGCGGCACTTGGAGCCTCCGACTTCGAGCAACCCGACATTCCTCCGGCGAGAAGGCCCGCCGCTACGATTGCCCACACCAAACGGGTTTTGGCCATGCCGTCCTCTCCTGGGATCACCTTGCGGCGCAAGTGTACGGGAGAGTTCATCAACCCCGCGCGGCGAACCCGCCGAAAGCACGTCCCGAATCAGGTGACCAGGGTCACCGAGGTGGAGCGGCGCAACTTGCCCGACGGGGTCTTGGGGATGGTGCCCGGTCCGAGCACGACCACATTGCGCGGCCGCACGTCGACCTCGGCGACGACCTCGTGGGCGACGGCCTGCTCGATACGGCGCACTTCCGCCGGATCCTCCCAGTCGTTGGACTCCACCGCCACCGCGAATGACTCCCGGGAATGCCCGGCCTCCAGTCGCACCGCCACCGCGCAACCGGGCCGGACCCCGTCGACCCGGCCCGCGGCCCGCTCGATATCGGTGGGATAGATGTTGCGCCCGGCCATGATGATCACGTCCTTGACCCGGCCGCAGACCACGACGTGGCCCTCATCGGTCAGATAGCCCAGATCCCCGGTGTCGTACCACCCGTTCTCGTCCTGCGCGGGCACGAAGCCGCCCATCGTGATGTAGCCGGGCGTCAGCGACTCGCCCTTGAGTTCGATGATGCCCACCCCGCGGGCGGGCAGGACGGTGCCGTCCTCGTCGACGATGCGGGCCTCGAGGTCACGCAGCAGGGGGCCCAGCGTGGCCAGCCGCCGGGTGTTTCCCTTGGTCGCCGGCACCGCGCGGCGCAGAGCGGCAAGCAGGTCGGCGTCGACCTCGTCCACCACCAGACCGGCACCGCACTCGGAGAACGACACCGCCAGGGTGGTCTCGGCCATGCCGTACGCGGGCAGGATCGCATCCGGGCGCAACCCGAAGGGCCTCCCGGCGTCGAGCAGGTCCTCGACATCGGCCGGTTCGACCGGTTCGGCCCCGGAGAGCGCGAATCGCAACGTGGACAGGTCGAAGTCGCCCACCTTCGCCTGGCGCCGCAGGCGCTTGCCGAACAGCGCATAGGCGAAGTTCGGCGCCGCGGTCATGGTGCCCTTGTACTTGTCGATGAGCTTGGCCCACAACAGGGTGTCGCGCAGGAAATCCATCGGGGTGACCTTGACCAGTTCGGCCCCGAAGTACATCGGGATGGTCAGGAAGCCCACCATGCCCATGTCGTGGAAGCACGGCAGCCAGCTGACCATCACGTCGACGTCGACGTCGTACTCGGCGCCGATGAACATCGCTTCGGCGTTGGAGTAGATGTTGCGATGGGTGATGACCACCGCCTTGGGAGAACCAGTAGAGCCGGACGTGAGTTGCATGAGGGCGACGTCATCCTCACCGGTCTCCACCGGATCGGCGGGTTCGGCGGCCAGCAACTCCTCGACGGTCAGCACCGTGACACCGCGCTCGGCCAGCACCGGGGCGGCGGCCAGGAAAGGATCGGAGATGACGACGGCCTTGGCCTCGATCATGTCGATCACCGTGGTGGTGTCCTCGGCCCAGTGCACCAGGTCGGTGCGCGGGGTGGGCTGGTGCAGCATGGTCAGGCTCGCACCGCGCATCCACAGTCCCTGGGCCGTCGGCGCGATCTCGACGGGCGCGCCGGCCAGCACACCGACGGCGTCACCGGGTCCCACACCGGCGGCGGCGAGGCCGCCGGCGATGCGTCGGGCGCGTTCGTGAACCTCGCCCCAGGTGTGCCGGACCGGCTCGTGCGGCTCGCCCGTCACCATCCCCTTGGTACTGGTCGCGGCGTTGTGAAACATCTTGTCGGTGAATCGGCTCACGACGACCTCCTCGGGTCCCGGTGCGGCGTCAATGGCGCAATGGCCCGGTTGTCCATGCTCCGCCTCTCAAGGCCCGCCGCCTAGACGGCACGCCCAGGCGACTATCTTAAACTTCCCTTAAGTTCTCGGCCAACTCCGGCACGCATCGTCACGCCCCCGGAGAGGCCGTCGGCACCACCCGCGCTCCGTGCACCGGCCCGCTGGCAACCCGCACGGTGCGACACACCCCGGCACCGGCGAGTTCGGAGCCCACGGCGATCGCCGACTCGGCCGACGCGCACAGGAAGGCGCAGGTCGGCCCGGAGCCGGACACGATCCCCGCCAACGCGCCGGATTCAACGCCGGCTCGCAGGGTGCGTCGAAGTTCGGGTTTGAGGCTCAGCGCTGCCGGCTGCAGATCGTTACCGAGCAGCGGGGCCAAGGCTCGGGGGTCGCCGGCGGACAGAGCCGTGAGCAGCGGCTCGGGGTCCGCGATCCGCGGCGGGTTGCCGTTGTCGCGCAACCGATCGATCTCGGCGTATACCGCCGCGGTCGACAGACCGCCCGCGCCGAAGGCCAGCACCCAATGGAACGTGCTGCGAGCCAGCACCGTGGTCAGCTCCTCGCCGCGGCCCGTGCCCAGCGCGGTCCCGCCGTGCAGGGCGAACGGCACGTCGCTGCCCAGTTCGGCGGCCATCGCGTGCAGGTCCCGGCGCGGCACGCCGAGTTCCCACAGCTCGTTCATCCCCACCAGGACCGCGGCGGCGTCAGCGCTTCCCCCCGCCATGCCGCCGGAAGCCGGGATGGACTTGTCGATCAGGATCTCCACATCCGGCGCCCGCCCGACGTGCTCGGCCATCAGTTCGGCGGCCTGCCACGCCAGGTTGCGTTCATCGACCGGGATCTCGCCGGCCCCCTCCCCGACCAACCGCAGCGAGAGCAGGTCGGCAGCGCGCACGGTGACGTCATCGGAGAGCGAGACGGCATGAAAGACGGTCGTGAGCTCGTGGTAGCCGTCTTCGCGACGATCACCGACGCCGAGATGGAGGTTGACCTTGCCGGGAACCCTGACGGTGACCGATCCGGTCGTCACCCACTCCGCGGCGGCACTGCCGTTACCTGGCACCTGATGAGGGTAGCGGCCGCGCGCGGCGGTTCAGCGGGCGTCGGCCGGCTGCGAGGACTCCGCGCTGCGGGCGGTGCCGGAGCGCTGCAGCAGCCGGACGAAATCCGCGATGGTCAGCGTCTCGCCGCGGCGCGCCGGGTCGATGCTGGCCGACAGCAGCCGCTCGGCGGATTCGTTGCCGGAGCCGGCCCATTCCAGAAAGGCGTTGCGGACGGTCTTTCGGCGCTGAGCGAACGCGATGTCGACCAGGTCGAACACCTGTCGCCGGAAGGCGTCGTCGGTCGGCCACGACGAGGTTTCGTAACGGTCGATGCGGACCAGGCCCGAGTAGACCCGCGGGATCGGCCAGAACACCGTCGGCGACACCATGCCGTAGCGACGCACCGTGCCGAAGAAGCGGGCTTTGGCGCTGGGCACGCCGTACTCCTTGCCGCCCGGTTCGGCGGCGAGCCGCTCGGCGACCTCGGCCTGGACCATCACCATCACCGTGCGGATCGTCGGAAACTCCGAGAGAAGGTGCAACAACGCCGGCACCGCGATGTTGTACGGCAGGTTTGCCACCACGGCCGTCGGCTGGTCGGTGAGGTCGGCCGGGTGCAGGCCGAGGATGTCCTGGTTGAGTACGGTCAGCCGGTGAATCTCGCTGTGTGAGTGCTCGGCGATGGTCTTGGGCAGCCGGCCGGCCAGCAGCGAGTCGATCTCGACGGCGGTGACCGCCGCGCCCCGGTCGAGCAGGGCCAGCGTCAGCGAACCCAGTCCGGGCCCGACCTCGAGAACGTGGTCGGACTTGCCGATGCCTGAGGAGGACACGATCCGACGCAAGGTGTTGGCGTCATGAACGAAGTTCTGCCCCAGGGCTTTTCGGGGCCGGAAGTCCAACTCCTTGGCGATGTTCCGGATTTCGGTGCGGGTCAGTAGCCGAATCGTCATAGTGCCCCTCTTCCCGCTTACCGGCCAAGCCCCCCAGCCCTGCCGGTCTTGAGTCATCTCCGCGATCGCTATCTGCTCGCCCCGCGTCGCCGCGTCCGAGGGATCAGCGTAGCGCAGACCACGATGTCGTTCCCGGGTGTTCTGGTCGAATGGCGCGCCGCTGTCATCGGCGTTTCCGGTGTTGACGGCTCACTTGTTGCCGGGTTCGCAGGCCTCTCGACAATCCTCAGTGCAGGCCGTACACCCGCCGCGCAGTCTGGGCCGACTCCTCGGCAAGGCACTGCGCCGGCCGGTCGAGGAGTTCGGCCAGGGCCCGCACCGTGTAGGGCAGGCAGTACGGCTCGTTGGGGGCGCCGCGGAACGGATGCGGCGTGAGGAACGGCGCATCCGTCTCGACCAGCAATTGGCCGGGCGGAATCAGGGCGGCGGCCTCGCGCAGCGCCGAGGCGTTGCGGAAGCTCACCGTCCCGGACAGGCTCAGGATCCAGCCGGCGTCCAGACAGGTGCGGGCCATCTCGGGGCCCGAGGAGAAGCAGTGGAAGATCACCGTCTCCGGCGCCCCTTCGGCGCGCAGCACGTCGAGCACCTCGGCATCGGCGTCGCGGTTGTGGATCATCAGGGGCTTCCCGGCGCGCTTGGCGAGGTCGATATGCCAGGCGAAGGCCTCGCGCTGGACCTCGGGCGCCGCGCACCCGTCGAGCCTTCCCGGCCAGTACAGGTCCATGCCGGTCTCGCCGATGGCGACGACCCGCGGCGCCGAGGCGAGATCCTCCAGTTCGGTACGGGCGTCGTCGGTCAGCGTGCCGGCTCGCGTCGGATGCAGCGCGATCGCCCCGAACACCCGGTCGTCCCAACTGGTCGCCTCGGCCACCCAGCGCGCGGACGCCAGGTCGTCGGCGATGGTCACCACCGCCTGCACCCCCACCGCCTGCGCGCGGTCCAGGACAGCCCGGACATCGTCTGCGGTGCGCGCGCCGCAGGCGTCGAGGTGGGTGTGGGCATCGACGAGGGGCGACAGCGGCTCCGGCGGGGGCGGCGCCGGCCGGTTACGACTCACGCGCCTCACCCTAAGCCCACCCCATAAGGTGTTATCCGACATGAGCAAGCCGCCGTTTTATGTGACGACCGCGATCGCCTACCCCAACGGGGCACCGCACGTCGGGCACGCCTACGAATACGTCGCGACCGACGCGATTGCGCGTTTCAAGCGACTCGACGGTTTCGATGTCCGAGTCCTCACCGGCACCGACGAGCACGGCTTGTAGATGGCCCAGGCGGCGGCCGCAGAGGGGATTCCCACCGCCGACTTCGCCCGGCGGAACTCCGACGCCTTCGAGCGTCTACAGGAGATGCTCAACATCTCCTTCGACCGGTTCATCAGGACCACCGATCCGGATCACTACGCGGCATCGACGGCGATCTGGCAGCGGATGGCCGAGCGTGGCGACATCTACTCCGGCAGCTATGCCGGCTGGTAGTCGGTGCGCGACGAGCGCTTCTTCACCGAGGCCGAGACCGTCGTGGCGGACGACGGCACCCGGATGGCAGGAGAGACCGGCACCCCGGTCGTCTGGACCGAGGAGCAGACCTACTTCTTCCGGCTCTCGGCGTACGCCGACAAGCTGTTGGCGCATTACGCCGAACATCCCGA
>SXGQ01541011.1_pt1 | contig 12731 bp, 10 predicted proteins | sample 3178371 | NCBI WGS metagenome assembly SXGQ01 (sample SAMN11356859, study PRJNA531348) | freshwater metagenome | isolation source: freshwater sample F1-20 | place: China: Fuxian Lake, Yuxi | collected 2017-12-25
AAAGTCAGATAAGGAATGGACGAGCAATACTTGTTAAAGAAACAGAAGAAAGGTTTGCAAAGATTGATGAACAATACTTATAAATAAAATATAAAAATAAAGAACAGAGATTTTTAGTCTCTGTTTTTTTATACATTTACTAAAAATAATAATAAAAAACTTATGGCCAATAACTTACAATTACCAAAAGAAAGACATACAATTGTAACTGGTTGTGCAATGAGTTGTGGTTTCCTCATATTACTCGCAGGACATAAAAGATTTGCACACAAAATGTCTACACCACTTTATCATCAAGTTTCAACTGGATTTTTTGGTAAAGTTCAGGATATGGAAGAGAAATTAGAAGAAGCTAAAAGATTACAGACACAGATTGAGGATTATACTAAATCTCGAACTAAAATTGGTAAGAAGAAACTCAGAGAAATTCTTGAAAACAAAAAAGATTGGTATATGAGTGCAGATGAGGCACTGGAACTTGGTGTAGTTGATGAAATACTTGACTAAAAAATAATTAAAATGGAACTAATAAAACTTGCCGAGAAGGCAATTGATTACATAAAAAGTAGGTGGTCTCTTCCTGAACAGGGTCTTCTTGCCGGAGGATCACTTGCCAATACAATTTGGGCAATTAAAAATGGTACAGAACCATTAGTAAATGATATCGATGTATTTGTATATGTAAATAAATTAGATTTTATTGATCCTAATGACCGAGAAACACTTTTCAGATACACTGAAAAAGAAGTAGAATATTATGATGATTATAACGGGTATCGAGAACATCCTTATGACAAAAAGTTTTATGCTATAAAAGAATCTAAACGTGATGGTATGGTTAATACTATTACTTACGATGCTTCAGATAAATCTGCAATGTTTCTTCTCGAATCTTTCGATCTTAGTTGTACCGGTGTTGGATATGATATAGAGACGGGTGAATTTTATTGGACCGAAGATTTTGAAGATTTTGTTAATACTGGTAATATAAAGGTGAGTAATATCGGTACACCATCACACACTGCAATTCGATTGGCAAAAAAGTCAAAAGATTTAGGAGTTGAAATGGACCAGTTTGAATTGAAACTACTTATACATGCAATTGAGTATGGTTTCTCTGACACTGTGAAGAAATACTTCAAAGAGAAAAGAAAACAGGATTATGATAATGTCAAAGATTTACTAATAGAACATTTACGTATTTTCAGAGTTCCAGAGGTTGAGGATATGATAAAAATAAAACATGGGTCTGATGAAAAAATCTATGGTCTTAGACGTTATCAAAACAAGCCAATAGATATTGATGAAATGGGAATATCATTTGACGAGATAATATCACAAGATAACTCTGTTTTAAAGGACAATAATGTTTTCCGTATACTAACAGGTAAAGACTTTTTGAATTATATGAGAAATGTATATGGTGATAAAGATAAGATGAGACTATTTGAGGGTCTTTATCCATTATTTGGCAGTAGAAACTACTTTGATTCAAAATATGATGAAAAGGATGTTAAAATGCTTAGTGTACTTAGTTCGGTATCTCCTATGATTACAAAGTCACTTAAAGGATTAACATTATCAGAGCAAATAAATTCAGTAAAAAGAACTTTCGATGCATTTGAAGATAAGACAGTTGCACTTGCATTACTCGAAAGTGGTAAAATTGTTGAAACTTGGATGGATGAATCTGACACTTTATTGATGGAACTTTCAGTACGTAAAGAGATATTTGGAAGAATTGAGAGTCGTGTTAGTACTATAAATGAACTTTTGGGTAGAGAGAAGATTTAGACGAACCTAAATCTTCTCTTTTTATGCGATTTATTTATACCATTGCATATCCTACTTATGTGACTATTGTCTATACCGGTGGATCTTGAGCATTCCATTATCGAGTTCCATTCACCAATAGTCTCACCATTACAATCTATTTCAATTACTTTTTTTTGAACTGCGTTAGGATTAACTACTTTATCTACATCAATTTTTTTATATCGGAAAATAAATCCCTTAGTATGTTTATACTCACCACTACAACATCTTGATATATAAGAATGATTTATACCCAATACTCTTGCAGCTTGTCTAACCGTTGTATACTCTTTTATAAAATCACCGTTAATATTATATTGGTATACAACTCTGCCTGATTTTTTCGATTGTCTATCTATTACTTCCTTTATTCTATTTTTGTTACCTTGTCCAGACTCATCTGAGTTTGTTAGTTTATATGATTTATACATTTCTATGTAATGACTTTCAATTTCCTCAAATTTTTCCAAAGGACATACTTTTATAAATTTTATTTCTGGTTTCAAATTCTCTTTTAGAAGAGTTTTTATCCATCTTGCTCTGTAATGTATAGTACTCTCTTTTTTACATTCTGCTATATGTCCTGATAATCGATATTTAGGATTACTGGTTTTACCAACATATCTAACAGAATTGTCTCTTGGGTCTATCAATACATAGATGTAAGTAATTTCTGTATTTTCATATTCGGACATCTTTTATATTTTTTATTTAATATATTAATAGTGGTGTGTTCCCTACAAAACTTTGTATTTATTAAATTATATAAAATAAAAAAATAAAATATATGGTTACTTTCATAACAGAATTAAACAATGACAACTATAAAGAATTCGTCAAAGAAGGAGTAGTATTAGTAGATATTTGGGCAACTTGGTGCAATCCTTGTCGTACAATTTCACCAATTGTTGATAAAGTATCTGCAGATTACCAAGGAAAAGCTAAAGTTGGAAAACTTGAAGCTGACTTAAACAGAGAAATTGTTTCTGAACTTGGAATTAAAAATATTCCTACTTTATTAGTTTATAAAGATGGTGAAATTGTCGATAAATTAGTTGGTGCTGTACAAGAAGAGAAGATTACTGAGTCATTAGACGCACAAATCTAATATGTCCAAAACACTCGAAATATTGAATTATGAAGATAAGGTCCGTCATATAGCGGGTCTTATCTCAGTTAATGAGCCCTGTGTAACCGTGCTTGGCCACGATGCCAAAGGCGAGAGGTTGGTCGATTCGGTGCTCGGAAGGCTCAGTGGTGGCCACGAGGTCTCAATCTACGACGTAGACGACCTCAGACAGGTACACAGGGATAGGAGGATAGACAGCGTCCTCGACGAGTGCGAGTGTGTCTCAAATTTCCTGGTGATACGTCTCGAGAGGAAGGCTGACGACAATATGCTACAGGATCTCAGAAAAAAGGTCAGATATATTAGCCACCAGGCACGTGATATTGGGATGAAAGTAATCTTCGTCTCGTTTGTGAATAGTTCTTTCGTAGGTGGAGACCGGAATAGTTCTTTCGTAGGTGGAGAACAAGTGCTGTACGCGGCAGACCTGGCCATAATCACGAAAGGTGAGTACGTGAAAATCGTAAAGTGTAGGTACGATGTGGAAAAACAACTTTTTTAGTATATTAGGGTTATGATGATAAAAAATAGAAAAGCATACCACGAGTTTATGATACTCGAGGATTTTGAAGCAGGTATAATACTGACGGGTTCTGAAGTAAAGTCAATCCGTGGTGGTGATGTTACAATTGGAGATTCTTTTGCATACTTTAAGTCAGGTGAAATATTCGTAAAGAATATGAAAGTATCACCATATAAACAGGCACATAAGGTTGAGAAACACGATGAGAATCGTGAAAAAAAGTTACTTCTTAAAAAGAAAGAAATTGCTAAAATTGATCGAATGATGGAAGAGAAAGGTACTACAATGATACTACTTGATTTACATCTTAGTAACAACCGAATAAAAGCAAAGATTGGTGTCTGTAAAGGTAAGAAACTTTGGAATAAAAAGGAAGACATCAAACGTCGTGATATCGATCGTGATATGAAAAGAGAAATTAGTCAAAGATGAGTAAGAATGAGATAGAGCTCGAATTAGCCTTAGAAAGGTTGACTGAGGCACGTACAGAAGATGCGATAATAGAACAATTACGCTCAATAGTTAAAGGTTTCAGTCCATTTATGTATATCGATATTATTCAAAAAAATCCATATTATACTTCTCTTTTCGAAGATGTAAAACAACTGGTATCGGAAGACATAACCGAGATGAAAAAAGCAATAAGTGACGAAATAGAAGCAATTGAGCGTGAAAAAAAATTAGATTATGATGGAATGCAAAAACTAAGTAATCTAAAAACAGAATGTAATCTTCTTCTAAGTGAATTAATTGAGAAAGAAAAAGAGATAATGGCTATAAATTTAGCCACATATAAAAATAAAAAAAAGTAATGGTAGAAACAAATGAAAGACTTGCCTACAAAGTAAAGGATATGTCACTTGCTGAATGGGGAAGAAAAGAAATCACATTAGCAGAAGCAGAGATGCCTGGACTTATGGCACTTAGAAATGAATACGGAAATACTAAACCATTAACTGGTGCTAGAATTGCGGGTTGTTTACATATGACAATTCAGACAGCTGTTCTTATTGAGACATTGGTTGAATTAGGTGCACAGGTTTCATGGTCATCTTGTAACATATTCTCTACACAAGATCATGCCACTGCCGCTATTGCCGCTGCCGGAATTCCTGTTTATGCTTGGAAAGGTATGAATGAAGAAGAATTCGATTGGTGTATCGAACAAACATTGTATGCATTTGAGGGTGGAGAACCTTTGAATATGATTCTCGATGATGGTGGAGATTTAACTAATATGGTGTTTGATAGATATCCTAATTTAGCATCTGGTATTAAAGGTCTTTCCGAAGAAACTACAACTGGAGTTCATAGATTATATGAGAGAGTTAAGAACGGAACACTTTTAGTTCCTGCAATCAATGTAAACGACTCAGTTACTAAATCAAAGTTTGATAACAAATATGGTTGTAAAGAATCTTTGGTTGACGCAATTAGACGTGCAACTGATGTAATGATGGCTGGTAAAGTTGCAGTTGTTTGTGGTTATGGTGACGTTGGCAAAGGATCTGCAGCATCTTTACGTGGAGCCGGTGCAAGAGTGATTGTTACTGAGATTGATCCAATCTGTGCACTTCAAGCAGCGATGGATGGTTATGAAGTAAAGAAACTGGATAACGTTATTGACAGAGTTGATATTGTGGTTACGGCAACTGGAAACAAAGACATTGTTAATCAAAAACATTTCCGAAAAATGAAAGATAAGACAATTGTATGTAATATCGGACATTTTGACAACGAGATTGATATGGCTTGGTTGAATACAAACTATGGTTCTACAAAGAACGAAGTGAAACCACAAGTTGACATCTACAATGTGGAAGGAAATGACATCATTATTCTTGCAGAAGGTAGATTAGTAAATCTCGGTTGTGCAACTGGACATCCATCATTTGTTATGTCAAATTCTTTTGCAAATCAGACATTAGCACAAATTGAACTTTGGACGAACTATCAAAACTATGATAATCAGGTTTATGTTTTACCTAAGAAGTTAGATGAAAAGGTTGCTATGTTACATCTTGCTAAAATTGGTGTAGAACTTGATGTTCTTACTTATGAACAAGCAGAGTATATTGGTGTTTCTGTAGAAGGACCATTCAAAAATGATGAATATAGATACTAATATCTAAAAATAAAAAACCTCGACTAAGTCGAGGTTTTTTTTATATAGTTGGAACATCAAAAACTTTTGGTTCTTCAACTTCTTTTGTTACAAATTCACCTACGTTCAAAGATTGTATTATTACATCGAGATTGAACATCTCTGCTGGAGAAGAAACAATCTGTGTTGGATCACCAATAATGTCGTATGGCTCATAAACACTATTCTTTAAATCACCTGCTTGAAAATTACCATATATGTTATCATGTATATCATATCCCAATACAATTGGACTATTACAACCCCATAATACTGTCGATTTTAGACCAAATGCTGCAGCAGAATGTTGCATAAAAGAGTCTATTAATAACCTCCTATCAGATTGTAATAACATAAGTGCGGTCTGTCTTAGGTTGGTAACGTATGACTCTGCATTATTCAATTGTATTTGATCTTGTCTACGGATTTGTATTACTCTAAACTTATCAGAAAGTTCATCAATAACCTTTTGTACGATAACTGGTGGTATATCTCTGGCCCATGAGTATTTATGTTGTTGATTTTCAGCACCACCAAAAGCGTTGACCATAAGTATTGGCCTATCATCTTTATTTATCATAGTCTGACAGAAATCATTTTCGAGTTGTGTGAAATACATCTCTGGAATTGGACCATCCCATTCTACACCACATAACTCACACCATATATCAGTAACGTGTCTTCTTCTGTATATGTAGTCTGTTGTTTTATAAGGATCTTGAAGAAATATTAAAGAGTTTTTATCACTAATATAGTCGTTGTAGAAATACTGCATCGCTCCGAATTGTATTACTTTATGAACTCGTTGATTATTTAGCCACACGTCTGGATGTGCAGTAACGATTACTATGTTACGTTCTGGATATGTTTTGTTAATGGCTCTTACGACAGCCGTTGCCATTACGTTTTTACCAACACCACCTTCAATCTGAATAACTACGTAACTTGTCATATAAATAATTTTTTATTATTATATGAGGTTTGTGACTTTTAGTTTTACTATGTGTATAAAGGTATTTTATAGTCTGTTCCGTTTATTCGTGCACATAGAAACTGATTAAAAGTACCACTGGATGCCGTTCCTATATAGTTTTGTACCGATCCTAAAACTAATTGATTATTAGTTGTAATAGTGGCACAAGTACCTATTGCGATACTATTACAGAATCCGGTTGATGTATTAGCAAATGCGCCTATTATTGTATTAAAACATCCATTTTGGTTACTTGCACCAGAATTAATACCTATGAACGTATTAGCAAATCCTGATGAATTACTTAAACCAGACATATAACCTACAAAAACACTAGATGTTCCTGTTGTTGTATTAACACCTGAACATGCACCTATTATTGTATTACAGTTTGATGTTGCTTTTTGTCCTGCGGATGTACCTATATAAACATTATCACGTGATTGAGTTCCTGCACAACCAGAAAAAGCACCGATATATGTGTTATTAGTTCCACATGTGTTATTTAGACCTGTCTGAAATCCAATAAAAACACTGGATGTACCTGTTATAGTACAAGCAGCTCCTGCACACGCACCTATTATTGTATTATAGTTTGATGTTGCCTTCAAACCTGCAGAAGATCCTATGAAAACATTATCAGACGTTCCTAAATTTTCAAAACCTGTACAAGATCCAATAAATGTATTTCTAAGACCAGAAGTGGTTTTTATACCCGAACAAACACCTACGAAAGTGTTAAATGTCGAAGTAGAAGTTGATTGACAAATCATTTGACCAGCTTTATATCCAATAAGTACATTTTCACCAGCACCTGACGAAGTTGCACCTGCTTCTGTACCGATATACACGTTTTTAGTACCTGTAGCATTACAGAAACCAGCACAATAACCAACAAAGGTGTTAGATGCACCCGATGTAGCACAACCTGCTAAATTACCAACTATTACATTATAAGAACCACCACTATTATTACCAAGTCCTGCCTGAAAACCAATCAATACACTATTATCCATAGTTGTAGATTTACCTGCCTCTGTACCAATAAATGTATTTTTGAATTGTGTTGTTAATTGACCACCTACACTATTACCCAATAATGTATTACACGCACCGCTACATACATTTGAACCCGTATCTGTTCCTAAAAAAGAGTTAAATGTTCCATTGGTATTAGAGAGACCAGCTTTATACCCAACGAATACGTTTCCATTTGCAGTATTGGGATTTGTCACAGTACCCGCACCTGCACTAGCACCCACAAATGTATTACAAGAAAGTTGTGATGTTATAAGATAACCTGGTCTGTTCAAAGATGTATTTCCACGATTATAATCTATAATACCATATGCAGTCAATCCAACACCATCACTTATTTGTACCGAAAAAGTAGGTGCCGCTGCAGTAACCGAAGATCCACTGCTTATATTGTTTCTATATTTAACAACATTATCACTACCTAATACCAGAACACGTGGTGTTCCGCCACTAACATCCAAAGAGGCTGTTCCTATGGCTAAGCCTTTTCTTGCATAAAATTCATTTGACATAATCTACTTTACTTTTTCACTTTCCAAAATAAGTATAGGTATATATTATTTTCACAATCTCCTTAAAATAGAAAGACCGACAATTGTCGGTCTTTCTTATTATATTGCTCTTATAATTACTTTTATTGTCCAAGTGTCAGTAACACCAGTTGTGGAGAGTAGTCTAATATTAGCACCACTAATATCAACGGTTAGTGATATACCACTAGTGTTACCACCTAAATCCATAGTGCCAGTTTCTGTGAACTCGATAGTTGTTGAGTTCCAAACTGCCATTATAGTTCCTGTTCTTGTTTTTTGACCACTCGTCACGTTGTAATCGAAAAATGCAGATGAGTATAAAGAACTACTTACTTGATATATTACCTGATTAGTAAGTGAAGGTCCTTTGATTGATTTAGTTGATGTAAAGAGTGCAGGTGCTTGGAAGTCTCCTAAGTTTATTGTATTATCTGAAAATACTTCAAATACCGGTATTCCAGATATATCATTTACAGAGAAAAGAGAACCAGTTAAATTATCGGTAACGGTAAAAAGTTCACCAGATACACCATCAACTCTAAATGCATTATCATTTAATACTGAACTTCTTACATGTAAATCAGCGGTTGGTCCCGTAAGCCCTATACCTACTAAACCATTTGAATCTATCACAAACGGACTAGAGTCTACGTTTGTGTTGTCCTCGACGAGCATCGAAAGTGCGCTCGATGTATTGTTCACGTGTAGCTTAGCCGATGGGTAAACACCTGGAACGGATCCGACACCGAGTCTACCGCTCAATGAGAGACTGGCAATGGTGTCTGAACCACTACCGGTTCCAGATATAGTCTTACCATTGATAGAACAGACGTGGTCATATGTCGTTCCACCAACAATTGGTGTTATGTTGTCAAATATGATTGTTTCGCTATTGAGTGGGAAAACCTCTACTCTTAAGTCGGTGTATGTAGGCGATTGTGTTGCATTATTCTTAGCTTGAACGATGAAGTTCTGTAAACCTGTCACAAATCCATTTTCACTTATTACCCTAAGAGTAAGTTCGGTGTAGTTTCCAGACATTGACTCTACGTAGATATCACCATCGTGGTTCACAACGATGTCAGCCACCACGTTGATTACAGAAGATGCTACGGTTCCCGAAATTGATACCCTTACTGCAGCCGAGAATTGATCACCCATAACAAGGAAGAGGTTAGTGAAAGAATTCGATGTTAATCCTGGTACTGATTTAGAGAACCTAATCGCGGTAGAAGAGTAAGTAAGACCAGTATATCTGTAATTGTTGGCAGTAACTGAGCCCGATACACCAATATTATCACCATTGCGTAGTACCGAACTCGTTGCGGATAGGTTGTTGGCACTTGTCCAGAAAGGGAAGTAGTTTGTAGTACCAGAACCAGTGACACCATTTGCGAGTGCCAACACCGTAGAGGACGCGGTCCATGAAGAGTCTCCTTCAGCATCGGATATTAATATCTTTCCAGGTCCCTGTGTTGTGTCCTGCATCCTGAAAGCACCATATGGTGTGTTTGCCCTGACGTCTAGTCTAGCACCTGGTGCCGTGTGTGTTCCTACTATGAGGTTCGTGCTCACGCCTACATTGCTCTGCGTCATTATCAGAAGTCCACCCGTTCTGGCATTACCCATATGCACATCGGTTATTGAGTGCTTAACGAAGAACTGATCGGGTTGGTTGGCTGCAGTGGTGTTCTTTGTAAGTATAGGCCACTTAGTTTCTCCTGTGTAAATCGCAATCGCATAAGTACTTCCAGTGCTCACTGGGTTGTTCATCGTTACCACGTTTAGTGATGCAGACGCACCGAGATTCTGGTTCCAGATTTGTGACGCGGTGAAGTAACCACCTGGGTTAATCATCACCTCCCCGTATGGCTTGATGATTAACCTCTCACTCGCAGTTGCGAACAATTGTACAGTGCTATCACCTAATGTGTTTAATGTTATCGAGCTGTCCCAGTCATTTTGTCCTCTCCAGAATTTTATGGCAGCAGTCTCCTTCTGATTATACCAAAGACCACTTGAGAAAGCTGGTTGAGTTCCGTTGAGACCCAATACTTTGTTCGGATCATATACTACCTGTGTTGCAAGTGTTCTTACTCGATATCTGAAGTTTGGCTCTGTCGGCATACTTACCTCAATTGAGTTCGTCGATGATGTAGAACTCATAATATGTAACGTTGACGAAGTTTCTGCCAGTAAACGACCCTTATTTATATTGAGTGATTCTAACGAAGATCCACCTGTTCCTACAGGAAATTGTGCACGTGCAACCCAGTTCACATTATTAGGATTTGTTGTGTTCGTAGTTATTGGTAGAATTCCTGTCCTGAACCTCCATTCGGTACTAAGACCCAATGTTCTCTGTGTGAATATGTCTGCCGAATGTCCAGCAATATTTGCTGCAAAAAGACCCTCTAATGACCAAACTCCTATTGCACCATTACCATCATATACAATCCTAACCTCTTTAATATAATCTAAAGTACCAAATTTCTGAAGTGCTAAAGTTGTTCCAGTGGAGGGTGAATTTATATAGTCTTTAAACATATCAACAACATATGTAGTTGGCGTCCAGTTGTTTCCGACGTATGATATTATAAGTCTAGCTGCTCCCCTACCTGGTGCATTACTCACTGTGCCTAATTGATACCAGTTTTCTATTGAAGGTGCACTTATATTAATTGTACCTATCTTACCTTGGTCAATAGATCCTGAAACACTCATAGAACCATTCACACCCAGTGTTGTACCGTCGAAAACAAGACCACTATTGACTACTGAGTTTGGTGAACCATAGGTAATTATACCACCAGTTGTGTTTCCGGTGAGTGTTAGTAAACCTGAGGTACCGGATGAACCTGAAATACCAGATGTACCAGATGAACCTGAACTTCCAGAGGTACCAGACGAACCTCTTGTTCCAGATGAACCTGAACTACCTGACGTACCTGTAGAACCAGTTAAACCCGATGTACCTGAACTTCCAGAGGTACCGGATGAACCTCTTGTTCCTGAAGATCCTGAACTTCCTGAGGTTCCTGAAGATCCTGAACTACCTGAAGTTCCGGATGAACCTGAACTTCCAGAGGTACCGGATGAACCAGTTGCACCTGAGGTACCGGTTGAACCTGAACTACCTGAGGTACCGGTTGAACCTGAACTACCTGAGGTACCGGTTGAACCTGAACTACCTGACGTACCTGAGGAACCTCGTGTACCAGAAGAACCAGAAGAACCATCACCACCTGATGCACCACCTAAGTTTACATCCCAACTAGAATATGAATTTGAACCACTATAAGTAGCAGAAGTTATACTAGCAACCATTGTTCCAGTATCATATGATGTAACTACACCCTGCATATAGTTTCCTACACTATTAGATATAATAACCGATTGGTTTATACTATATGCAAGTCCTGTTGTTACCGTTAGATTTTTTGTACCGGTAGTTAAGGATAATGTAGAAGTAGATGTTGTTTTATATCTATCACCACTAACACCAGATGTACCTGAGGTACCTGAACTACCAGTTATTCCTGAGGTACCGGATGAACCTGAACTTCCTGAGGTACCGGTTGAACCTGAACTACCTGAAGTGCCGGTTGAACCTGAACTACCCGATGTACCAGATGAACCTCTTGTTCCTGATGAACCTGAACTACCTGAGGTTCCTGATGAACCTGAGGTACCGGTTGAACCAGTTGCACCCGATGTACCTGAACTTCCAGAAGTTCCTGTTGAACCAGTTGCACCTGATGTACCGGATGAACCTGAACTACCTGAGGTACCGGATGAACCTCTTGTTCCTGAAGATCCTGAACTTCCTGAGGTACCGGATGAACCTGAACTTCCTGAGGTACCGGATGAACCTGAACTACCTGAGGTTCCTGATGAACCTCTTGTTCCTGATGAACCTGAACTTCCTGATGTTCCTGATGAACCTGAACTTCCTGATGTTCCTGATGAACCTCCTAATTCTAAAATTGTTCTATATCGAATTTGATTATCAGAACCCAAAACAAGTATATTTGTCTCATTAGTTCCAATAGAAGTGTTATTTATATAAAGTTTACTAACCGATGCAGTACCTGACATAGTTAAACCACCATATATAGTCAACTGTGAACCATTGAACTTAAGGTTAGTTTCTGCAACAAGTGTATTATTAGAACCATCCGATGTAATAACAGAATCATTTACACCAGAAATAGTAAATGATGTTCCTGATGAACCTGAACTACCTGAGGTTCCTGATGAACCTGAACTACCTGAGGTACCGCTTGAACCTGAACTTCCTGAGGTTCCGGATGAACCTGAACTACCAGATGTACCTGATGAACCTGAACTTCCGGAGGTTCCTGATGAACCCCTTGTTCCAGACGAACCTGAGCTTCCAGATGTTCCTGATGAACCTGAACTACCTGATGTACCGGATGAACCTGAACTACCTGAGGTACCGCTTGAACCTGAACTTCCTGAGGTTCCGGATGAACCTGAACTACCAGATGTACCTGATGAACCTGAACTTCCGGAGGTTCCTGATGAACCCGAATTACCTGAGGTACCTGATGAAC
>SXGQ01449689.1_pt1 | contig 12730 bp, 14 predicted proteins | sample 3178371 | NCBI WGS metagenome assembly SXGQ01 (sample SAMN11356859, study PRJNA531348) | freshwater metagenome | isolation source: freshwater sample F1-20 | place: China: Fuxian Lake, Yuxi | collected 2017-12-25
CCGCTACTTCACCGACGGAACGATCATCGGCAGCAAAGCATTCGTCAACGAAGCCTTCGCCACCGCCAAACACCGCTTCGGCCCCAAACGCAAAGATGGCGCCCGCCCCCTCAAAGGCAAAGCCGCCCCCGCCAAAGGCACCCTCTGGACCCTCAGAGACCTCCGCAAGGGAATCGCTTGATTGATTGACAATGAAAAACAATCCCGTCCATTTCCTAACAGAGGCATTCCCGGCATCCAGCCATCTCTCGCCCTGAAGCCAGATAGCCATCCTGCGGCAAACACCCATCGCTTCCAGCAATCCCGCCACGCCACCTACCCCACCTTCACAGGCACAGCCTCACATACCTGTCGCCACCCCGGAAAATTCCACTTGTTAGGAAAGCCACGACACTGCTCCGGCTTTACCTCATGAATCCGGCAATCGATGCCATCCAGCATGATGCACTCGTGATTATCCTTCTCTAACAAAGATAGCCCGTTCCGGTTCGTCCGCAGCCTCGTATACTGCCCGATGAACGACATCTCATCCATCCCCAAAAACGCGGCGATCACCGGAATCTCCTCCTCTTCCAACCGCACGTCACCCGGCCACTTGCAACAAGCCGTGCATCGCTGGCAAACATAGCGGACCGTCGGGTCCAAATCCACCCCTCCCAACCCCGGACTGCCAAACGTTTCCCGCTCCATCAGCGCGATGCCAATTGCTGCGAAACCAACCGCTTGTGATGGTAATTCACACGCCCCAAAAACGCCCGCCACTTTGGCCCGGGCTTCCCGTTGTCCATCAGGAAATGCGGACAATTCTTGTTAGGCGGCGTCCTCCCCTTGCGTGGCCAATGATAGTGCGCGACCACATTGCGCAATGGAATGTTATGCCTCACCATCAGATAAGCCGTCAGCTTCGCGGTCCGCTCCAGCGTCGCCTCACGACTGCATCCCCGGTGCTCACACATCTCAATCCCCACTGAATACCGATTACCCGGCCCATCGAAATCCGCATGCTCCCCCTGCTCGCTCGTCGGCATGTGCTGGATCGCAACCCGATCATCCACTGTGAAATGCCAGATCAAATACCCGATCCGGTTACCACCCTTCCGCTTGGGAGCACGCAACGCCCCACGCTTCAACGCCACCGAATGCCGCTCCGCATCCGCCGAATAATTCTGCGTGCTATGAATCGTGATGTAACGCGGACTCATCGGCCTAACCACTTTCCGCCCATGCGTCCCACTCGCCACCATATCCACCTTCAGGTTCACCTCGCGCAACAATGACGACGTTGATACCGCACCGGAGGAAACCGTTCGAACCGGCGCATTCACCGTCGGGCGCCAATTGTCAGACCCACCCGAAGGCGGCCCGATGGGATGACATTGCAGCCCCACAAAGCAAAAAACCCCGAGGGGCAGCATCCATTTCAAGCACCGCATGCCACGACCCATATCACCCATCCCACGCTTCGGGAATCTCAAATCTCACGGATTTCCAAACAATTCACCCCCACCGCAGCTTGACCACCCATGCCGCACCAGCGACGTTGCGCCGTGCGCAGCATCCTCATCACCGGCGGAAACGGCGGCCTCGGCCTCGGAATCGCCCGCTACTTCCTCGAAAACGACGAAACCGCCACCATCCACCTCGGCGTCCGACAAAACCGCGAAAACGCCCAAGCCCTCTCCAGCAAATTCCCCAACCGCTGCCACCTCGCTGCCCTCGACGTCACCAACTCCGCCGACTGGACCGCCACCATCGAATCCATCGTCGCCCGCCACGGCACCATCGATGTCCTCGTCAACAACGCCGGCCTCCACCGCGACCACCTCCTCGCAACCATGCCGGACGACGCATGGTCACAAGTCATCTCCTCAAACCTCGACTCCGTCTTCCTCGGCTGCCGCGCCGTCATCCCGCCCATGATGCGCCAGCGAAACGGCCGCATCATCAACATCGCATCACTCAGCGCCATCCTCCCGCCCCTCGGCCAGACCAACTACGCCGCCGCCAAAGCCGGTGTCGTCGCACTCACCCAAACCCTCGCCAAGGAAGTCGCCCGCGCCGGAATCACCGTCAACTCTATCCTCCCAGGCTACATCGAAACCGACGCCCTAACAGAAATGAATGACGACGCCCGCAAACTCGCCCGCCAAGGCATCCCCATGCGCCGCTTCGGCACACCCCGTGAGGTCGCAGCCGCCGTTTTCTTTCTCGCTTGTCAGGACGCTTCATACATCACAGGTTCGGCCCTGAAAATCGACGGCGGCATTTTCTAAAACCAACTCATTTTCAAAAACATCCATGCAAGGAGAAGCATTACGATTGCGCATACGTGAAGTCATGGTCGAGGAACTCATGCTCGATCAATCCGCCGATGAAATCACCAACGACATCCCCATCTTCGGTGCCGCCGGCCTCGGCCTCGATTCCGTCGATGCACTCCAACTCGTCGTCGCACTCGAAAAACATTTCGGCCTGAAAATCGGCAACTCGGACGCCGCGAAAAACATCCTCTCCTGCGTCGAAACCATCGCCGCCGAGATCGAAAAATCCGCCTGAGCACATCCAAATGCCCGGCCCATCCTTCCTGAAAGCGGCTGGCCTCTTCATCCTCAAATTGGCCGTCTCCATCATCTGCCTCGCCTGGGCCGTCTCGCAGATCGACTTTCAAAACTCCATCTTCTCCCGCCCCGGCGCCATCGACTACCGCTGGCTCGCCCTCGGCGCGGCACTCGCCGGAATCACCGTCCTCCTAACAGCCATCCGCTGGTGGTTCTTCCTCCGCGCCCAAAACCTACCCGTCTCCCTCGGCCGCTCGATCGAACTCACCATGATCGGAAACCTCTTCAGCCTCGTCTCCCTCGCAGGCATCGGTGGCGATGCCGCGCGCATCCTTCTCCTCATCCGCGATCATCCAGGTCGAAAACTCGTCATCACCATGGCCGTCCTCGTCGATCACCTCGCCGGCATGGTCACTCTAGCCCTCCTCTTCTTCGTCATCTCCGCCGCCCAATTCGACGCTCTCGCCAACCAAAGCATCCTCGGCCGCGAAGTCATCCGCTTCGCCTGGATCTACCTCGGCGGCGGACTACTGCTCGTCGCCCTCATGTTCCTCTTCGCCAGCCCGCCCATCCACCGCCGCATCCACGGCAACCGCCGCTTCGCCCGCTGGCCCCTGTTGGAGCGAATGCCGGAAATCTACGACATCTATCGTAGAAACTGGCGGCACACCCTCGCCGGAGTCGCCTGCTCCTTTGTCATGCTGTTCGCATTCTTCCTCTCGTTCTGGTGCGGACTCCGCGCCGTCGGCGGAACCACCTCCGCCGCCACCGTCATCACCGCCATGCCGGTCATCGACTCCATCAGCGCGCTTCCCGTCACCGTCGCCGGCGTCGGCGTCCGCGAAAAACTCTTCGAGGTCCTCATGGACGACCTCGCCTCCGTTCCCCCTGAAACCGCCATAGCGGCCTCTCTCACCGGCTTCGCCTGCAACACCCTATGGGCACTGTTAGGTGCTCTCTTCTTCCTCAAAAAACGCGATCGCATCCGCGTCACCGAACTCAAGGAAGCCGACTCTTGATCCCAACCTCAATCAAGCCGCTCCACCTTCCCTCTCTAAGAAATCCAACGCCGCTCTAACATCTACCTCGATCTGCCCCTTCAGCTCCTCAATCGACCCGAACTTCATCTCCCCTCGCAAAAAAACCACCCACTCCGCCTCCAACGCCTGCCCATAAAGATCACCTGAAAAATCCATCAAGTGGATCTCCAGCGCCCGCGCCAACCCCTCCCCCACCGTCGGCCGCCGCCCCAAGTTCGCCACCCCAGCCCGCACGCTCCCGTCAGCCAAGCGCACCCGCATCGCCCACACTCCGTCCGGCGGCAACTGCAAATCACCCGTCGCCAGATTCGCCGTCGGAAAACCCAACTGCCTACCCAGCTTCCGCCCCTCCACCACCGTCCCGGAAACCGCATACGGCCTGCCTAACATCTCAGCAGCCGCCTCCAGATTCCCATCCCGCACCGCCTGCCGGATCCGCGAGCTGCTCACCCGCTCCCCATCCCACATCACCGGCGCAACCGCCTCTAACACAAATCCCGACTCCTCCGCCTTCCCTCGCAAAAACTCAACATCCCCCTGCCGCCCGCGCCCAAACCGCCAATCCTCACCCACCGCCAGCGTCATCACCCGCGCCCCCACCAAACGCCCGACAAAATCCTCCGCAGACAACGCCGCCATCGCCTCATCAAACGGCAGCGCAACAAACACCGTTGCCCCCAGCGCCCCGCAAATCCGCGCCTTGTGATCCAGCGTCTCTAACAACGACGCCGGTGCCTTACCCGGCGCAATCACCCGGATCGGATGCGGATCAAACGTCAGCACACCCGCCAAGCCACCCTCGCGCTCCGCCGCCTCCACCGCACGGCCAATCACCGCCTGATGACCGATGTGCACCCCGTCAAAAACCCCGAGCGCAAGATGAAGCGATTCACCCAACGCCTGCAAATCATCGAAACTCCGGCAAACCTTCACGCCCAAACTTGAAACACCAAGGCCACCGGCGAAAGCCGAAAAATCCACCCGATCACAACGGCAGGTCATAACTCCGGCCGCCAACCCCCTCATACCAGCGGATATACGCGGCATTCACCATCGCATAACCACCAGGCGTCGGATAGTCGCCGGTGAAATACCAGTCGCCGCACGGCCCTTTGATCGATGCGCGAAGGTTCTCGATCGTCTGGAAAATCACCACCACTTCCCCGTCCCAATCCATGTCTTCCGGATAGACCATCGCGCTCACCTCGGCCGAAACCTCATCGTCCGTGAAGGCTTCATAAACCCCCTTCACCCGGTTCATCCGCTCCGCCGCAGGCTTCTTCAACTCCTCAAGGCACTCCTGATAGATCCGATCCAGCACCGACTGCCGCCCCGCACGCCGATGCAACGCCACCGCCGCCTGAAACGCGATGAACTTGCCCAGCTCAGACATATCAATCCCATAACAATCCGGATAACGGATCTGCGGTGCCGTCGAACATATCACAATCTTGCCCGGCTTGATCCGCGCGAGAATCTTCAAAATCGACTTCTTCAACGTGGTCCCACGCACAATCGAATCGTCCAACGCCACCAGATTGTCTCCCGGACGCAACACCCCGTACGTGATATCATAAACGTGCGAAACCAACTGGTCGCGGCCCTTCTCCTGGCTGATGAATGTCCGCATCTTGATATCCTTGTGCGCGATCTTCTCACCGCGCGGCCAGTTTCTCAAAATCAGATCATCCACCAAATCCGGCGTCAGATTGCCATCCTCCACCGCCTGAAGAATCGACGAGCGAACCTGCTGCCGCCGATACAAACGCAACCCATCCATCAAACCATGATACGCCGTCTCAGCCGTGTTCGGAATGAAGGAAAAAACCGTGCGCTCAAACGCCCCATCAATCGATGCAACCACCTGATCCACCAACGCCGCACCCATCGCCTTGCGCTCTCGATAGATCTGCGGATCGTTCCCTCGCGAAAAATAGATATGCTCGAACGAGCACGGCGTATACCGCTGCGGCGGAGCAAACACCGAATCGGTGAACGTCCCGTCCGACTTGATCGTGATCATCGACCCCGGATCCACCGCCTTCACCTCAGAAGCCTCAGCCTCGAACACCGTCATCAGCGGCACACGCTCGGAGGCGAAAGCAATCACCTCATCCGTGATCAACATGTGACACGGACGAATCCCACGCGGATCCCGCATGACAAACATGTCTCCATTCCCGATCACCCCGCAAATGGCATATCCGCCATCCCACGCCGCCGCCGATTCGGATACCAATCGCGGCACATCCAGCGCCTCCGAAATCCGGTCCGGCATCTCGCTTCCCGGCACCCCAGCATCACGCAACTGCCGGTAAAGATCCGTGTGATGCTCATCCAGATGATATCCGATTTCCTCCAACACCGTCTGCGTGTCCGTCCCGAAAACCGGATGCTGCCCGCGCTCGATCAACACCTGGTTGAGCTCCGCCGCGTTGGTCATGTTGAAATTCCCCATCACCATCAACGTCCGCGTCGGCCAGTTGCTCCGCCGCAAATACGGATGACACGATCCCTCATCGAAATCCCCGGAAGTCCCATACCGCAAATGCCCCACCAGAACCTCCCCGCCGAAATCGAAATTCCGCTTCACACTTTCAGGGTCATCCTTATCTAACAGACCCTTGCGATGCATCTTGTAGAAATCCTTGATCTCCCCACGAAAGATCCGCGCAAGCGCATCCTGCTCCGTTCCACGGCGCCGATGCACATACGGCTGACCGATCGGCATGTTGAGTTTCACACACCCGATCCCCGTGCCATCCTGCCCACGGTTGTGCTGCTTTTCCATCAGCAGGAACAGCTTATTCAAACCCCACAGCGTCGTGCCGTATCGGTCCTGATAATATGCCAGCGGCTTACGGAGTCGCACCGCCGCGATCCCGCATTCGTGTGTGAGGAAATCGCTCATGGTCGTTGGAAAATCAGTTTCACTCGCCCTTCACGCGCACCCGCACCCCCTCCTGCGGCACCATCCGCCCGATCACCACCCCACCCGGCCCCGCCTCCAGCGCCGCCGGAACATCCGCCTCGCTCACAATCGCAACCCAGCCAATCCCCATGTTGAACGTGTGGAAACGATCCTCCGCATCCACATGCGCCAACAGCTTGTCGATGCCCGGCAAATCCCACTTCGGAATCTCCAGATCGGCACCCATTCCACGGAACAAACGCTCCAGATTCTCCGGCAACCCTCCACCCGTGATGTGCGACATCGCCTTCGGCTTCACCCCGCCATCACGCAGACCCTTCGTCACATCATGATAGAGACGCGTCGGCTTCAGCCACTCCAACATCTCGGCCTCGCTCACCTCACCCGGATGCTCTTTCAGCACCCGCCGCACCAGCGACCAACCATTCGCGTGAATGCTGTCGGATGCATAGCCGATCAAAACATCACCCACCGCCACCGTCGTCGGATCCACCAGATCCGACTTCTCGGCACAGCCGATGCAAAACCCGGAGAGCTCGATGATCCCCGGCGGCACAATCCCCGGCATTTCCGCCGTCTCGCCACCCGCCAGGATGCAGTTGCACTCCTCCAAATAGTCCGCCATCCCCGCAATCAACCTCGTGATCCGCTCCTCATCCAGCGCCGCAATGCCGATGTAATCGAGAAACAGCAGCGCGTCCCCACCCGTCGTCAGAATGTCGTTCACACTCATCGCCACCAGGTCCTTTCCCGCCGTTTCCAACAAATCGTGCTCCAGCAAAAGCTCCAGCTTCGTGCCTACACCATCACAACCGGTCATGATCACCGGCTCCTTGTATTCGCTCAAATCATAGCACGCCGCGAAAAGCCCGAAGGCCCCCCACAACTTCCTCGATTGCTGGGTACGACCCACGTGCGTCTTGATGTCCCCGACGAGTGCGGCCGCTTTCCGCGTGTCGACTCCTGCTTGTTGGTATGTGAGCTTGCCCGCCATGTTCCGCTGCGGCGGTTCTACCACCCGACCCCGCCCCGTCACGAAGAAAAGCTCGGCATTTCCACGTCGGATGAATTTTCATTTTCTGATGCAGAAAACATCATTTGATCATCCAAAACCATCAATCATCATCATTTTTCTCTTGCTTTTCCCTCACTCCCACTCAATTCTCCCACCATGCGAATCACCGTGGACATCGAAGATGACGTCCTTGCCGAGTTGATGAAGATCACCGGGGACAAAAACAAAAGCCCAGCCGTCGCCCGCGCTGTCACCGAGTTCGTGCGCCGCAAGCAAGCACGCGAATTCGGCCGCATGATCCGGGAAGGCGTTTTTGACTACCCAGACGCACCAACGGATCCGAGCGGGCATGATGCCGCCAATCCCGTCCCACCCCTCTATCCGGACTGACCCGCCCTAACACACCATGGTCCTCGTAGACTCATCCGCATGGATCGAAAGCCTCCGCCGCAACGGCGACATGAGGGTGAAACTCGCCGTCGAAGGCCTGTTAGAAGCCTACGAGGCCCAATGGTGCTCTCCTGTTAGGATCGAGGTCCTCGGCGGCGCCCGCAAGGAGGAACGCGCGCTCCTCGGCAAACGCTTCTCAGTCATCCCCTACCGGCCCTGCCGCGAGGATGACTGGGATCGCGCCGTCGCCCTCGCCTGGAGACTTCGCAACCACGGCATCACCTGCCCTTGGCTCGACGTCCTCATCGCGGCCATCGCCATCCACGACGATGTACGGCTCTACTCGATCGACGCCCACTTCCAGGAAATCGCCAGATTCACCGACCTCCAACTCTACCGCCCCGGTTACGGCGGCAGCTACAACGACGGCTTCGCGGACTGATCCACCATCCCCCCTCACCCATTCTCCACGACCCGTTCTTCACCTTGCTCCTTGGCTTCCCGATTGCTAGGGTCCCCTCCGGAATTCAAACCGGATTCACCCTTCCCATGCCTGCCAAAAAAGCCACCTCCCGCCAACCCGCCCGCGAACTGCTTTTCGGCAACCTCTGGGAATACGACCCCGCACCCGAGTCAGCTCCCGCTTTCATCGACGCGAAATACAACCTCTTCATCAACGGCAAATGGACCACGCCGAAGTCCCGCAAACACTTCGACTCCATCAGCCCTCGCAACGAGGAAAAACTCTCTGAAATCGCCCACGCAGGCCTATCCGACGTCGACGCCGCCTATCAAGCCGCCTCAAAAGCCTTCACCTCCTGGTCCAAACTCCCCCCCGCCGACCGCGGCAAATACCTCTTCCGCATCGCCCGCCTCCTCCAGGACCGCGCCCGCGAATTCGCCGTCGCCGAAACCCTCGATGGCGGAAAACCCATCAAGGAATCCCGCGATTTCGACGTCCCCATGGCCGCCGCCCACTTCTTCTATCACGCCGGCTGGGCCGATAAACTCCCCTACCTCGCCCCCGGCCGCCGCGTCGAACCCCTCGGCGTCGTCGGCCAGGTCATCCCATGGAATTTCCCGCTCCTCATGCTCGCGTGGAAAATCGCCCCAGCCCTCGCCGCAGGAAATACCGTCGTCCTCAAACCCGCCGAAACCACCTCCATCACCGCCCTCAAGTTCGCCTCTATCCTCCAGGAAGCCGATCTCCCACCCGGCGTCGTCAACATCGTCACCGGTGCCCGCGAAACCGGCGCAGCCGTCGTCACCCACCCCCTCGCCGCCAAAATCGCCTTCACCGGATCCACCGCCGTCGGCAAATGGATCCAACACACCCTCGCCGGTTCCGGCAAAAAACTCACCCTCGAACTCGGCGGAAAAGCCGCAAACATCATCTTCGACGATGCCCCCCTCGACCAAGCCGTCGAAGGCATCATCAACGGCATCTTCTTCAACCAAGGCCACGTCTGCTGCGCCGGCTCCCGCCTCCTCGTCCAGGAATCCATCGCCGAAACCGTCCTCGCCAAACTCAAGGTCCGCCTCAAATCCCTCCGCACCGGCGACCCCATGGACAAAAACACCGACGTCGGCGCCATCAACTCCAAACCCCAGCTCGATAAAATCCGCGCCCTCGTCCAGTCCGGCATCGATGATGGCGCCGAAATCCACCAAGCCCCCTGGTCTCTCCCTAACAAAGGCTTCTACTTCGCCCCCACCCTCTTCTCCGGCGTCACCATGAGCCAGCGCATCGCCCAAGAGGAAATCTTCGGCCCCGTCCTCTCCATCCTCACCTTCCGCACCCCCGAGGAAGCCGTCGAAAAAGCCAACAACACCCCCTACGGCCTCAGCGCGGGCATCTGGACCGACAAAGGCTCCCGCATCCTCAAAATGGCCACCGAACTCAAAGCCGGCGTCGTCTGGGCCAACACCTACAACAAATTCGACCCCACCTCCCCCTTCGGCGGCTTCAAGGAATCCGGCTTCGGCCGCGAAGGCGGCAAACAAGGACTGTTAGATTACACAACGTTGGCATGAACCTCTTCTTCCACTGATCACTTCTAACGGATCACTCGGCACTTTATGAAAATCACCAAAACCCCCAAATGCTACGTCGGCGGTGCCTTCATCCGCTCCGAAAGCGGCCGCGTCCGCCCGCTCAACGACAGCTCAGGCACCTTCCTCGCCAACATCCCCGTCTGCTCCCGCAAGGACCTCCGCAACGCCGTCGAAGCCGCCGCCAAAGCCGGACCCGGATGGGCCAAACGCAGCGCCTACAACCGCGGACAAATCCTCTACCGCCTCGCGGAAATGCTGGAAGCCCGCGGACCCGAAATGTCCGAAGCCATCGCCCTATCCGGCACCACGAAAAACAACGCCTCCCTCGAAGTCCGCACCGCCATCGACCGCATCGTCCACTTCGCCGGTTGGACCGATAAATACGAAGCCATCCTCGGCAGCGTCAACCCCGTCGCCACCTCCCACTTCAACTTCACAGTCACCGAGCCCATGGGCATCATCGGCATCATCGCCCCGGACTCCTCACCCCTGTTAGGCCTGCTCACCCTCATCCTCCCCGCCATCACCTCCGGCAACACCGTCGTCGCCCTCGTCTCGGAAACCTCACCCTACCCCTCCATCCTGTTAGGCGAAATGCTCGCCACCAGCGACCTCCCCGCCGGCGTCGTCAACCTCCTCACCGGCGAGCGCAAGGAACTCATCCCCACCTTCGCCACCCACGCCCACCTCCGCGCCATCTCCGCCTCCGCCACCACCCCGGAAGCCACCCTCCTCCAACAAGGTGCCGCCGACTCCCTCAAACGCGTCATCCTCCACGACCCCAAATCCGACTGGCACTCCCCCACCCACGACTCCCCCTACCCCATCCGCGACCTCATCGAATTCAAAACCGTCTGGCACCCCATCGGCACCTGAAAAACTTCAGCCTTTCATCATTAACCCAACACCCGTAGCGAAGTTCGTAAGAACTTCGGCTGCACACGCCCCGAACCTCCCCCCGGGCACGCCGACGTCCTCGTCGGCCAGCCAATGGATCACCCCTGAACATCGCGAAGCCCCCTCCAAATTTCAGCATCTCAGCCTTTCAGCTTTTCAGCTATTACCATGAAACCCCTCCTCCTCGCCCTCCTCATCCCCACCCTCGCCTCCGCCGCCGAGCCCCAGCGATACGAAATCCAAGCACGCGCCAGCCAGATCGACCGCCGCGCCGAGCCCCACCCCGAGATCGGCTTCATCTTCGAAAAAGACGGAAAACCCCAGGACATCCAACACGCCTGCGTCGACACCCGCGTCCCATCCCAAGGCAAACTCGTCATCTGGCTCATGGGCCACAACCGCGAACTCTTCCACCGCCTCTCCGGATACGGACTCCACGCCATCCAGATCCACTACGCCAACGGCTGGTTCGGCAAACTCTACTCCGGCGCACCTCCCGCCGACGACCTCTTCCTCTCCAAAGTCCGCCTCGAAGCCGCCACCGGCCGGGACCACAGCCCCGCCATCGACATCCCCTTCCCTGATGGCATCATGGAACGCTCCCACCAGCTCATCCGCCACCTCGCCCGCGAAAATCCGGACGGCAAATGGAAACAATTCCTCAACCCACGCGGCAACGGCCTCAACTGGGACAAAGTCATCCTCGCCGGCATCTCCCACGGCTCCACCACCGCCGCACGCCTCGCCAAACACATCCGCGTCGATCGCGTCGTCATGTTCTCCGGCCCCCGCGACCAATTCGATGTCTGGCAAAAACTCCCCTCCGCCACCCCCACCGAACGCTACTTCGGCTTCACCCACATCCTCGACGACGGCTGGAAAGGCGACCACTATTGCCGCTCATGGCTCCTGTTAGGACTCAACGCCTGCGGCCCCATCGTCAACATCGACCAATCCTCGCCTCCCTACGGCAACACCCGCCGCCTCATCACCAACGCCGACGTCAAAAACAACCCTGGCCGCGCCCACAACGCCGTCATCCCCGGCGGCCAAAGCGTCAAAGACGCCAAAGGCAAATACCTCTACGAAGACGCCTGGAAATACCTCTTCACCCACCCCGTCAACGAAACCGGTAACCCCGTCCCACCCGAAGACGACTGCCGCATCCAGCATCGCCTCACCGAGCCCTGACGTCCAAACCCAGAAGCCCAATCTCGCCCAACCTCAGAACGGCACCTCGTCATCATCAAAGTCGTCGTCCTTCCGGAAATCCGACATCGATGGCGCGGCCGAACTCGCCGCAGCCTGACCACGCGAAGGCGCACCCGCCGATTCCGGCGCACTGCCATCGCCACCCTGAAGCTTCCAACAGGAGAGATTCACGAAATACTTCCCGTTATACTCGTTCCCGCGGATATCGAAATTCACCACCACCGGTTGCCCCGTCGCGAACGAATCCAACATCGCCACCTTGTCCTTCACGATCTCAAACTTGAGATCCTGCGGATACTTGTCAGCCGCCGTCGTCACCACGAATTCCCGTTTGGTGAATCCGCTCGGGAAAGTCTGAACATCCCCGATCCATTTCAACGTGCCGCGTGTTTCGTACATGCCCCGAGTTTTTCCGCACGCCCTCGAATGTCAAACCCGGAGCCACCCAACCCCAATTTCCCCCCCTAAGGAGGAGGGACCTTACTGTCCCTCTCTTCACTCCCCAACCCTAAGGAGGAGGGACCTTACTGTCCCTCTCTTCCTCCCCCCTCAAATCCCCCACCCGTCTGAACAGAACCCCTTTCACAACCTCCCCTCAAAATTAGCGTTCATTCGCGTCCATTCGCGGTTC
>SXGQ01025869.1_pt1 | contig 12727 bp, 9 predicted proteins | sample 3178371 | NCBI WGS metagenome assembly SXGQ01 (sample SAMN11356859, study PRJNA531348) | freshwater metagenome | isolation source: freshwater sample F1-20 | place: China: Fuxian Lake, Yuxi | collected 2017-12-25
CAAGGCGCTCTTGCGCAAGGCCGCTGAGCGAACAGTCGGCGCCTTGTGGGACCGCATCGGCCTCGTCCTCGACGCCTTCAAGCCAGCCGAATGCGCAAACTACTTCGCCGCTGCCGGCTATGATGCAGCTTGAACGGATTCCGCTCTAGCTCGGTCCTCTAGGGTACCGCGGCCTGGTTCGAGGCCGTCGTTGACATAGTTCTACTGAGTCACGAAGTCGGGCAAAGGGGGATTCGGAGCGGGTGTGAATTCGCTAGCCTCCTGATTCGAGCAGCGGATGGTGGCTGTCATGGATCACGGCGCGGGCGAGGGTGAGGTCCGGTTCGCGGCCTATAGCGAGGCTTTGGCCGAGGTGGTCGGGCATTGCTGATCGAGAGCAGCCATTGCGGGGTTACTGCCTCGGGCTCCTGATGCCGGGCGAGCGCAAGAGCGTCGAGCCGATGGCCCCCCTGGTGGCGCCGGCGCGTGTCTCGGCAGAACATCAGTCTCTCCTGCACTTCGTCGGCCAGTCGCCCTGGTCGGACGGGCGCGCGCTTTGTCTCGACTGCCACGCCTATGTAAGGGCCGACAAGCTCAGCCTGGCGCCGGATGTGTCCGGCTTCGTTGCCAAGTAGCTGTGAAGGAGACGAGAAGGTAGCCGAAGGACAGTCCCTATTCCGCCTCGACGACGAGCCTTACCCGGATTGTGCTCGCCGGCGCTCGGGCGCAACTCGGCACCGTGCGGAACAAGATCGCAACGCTATTCCCAACACGGTGATCGTCGTCCTCCGCTCCTCTCCCCAGATCACTGTCAGCGGCGCGCCATCGGCAAAGGAGGGGCGGGCCATCCCATCACAGACCGCCCATGAGTGCGAGCAGGACCGTCCGGACGTCCTGAGCCGCCGCGAGGCGTGGTTCGAAAGCCAGCTCGATCTCGATCCGGCCCGCCTTGTCTTCATCGACGAACCATGGACCTCGGCCAAGATGGCACGAGTCCGCGGCCGGGCGCTGAAGGGTGAGCGCCTGCGGGCAAGCGTGTGGACGCCCCCTCGGATGCAAGCAGAAACTCGGGACAGCCGCAGCGCGTGATCGGGTGCGGACATGTGTTCGGCCTCCGGTGCGGTCGTCATGCGCCCCGGACCGCTATGGGAGTGCGAGGGTCGAGACCACATCACTGGAACGCGCTCGAAGCGCTCACCGTGAGCCTGGTTCTCTCGGCCCTGCCTCACCGACATTGCGCCATACCTGTCCGTGGATTAGTAGCTCGTCGCCTGTGCGATTCACCCACCCCGAGCTGGCCTCTCGCCCGCCGCTCGCACCTTCGGGGACGTGTCGTCTGGGAAGACGGCCGGCTTCGGCATGTAGGCCGGATAGACGTGACGCGCACGGCCCTGGAGGCTCCGCGCGCACGCTGCGCCGGCGATGAGGTAGTAATCAAGGCGACCGGCAACGCGAATTTTGGTCTCGCACCTGCTGACGCCGCACGTGGCCCGCGTGGTGATGGCCCGGAAGAGCGGCCGCGCCAGGCGGGAATAATCTAGATTATGATCGGCGTGTTCACGCGAGCCGTTCCCACGCCGGCCCACGTGGTGCGGCTCACCCACGAAGCAGGAGCCAAGCCACGATCGTCAGCGGGGCCGCCACCCCTAGCAGGAAGGGAAGAAGTTTCTTTGACATAGCGTTCCCGCCTCAGCCCGCTCTGGGCTTCGTGATAGACCCTCCTGCAGCTGAGGAGGAAACGGGAAACTCCGGGTCCTGCAGTGACCCCCAAACACTCGCAGCGCCAAACCCGAGCAGCAGGGTGATAATCCGTCCAGCCCCCCGCAGGACTTTTTCCGCCACCGTCATCGCGGACGGGCGCCCGCCACCCCGCTTGGCCAGGGCGAGACCCGACCCGGCGCGCAGCTTTTGTCCAAACCCCACCACGCTTGAGGCACCCCCACCGCACGAGCCGGCTCGCTCCCCGCCACCGCCGCCGTAATCCGGATCCGCAGATCAAGAGACAGCGCCTTGGGCATCTTATCCCCCGGCCAACAGCCGGACGGAATCAGAAATCCCTCAAACCCGCCTCCCGACCAATTCCGGCACCCGCGGACAAACTCTAGCTTGCTGGTGGGCCGCCAGTCAGATCTGGCGGAACTCATCGCCCACCCCCAACGGAATACAGTGTCGGATTCAATCGGAGGCGTTCGACCTCTTTGTTGGCTTCCCCAAGCGGCCCGATTGGGACCGGTTCAGCGACCGGGATCGTCGAGAAGGTCAGGACCGAGCGAAAGAGCGGCCATGACAGGCCTCGTCCGTCGATGACGACACCGAGCGGGCCCGCGGGATCGGCTTCCGACAGGCGCGCAATCTCGGAGACCGAGCGGACCGGCACGGGCTCCCGTGACCAGCCTCCGACCTCGTCCGCGACACGCCAGCGACCCGCCTGCTGCTCCAGGCGGTGGCGGGAGCGCGCCCCGCCCCAGGCGGGCCCGGTCAGCCAGACCCCAACATCCTGCATGGAGAGATCGATCATGCGGCCGAGTCCCGTCCGCTCGCGGCCCTCAAGGCCGACCATGACCGAGAACAGGCCCGCAATACCGCCCGACACGTCTGCGACGGAGATCCCGAGCTTCGTCGGCCGGCCGTCGACGGGCGTCAGCGCCATCAGGCCCGACATTGCCTGAACCACCGTGTCGAAGGCCGGCCGCCCCGGATAGGCCGAATCCTGGCCGAAACCGGAGATGGCGCAATAGACGAGACGCGCGTTTAAATCTTTCAGCGCCGGCCAGCCGAAGCCCAGGCGATCAAGTGAGCCCGGCTTCATGTTTTCGATCAGCACGTCCGACGTCCGGACGAGATCGCGGAAGATCTCCTTGCCGTCGGCGCTCCTAAGATCGAGAGCCACGCTCCGCTTGTTCGCGTTGTTCATCGTGAAGAAGTAGCCCTGCCCGCGTTGGTGCGGAGGCCAGGCGCGCGACGCTTCGCCCTCGAGCGGTTCCACCTTGATCACCTCGGCGCCAAGTGTCGCGAGCTGTTTCGCCGCCAGGGGGGCCGTCGTGTACTGCCCGATTTCGATCACTCGCAATCCGTGGAGAGGCGGAAACGCAGGCGTGCTCCGCTTCGGCCAGTCGGGAAGGCGTGGCAACTCCGCAGGCGTCGCGAACGCGGTCTGGCAGTGGCTCTCGGCATCCGTCTCCCCGGACCCGAGCCGAAGGAACGAGCGCGGGACAGGCACGTTGCGGCCGTCCGCCGAAACGCTGCGAATGCTGCCGCGGTGAAGGAGGTTCGCCTCGTCCGGCAGGTCCGCCACGTCCAAGATCGGTCCTGCCGCCAAGCCTGCTGCGCCAAGCGCAGCGATGCAGTCCGCAACGCTTCGGTCCGCCGTCCAGACTTCCACGATCCGGTCGACCTCGTCGCAGCGAGCGATGCGGTCGGCAAGCTTCTCAAACTCGCCCGAGGCGAGATCAGGGCGTCCCATGAGATCGCACAGCTTGCGCCAGTGCTCGTCCGTGGCAGAACAGAGGAGGAGCCAGCCGTCCTGCGCGCGGTAGCTGTTCCACGGCACCGCCATCGGGTGCCGGTTGCCTGCACGGCGGGGCTCCTTGCCGCCATAGACCAGCGGCAGGAACGACGAGAGCGTGTTGATGCCGCAGTGGTAGAGGGAAACGTGCACGCGCTGGCCGCCGCCCCCGACCCTGCGATGCCGCAAGGCGGCCAGGATTCCGGAGGCCGCATACATGCCCGCCTGGAGCTCCAGGATCGGCGCCTCGGAAACGGTGGGCGGTCCGTCGCCCTCTCCAGTCATGTCGGCGATGCCTGTCAGCGCCTGGAGGCTCTTGTCCGTCTGGGCACCGGGATCGAGTTCGGGAGCGCCGCCAACAATCTCACAAATGATGCTACCGCCCGGAACCTCGAGCCCCTTCGTCCAGTCCGGATCAAGGTCTGGGCACAGGATGACGACATCGCTCCGGCTGAGCGCATCCTGGATTTCTGCGGGCTCAGACCGGATCCGGCGCTTGCCAGGCAGGAATGGACGCTCCGCCGCTCCGAGGGCGCGGCCGGGATCGGCGCGCAGCACGGTGGCGCCGGCCTCGGCCAGGAGGCTGCCGCAGGCGGAAGCCGCCAGCCGCCCGCCGAGCTCCAGCAGTACGACCCCCGCGAGCGGCAGGGCGTCGGCCATCCCGTCAGCCCTGGGCCGGAGCCTGCCGGTCGCCGGCGCGCAGGAGCGCCGCCTGGAGGGATGCGACGGTCGCCGCCCCGCGGAAGGCGCCGATCGCCTCTTCCAGCTTGGTCAGGTCGAAGCCGGGGGTGACCTGGCCAATCAAGCCGCGGGCCTTGTCCCGCAGGTGGCCGAGCGGCATCGGGTTCGCGGCGGTGCCTCGGCTGTCGAGCACGCGCGCCGTCCGGACCGTGCCGTCCGCGAGCGTAACTGTCGTCTCCGTGCCGAAATGGGCCGGGTACAGCCGCTCGAGCTCGGCATCGAGCCCGACCTCGACCTTACCGGTCCAGGCCAGGATCGCCGGATCGTCGAGGTTATTCGCATCGAAGGCGTCGAAGCGGTCCGGCCCGAAGGCGAGCGTCGCGCCGACCGTGAAGGGCAGGCTGTACTGCGCTGCCATCGGAGTCGTCGGCCGCATGACCATGTGCTGTTCGGCGAGCTTCCCGGGGCCTCTGACGCGGATGGAGCGCACCTCATCAAGCGGGAAGCGGAAGCCGTCCGTCACGTCGCGCAGGCCGTCGATCATCGAATGGAGCAGGCGGCAGCAGGCATAGGGCTTGAGGCTGATCTCGTGCAGGGCGCGCGGCCCCGTACGGGTAAGCGCCTCCTCGTCGGGCTCCTGCCCGTAAAGCGCGAGGAAGCCGTATCGGCCGTCGAGGGCGCGGCGCGGCGCCTCAATCCCGACGGCCGCGAACTCGGCCGCGAGGACGCCGTTATGGGCTGCGTAGCCGGCATGCATGCGCTTGACCTCGGCGCCGGCCGTCTCCTGCGAGAACTGGACCGAGCCGGCCGCCATCGAGAGCGCATGACCCCAGGCGCGCGAGATGCCGTCGGCATCGAGCCCCATCAGCTTCGCGGCGGTGGTGGCAGCGCCGAAGGCGCCGAACAGGGCGGTGGGGTGGAAGCCGGCCGCCATCACGCGCCCGGCCGCAGCCGCATTGCCGAGCCGCGCCATCGTCTCGTAGCCGGCGGTCACGGCGGCCAGGACCTCGTCCGCCGTCGAACCGGTCTCTGCCGCGACGGCTAGGGCGGCCGGGAAGATCACGGCGCCCGGATGGCTCATGGACGAGTCGTGCGTGTCGTCGAGTTCGAAGGAATGGCCGGCGGCCCCGTTCACGAGCGCGGCGATCGCCGGGGCTACCGAGAGGTCGCTGGCGATGATCCGGGCCGGGCCCGTCCCGCCGTACCGCTTCGCCCAGACGTGCAGGGCGACGATCCAGGGCCGGTCGGTGCCGCCATAGGCGACGCCGCAGAAATCAAGGAGCAGGCGCGAGAGCTGGCTGCGATCCTCGTCCGTCAGCGCTGCCGGGGACAGGTCGTGCAGCTCGCGCGCGAGCAGGGCTGTGTGGTCCATCCGGGCCTCCTCAGGACGCCTGGCGCATTTCGCGGAACGGTTTCAGGAAGTCGCCCGGCCGCATGGACGGGTGTGCCCGCTCGTATTGCGGTGGGAAGTAGACCTCCTCGCCGAGCCTCTCGGCCGCATGCCAAGCCCAGCGTGGGTTGTAGAGCATGCCCCGACCCAGGGCGACGAGATCGGCCTTGCCGCTCGCCAGGATCTCCTCCGCCTGCTGCGGCTCGGTGATCAGCCCCACCGCGATGGTCGGGATGCCGACCTCGCGCCGGACTTGCTCGGCGAACGGGACCTGGTAGCCGGGCCCGACCGGGATCTTCTGGTCCGGCGTGCTGCCGCCGCTCGAGGCACAGATAAAGTCGCAGCCCTTCGACTTCAGGGCGCGAGCGAACTCGACCGTGTCCGCCGCCTCCCAGCCGCCTGGCGCCCAGTCCGTGGAGGAGACGCGTACGCCGAGCGGCTTGCCGGCCGGCCATGCCTCGCGGACCGCGTCGAAGACATCGAGCGGGAAACGCAGACGGTTCTCGATGCTGCCGCCATACTCGTCCGTGCGGCCGTTCGCGAAGGGTGAGAGGAAGGAGTGCAGCAGGTAGCCGTGCGCGTTGTGGATCTCGATGACGTCGAACCCGGCCTCGTCGGCGCGGCGGGCGGCCTCGGCGAAGGCTTCGCGGACGCTCCGCAGCCCGTCCCGGTCCAGCTCCTCCGGCGCCGGACGGCCCGGATACGCGATGTCAGAAGGACTCGCCATCAGCCAACCGCCGCGCTCGCTCGCGAGACCTAGCTGCTTCTCCCAGGGTACTGTGACGGAGCCCTTCCGGCCGGAATGAGCGAGCTGCATTCCGAGCTTCGCACCGCCGTGTTGCCTGCAGAACGCCAGCACGTCTCGCAATGGGCCGACATGTTCGTCCGACCAGATGCCAAGGCAGTTGTGGCTGACGCGCCCGCGCGGCTCGACCGCCGTCGCCTCCGTGAACACGAGTCCGGCGCCCGAGATCGCCAGGTTGCCGAGATGCATGAGGTGCCAAGAGGTCGCGAAGCCCCGCTCGTCGGCCGAATACTGGCCCATCGGGGACACGACGATGCGGTTGTCGAGCTGCAGCTCGCGCAGCCGGAATGGCGAGAACAGGGCTGTCTTGGGCATGTTTTCTCGTCCTTCGTTATGCGGCGCACTGTTCCGCGGCGGACGGTGACGTGCGTCCGATCAGCACGTCGATGTGGGGCAGCGCGTCGAGAGTCCCGACAAGCCGGACTATTGCCTCTGCGCTCTCGCCTCCCAGCGGAGGGCGCGCGAGCGTCAGGAACTTGGCCGTGACCTGATCGTCGGAGAGCGGGTATTTCGCGGAACCTCGCGGCTCGTCGATCAGCGTCTCGAAGCGCCTACCGTCCCGCGTGCGTACGGCAAGCCGCGCCGAGCGGCTGCCCGGATAGCTGGCCTCGCGCTCGGGATCGACGAGAACGTCGATCCTCCTGGCGAGCGCGGCAGTTTCGGCATCGCCCAGGGATGCGGTCGCGAAATCTGCGATGTCCACCCGCGCCTTTCGCGCCGCGATCGCGACGCAGTACTGGTAGCTGAGCTGGGCTGACGCCATGTCGGCCCAGCTGCCATGGGCGTGCTCGGCCGCGATCGCATAGGTGCCGGCCTCGATCCCCTCGATGTCCTGCGCCGCAAGCTTCTCGTCGGCGATGATGTCGATCACGCCGTCGATGGCCGGGTGGATGTGCCGGCAGCAGGCATAGGGCTTCATGTAGCAACGCCCGACATTCAGACCGGCTCCGGGGTCGAGCCCCTCGGTCAGGAGGCCGAGCTTCGCCGAGCCGCTATAGGCCTGGAAGAAGCCGTCCCGGCCTTCCAGCACAGCGCGGGGGCCGGTCATGCCAGCACGGGCCAGAAGGGCCGCGTACAGGCCTTCCCGGGCCGCCATCCCGGGATGGAGCCGCTTGATCTCGCCGCCACCCTGCAGGAAGGCGAACAGGCCTGCCGCGGAGCTTGCCGCGATCGCGAGCGCATGCTCGATCGGGTCCGCATCCATGCCGAGGAGAGAGCCGACCGCGCCGGCCGCGCCGAGCTCGCCCGCGATCGAGGTGTTGTGGAAGCCCCGGTTGCGCGAGCCGGGATGCCCGGCCGCCGCGATCCTCGTGGTGAGTTCGTATCCAACCGCGATGGCGGCGGAGACGCGCTCGCCCGACGCCCCCGACCCGAATGCCGCCGCCAGCACGGCCGGAATCACGGGCGCACCCGGATGGACGGAGCCCGCCCGAAATCCGTCATCGAGTTCGAGGCCGTGCGCGCTCGCGCCACCGAGATACGCGGCCGTCAGCCTGTCGGTGGGCCGCGCGAAGCCCGGAACCGGAATGTTGCCTGAGCAGCCATTCTCCGCGAGCACGCTGGCCGCGATGCGGCTCGGGGTCCCCGAGGCGCCCGCGATCATAGCGCCGAGCGTGTCGAGGAAGTGTCGGCGGACGGAGCTCCTGTCGTGTTCGACGACGTCGGCATGCCGAAGACCGGCTGCGAAGGCGCAGATCGCGGCGGTCGGTCCTCCAGTTTTTCCGGGTGAGTTCATCATTTCGTGCCTCCGAGCTTCACGAGGGCATCGACGGCGACCACGCCCCTGCCGCTCTCGCGAACGAGCAGCGGATTGATCTCCGCCTCCGTGACGGTGCCGAGCCCCGCGAGATGCGAGAACGCGACGACGGCCCCGGCCAATGCCTCGACATCGCCCTGCGGCAGGTTGCGGTAGCCTCGGATCAGAGCGAGCCCGCGAACCTCCGTGATCATCTCTCGCGCATCGTCGAGGCCGACAGGTGCGAGCCGGATCGAGATGTCCCGATGCAGTTCGGCCAGGACGCCTCCCGCGCCGAGCGTGACGAGCGGCCCCACGGTCGGGTCGAGGCGATAGCCGAGGAGCACCTCGGCCAGCCCGCGCACCATCGGCTGCACTTGGAGCCCTGATATGTCGGCATCAGGCTGCGCCCGGCGCACGTTGGCGAGGATGCGGGCGCAGGCCTGCCGGAGCGCTTCGGGGCCGTCGATCCCGATCATGACGCCGCCGACCTCCGTCTTGTGGAGGATGTCCGGCGACAAAACCTTGGCTACGACCGGGTAAGGCAGGCCGGACAGGTCCACCCGCGCGAATTCGGCCTCGTCCACCGGCAGCGTGATGTCCTCGACCATCGGCAGGCCAAGCGCGGCGAACAGCTGCGCCGCCTCGGCCGGGCCGGGCTCCCCGCCGGTGAAGGCCGCCAGTGCGGTCTTCGCGGCCGAAGTGTCCACCGCGAGCGGCTCCTCGCGGGGAGCGCGCCATTCGAAATAGGCGCGAACGCCGTCGGCGCAGCTTTCCGGCGTCCTGAACGCGGCGATCCCCGCCTCGGCGAGCAGGGACAGCGACTTATCCGCCTGCGGGGTCAGGAAGACGGCGACCGGCTTGCGGGTGCCCGCTGCCATCGTCGTAGTGATCGGCATCACGGCCCGGTCGGGCCTGAACTGGGAGGAGGACCCGACGACCGCGACCACGGCGTCGCAATCTTCCGAGGTGACCAGCTCCTTGAGCACGGCGCCATAGGTGCGGGCGTTCGTGCCGGCGAGGGTGAGGTCGATCAGCGGCTCGGGCTTGATGTGGATGCCAGCCTCGGAAAGGCGGTCCACGCTCGCCTCCCCTGGGGGCACGAAGGATGCGCCGCTGCGGCTCAGCCCGTCGATGACGAGGGCCCCGCCGCCACCGGTCGTGCTCACCACGGTGACCCGCCGGCCCTTCGAAGGCCGCTGGCCGCGCAGGAGCGGCGGCACCTCAAGTAGGGCATCCAGGGTCTCGACCCTGACGATCCCGCATTCGCGGAGAAACGCGTCCAGCGCCGGACCGTGCGAGGCGAGTGCGCCGGTATGAGAGGCGGCGAGTTGCTCGCCGATCTCGGAGCGGCCGACCCGGAACGCGACCACCGGCTTGCCGACGGAGAAGGCCCGCCGCGCCATCGCCGCGAGGGCGGGCGCGTCGCGGACCGTCTCGAGGAAGAGGAGGATCGCGCCCGTCGCCGGGTCGTCGATCAGCATCTCGCCGACCTCGGCCGTCCCGAGATCCGCCTCGTTGCCGACGGACACGAGCTTGGAGAAACCGAGGCCCCTCGCCTGCCCACGCGACAGCAGCGCGCCGATGAGGCTGCCGCTCTGGGAGATCAGGCCGTAACGGCCGGCCTTCAGCTCCGGGAGGGACAGGATTTCGTTGGCGGAAAGCGCCACGTGATCGACGAGGTTGATCATACCGAGACTGTTCGGCCCCAGCACCCTCATGCCTCCGGCGCGGGCGAGATCGATGAGCCTGTCCTGCCGTTCCCGCCCTGCGATGCCGCTTTCCGCGAAGCCGTTGCTGAGGATCGTCGCGCAGCGTACACCCGCCGCGCAGCATTCCGCGACGGCATCGAGCACGCCGTTCGTCGGCAGCATGATGAAGGCGTGATCGACCGGCTCGCCGATGGCGCCGACCGAATTGTAGGCCCTCTCCCCGAACACGGATTCGCGGACCGGGTTTACGGGGAAGATCGAGCCCACATAGCCGTGGCGCCGCAGGTATTGCTGCGGCAGGGAGGCATGCTTGTTGGCATCCGCGGACGCACCGATGAGAGCGATGCTGGCCGGATTGAAGAGGGCCTGCGCGACGTCGCCGAGCGCTGTCATACGGCCTCTCGCAGGACGCTCGCCGGGCGCTGCGAGAACCGCGTCCCGAACACGCCCTCGGCGACGCGGTTGAGCAGGATCTCGATCGTTCCGCCGGCGATCATCCAGCCGCGGGTGCGCCGGAAGCAGTATTCGACGAGGGAATCCTCGCCGAAGCCGGCGCCGCCCATGATCTGCATGGCTTCGTTCGCCGCGTTGAACCCGGCGCGATTGCAGGCGAGCTTGGCCATCGCCGTCGCTTCGGCGGACGGAAAGCCGCGATCCGCCTGGGTCGCTGCCTGGTACAGGAGCAGCTGCGCCGCCTCGAGCTGCAGCTTCATCTCGGCGAACTTCCATTGCAGTCCCTGGAAGTCGGAGAGCGCGCGGCCGAATTGCCGGCGCGTCGTCGCGTGCTCGCGAGCGGCCTCGAAGGCGTAGCGTCCGAGCGCGAGCGAGCGCGAGCTATTGCCGATGCGCTCGACATTGAAGCCCGCCATCTGCTGCTTGAAGCCGCCGGGGCCGATCACGACGTTCTCGGCCGGGTCATAGACATCGTCGAAGTAGAGCGGGTTCCAATCCTCGCCGGATAGGAAGCGGACGGGCTTGCCGAAGCTGAAGCCATCAGCGCCGCGCTCCACCAGCACCGACCCGATGCCGCCGACCCCCGGACCGTAGCGCACATAGATCAGGAACACCGTCGCGTGGAGGCCGTGCGTGGTGAAGACCTTGCTACCTCTGATGCGGAAGCCGTCGCCGTCCGGCGTCGCCGTCGTGGTGAGTTCTGTCACTGCCGAACCTGCATTCGGCTCCGTCATCGCAACCGAGATCAGCGACTTGCCGGCAAGGAGCGGCGCCAGATAGCGGCGCTTCTGCTCCTCCGAGCCATATTGCGCGAGCACCCGGATCGCGCCGAAATTCCCGGCCTGGATCACGTCGGCGCTGCGCGGGCACACCCGGGCGATTTCCTGGATGGCAATCACCGCATCCATCAAGGTGCCGCCGACGCCGCCATCCTCCTCGGCCGAGGTGATCCCGAGAAGCCCGGCTCCCGCCATGAGCTCCGCGATGTCCCACGGATATTCGTCCGCATGCGCCCGTTCGAGCGCGCCGTCGCGGAGGTGGCGCTCCGCGAAGGATCGAACGGAGTCGCGAAACAGGACCTGCTCTTCTGTGAGTTCGAAATCCACTTGATCAATCCTGATGAGCGGAAGCGGCCGGTCCGGCGGCCGGAATGGATGAAAGGTCTCCCGCGCTGCCGATCGCCGGGGCGGGGGAGCGCTGCGGGCGCGTGACGCCCGTTCGTTCGAGCCCGCTGCCGATGGTAAGCGTCGGCCCTTCCGTCGGGTGCGTGATGATCTGGAGAAGACCGCGGGCCTCAACATTCTCGGACGCGACCGCCTCGTCCGGATCGAGCACCGGCATCACCGGCAGCCCGAGCGCGATCATGCGGGCGCCGATCTCGTCACGGTCGTGGGCGAGACAGAAGCTCGCGATCGCCTCGCGGAACGACTCGGAGCGCTCGCCGTGCCCGCTCAGGCGCGCCGAGGGATCCTCGTCGAAGATGAGGTCGGTTCGGTCGATCGCCTGGCAGAAGGCGCGCCAAATTTTCGCTTCCAGGAGGCATACGGCGACTCGCCTGCCGTCGCGGGTCGAATACACCGCGTAGCGGGGGTTCCCGCCCCACACCTCCATGGCAGGCAGCCCGGAGCCGCCAGCGCGGCGCGACATCGCGGAAGCGAGTGCGATGTTGCCCATCCCGAACAGGCTGTCGAACATCGCGATATCAAGGTAGCCGCCCTCGCCGCTCTGGTCGCGGCGGCGCAGCGCGGCCAGGATGGCGATCGTCGCCATGGTCGCTGCCGCGTAGTCGGCGGCCTGGAATGCCGGCACCGCGTCGGGCCCGACGCCGATCATCCCGGTCATCGCCTGGATCGCGAGGTCGTGGCCGGCGATATGGGCAAGCGGCCCGGTCTGGCCGAACCCCGTGATTGAGCAGTAGATCAGGTCCGGCTTCAGCGAACGGGCCGTCTCCCAGTCGATTCCAAGCTTTCTGGTGCCGCCGCTCGCAAAGGACTCGACCAGCACGTCCGCGGAGGCGATCAGACGATGCGCCTGCCCGATATCCTGGGCCTGCGTAAGGTCCAGCGCGAGAGACGTTTTGTTGCCGTTGACGCCGCAGAAATACGCGCTCTCGCTGCGGTAGAGCGGCGGGTTGTGTCGGCTTGGGTCGCCCTCCGGCCGCTCGACCTTCACGATCTCCGCCCCGAGATCGCCCAGGATCTGGGTGCACCACGGCCCCGGGAGCAGGCGGCTGAAATCCGCAATCCGAATCCCGGACAGCGGCAACGCGCCGCCGCCGTTCCGCCGAGCGTCACTGTGATCCACGCTCATCACACGCCCCGGAAGGTCGGCTTGCGCTTCTCGAGAAAGGCCGAGATTCCCTCCTGCTTGTCCTGCGTGCCGTAGACGGTCGTGACGAGGAACGTCTCGAACTCGATCGCGGAGGCGAGATCCATCTGCATGCCGCGATGGACCGCACGCTTGACGA
>SXGQ01340635.1_pt1 | contig 12727 bp, 11 predicted proteins | sample 3178371 | NCBI WGS metagenome assembly SXGQ01 (sample SAMN11356859, study PRJNA531348) | freshwater metagenome | isolation source: freshwater sample F1-20 | place: China: Fuxian Lake, Yuxi | collected 2017-12-25
GGCAACATGAACAGCATGCTCGCCACCGTCACCGAGCGGACCCGCGAGATCGGCATCCGCCGGGCGCTGGGGGCGACGCGCAGCGAGATCGTCCAGCAGTTCCTCTGGGAGACGGTCGTGCTCTCGGGGACCGGAGGTCTCCTCGGCGTACTCTTCGGTTTCCTCTGCGGGCCGACCGTCGCCGCGCTGCGGCAGGGGATCGAGACCCTGCTCCCGGAGGTCTGGAGGGCCCTGCCCCCGAACATCAAGAACCTCGAGCCGCGGCTCGCCCCCTGGTCGGTGATCGCCGCCTTCGGCATCTCCGTGGGGGTGGGGATCATCTTCGGGATCTACCCGGCGCGCCGCGCGGCCGCGATGGATCCGATCGAGGCGCTGCGCCATGAGTGATCCGCTGCGCGGCGAGATCGTCGCCCGTGTCGAGAACGTGACGAAGGTCTACCGGCTCGGCGGCCACGACGTGCGCGCCCTCGACGGCGTGTCGATCGATTTCCACCAGGGCGACTTCGTCGCCATCATGGGCTCGTCCGGGTCGGGGAAGAGCACGCTCCTCAATCTGCTCGGCTGCCTCGACCGGCCGACCACCGGCCGCTACATCCTCGCCGGTCAGGATGTCGCCAGCATGGACGACGAGACCCTGTCGCGGCTGCGCGGCCGCTACCTGGGCTTCATCTTCCAGTCGTACAACCTCATCCAGCAACTCTCGGTGGTGGAGAACATCGAGGTGCCGCTCTCCTACCAGAGGCCGCCGCTGCCGGGGGGACGCGAGCGCTGCCTGAAGCTGGCGGCCCTGGTCGGTCTCGCCGGGCGGCTCGACCATCGCCCCACGGAGTTGTCGGGCGGACAGCAGCAGCGCGGGGCGATCGCCCGGGCGCTGGTCAACAACCCGCACGTGATCCTCGCCGACGAACCCACCGGCAACCTCGACACCGTCACCAGCCACGAGATCATGAATCTCCTCGACGCGCTCAACCACGCCGGCCGGACGATCGTGATGGTGACGCACGAGGACGACATCGCCGCGCGCGCCCGCCGCGTGATCCGCCTCCGCGACGGCAAGATCGACACGGTGGCCGAAAACCGCCCCCCGCTGCGGATTCCGGCAACGACCTGACACGGCCCGCGCCCTCTGAAACGTCCCGCGCTCTGCGGTCGCGATGGAGTGTTGCACGCTGCCCCACCCTGGAGTAGGGTATTCGGGCTTTTGACGCTGGTCCTCTCGGTCCGTGGCGGAACCCCGGAGGTGGCGATGGGGAGCGGGGCGTTCGACCACCGCGGATCGTTTCAGGTCCGCGCCGTGATGATGCCGCACCCCTGCCGCGGCCTGGTCGCGCTGCTGCTGGCCGCGATGGCAGTTGCGCCCGCCGGCGAGCCGGTGGCGCCGCCGGCCGATCTGGCGACCGCCGTCGACGCGATCGTCGAGCGCGAGGCGGTCGGGCCGGTGGCCGCCCCCTGCGGCGACTCCGACTTCATCCGCCGGGTCCATCTCGATCTCGTCGGCACGATCCCGGCGGCGGAACAGGTGCGCGGCTTCCTCGCCGATACCGCCACCGACAAACGCAGCCGCCTGGTGGACGAGCTGCTCGCATCGCCGGCGTTCGCCCGGCAGATGGCCCTCGTGCTCGACGCCCTGCTCCTCGAGCGGAAGGGGGCCGGCGCCGAGGCGGCAACGTGGCGCGAAGCCCTCGCCACGGCGCTCGCCGCCGACCGGCCGCTCGACGAGCTCTGCGCCGAGGTGATCGGCAGTGACGGCGCCGACGCCGCCACCCGGCCCGCCGTCGCCTTCCATCTCACGCGCGAGGTCGATCCGCTCCGGCTGACGCGCTCGATCGGCCGCGTGTTCCTCGGTCGCGATCTCGAGTGCTGCCAGTGCCACGACCACCCCGACAACGCCGACCTCCGGCAGGCCGACTACCACGGCCTCCGCGCCTTCCTCCAGCGCAGCAGCCTCTTCAAGCCCCCCAAGGATCAGCCGGCGCTCGTCGGCGAGACCGCCGACGGCGAGGTGGACTACACATCGGTGTTCACCAAGGAGTCGGCCAAGGGGGTGCGGCCGCGCGTCCCCGCCGGGCTGACACTCCTCGACGAGCCGCTCCCGGAGCCGGGCGACGCCTACGTCACGGCGCCGGCCAAGGAGGTCCGCGCTGTGCCGGTGCACAGCCGGAGGAAGGCGCTTGCGCGGATGCTGGTCGAGTCGGGGGAGTTTCCCCGGGTGCTCGCCAACCGCCTCTGGGCACTGGTCTTCGGCCGGGGCCTCGTCCACCCCCTCGATGGCCACGATCCCGACAATCCCCCGGTCCATCCCGACCTGCTCGATCTCCTCGCCGGTCACCTGCGCGACGGCGGGTTCCGCATCCGTCCGCTGCTCCGTGGCCTCGTCCTCTCGCGCACCTACGGCCGCGCCATCGAGCCGCCGCCGCTCACCGCCGCCGTGCGTGCCGAATTGCCGTCGCTCGTCGAACGGCTCGTCGGCGAGCGCGCCGCCGCCGATGCGGCCGTGGCACCGCTGGCGGCACAGCGTGATGCGGCTGCCGCGCGCTGGCAGGCGCTCCTCGATGCCGACACCGCGGCGCTGGCGGCCGTGACCCCCCTGGTCGAGCCGCGCGACAAGGCCCGCATCGCGGCCGATGCGGCAGCGGCGGCGACACGGGCCGCGACCGACGACGTGGCGAAGAAGGCCGGTCAGGGGGAGGCCCTCGGGCAGGCGGCCACGCAGGCCGCCGCGGCCGCCGCGCTCCTGCCCGACGACAAGGTGCTGGCGGGTGCCACGGCGATCATCACGGCGCGGGCGGCGGAGTTCGCCCCGGTGATCGAGGCTGCCAAGGCGACGCTCGCCACGCGCACCAAGGAGGAGGAGACGGCCCGCGGTGCCTTGACGGCGGCGCGGGAGGCGGTCGCGGTGGCGGCGGCCAAGCGGCCTGCCATGTCCGATCTCGCCGCCGCGGACCGGGAAGCGGTGACGGCCCGTGAGGCGTGGCAGGCGGCCGTCGCCGCGGTGGCGCGGATCGACTCCCGGCTCCGGCTGGCGCGAGACATCCTCCATCACGGGCAGCTCCCGCCAGGCGATCCGGCCACCCGGTTGCTCGAGGAGAGCATCGACCAGCAGCGCACCACACTCGGGCAGGTGGCGCGGCTGCGGCCGTTGTCTCCCGAGCAATTCGCCCTGTCGCTGGTGACGGCCACCGGCGGCATGGCGGCGGCGCGGACGGCGGCCGCGGCGAAGATCGACAAGGAGCCCCCCGCGCGCCTTTCCGCCGCGCCGCCCGAAGCGGCTGCCGCGGTCCGCGCGCTGCTTGTCGAGCTCGGTGCCGTGGAGCAGAAAGCCGGGTTGCTCGGCACCGTCGCCGGGCTCTACGGCGACCCGCTGGCGGGGGAGTTCCAGGCATCGGTGAACCAGGCGCTGTGGCTGGGCAACGGACCCGATCTGACGGCCCAGCTCCAGGCGACGGGTGGCACCCTCGTCGAGCGCCTCGCGGCGCTGACCGACGATGCCGCCGTGGCCGACGAATTGTTCATCGGCGTCCTCTCCCGGCCACCCGACGCCGCCGAGGCGGCCGATGTCGTCGGGCTGCTCGCCGGCCGGGCCACCGATCGGGCCGCCGCGGTCGCCGAGGTGGCGTGGGCGCTTCTGGCCAGCGCCGAGTTTCGATTCAATCACTGAGGTTTCCTTCAAACCCCGATAGTCGGGTGTGTGGCGGGGGGTGGACGCACCCCGCCGCATGCTCCGTGGAGACGACGGCCATGGCCCGTTTCGCCAGACCCTGTGGATCGGCCGAGCACGGGCTTTCACGCCGGGCGCTCTTCGGGGGGATGGCCGCCGCGGCGGCCGGTTCGCTCGCCGCGCGGCCGGCCCTCGCCCGCGCGGTGGCGGGCACCAACAAGCGGGTGCTGCAGATCTTCCTCCACGGGGGAGTCAGCCAACTCGAGAGCTGGGACCCGAAGCCGGGCACCGCCACCGGCGGGCCATTCCGCGCGATCCCGACGAGCGTGCCGGGAATCCATGTCAGCGAACTGCTGCCCTGCACCGCCCGGCAGATGCACCACCTCGGCCTCGTCCGCGGCATGACGGGCGGCTCCGACGACCATGGGCGCGGGCAACGGGAGATGTTCAGCGGGCGCGACCAGCCCGTTCCCCTCGACGTGCCCGATCTCGGCGCGGTCGTCGCCAGGGCCTGCCTCACCGACGACTTCCCCCTCCCGGGGCACGTGCTCATCCGCGGCGCGGGCGGCGGACCCGGCAACGCCTCCTACCTCGGCCCGCGCTACGCCGGCGTGATCATGGAGGATGCCAAGCCGCCGGCCTTCACCGACCGCCCCGCGGGGCTGGCGGTCGAGGCCGACAGGCGCCGTGCGGCATTGCGGGCCCGCCTCGACGACCGGTTCAGCGGCCGCCGGCGCACGGCCGACACCGACGCCTACACGTTTTCCCACGGCCAGGCGCTCGAGCTGCTCGACCAGCGGAGCGTGTTCGACGTCGACCGCGAACCGGAGCGCGACCACGACCGCTACGGCCGCAGCGAGTTCGGCCGCCACTGCCTCATGGCCCGGCGCCTGCTCGAGCACGGCGTGCCCTTCGTGCAGGTCAACCACTCCAACTACGACACCCACTTCGAGAACTTCGACTTCCACATCGAGCAGCTCGGTGAGTTCGACCGGCCGTTCGCCACGCTGGTCGAGGACCTCGCCGTGCGCGGTCTCCTCGACGACACGGTGGTGTGCGTGATGAGCGAGTTCGGGCGCACGCCGCGGATCAACGCCGGCTACGGCCGCGACCACTGGGGGAAGAGCTGGAGCATCCTCCTCGGCGGGGCGGGCATCCAGCGCGGCGCCGTGGTCGGCCGCACGAATGCCGACGGCACCGAGGTGGTCGACCGACCGGTGGATCACGGGCATGTCTTCCACACGGTGCTGCGGGCGATCGGCGTCGATTCCTCCGCGACGTTCGCCGTCGGCGGCCGCGAGGTCACGATCGCCGACCCGGCCAAGGGCCCGATCACCGAACTGCTCTCCTGACCCTCCACACCGCTGGGCCCACCATGGCCGACGCCCCCCCGATCGATCCCGCCCAGGCCCATGAGCTGGTCAGCCACAAGCACGACCGGGCGCTGGTCTCGTGCGACTGGGAACCGACCGGCCGGTGGATCGTCTTCGGTGCCGAGGACAGCGCCGTGCACCGGCTCGCCGCCGACGCCTCCGCGGCGCTGGTCCTCCCCGGGGTCGGCCCTGCCGTCCACGACAGCTGGGTCTGGGCGCTCGGTCACGCCCCCGACGGCAGTCGCGCGTTCACCGGCGGCTACGACGGGCGCCTCGGCGCCTGGCCGCTGGGGGAGCCCGGGCCGGCGGCATGGCTGATCGAGGCGCATGCCGGCTGGATCCGCGGGGTGGCGATCAGCCCCGACGGGGCCACGATCGCCACCTGCGGCAACGACCGCCTCGTGAAGCTCTGGCGCGCCGCCGACGGCGCGGCGCTCGCCACCTGCCCCGGCCACGAATCGCATGTCTACGCGGTGGCATGGCGGCCCGACGGCCAGGGGCTGGTGTCGTGCGATCTCAAGGGGTTCGTCAAGGAATGGAACGCCGCCGGCGGACCGGTCCGCGACGTCGGGCGCGCCGAAGCGCTCTGGAAATACGACACCCAATTCCGTGCCGACATCGGTGGCGCGCGGACCATCGCCTTCCGGGCCGACGGCGGTCAGCTCGCCGTCGGCGGCATCACCGCGGTGAGCAACGCCTTCGCCGGTGTCGGCCATCCGGCCGTCTGCCTCCTCGACTTCGCCGATGGCAAGCAGGCCCTCGTCCAGGAGCCGAAGGAGAAGCAGCAGGGGGTCTGCTGGGGGATCGCCTGGCACCCGCAGGGCTACTGGGTGAGTGTCGCCGGCGGTGGCGGTGGCGGCTGGCTGCGGTTCTTCAAGCCGGGTGAGGCCGCCGAGTTCCACGCGCTCAAGCTCCCCGCCAACGGCCGCGGCCTCTCCCTGGCGCCCGATGGCCGGCGGGTGGCCGTGGCGCTCGCCGACGGCACGCTGCGTCTCTACGGACTGTTCGCCAAGCAGGCCTGACGAACGGTCCGTGTGCCCGTGTCGGCGATCGGCCGCTGCCGTCCCATCACCAGATTCCATTTCCTCCGGAGCCCGAACCATGCCCAGCGCGCAGGAATCCCCCCTGTTCCTCCCCGCTCCTTCGCCCCGGCGCGCATGGCTCCGGGCTGCTGCACTCGGGGCCGCGAGCATGCCGTTCGGCGCGGCGCGCGCCGCCGAGCCGCCGCGCACCCTGCGCGTCGGGATCGTCGGGCTCGGCCGCGGCGCCGCCTACATCAAGACCCTCCTCGGCCTGCCCGGCGTGGAGATCGCCTGGCTGGCGGAGGTCGATCCGCGGCGCCTGGCGGTGGCGATGAAGGGGGTGGAGGGGAGCCAGAAGGCCCCCTGCCGCGCGCTTCCCGACTTCCGCGCCGGTCTCGACGATCCGCACGTCGACTGCGTGTTCGTCGCACTCCCCAACTTCTGGCACACACCCGCCTCCCTCCTCTGCCTCGCGGCGGGCAAGCACGTCTACGTCGAGAAGCCGGGCAGCCACGACATCCGCGAGGGGGAGTGGCTCGTCGCCGCCGCTGCCCGCTCCGGCAGGCAGGTGCAGATGGGGAACCAGCGCCGCACCTGGATGAAAGACGCCATCGCCGCGCTCCATGGCGGGGCGATCGGTCCGGTGCGGTTCGGGCGCGGTTTCTATTACGCGGCGCGCGGGGCGGTGGGGGCGGCAGCGCGCGCCTCCGTCGCCGATCTCGACATCAACCTCTGGCAGGGACCGGTGCCCGACGACCCGCGCCACGATCCGCGGCAACTGGCCCACTACGACTGGCACTGGTTCTGGCACTGGGGCAACGGCGAACTGGGCAACAACGGCATCCACTTCCTCGACATCCTCCGCTGGGGACTACAGGCCGAGCATCCGCTGCGCACCAGCTACACCGGCGGCCGGTATGCCTTCGCCGACGCGCAGGAGACCCCCGACACCGGCACGGCCGCCTACGATTTCGGCCACGCCGGGTGCGAGTGGGTGCAGAGTTCCTCCCATCCGCGCGCCGCGGAGAAGCCGCTGGCGGAGATCGTCTTCTACGGCGATGCCGGCACGATGGCGATCCACCGCGACACCTGGACGGTCTACGACCCCAAGGGGGTGGAGGTGTCGCAGGGCACCAGTTCCGTGGCCGGCACCGGCGATGCCTCGCACATCGGCAACTTCCTCGACGCCGTCCGCGGCACCGCGGAACTCAACAGCCCGATCGACGTCGGGCAGCGGAGCACGCGCCTCTGCCACCTCGGCAATCTCGCCTACCGCACCGGCACGGTCGTGCGCTGCGATCCCGTCAGCGGTGCGATCCTCGACAATCCCGCGGCGCTGGAGCTGATCGGCCGGCCGCGCTACCGCGACGGCTGGGAGGTGAGGGCGTAGCCGGGACGGTCGCACTCACGGCCGGCAGCTGCGAACCGCGCAGGCCGGCGGGCAGAAATCGTCGATCACCGGCTCGGCGCCGCCGTCGCCGACGGTCGTCGAGCGGTAGCCGCTGCCGGTCCAGGCCCACGAGTTTCCCCCGGTGTTGACGACCGGGACGGGGCGGCCGAGCTGCCACTCGTAGCGCTCCCCGGTGGCGAGGTCGAAGATCCGCCCGGAGTTGGTCGCCTGGTCGATCCGCCAGCGGCCGTTGTCGTCCATCCGCAGCGACGGCCGCGCACCTTGCGTCGCCAGCCGGCGGGCCAGCTCTGGGGCGCGCTTTTCGAGCGCCTTGCGGCGCGTCTCCTGGTCGGCGACCGGATCGAAGAGGCGCACCGGAAACGACGAGCCGGGGCCGAGCTCGTAGCGGAACTGTCCGGCCCCGTCGAACTGGCTCCAGACGTGCCTGCCCCCCGTGGCCGCGGGGCGGAAGTAGACGTTGTCGGCCTTGAGGTCCTTCCGGGCGACGGGCGCGAGCATCTCGGTGAGCGGGTCATAGCGGTAGATCACCGCCGGGTCGAGCCGGTCGTCGAGGGCGAGCTCCTTGGCCGGAGTGGGGGCCGGTTCGGCGGCGTGGGCGGCGACCGGGACCAGCGCGAGGGCGGCAAGCAGGAAGGCGCGGAGGTGGGGGAAGGTCATCGGATGAGCCTGCCAGGTGCGACGACATGCTGGAAGAGCCGCCAAGGGAGCGTACCTCGCGATTTGCGGTCAGGTCGGCAGGCTTTCACTCGGCCGGTGGAGCCTCGGAGCGTGCCGGGCGAGACGGATGCACCCCTGCTTTTCAGCCGCGGTGGCCGAGCCGGTGCGTGCGCCCGTGACCGCAGTCATTTTTCTGGTCAACCCGCGGCCGCGGTCCTCGCCAGGGCCGTGATCGCGTCCCAGTCACTTGCGCGGATCCGGTCGGCCGGTGCGACCCACGAGCCGCCGACCACCGGGCAGTTGGCCAGCTTCCGGTAGGCGGCGACATCCTCGCGGCGGATGCCGCCGGTCGGGCAGTAGACGACGTCGGGAAGGACCGGTGCCACCGCCTGGAGAAAGGCGATGCCCGCCGCGCCGTGGGCCGGAAACAGCTTCTGCTCGAGAAACCCGTGGCTCCGCGCGGCCAGCGCCTCGCTCGGTGTCGCCACGCCGGGGAGGAAGGGAAGGCCACAGGCTCGTGCCGCGGCGGCGATCTCCGGCGTCAGGCCCGGGGAGACGCCGAACGTCGCCCCGGCCGCGACGGCGCGATCGACGTCGGCCGGCGACAGCAGCGTGCCCAGGCCGATGTCGGCCTCGGGGACCGCGGCGCGCATCGCGCGCACCGCCGCGCAGGCCGCCGGGGTCCGCAGCACGACTTCGATGACGTGGATCCCGCCGGCGACCAGCGCCCGCGCGAGTGAAGCGGCGACGGCTTCGTCGTCGATCGTCACGATCGGGATCACGGGGCCGCGGGCGAGGATCGCGCGCATCGGACGGACTTCCCGGGCCGATCCTCCTTCCATCGCCGTGTCTCCCGCGGGTGTGCCCTGGCCATCGTCCGTCGCCGCCGGGGTAGCGCTGCCGGCGGAATATACTCTGCCGCTGCCGAGCGCGTCCCGATGCGCGGCGGCGCCCCGGGGGGAGTGATGAAGTCGAACTCCGTGCAGCGGCTCGTCGAGGCCCGACACCCGCTGATCGCCATCGAAACCGCCGACGAGCCGCGCGCCCTCCGCCTCATCCGGGCGGCGATCGGGGAGCACTGCGCGCTGGTCACCTGGTCGGTGACCGAGGGACTCGTGGACACGCCGCCGTCACCGGCCCAGACGCACGTCGAGCCCGGAAAGGCGGCCGCGGCACTGCGGCACGTGCAGGCGACGACGTTCCGCGCCGTGTACGTTTTCCGCGACCTCGCGCCGCACTGCCGCGACCCGCAGGTCGTGCGCCAGCTGCGCGAGTTGTGCTTCACGCCGAGTGACCGGCCCTGGACGCTGATCCTCGTCGATGCCGCCCCCCTTCCGCCCGAGGTCCGGCGTCTCGCCGCCCCGGCGCCGCTCGGCTGGCCCGACGAGGAAGAGCTCGAAGGGATCGTCAAACGGACCTTCCAACAGGTGCGCAGCACGGCCCTGCGCGATGTCGCCGCCCGGCTCACGGCGCGCGAGCTCGAACAGATCGTGCTGCTCCTCCGCGGGCTGACGACGACCGAAGCGGAGCGGGTCGTGATGGAGGCGATCGTCGACGACGACGTTCTCGACGGCAGGGACCTGCCGCGGATCATGGAGGCGAAACGCAACCTGCTCGCGGCCTCCGGCTGCCTCGAGGCGCGCATTGCCGACGTCGGCCCGGACGACGTCGGCGGGCTCGCTGCACTGAAGCGCTGGCTCGAGGTGCGCCGCGGTGGCTTCGCGCCGCGGGCACGGGCCTTCGGGCTCGACCCGCCGCGCGGGATCCTCCTCCTCGGCGTCCAGGGGTGCGGCAAGAGCCTGTCCGCCAAGGTCGTGGCAGCGTCGTGGCAGATGCCGCTGCTGCGGATGGATCCCGGCGTCTTCTACCAGAAGTTCATCGGTGAGAGCGAGGCGCGGATGCGCGAGGCGCTTGCTCAGGCCGAGTCGATGGCCCCGGTGGTGCTGTGGATCGACGAGATCGAGAAGGCATTCGCGTCGTCGGGAGCCGCCTCGGCCGACGGGGGCCTGTCGCAACGGATGTTCGGCACGCTGCTGACGTGGCTCCAAGACCACCGCCACCCGATCTTCGTCGTCGCCACGGCCAACGACATCACCCAGCTCCCGCCGGAGCTGATGCGCAAGGGACGGTTCGACGAGATCTTCTTCGTCGACCTTCCCGGTGCGGCGGAGCGGCGCGCGATCTTCGCGATCCATCTCCGCCGCCGGAAGCGCGACGTGGCCGCCCACGACCTCGAGCGCCTCGCCGCCGCGGCCGCGGGCTTGTCTGGCGCCGAGATCGAGCAGGCGGTGGTGACGGGGATGTACGCTGCCTTTTCGGGCGGGGTCGAGCTGACCACCGAGCATGTCCTCGCGGCGATCGCCGCGACGCGACCGCTGTCGGTGGTGCTGCGGGAGCGGGTGGAGGCACTGCGTGCCTGGGCCCGCGGCCGCTGCATCCCGGCCGACTGAAGCGGCCGCGACAGGCAGAGCCGGTGCCGCGGCATCCGCGGGGCCGGTCACCCATTCCGCCTCGGGGGCCGTACCGTCGATGCCCCGTTGCCGGGGGGCTGCCGCTTGGGGCGGCATGCGAGTGGTGAGCACACCCGGAGGGATTCGAACCCCCGACGCCCGGCTTCGAAGGCCGGCGCTCTGTCCGCTGAGCTACGGGTGCAGGGACTGTCCGCGGCAGGAGTCGAACCTGCGGCCTGCTCCTTCGGAGGGAGCCGCTCTGTCCAGCTGAGCTACGCGGACCGATGGCGAGTCACAGTGCACCCGGCAGGGATCGAACCTGCGGCCTCCGGCTTCGATTCGTGGCGACCTTGGGGTGAGCTTGGGCGTGGCGATCGCCGAGTACCTCCTCCAGATGCCCGCCGACCGGATCGGCGACACGACGATGGGCCTCGGGCAGCTCGAGATCCTGCACGATGTGGTCGCGTGTTCGAATCACACCGCGCCTCGTTGTTTTTTTGCTGGTTGGCGCGGTCGCTGTCGTGCGAAGTTCTGGCGATCGGTGGAGCGACACCCCCATCGCGATAGAATCATGGGCGGGCAACCGGCCACAGGCGTGGATTCCCAAGGAGCTCAAAATGGCGACCGTTTCCTACCCGCATATCGAATTGAGCGCCGACGGTGTGCCTTATCTCGAAGGCATGCGTACCAAAGTCGTTGAGATTGCCCTTGACAGTCTCGCCCATCACTGGGACGCCGAGGAGATCCAGCGTCAGCATCCGCACCTGACGATGGGGCAGATTCACGCCGCGTTGGCGTACTACCACGATCATCGCGAGGCCCTCGACGCCGTCATCGCCCAGCAACTGGCCGAGGCTGATCGCGTTGCAGGCCAACAGCCCCCGTCTCTGCTGCGCGAGATACTGAAGCGCGGGGGGCGCGCGTGAGCCTCCGGCTGTATTTCGACCACCACGTGCCACGGGCGATCGTGGTCGGCGTGCGGCAGCAGGGCATCGACGTGCTGACAACGGAAGCGGACGGCACGGCCGATCATGACGACGTGCTTCTCCTGCAACGCGCAACTGATCTCGGGCGCGTCATATTCACGCAAGACAGCGACTTCTTGGTGTTGGCGGCGGCGTGGCAGCAGACCGGACGGGAGTTCACCGGCATGGTGTACGCCCATCAGTTGCGGATCACCATCGGCGCGGCGATCCGCGATCTCGTGCTGATCGCCTCGCTCATGAATCCCGACGACATCCGCAATCGGGTCGAGTTTCTGCCGTGGTGAGCCGTGTCGCCCTGCGGCTGGCATTGGATCGCGCGCGAGGCTGCCATCAAGAAGCTGCCCCGGGCGGCCAAGTTGAAGCTGATGCGGCCGGTACCTCGACGACGCCTTTCAACCTGACCACCGAGAGCGACCAGCTTCCCATGGGCTTCCTCGTCGACGGCCGGTGCCAGTGCGGCTACGAGTCCCGTGGCCTGACCGTCGGCGTCGGCAACTCCGTTTCCTGACGCTCGTCGTCCCGGCCCAGCCCGGCTCACGCGGCTCGCCTGCGGCGCCTCTCGAGGAGCCCCAAAAGAGCCCGTGACGAGGGGGAGCACCGAGCCGATGCCAGTAGGGTCGCTCTCGGGGACGGGGGCGACGCTCCGGGCGGTCGTCACCTGCATGCCCCGGGTGTACCGACGGGGAAACCGCTGTACAACAACCACGCGGGCCCGTAGCTCAGCGGTGAGAGCAGGGGACTCATACTCCCTTGGTCGTAGGTTCGAATCCTACCGGGCCTAGTCGCGAGTGTCCCTGTTTTCCTGCGGCGAACGCTCCTCACCGGGGGTCTCCTCGACACCCCCATCCGGGGCACTGTTAGACGATTTGTTAGGCGCTGGCTCCGGAAACGCCTTCCGGTGGGCATCAAAGGCTGCCCATGATCCCCTCCCCAAATCCTGAGCCAGTTCTTGTGAGAGAATCCTCGTGCCCCGCTTGGGGCTGGAAAGGGCTCTCGGATGAAGAAGCGACACAGCGCAGAGCAGATCGCGAGCCTGCTTCGACAGGCTGACGTAGACCTTGGGAAGGGCGTGACGGTGCCCGATGTCTGCCGTCGGCTTGGTATCAGCCAGCAGACGTACTACCGCTGGCGGACGAAGTATGGGGGGATGGATCCGAAGATGGCCAAGCA
>SXGQ01792314.1_pt1 | contig 12727 bp, 17 predicted proteins | sample 3178371 | NCBI WGS metagenome assembly SXGQ01 (sample SAMN11356859, study PRJNA531348) | freshwater metagenome | isolation source: freshwater sample F1-20 | place: China: Fuxian Lake, Yuxi | collected 2017-12-25
ACAAAGTTAACACCTGTCTGTAAGCGCTCTATAATATATTCACTATCATACCAGGTATCCATAAGCGTCTTTACTTTGGATTGAATATTTAACAGAACGCTTAACTCCGCCTTGCGTTCACTTAAAACTGAATTAATTAAACTATCAGATTTAGCTAGCAGCTCTTTAAGATCTTCAACGCGTTCTTCGATATCAGTTAATAGCATACTCAACCATCTACCTACTTTACCGTAATCACTATCACCCGGAAAAGGCTTGATAATTATTTCAGACTTCTTCAATAATTCGAAGTTAAGCTGGCAAGAGAATTCTTTTACAATTTGATCCTCTAACTCTGAAGCTTCATCGCAAATAATATATTGTCTATGCTTGACATGAGAAGGTAATGCAAAAAACATATTGTAGTTAAGCGTAGCAAAATTGGATACTATAGCTTTATTTCTAGCTTCATAGTATGGACACGTTTTCTTAGCCCAACAACTATCTTTAAGAGATTTAACCAATAAACACGGTGCAGTATCTACAGAATAATTTTCATCATACGAGCATTGATAATTTGACTTACCCTTTAAAACGTCTGTTCCGGTAAAAAGATCTTTATACTGATCTTGTAGCGCTTTAGTAATTGTCAGCGCAAAAGCTCCAAAGGGCTTTTCTTCATCTGCGATATCCTTATTTTGATAACCGCCTGTTTGCGTTCTTTTAAAGATACTATATGTATCGACAATATCTGCAAAATCTTTGCTGCAGGATTTAGATTGATTACCTAATGTCTTTGATATAAAAGATTTACCCGAACCTGTAGGCGCGCTACAAACTACAAACTTATAATCATCATTAAACGCTTGTTCTATACTACGCAAGAGTTTTACTTGCTGCGTACTTGGACTAAAACCTTCTGGGAAACTACTTAAAATACCTGTCATTATTAATAATGATATCAGGGTTCCTTTTAATTTAAAGGTATTATATTGATAACATTATCATAAATTTTACTCGTTGTAGATTTATTAACAGTTTTAAGGATATTAACTGTAGGTGCGTGGTTATTACAAAGAGAAGAGATTTTATAGTTAAGTGTGCACCAACCTTCGCTATCTTTATTCATTAAAAACGGGTAAGGCAATTCTAACACCTTAGTCGTTTTTTTATCTGTTTCAATATAAAACCTAATAAAGTATTGTTTAATATTAAAGAGAGTAAGTTTACCTGTCTTTAATACCTTGTTATTACACTTAATAATGACTTTCGATTGCAGATAGTCTTGTAGTATTTTTGTATAAGATTCCATATTCATGATTCCATAAACAGAATTTTTTGTTCTGTACTAAGAGTATATATCTTGTTGTTAAAATAACTCCAGAATTCTTCATTAGCTGGAATCTCTTCAAGTACAACTGCCGATTCGACAGGTACTACTCTATAGTCTTGCATTAATATATCACAGACCACGCACGCATTAGTTTGACTCTCATTAAACTGCTTATTGTTTTTAGGCGGTCTATAATTAAGAACTATTCTACCATTTGTAGAATTTAAGAGGTCATGCGACTTAGTGCATAAAATTCTTCTTGTTGCAGGCTTGTTAGGTACGGGTATTCTTCTCAAGAACCTAATATCCAATACATTCCTCAACAGAAGATTTTCAAGCGTCTGTACCGATACTGCCATCTTTTTTAGGATTACAAATACCAAAGATTCTGCTTTCGTTTAGAAACACAGCACCATTTAATTTACCATAATTTGTTACGTCAATATTTGAGACCGTAACACCGAGGTTGTTTGGAAAGATAACAATATCTCCAACTTTAGTATATTTAACTTGAGGCCCAGCTAAGATAACTCTCGCTTTTCTCCACGCTTTATTAAGCGCATTTGCAGGTACATAAATACCATTTCTTAAAACACCTTCACCATCTGATGTAGTATCGATATATTCAACAAGAACAATATCATCAAAAATAAAATTTAATTCATAATCATCAAGACCGAAGTCGCCACTTGAATGTGAAGATAAGTCTATAAGACTTCTTGTAGGTGTTAACTGATCTATATTCGCTTGAGCCATGTAACTATTTACTTAGTGAATTGCGTAAATCAACATACATTAACACTTCACGCTTTGATAACATATTATTTCTAGCTATGACAGTTATGTTTTCATCTTCGGTCTTTTCCTCTTTAAGCTTTTTAACATAGTTAATTTTCTTAAAGTTAGATCGTGGTATAAGGTTATTATACAGCTCATACAGACTTTCTTTATCTTCAAAAAGACTACAAAACTTATTAAGCGTTTCGTTAACAAAGACAGCTTTCGATCTGTCATAGAACGAAAGCCATCTGTTAACCATAAAGGGAGTAAACGCTTGTAATGAATCTGTATCTAATTTATCTTCTCTTTTCTTTGTAAAGAGAAGAGCTTTTAGTATATCAAAAAACATCATACAATAACTTTTGTAGTAGCAACAAAAATATCTTTAGTTTCACTTCTAAAGTAATCCATAACCCGGTATATAAATTCCTCAATCTGATTATCATTTAGTTTAGTACTATATGCAAATCCAGGAGCTTTATTACCAGCATTAATATTGATACCTGTATGACCAATAGCTACACCTTCTTTAGAGTAAGTAATGGAAACACTAGCTTTACCAATTTTATGTTGCTTTTTATCTGACCCTCCAATGAAGGTATCATGAATCATAATATCATCCCCTTTCATCTCAATAGGATGTTTAATAAAAAGAGTCAAAATATTTGCAATAGCAGTATTAAGCAATCTCTGAAAGGCTACAGCGCCTGTAGGGCAAAGGTTTGGAATCTCCCAGCAGAAGTTAACCGCATCATCACTAAAGATAAAATCTTTACTAAGTGAATCTTCAAGATCAATTAGGTTATCGCTTACATACATAGGCGCTCTAAACGCTACAATATCACCTGTAGGAGATACATTCTTTTTAAAGAATTGATAAGCAAAACGCTTATGAATTAGGTCACCATTATAGATAGGTTGTTCAATAATCATATAGTTATTATAATATAGATGTATATAAAATCAATAGAACGTTCTATAATTTTTATCAATCCATACAAAGTTTAAATTTTCATTAGACATGACAGCATAATGCGACACGTTTGATAAAGTTTTAAGTAAAAAGGACGACTTAGAAAGTAGATATGCTTCTACAACGCAGTCACGTCCATTTTCATATACAAGATTACCGCAGTGTTGATTATGCACACCCATACGCAGGCCGTGCGGGCCATTATAAGTATGCCCAGGTAGTGTCTCTCTAACGCTATCATAACTAAAAACTTTTTTACCGTAGCGCTGTTTAAACGCATCAATTGAATATTGCTCGTCAGAACAAACTAAAAGTTGTTCGTATTTATCGATGTACTTATCAGTCTCCGTGAAATAGTTGTCTAGTGTAAAATACGATGCATTTTCGTGATCTGTACCTCTTTTATGAACAGCAAGATAATTACCATCAGTGTGGTTTTTTAAAAAATTTTCCGCTCTATCTATCAGATCAGGTTTAATTTTTATAAATTTATTGCAGTAGTAACGTGCTTGTTTTAAAAAATCCGAATCTAAAGTATATCTGAAGGGCAGCTGTAACGGCCGATGATCTTGATACCATACAGCGTGAATTTTTTCATATTCATCAAGATTTACGTTGAACGGTTGCTCGAAATAATATTCCCAAACGTTATTATCAACTTCACCTTCTTTATAATACGCCATGTTTTTCGAGAAATCTACATACATTGGCATATTTTCGTCTTCGCAAACTTTACTCATTACAATGACTTGCATGACATAGGAAAAAATGCCAGCTCGACGGTCACCTGATTCTAAATAGAGGATTTTTTTCATTTTAAATTATTGGTTCTTTAAATCTTAATACAATGACTTCATTATTATCTACATTAATATTATGTGCTAGATTGAGAATATAAAGATTTAATGTGTCTTTTAGATCTTCAACTTGGCTAAGATTTGAAGTATACACATCTTCACATAAAAGTATTCCCTGCTCACTTAATAAATTGTAATAGTTTTCTAAAAAGAATTGTTGGTGTTCCCACTCATGACTACCATCATCGATAATTAAATCGAAGTTTGTATATTTGTTTTTAAGATATTCAATTGTGGTGTGATTATAACCATCATGCTTGGTATAATCTATTTTTTTGTTAAACTCTACACACGGATCCATACCCGGGTCAATACCTACAACCCTATCTACAAATTCTATTTCTGACCAGTTAACGAGACTAGCGCCGGTTGCAACACCTACCTCTAAAATCTTTAGAGGTCGTTGTACCACATTGTAGAGTGTATGCAAAATTAAAGCATACACAGGGCCGTACTTGTGTACAAGTCTACCGTTATTGGTATTACTATTCTGAATATGATGTTTATCGCTATGCGAGTCTGCTAGTAGTTTACAGATTGTTTTCATTATGTTTTTATCGATGTTGGAGATACATTCTATTAATCTGATCGATCAGATGACCTGTATGCCCACTATGTGTTCTCCAAAAACTATCATCACGAAGTCCGTGTTCATATTCATAATCTTTACTACAAAAGATAGTACGACCACTCTTTAGCCATAGATAATTAAAATAAATTACTTCATATGGACAGGCAGAGAAAGAAGGGTCAATATCTTTCGCTACCTCCAGATACTCTTTTCTTGGTACTAGGAAATTTCCTGTATTGAGTAATACATCCATCCAGTTCACACCTGGCTGCGTGACGCGGTTTGCAGCCAGGTTGAGATCTATAATTGTATCAGGGTATTGAGATCTAAAATCGAATGCAGGGTAGGCAAATCCCGGAGCAAAGATTGTACCAGCGGTAAGGTTCAATCCTTTGATAGCTTCAAAACTTTTTTCAAGTAAAAAGTTATCGCTATCCATTAGGATAACCCAGTCGTTCTTGCAATTATTTAGTAGGTTAACCCGACCGAGTAGCGGAAAGGTATGGTGTGGATTTTGAAAGACTTTAATACACTCTGTTTCTTTTTCTTTCAGAATATTATAATCATTTGTAAAATCGTCTTGGATAACAATTTCATCTACCAGACCACCTGACATGCTAAAATAATCACGTTCAAGTTGCTGTAACATATAATTAGCACTGTTGTATGTTGTAAAGGCTAAACTAACTTTCATAAGATGTATTATAAACGATTTAAAGAGAAAATCAAATAGAATTTTTCTGTAAGATACTTTCTATATTATTCCAAATTCCGCAGTCTATTAAGTCGCGATTCGAATTATTGCGGATTCTAATTTGCGGAAAAGTAAGCGCCTTTTCAATTTCTTCAATCGACGGAACTGTAATATGCGTATCTTGAATGTGGGATTCAAAGCAATATCGATCTAAAAACGTTTTAGGTATTGAAAGATGACTCATTATCTCACCTATAACTACATCGTCTTCTCTGCATGTTGATATACTATTACTATAGCTAACTAACTTTTTTAAAACATCTTGCGAAAAAATAGTACAAGCTCCTGATACAAACTGCCAGTCTGGGTAAAAAAATCCCATATAGACTTGTGTATTTTTTGTACTGAGCTCTTCTCTTAATTTATCTACGTTTATGAATGTTGAACTATTAACGCGTATTACAAAATCATACTCATCTAATAATCCAGATTTTACTATATCGATAAATTTATCAAACATTACTGGTATACCACTCGAATTATATATATCAGTTTTATAGTTGTACTGCTTTTCGCTTAAGTTGTGTTTTGTATCGTCAAGACCGTTATAAACAAAATAAAAATCTTCGTTTTTTGATGAAAGATAATTGCGCTTTATTCTATCAAAATGATTGTATAAAGGATCATCATACGTTAATACTACTGTACATATTTTCATAATTTTGATAAATCTAAAAAGTTTCCATCAATAACACATTCTACTCCGCGAATTGTATGTAAGTTATTTATATGAACACCGTGAGATTTAGTTTTTTCAACACCAAAGCTTCCAAACTGATTAAATGTATATATCTTTTCCGCACTACCGAGAAATGAAGCCCACCATGCCCAAGTACTATTTGAACATACTACCTTATTATAAGATAGAACTTCTCTAAATTCTTCTATCATACTAGTTCTTGACGGTATTATCGTATCCTGTACGGAAATAATATTTGATAGATATTTTTGCTCCTGCTCTTCGGTTGTACCTACAAGGTTTCGACCGTTGCTTGTAATAGTAAAATCTCTATTACCAGAAATATGTTTAAAGACTTCACGATACCAATCGTAATGTATAATCTCGGAGTTAGATCCTCCGTGATTAAAGTCGCCGAGTCGTACCATTACTAACGTATCATTTTTCACGCTGCCATGTAGTAGAGGTTCCACGGTAAAGAAATTTCGAACCGTGGTATAGTTATTATTGTAAAGGTCAGCGTCTTGAAAATAACCATCAACAACATAATCGTAAGACGAGTCTAGTATAGGTATTGTAGAGCCGTGCTCGCAGCGATGGTTAAAGTAGAAGTTATCGTCTATAGTACGGGTTTCAATTCGTTGTTGTTCGTGATATGTAGGTACACTAGTGCATTCTATCTCTAATGGACCATGAGTACCTAGATTCATTTTATTATGCAGAGCTAATAACCGCGCAAACGAATATTGGAACATGCAGTTACCAAACTGCCCGGTATATTTTATATTAATCATTTTCTAATAATATTATACCAGTATTTAATTTCTAAAAGAGGTATATCAAACATGATTGGATCAATATACTCCATACTCTTTTGTTCTAAAAATGGTAGTGTTACCTCCTCCCAGCTATCTACAAAAAGGATAGGCAGATGCTTAAACTGTGAAAATGCTTCGTGTCTTTTTACGATAGGAACAGTACGAAGATAAAGTGATTCCCATATCCGATGGCAATCAATACCGTTACCGGGCGGTGAAATAGAAAAAACACTACACGCTAACATATTCCAATACTCCTCGGTTGACATAGGCTGACTAAGAGGTATACCGTTTTGTTGTGTAATGTTATTGCAGTGTAATCTTTCACCTATGTTGGTACCAATATCGAAATTTTTCAAAACAAGATTTGTCTTAGAATTATGCCGGTTACGAATACCGCTAATAAGATTTTGATCTCCGTGTAACCACTGGCTGTTAGCAAGCCCTATTGGTATAGAAATTAGTTTAGGGTGCGACGTTTCTCTATTTTGACAGAACCATAGCTTAATTTTATTTCCTTCAAGATACCGCAACATATTGCTATGTATGCCTAGATCAGAATTGTGAGAAATGAGTATAGTGTCTTCAGCTAGATTATCATAGAACTTGTTAAAAAAATCTTCAAGGAAATGAGTATACACGTATATAACTTTAAACTTGCTAATTTCATTTTCAGTTATTTCTGATATTTTAGCAAGTCGCTGTGGCATACTATGGCACTGGTTAGAGATAAGATCGGTCATTTCTGTATAAAGACCAATGTCAGCAATTGACTGAAATAATTCGCCTGATATCATAATTTTACATCCACGAGCTTGACCACATATGGCAGCATATACTTTCTGGTTCTAAATACGCTTCGTAATCATTACCTCGTACTTTATTAATTTCAAAATTAGGTAAAGGGTAGAAATAAGAGTTTGGAAACACTACTAAATTGTCTACTTTTGAAATATTTTTAAATACTTGTCTTGTCAGAAAGTATGGACCTGTGGAATCCATGAGAGACATAGCATCATTATAACGTAAATCTGTATCAAGTGTCAGCAAGTCTTTAATAACGGGATTACCTGGAGTACTACCTATCAATCCATTAAACATCGTTGGCGCTGCATCGTAAGCAACACCGCAGAAGAATTCTAAATCTAGTAGATCATTGAAGTCAGTAAGTAATAAAAAATCGGTGTCTATATATATTCCACCAAATTCATTTAAGATAGCGTATCTTAAAAGATCGGATTTTTGACCCGGGTTTGGAGTTATATCAAACATCTCTTTATTTTTAAAATCGCTTAAACGATGCAAATCTTGCTCTGTCCACATTATGTACTCCCAGTCAGAGCCAAGGTTTTGTTTAACCTGTTCGGTCATTTGTTTTTCGAATGCAGGTAACGGGCCACCAATCCACACTTGATGCAAAACTTTAGGTATCTGATTTTTACCTTTAGTATGCGATAACCAGTTTTCATATCTTTTGTGTAAGATATTCCACCCTGTACTGTCAACAGGATTTTTAAAAAAAGAAGAATACTTCATAGACTCTTCAAACAGAGGATATTTACTGTACTTTACCATGACAAAATAACATTTTTTGGGTGTGTCTGCGGTACCTCTTTATTAATTTTAACACGATCAGGTCTTACTTTTTTAATAAACGTATTATGGTTATAGCCATTCATGTTGTTATATATCATGTAGCAGTGTTTAGCGCTTTTAATAATTTTGTCAATATATTTATCTTGTATTGCTTCTACACATTCAGAAAATGCGTAGTTGCTTACGATAAGATCTGGTTGCATATAGTTAATTTGTGAAGTGCCGTCGATATATTCAAGATTGATATCATCTAAACCCAACGATGTAACATACCTTTCAATTAGCTTTAATACTGGCGGTATATCAATAAATGTATAAGTCTTTGGTTTAAATATCTGTCTTAAAACTGTGTATTGACCTCCGTAACCAGCTCCTATTTCAACAATATGAGTGTCATTTAGATTTAATTGTGAAAGATCGTTGAGAATTTTTATATAACGTAAGGTAGTTGGTGAAAAGGAACCGATATTATAGGTATACATCTTAGGACCGCCGATAGTATCATTAATCTGAAACGCATCTATATTTTCCATAATGAGTTCATTTGACTTAAATTCATTAATATACTCTGCTCCCTCTTCATATGTCACATGTTCAAGTATATCATTATAAATAGTATTTTGCTTAAAATTCTTAAACGTTAATGTATCATTTGCAGCTTGCGCGCAAAAATTAGGATAAGAGGTGTTATCTGATATGCTGCTCATAATATAATATATCTATAATTATCGCCGTGTATTATTAAATCTACATCATCAATGCTAGGTTGTGTAAACCAACAGCCTTTACTTTGACCTCTCCTAGATAGGGGAATGTAAATATTATCAGCATCGCCTAGGAATGTAGCCCACCATGCAAATGTTGATTGTGACATAATTACATTCTTCGCGTTTTTAATAAACATAAAATCTTCTAGCACGCTCTTACTAAATATATTAGCATTATAATTATTAGCAATAACTTGTACATCTGCATCAACATGCTCTACTACAATAGTTAAGTTAGTAAACTCAATACTATTTAATATTTTTAAATAGTTCTCTAACCCTAAGTAAATATTAAGGTCACGATAATCACCATTTCGTATATACAGAACAGTCTGGTCATGTTGTTCAGACTGTTCTGTAATTTCGTGGAAAAAATCTTTTAACTCTGCTCTATAACGTGTATAATACTCTTGCTTTTGTGCAAAAGAATTAACAATTATATCACCGGAGTGGTTGTATAATTCATTAAGATTAACATATTGATTGCCATACTGTCTAGTATATAGCGGATTATGAACTTGATTTACTAAAGTATTATCTAACGTGTTTTTAAAGAACTTGATAGGAGCTGTAACAAGCTCTCGACCTGTCTCAATAGATATAATATACGCTAACGCATTTGTAAACATTTTGTTGCCGAGTCCAGTTCCTGGTATATCGTATGCAATTACCTTACTCATATATGTGAAAAAATATAAGATTTGTAGTTTTCGTGCTTGAAGTGATTGTATGCCTTTAAGCAATTCTCACGTCTTTTTTCTTCATCCTCTACATTGTTTAACATTTTTTCTAGCTTATTATAATCAAAAGTTGATAGATCTGACTCCTTAATACGTATTATAGTATTATCCCAATCCCATTCAGGTAGTTTATAATTATCAGATATCAAAATCGGTATAGCTCCTGCAGCTAAACTTTCCCAGAACCGCACAGAGTTTGGATTTGACCCTCTCGGGCATAAGGAGAATCTACTTTGCGACAATGTCTGTACATACTCTTGCTCGTAAGGTGTCTTAATATTCGATGAAAAGAAATCAGAAGTAATATGGTATGTATCTCGAAAAATTATATTTTTATTTAAAATATGACGTTTAATAGTGTCACGTATATCATGTGTAACCGACCCTAAAAATGATACTAGTATATCTTTCCGGGTAGAGATAAATTTAAATGTATTAATATATGGCATAGGTATAATTTCTACACCATCGATAATATCGTAATCATACGCAGCACACGCAAATACTTTTGTAATATTGAGATGTTTATAGTAATTTTGTAACTGTTTATAACTATCGTGCTGACATACTGTGAAATTGTTCTGTTGTGTTATTTTTTGCTTACTGAGATATCTAAGATAAGTCTCTCTTGGTTGTTTATTAGGAAAATTAAGCCAGTGACTATTTAAAATTTGCGTCCATGGTATAGCGATATAGTTAACATCGCATTCTTTGAGTTGTTTGTAGCATTCATACTCAACAGGAAATCGCTCATACTTAAAAATATCGTCAAAAAATTCATACATCATAATATTGTATATTTGTTATTTAAATACTTTGTAAACCCAGTAGGTGAAATATATTCATCATAAGCACACCTACTATTTTTCTGCTTTTCGATATACTCAATAGGTGTTAACGATGACCAGAAGTTATTAATAAGATCGTTTATATCTTCTATATTATTAACCCATACCCCTAAATTTTTCCAGTCAATAACATCATTACAAGGCAATACAATATCAGTATTAATGATTATTGGTATTTTACCTAACGATAAACACTCATACAATCTATAAGAAAAATTACCAGCACCTCTACAGCATAGAATAAAATCTGATCGTAACATATGCTGCACATACTCCTCCCTTAAGACTCTATTATGAATATTACCTCCCCAAAAGCTATCTCGGAGTTTAATATCAAGTGTGATACTGTTATTTTTTTTTAGAGTCTCAATAGCGTGATATCTGCTAATGTCGGTTAACGCACCGCAAAACCCAACAACGGGCCGTTCACACTTTTTGCGGTAGTTAATATCCGTTAAGCTAGTAAAGTCACAACTCCACGCTGGTAACCCGTACTCGTTTTGCTTGCGTTTAAAGCTTGTTAATGACGTTCTATATACATCCACCAACTCCGGCAGACACGTCGGTGACTCTCTATCGTCATTGTAGAAGCATAAAAGTTTCTTCGAAGATAATCTAGAAATATTGATATATTTTTGTATACCTGTATCAAGTTTTCTTGGGTATACAATAACGTCGCAATCTTCAACTGTATCTACACATTTAACATATTCTGAGATATGCTTTTGCCATGTCTCAGAATCTACAAAATCTTTATTTTGATTTATTATATCCTTTCCAAATCGAGGAAGTAATAAGAATTGCTCGGATATAAATTTACTGTAATCTATATCTTCTTTATCGTACCATACTTTCATTTTGCTTTATCATATTAAGCAAATTAATTTTATTTTCAACTCCTACAACATAATTTGCATGATGTAAAAGTATATTAGAAGGTGGTGTAATATTGGTAATATTATCCCAAATAGATGTGCCGTTATTATTCTCGAAGAAATTACCGATTGTATAGAACTGATTAATATCAAGAGTAGCGCATCGAGCGAGGTGCTTAAAGTTGTTTAAAGCGACTTGATCATTGACCATTAAACGAAAATTTTGTTTTACTGCTCTAAACAATTCTCTCGTTCTTTCATTTGACTTGCAACCAAAAAATCCCGCGCATAAGCTACCTCTATCTTCCTGACATACAATATCATATGTCTTAAGATTACTTTGTACAATATGTATAAAGGGTTTAAAAAACTGTATATCACAATCTGCAAATATAAACTCTTCAGATTCTTCTAATGCATTAAGAATAATATCAAGCTTAATATCCATTGAATCAAGCCACCCTTCTGACATAAACGAGCCTGAATTTGTTTGCGTATGATATACTGCTTTAATTAAGACCTCACTTTTAGTATATATGTTTCTCAGTGAAGTTTTAAAAAACTCTGTATACATCTCTTTATGAGAGTCGCTATAGTGTGTATATATGTTCATGTCAATGAAATACTCGAACCTAGCGTGTCTACAACAGACCAATTTGGCGCAATATTTAAGTATGCGCTCATTAGCTTTACGTCTTTAACTCGTTCATCTACTAGTGTATGCCATAACTGATCACTAATTTTGTCGATATCAGCCACTGCCATCCTTTTTGCTGTATTGTCGTGTATGTTCTTACCTAGAACCCAATGTCTATGTTCTATCATTATATCGCCCCTATAAGTTAATCTATTAAAAGCGCTAAAAATTTGATGCATCCATTGATCAACCCAGTTAATTTTAAACTCTTCTCTCATGAAAGTACCTAACACTTCAGCGTACTTTCTATGGCAGAAAAGATTTACAGCTAATTTCGCTCCATGACACCCGTCGTTACAGTGAATTGCCTTAATGTTGTCACTAGGCATACTATTAAACTCCTTTAATAACTCTATATCCCAACCATTGGTTTTAAAAACCATATCATCCCCAATCATTGATATAATTTCTTCTTTACTATTATTAACTAGAATATTCCATAGTTTACCTAAACCTAAAA
>SXGQ01162431.1_pt1 | contig 12726 bp, 12 predicted proteins | sample 3178371 | NCBI WGS metagenome assembly SXGQ01 (sample SAMN11356859, study PRJNA531348) | freshwater metagenome | isolation source: freshwater sample F1-20 | place: China: Fuxian Lake, Yuxi | collected 2017-12-25
ATTTTGCCAGTTGTTTCGCGGGCCAACATTGCTTGGTGAGCAGCAGTGGCCTGACTTAAGCCAAATGTTGCACCAATTACTGGCTTTAATTTTCCTTCAATTACTAATGAAAATAGTTCTGTAATTACATCGTTAAGAAGTTCTTTCTTACCAAAGCAATGTGCCAACCAAAATCCCACTATGGTCTTTGATCCACCCATCAACACACCTGGATGAATGGGTGTTGGCGAAGTTCTAGATGCCATACCAAAAGTAACTAATCGACCAAATGGTGCCAAAACATCAAGGCTCACATCAAAAGTTTTACCGCCGACCATCTCAAGAACTAAATTAACCGGCTTACCACCATTAGCCTCAAGGATTGCATCTTTAAGTTTATCTTGATTTGCATCAATAACAACATCAGCACCAAGTGATTTGGCTAAAGCTCGCTTGCTTTCAGATGAGGTTACAGCAATTACTTTTGCTCCCCACATCTTTGCTAATTGAATAGCAATAGTTCCAACACCTCCTGCTGCTGCATGGATAACTACGCTCTCACCTTTTTGTAGGTGGCCAACAGTTTTTAAGATGTGCCAAGCAGTTGAACCTTGAACCAACATACACAACGCTTGTTCATCACTTACTCCATTTGGTATTTCAATCATTGCAGCAGAGTGTGCGCGCGCTTTTTGCGCATATCCCCCGCCATCAACAGGTGCAAGTACACGGCGACCATTAGCAATTCCAACAACTTCAATTCCAGGAATAAGTGGAAGCTTTTGTGGAGAAAGATAAGAGTTTTCTGTTTGATGTGTATCGGCATAGTTAATACCGATTGATGTTACTTCTATTAGCTCTTGTCCAGGACCAGGAACTGGTTCTGCTAGATCAACTAAGTGCATGGATTCTGGGCCGCCAAATGCGGTGATTTGTATTGCCTTCATTGTTTTATCCCTTAGTTGCGCCGAGAGTTAAGCCTGAAACAAACTGCTTACGAAGAACAAGGAAGAGAATAATCGTTGGCGCAGCAACAATGCTGGCACCTGCTGCAAGCAAATTGAAATCTGTGATGTATTGACCCTGCAATTGACGCAGCGCCGAGGTCACAGGACGTTTAGAGTCCTCTGACATCAAAATCAACGCCCAGAAGAAATCGTTATAGATCCAGCAACTCATTAACACGCCAAGGGCTGCTAGAGGTGGGCGAAGCAGTGGCAACATAACGTTCCAATAGTGTCTAAAGACTGAACAGCCATCGAGAATGGCAGACTCTGAAATTTCCTTTGGAACTGTCTTCATATATGAAGAGAGAACGAAGGTAGCAAAGCCAACTTGGAATGCAACGTGGATAAGAATGATGCCAAAATAGTTGTTATAGAGCAGTGAACGGTTTCCGAAAAGATCACCAATTTTGATGTATAGCCAGAAAACTGGAATATATGTAGCAATAGTTGGCAACATATTGCCAGCAGTAAAGAAAAGTAAAAGAGTGAGATTAAATCTAAATGAGTAGCGTGATACTACGAAAGCTATGAGTGAGCCTAAGAATAAGATCAGAATGACGCTAGGTACCATCACATAAAGAGTGTTCAAGAAGTATTTCGTTAAACCCATAACTCGAAAAGCTTGGAAATAGTTATCTAGGTTTAAATTACGTGGCCAAGAGAAGACTCCATAGGAAATAATGTCGTTATATGGGCGTAATGAAGTCCAGAGTGTCCAAAGGATCGGAAAAATCCAAACAAAAGCAAAGAAGCCGATAATGGCAGAGATGAAGTTATCTTTTGTCTTTTGCTTATTCTTGTACTCTTTATTTTGGACAATCGTAGTACTCACTGGAGATCCTCCTTAAAGACATTGCGCAGATAAACAAGAATTGGCACAACGCAGAGCACAAGGGCAATAACTGAATATGCCGCACCCTTCATTGAAATACCTTGTCCGGCAAAGTTCTGGAAGGCCAAAATATTGAGCAATGGCCAAGCCGTAGAAGTGCCATAAATAATGTAAACAAGGTCAAAAGCACGCAAGGAATCGATAATCGTGATCACCAAAATGATGACATTGACTGGTCGCATAGTAGGAAAAATGATTTTTCTAAAAGTCTGCCATTCTGTAGCACCATCGATTGCAGATGCTTCCCGAAGAGATGAATCAAAAGCCTTTAAGCCAGCTAAATAAAGCAACATGATGTAACCAATATGGCGCCAAGAGGCCAAGGCCATAATTACATAGCTATTAATGTCATAGTTACCCCAAATAGAAATAGCGTTTCCAATATCTCTACCCATCACACCTTGCACAAAGCCACCAGGCTGGAGCATGAAGTTCCAGATGATTCCGATAATGGCTAGGGAGAGTACTACGGGGATATAGAAAATAGTCTCATAAATCCGATGACCCTTAATTTTGCGATCAAATTGATAAGCCAACAAAATGCCAAGTGGTGTTGCAATGAATGTAAACCACAGTAACCAGACAATATTGTTCTTTAGCGCATCATAGAAAACTGGTGATCCGAAAAATATATTTTTGTAATTTGCAAAACCGGCCCATTTAATGTCAGCGACATTAATGCCATTCCAGTAAGTAAAAGAAAGAATGACGGTGATAAGTGTAGGTGCCCATAAGAAAACCACCTGTAATAAAGTGGGGAGACCTACGAATGCGCCGAGAGTAAATCGATCGTTACGGGAAAGAGAACGGCGGCTGCGAACTTTTTTGTTCACAGCCGCCGTTTTCATTTCTTAACCCTAGTCTAATTCGTTAATTTAAACGAATTAAAGTGCAGGAAGTGCATCCCATTGTGCTTGAGTGCTTTCAAGAATCTTTGTGAGATCTTTTGGATTCTTTAGGAAGCTCTGAATTGCTGGACCAACAACTGGACCTGCAAAGTCACCGCGAGTATCGCGGTCAAGGAAGAAGCCGATGTTCTTAGCTGCGCCAAGAACTGCAAGCTTCTGCTTGTTGAATGCATCGTATGAAGATGTATCGAAATCGCTGCTGATGTAAATGTTTGTGTCTCCAGCGGCAACTGCTGCATCAATACCTTCCTTTGATCCCAAGAATCCAGCAAGGTCTGCTCCACCTTCTGGGTTCTTACCATTTGCGGCAACTGAAATACCGTCAAGTGGTGCATCAATGGAGTCAATACCGTGCTCTGGATTGATTTCTGGGAATGGAACAATCCATAGATCGTCATAGTCAGCCTGTGACTTCGCTAGGAAGTCGTTAGCAAACCATGAACCCATCATCATGGCGCCGCACTTCTTCTGTAGTAGAAGATCGCGCATGCCATCCCATGAGATATCAAGAACGTTCTTGTTCATGAATGGAATCAATTCGCCCATGTGATTAAAGACTTCTACAACCTTGGCATCTGTCCACTGCTCTTTGCCGTTCAGCAAGTCAATGTGGAATTGGTATCCGTTAAGACGCATGTTGAGAATATCGAATGTTCCCATAGCTTCCCAGCCGCCTTTGTCGCCAAGTGCGTAACCAACTAGACCCTTCTTTTGTGTAGCTTCACACAGTTTGATTAGGTCATCCCATGTTGCAATGCTCTCTGGGTTAAGACCCAATTCCTGCATTGTTGACTTACGGTAGTGAAGTCCCCATGGGTAGTAAGTCGTAGGAATGATGTACTGCTTGCCATCTGAAGGATTTGTTGCACCTTGGATTGCAGCAGCTGAAAGTGAACTTCCCAGAGCCTTTACTTGCTCTGAAACATCAGCTAGTAGGCCAGCATCAGCACGTGCATTGGTTCGCCATCCGGCCATCCAACCAAATGCATCATCAGGTGTTCCCTGCATGATTTGTACGAAGTTATTCTGGAAGTCATCTGAGTTAACTGCCTGTGAAATAACTTTGTTGCCAGTCTTCTTTGTGTACGCATCGTTTGCTGCGATCGCAATTTTTGCACCAGCATCACTTAGATTTCCACGGATTGTGAAGTGAACATCTCCAGTGACTTGCTTCTTTCCACATCCAGCAAGAAGTGATCCACCAGCAACTAGTCCAGCTCCACCGATTGCAGCACCCTTAAGTACTGAACGACGGGAGATGCCATTGTTTACATCTGACATTATTTTCCTTTTCTCTAGAGTTGAGCCTTTCGAAAGGTCATCAGGTTTTGAAGGGGTCAAGGCCTGGTAACACTCTCAACTTAGGCCTCTTACCTATGTACAGATAGGCCTAAGAGGTAACGAATTGGTTACTTTTACGCCTAATTTGCGGTTTTTTGGCTACTTTTTGCCACCAAAGAGGCGTGAAAGTAAACCCTGCTCTTTTGTCTCACTTTCATGGCCTTGGCAACGATCTTTTGGGGCCACACCGACCAATGCTTGCTCAATGTGCTCGCCGCAACCTGACCAGGTTGGCTTTTGGCATCTATTGCAAGTAACTCGTGAACACATATTTACACCTTATAACCCTGCTACACGAACAGCAACCAGCGCAATACTAGCCACCATCGCCCAAGCAATCAGGCCCATCACCATTGGGCGTACACCAATCGCGCGAATTGCCCTCCAGCGCACTCCTGTACCTAGTGCAACTAATCCAGCACCGAGTAAGAGCTTGCTAGTTAGCACGATTGCATCATGAATTCCTGTTGGGATCTCAAAAACATTTTGAATGATAGCCACTGCCATGAAACCTAAAACGAAAAATGGAATAAGTGGAACTTTCGCTGAGTCTTGAGCGCTTTGACCTTGGGTCTTCAAATATTTACGATGACGAAGTGTAAGAATCAAAACAATTGGTGCAAGCAAACATACACGTGAGAGCTTTATGACGATTGCAGACTTAACTGCTTCATCACTCCAGACGGAGGCTGTTGCAATAACTTGACCAACATCATGCACTGCAGCACCAGCCCAAGAACCAAATGTTTGATCACTCAAACCCATTAAGTTACCAAGAAATGGCAAAACAAAAATTGAGAGAGTTCCACACAATGAAATCAGAGCAATTGCATAAGAGGTTTCTTCTTCGGTCGCACGAGTTTGAGGTCGAACTGCGGCAACTGCCGTTGCACCACAAACACCGAAACCAACTCCAATAAGTAGACCTAAATCCCCACTCATTTTGAATAATTTAGAAAGTCCTAATATTCCAAAAATTGTTAGGCTGACCACCAAAATAACCATGATGACACCTTCTAAGCCAATTGTCTTAAGTGAAACAATGCTTACTTGGGCACCTAGAAGTGCAACACCAATACGCATTAATTTTTTACTTGATAGTGCCGTACCAGCTGCGGCAAAGCTTGGCCATGTAGCAAAATTTGCAATCAAGAATCCAAATCCAACACAAAGTGCTAATGGACTGATCGCAGGTTGAAAACTATTGATTTGAAATGCAACAGCTACTACCACTGCAATTAAGCCAAGGCCCGGAAGTGTTTTAGTCATTTAGATACCAAACTTTGTTGACCAGGTCTTGAGCTGCTCTGAGACTTGATCTGTAATGGTTATTTCATCTCCGCTATTGAGATTCTCCGGGTTCACACGATTAGAACCTGGCAGGCGACCCCCAGCGCTATTTACTTCTTGGGCGAATTCAAAGGTTCTGTTGTTATTGCCATCAACAGATAATTTTGAAGCATCAATTGCGATGACGAAATGTGAAATCTGTTGAGGCAGCCCATCCTGGCTAGCTGCAAACATGTCAGGAATATTCTTGGCCAAAGTTGGCCCAATCAACATTCCAGTTAACGATTCGACTAAAACAGCTATTGCATAACCCTTAACGCCGCCTAAGGGTGCAAGCATTCCAGCTAACGCTTCCTTGGCATCTGTAGTTGGCGCACCATCTTTTGTGAATGCCCAACCAGGTTCAAGTTCAGCACCCGCTTGAGCTTTTGCTTGAATCTTTCCGCGAGCAACTGCACTTGTTGCTAAATCAATAACAGTGGGTGGATTAGTTGGAATACCTGCTGCAAGAGGAGAAGTTGAAAGCAGTGGTTGATTACAACCCCAAGGAGGCATAACTGCAGGACCTGTGCTAAATGCAATACCAACTAATCCACGATTAATCATTGGCCAGACATAAATACCGAGAGCACCGCAGTGATTAGAGCGGCCAACACCAACGGCAGCTACTCCATTCACCATTGCCCGTTCAGATGCAATTTCAGATGCTTTTTGTAACTGCCAATGGCCCAATCCATCATCACCATCAAAAACAACCAAACTTGGTAAATCTGTAACACTCTTTAACTCTGCCTTTGGATTGATTCCACCTGCTTGTAAACGAGAAAGATAAAAAGGAAGACGCATCAATCCGTGGCTTCCAATTCCCCATCGATCACTTGCAACAATGCAGCGAGCTGTTGTTGTTGCTTCTTGTGTAGGAACGCCAGCTGCTTCTAATAAAGATGCAGCTGTAGTGATTGCAGAACCAACGTTTAAGATAGGCATTAGTTACTACTTTCGGCTAAAGCACCAACAGCATGTGTAGCTGGCTTTGAGTTTAGAACTAATTCAATGTTAGAGGTCAAAATCTGATTGATTCGAAGCTGACTTTCATGGGTAATGCCAGCCACGTGTGGAGTCAGAATCAAATTAGAAATAGTCTCCATTTCACCTTTACTAGGTGGCTCTTGGGCTCGAACATCAAGTGCTGCCCCGGCAATAGTTCTTGCTTTCAGTGCAGTGATGAGGTCTGCTTCATTAATAACTTCCCCTCGACCAACATTTACCAAAATTGCATCTGGCTTCATAAGGCTAAGAGTTTGTGCATTGATAGTTCCATTTGTTTCTGGTGTAGAAGGCATATGGATACTGACTACGTCACTGCGCTTTAAAACATCTTCAAAAGTTGTTAATTCAATTCCAGCGAGGTTTTTTGCATATGGGTCACACCCAAGAACATTGCAGTTAAAACCTTGAATTAGTTTTGCTGTTGCAACTCCTGTGGCACCGCAGCCCAATAAACCCCATGTCAGACCTGAGAGTTCACGGCCAGGTGTTCGCACCCAACCACCAGCACGAGTTGCAACATCATGACCTGGAATGTTTCGAAGTAATGCAAGTGCTAAACCAAGTGTTAATTCACCGACGCTAACAGCGTTTGCACCAAGTCCTGCGACCACAACAACGCCTGCAGCATCTGCAGCTTTAATATCAATATTGTCTAATCCAACACCTGCCCTAGCAATAACCTTTAGTTTTGGAGCAGCTGCGATGATTTCTGCACTTACCTTTGTGCGATTACGAACTACTAGTGCTGTTACATCTTTAAGGCAAGCTTTGAGTTTTTCAGGATCATTCCATAAATCATCATTTCGAATAATGGGAAAACTCCCTTCCAGTTTTTGGAAAGGAGTTCCCCATACATCTTCAGAGATGAGAATCATTATGCAGAGATATACAACTTTGTGAATGTGAACTCACGGTGGCCCATAACTTCAGCCTTGCATAGACGACCATTAACAGTGTCATAAATGACATCCATCATCATGTCGCCAGCCTTAGTTAAATCGTATTCGTAACGAAGTAATCCAGAAACATCTAGATCGATGTGCTCAGTCATTGACTTAGCAGTCTTGATGTTTGCAGTTAGCTTCAAAACTGGAACGATTGGGTTGCCGATTACGTTTCCTTGTCCGGTTGGGAACAAGTGAATAACTGCACCGCCAGCAGCCATCAGAGTTACGCACTCTGCTGCAGCCGATGATGAGTCCATGAAATACAAGCCAGGCTTTGATGCACTTGGCATTTCAGCGGGCTTGAGAACACCCACAACTGGTACAGAGCCAGTTTTTGCAATATTTCCAAGTGCCTTTTCTTCAATAGTTGTTAAGCCACCAGCAATATTTCCTTGTGTTGGCTGTGAACCAAGAAGGTTTGCACCGGTTGCTTCAATAACCTTGATGTAGTTGTCATATGTAAGCTGGAATAGATCGCGAGTAGCAGCATCAATGCAACGCTCTGCAATGAGGTGTTCTCCACCAGTTAGCTCTGATGTTTCACCAAAGAAAACAGTTCCACCTGCCTCAACCCATCTGTCAACAGCCTGTGAAGTAGTTGGGCAAGATCCAAGACCAGATGTTGTGTCTGACTCTCCGCACTTAATCGACATGATCATGTCACCCATTTCAGCTTCTGTGCGAACAAGACCTGATGCATCTTGTAAGAACATGGCTGCAACACGGCTAGCTTCTTGAATTACTTGTAGGTCGCCCTTGCCTTCAATTGAAAATGCTGCGACTGGCTTCCCCGTCTTTGCAATTCCATCAGCAACACGTTGTGTCCACTTTGGCTCGATACCAATTACAACCACTGCTGCAACGTTTGCGTTAACACCAGTCCCAATAAGAGTGTCGAATGTGAGTTGTAGATCTTCACCAAACTGCAAGCGCCCAAAAGCGTGAGGCAGAGCTAACGTGCCAGGAATAACTTTTGCAACAGCCTCTGCAGCTGCATTTGAAAGGTCATCGAGAGGCAAAATAATGACGTGATTGCGGATACCCATAGTGCCGTTTTCGCGGCGGTATCCCATTAAGCGCGGCTTGCTTCCCATCGATAACTCCTCATGTTGTGTGTGTGAATGTAATCGCCCTTTTTGATGGCAGCTGATGCAAGTCCGACTTTGATGCCGTACTTAATAATTGAGTCACCCTCAGCAAGATCTGCGAGCGCAAATTTGTGTCCGAGAGGAATCGCGTGATTTAACACCGCGGTGCTCTCAGTTCCTTCCTTTACCGAACGCCCTTGAAGGGTTCCAGGTTGCAGATCTGTCATCGCAACGGCAACGTTGTCGCCATCATGATGAAGCAGGAACTGCGGTGGTGTTATTGCCATATCTACACACGCCTTTCATCGCTTAAATTGGGAAGTGGTCTGACCTCTTGCGGGAGTCTAGGACAGTTGAGCGTGTGCCGTCTAGCCCCCTGCCTAAATAACTTGAAGTGGTCTAACCTGTTGCTATGAAAAGCGAGCTTCGGTACGGAATTATCGGTGCAGGCAGCATGGGCCGTGAGCATATTGAGAACATCAAGGTCATGGGTGGGGCGGCAGTCAGCGCTATTAGCGATCCCCACAAGCCATCTCAAGAGGCCGCCCTTGCTATGGCCCCAGGGGCCAAAGTATTTAGCGATCACCGGGCCCTGATTGATTCTGGTCTAGTCGATGCAATCATTGTTGCAACTCCTAATGACACACATGCAGCCGTACTTAAGGATTGCCTGGCAAGTGAGATTGCTGTCTTTGTCGAAAAGCCCCTTGCAACCACAGTTGAAGATTTGAAATCAATTTTAGCTTGGGATGAGAAGCGAAGTGCAATGACATGGATGGGTCTTGAATACCGTTTCATGCCCCCAGTTGCTGAAGCAATTGCCCGTGCAAAAGAAGGTGAAGCGGGAAAAATTCACCAAGTATCAATTCGTGAGCACCGTGAACCGTTCTATCCAAAAGTTGATAACTGGAATCGTTTTGCCCAGCGCACAGGTGGTACTTTGGTTGAAAAATGTTGTCACTACTTCAATTTGATGGACATTGTTGTTGGTGAACAACCTATAAGAGTTTTTGCTTCCGGCGGCCAAAGTGTTAACCATTTGGATGAAAAATATGACGGAAAGCAAGCAGATATGTTGGATAACGCCTACGTAGTTCTTGAGTACGCAAATGGTGCTCGTGGAATGTTAGATCTGTGCATGTTTGGCGAAGGCTCATTCGATAAAGAGATTCTGACAATAGTTGGCGATGAAGGAAAGATTGAATCCTTCTTACCTTCTCAAGTAGTCCGTGCATCGCGCAGGGAGTCAATTGGAAAACTTTCAGGATGGTCACGCGGTGCAAGTCGCGCTCGTGGAAATGAACAAAAGATTGTTCACAACTACGATGTGAAATACATGGGCCACCACTACGGTGCTTCTTATATCGAGCACACAAAGTTCCGAGATGCTATTTTGAATTCAACTCCTGCTGAAGTAACGCTCAAAGATGGTGTAACTAGCGTGGTTACTGGCCTTGCTGCTCATAAGAGCATTAATGAAGGCCGAGTAGTTGAAATTAAAGAGCTGTGGGGTTAATGCACACAATCATTCTCGATACTGATATCGGTAGCGATGTAGATGATGCTTTAGCTCTAGCAACGGTGTTGGGTTCTGAATCAGTGAATTTACTCGGTATAACTACTGTTTATGGTGACACCAAACTAAGAACTCGAATAGCACATCATTTGTGCCACATCGCCAATAGATCAACTCCAGTCTTCGCCGGAGTCGAAACACCTTTATCTGGTCGCCAGGTATGGAGTACAGGATCTGAGGGAAAAGCCTTCTCAAATTTAAATCGGTACGCACTTGAAGATAAAACGGCAGTTGAATTTCTCGTTGAAGCAGTAAATCAAAATCCAGGTGAAATTGAGGTCATTGCAATTGGCCCGTTATCAAATATTGCCACTGCAATCGTGCAGGCTACAGACTTTGCCAAAAATGTTAAGCAACTCTGGATAATGGGTGGTGACTTCACTAAGGAGAAGATTGAGCACAACTTCAAATGTGATATTGCGGCAGCAAAGATTGTTCTTGAGTCAGAAATTTCCATAACAATTTTGGATTTACCCTCCTCACAAAAAACGATAATTAAGAAAAATGAAATAGAACAGATTAAAAGCTCTGGCAAACTTGGCCCAATTTTGTACACTGAAATCCTGAATTGGATTCAGCCACGTAATCAAGATTGGACCATACCCCATGATCCAATCGCGGTAATAGCAATGCTAGAGCCAGAGTTATTCAGTTTCTCTGACAAAGGATCTGTTCAAATTGGCGAAGATGGAAAAAGCGATTGGCGCTTAAATGAAGATGGAAATGTAAAAAGAGTCACTCCGTCAAAGCCATTAGAGGCTGTGAACGCCATGATTTCGCTAATTGCCAAAGTGAATTAATTACCAGCTAGTCCATGGCTTTGCATGGGTATCTACGATTTCTGCCAACTGTTCAAGTCGCGGAATTGAAACTTCCCGTAACGCTTTAGGGATATTCCCTGCACCAACAATATCGGCCCAAACCGCTCTCCCTGCAAGGAATCCACTTGCTCCACCCATGGCACAAGCCTTCACCGCATCATTAAAGAATGGTTGCTTCACTCCATTTGAAAGCACAACCCATGGCGAACCAATTGCTTCAGAGATTCTCTCAGCGTTCTTAGTCACTAAATTTAAATCACCCTCGCCATGGAATGGAACTTCAGCTTTATAAAGATCTGGTTTCCAACTCGCAGCCTCTCTTGCAGCAATAATCAATTCCTCTTCACGATTAAATGCTTTGGAAGCCTCAGTTGGAGGTTTGACGATAATTTCAATAATTGAAGGCAACCCAGAAATTTTACAAAGTTTGTTGAAATCTCCTACAAGTTTTGCACGTGAGTCAGGCGATTCATCATTGCGCCATAAAACTAAAAACTTCAATCCTACACTTCCGATGTCGCGAATGCGGATTGGATCTACATCTGGATCAATTGCAGTATCTGTTGCTGCACCACCTGCAGGTCCAACCAATAGATCTGCAGCAGCAATTAGTCCACAACTGCCCTTGAGAGCTTTTTGTTTGATAATTTCATCTATGCCAAATTCCTGATCCACCAATAATGCGGATGCATAAGGAGATAACTCACGTGCAACATCTACTTTAAATTGCGTAAGTTGAGAATCTGGCACTGGAGTGGATTGGTGGAGTGCAAACATTCCGCGCAACGCCTCGCGCTGATCAACTGCAACCATTGCAAGGGCACCTGATGGTCTTGCCAATTTAGTTAGTGGTGCCCTCATTAATTTGTCTCCAGAAATGCATTGAGTTCGGCTGTTGTTGGAATCATTGATTGGCCATCTAGTCCGCGGCAGGAAAGGGCAGCAACTGCATTTGCTCGATGTAGCGCTTCTTGAAGAGAAAACCCATGGATAATTTGAGCAACTAAGGCGCCATGAAATACATCTCCTGCACCCAAAGTGCTTTTTACTTCAACCTTAAAACCAGATGAAGTAACTAATCCAGTTTCAGATGAATATCCTGAACTACCTGCTGATCCTTGAGTGGCAACAACGGTATTTCCACCCTTTAAAGAATCATTTTCTAAGGCAACTGCTAAATCAACACCTGGGTATCGAAGTGCCATTTGCCGATCAGTCGGCACAAAAAGATCCACAATAGCTGGATTAAAATCGTCAACGCCATATCCAGCATCAAATGAGATGAGTGGACCTCTGCCCCTTGATATGCCCAGCTCTGCCAGGCGATTTATTCCAACATGGTCAACATGTAACCATTGTGCATTCGATAGCAAATCTTTTGCAGCTGAATTTATAGGTGCTTGGTTGATGGGTTGTCGGGTATTTATGGCGCGAGCACTTCTTTCTAAGGAAGAAACAATTACACTTCCTGCAGTCGGCGACGATCCAATAGAAATTCCTGAAGTATCTACGCCTTCCTTTTCAAATATTCGAAGTACTTCTTTACCATCAGTATCATCGCCGATGGTTCCGATGATTGCGGTTTTAATCCCTTGGCGACTCAATGCAACAGCAGCAACTGCGGCTGGGCCACCTCCACCACGTGTGATTTCAAGTGCTATGACTCTTTCATCTTCACTTGGATATTTATCTACTAAGGCAACGGTGTTTTCCGTAATTCTTAGACGCCTAGCGCCTCACGAAAATCAAACTTTGATTTGCGGACCAATTTCTCTTGATATTTCAAAGCATGAAGTTTTTTGTGGAAGTCGGATTGTAAAACTATCG
>SXGQ01410026.1_pt1 | contig 12726 bp, 13 predicted proteins | sample 3178371 | NCBI WGS metagenome assembly SXGQ01 (sample SAMN11356859, study PRJNA531348) | freshwater metagenome | isolation source: freshwater sample F1-20 | place: China: Fuxian Lake, Yuxi | collected 2017-12-25
AAATTCTGATTGAAGAACTTGGTGTGGAAGAATTTGCCGAGTTTTGCTTGGTCGCCATGGGTTGGGGTCCCTGCTGATGGGTACGGTTCGGCTGTGGATTGTTCAGCCCGGCCGGCGGCCAGACCTCCACTTGGAAAGCAAAGCCCGTGCCGTCGCCTTTTGGCGGGCTCTGACGAATCCCCACCCGTGAGGACCGACTGAAAGCAGTCGTATTTACGGCCGCGGCGATCCGACTACAGTGGTCTCCAGGCTTCAATCACCAGCCCCCGAGTCCACGGCCTGCCATTTTGGCCGGTCGCCCCCGGGACCGCCCACCGTTTTCGTCCGGTTTCGACCGGCGCCCCCCGATGGCCAAGTCATCGCGTCCACGAACCGTCACTTCCCGCCCGGCACCCGTTCCGCCAGCCACGCCGGCGGACGCAGACGCGGGTCAGCTGCCCCCGACGGCCAGGGAATCGAACCTCGCCGACCTGCGGTCCGAAATCGACCGCATTGATCGTGCTCTGGTGGGGCTGATGAACGAGCGCGCCACCGTCGCCGGCCGGATCGGGAACCTGAAGAAGGCCGCCGGCCAGCAGACCTACGACCCGTCGCGCGAGGAGACGGTGCTCGAACGGGTGGCGGGGCTCAATCCCGGCCCCCTGTCGGGCGCCAGCGTGAAGGCGGTGTTCCGCGAGCTGATCAGTGGCTCGCGGGCGATCGAGCAGCATCTCCGCGTGGCGCACCTCGGGCCCGCCTGGACCTACAGCCACCTCGCCGCGCTCCATCGCTTCGGCAACGCGGTCGAGTTCGTGCCGGTGGCGAGCATCTCGGCCGCCTTCGAGGAGGTGCACGCGGGGCACTCCCACTACGGCGTCGTGCCGCTCGAAAACTCCACCGACGGCCGGATTGCCGACACGCTCGACAACTTCTTCCGCCTCCCGGTGAAGATCTGCGCCGAGGTGCCGCTGCGGATCCACCACCATCTGCTCGCCGCCTGCGACCGGACGCAGATCCGTGAGGTCTACAGCCGCCCCCAGGCCCTCTCGCAGTGCCGCAACTGGCTCGCCCGCCACCTCCCCGACGCACGGTTGATCGAGGTCACGAGCACGAGCGCGGCCGCCGAGATGGCGGCCCGCACGCCGCATGCCGCCGCGATTGCCAGCCGGCAGAGCGGCGTGCACTACGGCCTCGGGGTGCTCGCGGAGAACATCGAGGACGTGCCGGGCAACACCACCCGCTTCGCCGTCATCGGCCACTCCGACGCGGCGCGCACCGGCCGCGACCGGACGGCGCTGATGTTCGAGATCGAGCACCGCCCCGGCGGGCTGGCCGACGCGCTGTCGATCCCCAAGCGCCAGAAGCTCAACCTCACCTGGATCGAGTCGTTTCCGCTGCCGGGGGAGGAACGGGGCTACGTGTTCTTCGTCGAATTGGAGGGGCACCGGGAGGATCCGCGGGTGCGGCGGGCGATCCGTGCCCTGGAGGCGCGCTGCAAGCGGGTGGTGATCCTCGGCTCGTATGCAGCGGCAGCGGCGGTGGGGTGAGTTCCTCTGCCGGCCGGCGGCGATCCGGGCCGCATGGGTACGCTGCCCAAAGGCCAAGGATGGTTTTTGCCACAGCCTGCTAGGCTCTGTGGCCTGAACCATCGCCCTTCCACATCTCGGAGTTCGAGGCATGTCTGCCCGTCGTCCCATCGTCGCCGGCAACTGGAAGATGAACGGTGACCGCGCCGCCGCCCGCGCCCTGGCCACCGCCGTCGAGAAGTCCAGCAGCGGCATCGCGACGGTCGATCTCGTCATCTGCCCCCCGGCCGTGCACCTCACCGAGGTCGAGGGGCAGCTCCGCGAGGCCGCCGGCACGGAGGGGCGCCCGCAGCGGGTCGCGCTCGGCGGGCAGAACGCGTGGGACAAGCCAGCGGGTGCCTTCACCGGCGAGGTGTCGCCGCAGATGCTCGCCGACAGCGGTTGCCGCTACGTGATCCTCGGCCATTCGGAGCGGCGCACCCTCTGCGGGGAGACCGACGCCGTGGTCAACGCCAAGCTGAAGGCGGCTCTCGCCGCCGGATTGACCCCGATCGTCTGCGTGGGTGAGACGCTCACCGAACGGGAGGCCGGGCGCACCGACGAGGTGGTGTCGGGCCAGGTGCGCGGGTCGCTTGCGGGGCTCGGGGCGGACGATGTCGGTCGGCTGGTGATCGCCTACGAACCGGTCTGGGCGATCGGCACCGGCCGGGTCGCGACCCCCGACCAGGCACAGGCGGTCCACGCCCTGATCCGCGGCCTGCTGGGCAGCCTCGCCGGGGCCGGGACGGCAGCCAAGGTCCGCATCCAGTACGGCGGCAGCGTCAAGCCGGACAACGCCGCCGATCTCGCCGCCCAGCCCGACATCGACGGCGCCCTCGTGGGGGGCGCGAGCCTCGATGCCGCCGGCTTCCTCGCCATCGCCCGGGCATTCGCCGGTTGAGAGGCCCGGGCCGGACGGGCTTTGGCCGTTCGTCTGGCCCCAGGGCCGCGGCGGGTTGCCCACGCCCGCTCTCGGCTTCGGCACGACCGCCATCGGCGCGCGATGCCACGCCGCGTATCATCTTGAATCCGACCTTTCCTGACGACGGCACTGCTGCCGTCCTTCCCGGAGCCCTGCGATGTCTGCCCTGGTGAACTTCTTCCTCGGCCTCGTGCTCGTGCTGACGGCGCTGTTCCTGATCCTTCTGGTGCTCATCCAGCGGGGGCGTGGTGGCGGCCTGGCGGGAGCGTTCGGTGGCGCCGGCGGGCAGAGCGCGTTCGGCACCAAGGCGGGGGACGTGTTCACGAAGATCACCGTCGGGGTCGCCACCTTCTGGATCGTGCTCTGCGTCCTCGCCTTCAACGTGCTCGGCCGCAAGCAGTCGGCGTTCAGCCCGAGCCTTGGCGGCGCGGCCAACCAAACCCCCGCCGGCACGGCCCCGCTCGATGCCGCCGGCGGGGCTGTCGCCCCTGGCGCTTCAACTGTCGCCCCTGGCGCTTCAACTGTCGCCCCTGGCGCTTCAACTGTCGCCCCTGGCGATGCCAGTACGAACACGGCGGGCGCTGCCGCGAACGCCGAGTCGCCGGCAGTGACCGCACCCGCATCGACCGGTCCATCGGCCCCTCCGGTTGCCCCGGCGGCGGAGGCCCCTGCGGCAACGCCGGCCAGCCCGGCACCCGCTCCCAACCCCTGATCGCCTTGGCGATCGCGCCCGACAACCCAGCCCGCGTGTCGTGGCCATTGCCGGCCGTGAACCGACACGCGTGGCCTCTCCCCGGACGGCGGGTCGCCCGCCGGCAGCCCCATGGCCCTGAGCATGTCCGGCTGCGGCGACGCCGTGGCGACCGACGGCGGCAATTCCTGCCGTGTCGAGGTCCGGGTGGTCAACAACCGGTTCTTCAAACTGGCGCTCCGCGCCCGCGACGGCCACGCCGCCCTCGAAGCGTCGATCGACGCGGCGGTGCGGACGAGGATCCGGCGCGGGGCGGTGCAGGTGACGCTCGAGGTCGACGGCCCGCTGACGATGGCCCAGCGGCGCCTCGACCTGGCGCAGTTGGGAGCCTATCTCGACGACCTCGAGCGCTTCTGCAGCCAGCGTGACGTGCCGGTGCCGCAGGCCGTGGATGGGCTGCTCGGGCTCCCCGGCATCCTCGTGGAGCACTGGCCCAGCGGCGGTTCGATCGAGGCCCTCTGGCCGCTCGTGTCGCGGGCGCTCTCCCAGGCACTGGATGGGGTCGATGCCATGCGGCGGCGCGAGGGGGAGGCGATGGCCCGCGACATGCTGGCGTGCTGTGACGAGATCCGCGGGCTGGCCAGCGGCATCGCCGCCCGGGCGTCCGACCTGCTCGAGGAGCACAGGGTGCGCCTCCGGGAGCGCGTTTCGCGGGCCGTGGCGGGCCTCGGGGTGACCGTCGGGGAGGCCGATGTCGCCCGGGAAATCGCCCTCCTCGCCGATCGCAGCGACATCGCCGAGGAGCTTGTCCGCCTCGAGAGCCACCTCCGGCAGTTCAGCCGCCTGCTCGCCGACGAGTCGCCGGGCCGGCAACTCGATTTCCTCACCCAGGAACTCGCCCGCGAGGCCAACACGATCGGCTCCAAGTCGGCTGATGTCGGCGTCGCGCACGCCGTGGTCGAGATCAAGACCAGGGTGGAGCGGGTGCGGGAGTTGGTTCAGAATGTGGAATGACGCCGCGGCTGCGGCTGCGGCGTGCCAGCGGGTTCCCCCCCGTTGGTCCGTGCGGTACAACAGTGTGATGGATCAGCATCCCGTTCCGCTCGTTCCCGGCCGCCTCGTGGTGATCTCGGGCCCCTCCGGGGTGGGGAAGTCCACGCTCCTGCGGCGGCTCCTCGAACAGCTCCCCCAACTCGTGCCGAGCGTTTCGGCGACCACGCGGCCGCCGCGGGTGGGTGAGCGCGACGGAATCGACTACCACTTCCTGGGCGACGCCGAGTTCGAGCGCCGGCGCGCGGCAGGTGAGTTTCTCGAATGCTGCCGGGTCTACGGCCGGCAACACTGGTACGGCACCCTGGTCGACGAGGTGGTGCCGCGCCTCTCCGCCGGACAGTGGGTCGTCCTCGAGATCGACGTCGAGGGTACACTCTCGATCATCGAGCGGTTTCCCGGTGCGGAAACCATCTTCGTCATGCCGCCGCGGAGTGACGAGCTCGAACATCGCCTCCGCCATCGGGGAACCGAGTCGCCGGAGGCGATGGCGCGGCGACTGGAGGTGGCCCACCGCGAACTCGACCATGCCGACCGCTACCGTCACCGCGTCGTCAACGACGACGTCGAGCAGGCGGTCGGCGAAATCATCGCGATCCTGCGGAGCGCCGGCCTGCCTGCAGCGCCCATCGGGGCGCCGGTCTGACGACCGCCGTTGTCGCACCAGTCGATCGCTCAGATCCGCTTCCCTATCCGTTCGCGCTCCATTCCCGATCACCACCCGCCACACGCCCCCGCCCCGACATACGCCCCCGCCCCGACATACGCCCCCGCCCCGACATACGCCCCCGCCCCGGCCGATCACCACAAACCTGCCATTGGGAGTCCACGCATGATCGATGACCTGCGCGAAGAGGAAATCGTCAACAAGGTTGGCGGTCGCTTCAAGCTTTCGACCCTGATCCAGAAGCGACTGGTGGCGCTCAATGCCGGCGGCCGGCCGCTGGTCGATGTCGCCACCGACGACAAGATGCAGATCGTCATCGAGGAGATCAAACAGGACAAGATCTACCTCGACACGTCGTCGAACCTGCGGATCACCGGTGAATCACCCGAGGCCGGTGGCCCGCTCGACTTCGGTGCCGACACCCTCTGACCGGCCGAAAGCAGGCACCGACCGTCACCCTCCTTTCGCATCGCCCGGTGGGTCTGCCGACCGAGCGAGGCGATCATCGGCCTCTGGTGGCACTCGTGTCCGTGAAGCCCCGGGGCTGACCATGCCCGACAGCCGTTCGGCCGACAAACATGATGAGCGCGGCGCCGTGGCCGAACTGGCGGGGCGCGAGATCGTCCTCGGTGTGTCGGCGGGGATCGCCGCCTACAAGGCCGCGATCCTCGCCAGCCACCTCGTGCAGGCGGGTGCCGGGGTGACGGCGGTCCTCACCGCGCGGGCGCGCCGCTTCGTCGGGGCGGCGACGTTCGCGGCGCTCACTGGGCGGCCGGTCGCCAGCCGGTCGTTCGATCCCGGCCGGTTTCCCCTCGGCGCCCACATCGAGTTGGCTGCGCGGGCCGATGCCGTCGTCGTGGCGCCGGCATCGGCCGACTTCATCGGCAAGGCCGCCCTCGGGCTGGCGGATGACCTCCTCACCACGCTGCTGCTGTGCGCCGAGTGCCCGCTGATCCTCGCGCCGGCGATGAACGCGGCGATGTGGTCGAAGCCGGCGGTGCAGCGCAACGTCGAGCGACTGGCCGCCGACGGCGTCACGATCGTGCCCCCCGGCACCGGGTGGCTCTCCTGCCGCCAGACGGGCACCGGGCGGATGGCGGAGCCGGCGGAGATCGCCGCGGTGCTCGTCGCCACGCTCGCCCGCCGGCCCCGGAAGACGTGACGGGGGAATCGCTGCCGCCATGGCCCGCATGCTGCTTACCGCCGGCCCCACGCGGGCCTACGTCGACGACGTGCGGTTCCTCAGCAACGCGTCGAGCGGGCGCATGGCGAGTGCCCTCGCGAGCGCCGCCCTCGCCGCCGGCCACGAGGTGACGATCGTCTCCGGGCCCGTCTCGATCCGCTATCCGGCGAAAGCCCGCGTGGTGCCGGTGGTGACCACCGCCGAGATGCTCGCCGCCTGCCTCGAGCTCCTGCCCCGTTCCGACGGGGTGATCGCCGCCGCCGCCCCCTGCGATTTCCAGCCGGCCCACCGGGCTGCCGGCAAGATCCCCCGGTCGGGCACGCGCCTCACCCTCGAACTCGAACCGACCGTCGACGTCGTGGCCACACTGGCGCGGCGTGCCCGGGAGGGGCAGTGGCTGGTGGCGTTCGCGCTCGAAGTCGGTGGCGACCCGGCGAGGGCAGTGGCGAAGGTGGTGGCGAAACGCTGCAACCTGATCGTCTGCAACGACCTGCCGGCATTGGAGGCGACACGGACGGCGGTGGCCGTCTACGAGCCCTCGGGCCAGTGCGTCGGCAGTCGGAACGGCACGAAGCGGGCGGTGGCGCGATGGTTGATCGGCCTCATCGACAGCCGCCTGGGGCCCTCCCCACGGCGGTGACGACGTCGCGCGGACGGGGTATAGTTCGTCTCCGCGCGACTGCCGTCAGCCCTACGGTGGCTCGGCATCCCGACCGTCCCCCCTGCCCCGGTTGCCAGCATGGCCGACACGATCCCCGTCGCGATCCTCGGCGCCACCGGCTACACGGCGCTCGAGCTGATCAAGATCCTGCTCCGTCACCCGCGGGCGCGGATCGTCGCCGTCACCAGCCGGCAGGAGGGGCGCCCGCCGATCTCCACGATCCATCCGAGCCTCGTCGGGCGGCTCGACCTGCCGCTCGAGGACCTTGGCGTCGAGGAGATCGCCGCCCGCGCCGCCTGCGTCTTCAGTTGCCTCCCTCACGCGGCCAGCGCCGAGGCGGTATCGAAGGTGGTTGCCGTCGGCGCGCGGGTGGTCGATTTCAGCGCCGACTACCGCCTCGACGACCCGGCCACCTACGGCGAGTGGTACGGTCACGACCACCCCGACCCGGCGCGGCTCGGGAGCACCGTCTACGGTCTGCCGGAACTGTTCCGCAGCGGGATCGGCTCCGCCCGGCTCGTGGCCAACCCGGGGTGCTACGCGACCGCGGCGATCCTCCCCCTCGCCCCGCTGATCGCCAGTGGCCGGTTCCACACCGACGACATCATCGTCGATGCCAAGAGCGGCGTGAGCGGTGCGGGACGGTCACCGAAGCTCACCACCCACTTCCCGGAATGCAACGAGAGCCTCTCCGCCTACAACGTCGGCCGCCACCGCCACACGCCGGAGATGGAGCAGGTCGTCGCCCGGCATGCCGGCACCCGGCCCGAGGTGATCTTCACGCCGCACCTGGTGCCGATGGACCGCGGGATCCTCGCGACGATCTACCTCCGGCCACGGGCGCCGATCACCGAAGCCGAGGCGACGGCGATCCTCCGGACGGCCTACGGCAGCGAGCCTTTCGTGCGGCTCGTCGATCATCTGCCGGCGACGAAGGATTGCGTGGGCACCAACTTCTGCGACATCACCCTGCGCGTGGTCCGTGGCCGCGTGCTGGTGATCAGCTGCCTCGACAACCTGGTCAAGGGGGCCAGCGGGGCGGCGGTGCAGAACTTCAACTGCATGCACGGTCTTCCCGAGACCACCGGCCTCCTCTGACGGTGACGGCTCACCGTCGGTGCCGCGCGGTCCCTCGCCCACCCCATCTCGAGCAACCCCGGTCATGGCGATCACCGAAACCGCCGTCAAACTACCGATCCCGCCCCTTCCCAAGGGCTTCCGCATGGCCGGCGTCCACGCCGGGCTGAAGCGGAACCCGACCCGTGAGGACGTCGCCCTCGTGGTCTCGGATCTGCCGGCCACGGCGGCGGGTGTCTACACCACGAACCTCGTCCACGCAGCGCCGGTGGCGTTCGACCGCGCACGGACCCCCGGCACCGGCTTCCGCGCGATCGCCATCAACTCCGGCAACGCCAACGCCTGCACCGGCGCCCGCGGCCTCGACGACGCGCGGGCGATGGCGGCGGCCGCGGCCTCGCGCCTCGGGGTCGACGCGGACGGGGTGCTCGTGCTCTCCACGGGGATCATCGGCGAGTTCCTCCCCCTGGCGAAGATCACCGCCGGCATCGACGCCGTCGCCGCCCGTCTTGGCACCGACGCCGAAGCCGCGGTGACCGGCGCCCGCGGCATGCTCACCACCGACACCCGTCCGAAGCTCGCCGGATCGCGCTTCACGGCCGGGGGCACCGACTGCACCCTCTTCGGGATGGCCAAGGGGGCGGCGATGATCGGCCCGCGGCTCGCGACGATGCTCGGGGTGGTGCTCACCGACGCCGCCCTCGCCCCGGCCGACGCCCAGCGCCTCCTCGCCGCCGCCGCCGACCTGACCTTCAACTGCGTCAGCGTCGATGGCCACATGAGCACCAACGACACCGTCCTCCTCATCGCCAACGGTGCCGCCGGTGGAGCGCCGCTGACCGGTGCCGGGCTCGACACGTTCGAGCGCGCGCTCGTCGAGGCCTGCAGCGCGCTGGCCCGGGAGATCGCCGATGACGGCGAGGGAGCGACGCACGTCCTGCGGATCGAGGTCAGCGGCTGCCGCAGCCGTGACGACGCCCGGCAGATCGCCCGGACGATCGCCGACAGCCCGCTGGTGAAGACGGCGGTCCACGGGGCCGATCCCAATTGGGGCCGGATCGTGTCGGCGGCGGGCTACTCGGGTGTGGTGTTCGATCCCGCCCGGCTCACGCTCCGGCTCAACGGCACGCTGCTGTTTCGCGACGGGGCCCCGGTGGCCTTCGATGGTCCGACGGTCTCGGCGTCCATCCGCGGCGCCCGCGAAACCCTCATCGAGGTCGATCTCCAGTCGGGGCCGGGGGCGATCCGCTTCTATTCCAGCGACCTGACCGCCGATTACGTCCACCTCAACGCCGATTATCACACCTGATCCGCCACCCCTCCCCTGAGTGACCACCCGTCCCGGCGACGGCCATCAGGCTGCCGGCCGGTGCGGCCGGCGACGAACTGCTTGACGCCACCCGGCGGACAGGGTTTTCTTACGGGTTGCCCCACCGGACCCCTCTCGACCGCGGACTGTCGTCATGCCCCTGTCAGTCGTTCCTCCGGCCGAGCACCCGCGTGCCGTGTGCAGCGGGCAGGCCATCGGTCGGGTTGCCCGGCCGAGCGGAGCCGCCACCACGGCCGCCCGCCCGATCCGTGCCGGCGACGATCCCGACGACGACGACCTCGGTGACGACGAGCCACTCACCCCGGAGCAGCCCCTCCCCGACGAGGATTCGGCGTTCGAGGACTTCGACGACGAATTCGACGACGACTTCGAGGAGGATGAACACGATCCCGACTGGGATCATCCCGACGAGGCCGACCCGGGACCGCCGCCACCTCCGGCCAAGGGCCCTGCGCGCAAAAAGTGAGCCGCTGATGTCCGCGCCCGACGACCGAGAGCACGGAGCGCGGGACCGCGACCGGACCGACCGGGCGGCGGGCCGGCGAAAGGGGCGTGAGTGGTTCGGTACGCTCTGCCAACTCGACTTCGACATCGACTTTCTCGAGCGGGTGATCGCCCGCAACGACCGCTCCGTCGAGGCACTCCGCGCCCTCGGAGAGTTGGCTTCGCGCAAGGGCTTCCATGACCGTGCCGTGGAGGTCGACAGGCGTCTGGTCGCCTGCCTGCCGGACGACTGCCTCGCCCGCTACAATCTCGCCTGCTCGCTGGCGGTGGCGGGCCATGCCGACGATGCACTGGAGTGCCTCGCGGCGGCGATTCACCTGGGCTACCGCGACATCGACTACATGCGGGCCGATCCCGACCTGGCGTCGCTCCGCGACCGGCCGGAGTTCCGGGCCCTGCTCCGGTCGTAACGGAATACGGCATGCTCGACCTGTACGACAAAATCACCGACGCCTGCAACGCGATCGGCGGCCGCTGGGGCGGGCGCCCGGCGGTGGGCATCATCCTCGGCAGCGGTCTCGGGGCGGCAGCCACCGCCATCGCCAACACCGTGCGGATCCCCTACGAGGAGATCCCCCACTTCGCGCGTTCCACCGCGCACGGGCACGCCGGCCAATTGGTGTGCGGCGACCTCGACGGGGTGCCGGTGGTGGTGATGGAGGGGCGGATGCATGCCTACGAGGGCTATCCGCTTGCCCAGATCACCTTTCCGGTCCGTGTGCTCCAGCGGCTCGGCGCCCGGCGCCTGATCGTCACCAACGCCTGCGGTGGGCTCAATCCCGGCTATCGCACCGGCGACATCATGGTGATCGACGACCACATCAACCTGATGAACGACAACCCGTTGATCGGCATCAACGACGATCGGCTCGGGCCGCGCTTCCCCGACATGTCGGCCCCCTACACGCCGCGGCTGATCGACGCGGCGCTCGCCGAGGCGCGGCGGGGTGACTTCGTCGCCCACCGGGGGGTGTATGTCGCCGTCACCGGACCGAACCTCGAGACCCGGGCGGAGTACCGCTTCCTGCGCGGCATCGGCGCCGACGTCGTCGGCATGTCGACGGTGCCGGAGGTGATCGTGGCGGTGCACGCGGGCCTCGAGGTGCTCGGCCTCTCGGTCGTCACCGACATGTGCCTGCCCGACGCGCTCGAGGTGGCGACGGTGGAGCGGATCCTCGCGGTCGCCCGGTCGGCGGAACCGAAGCTGCGGGCGATCATCACCGCCACCGTCCGCGACGCCGCCGCGGCCCGACCGTAGGAGGCCTTCCCCGATGGCCCCCTTTGCAGCGGTCGGCGGCCGACCCGATTTTCCCGCCCTGGAGCGGTCGATCCTCGCCTTCTGGCGCGAGGCCGACGTCGAACGACGCTCGCTCGAGCAGCGCCGCGGCGCCGAGCGTTTCGTTTTTTTCGAGGGTCCCCCGACTGCCAATGGCATGCCCCATCCGGGCCACTGCCTGACGCGCACGATCAAGGATCTCTACCCGCGCTACCGCACCATGCGCGGGCAGTTCTGCGAGCGGAAGGCGGGCTGGGACACGCACGGCCTGCCGGTCGAAGTCGAGGTCTGCAAGGCGCTCGGCATCCACTCCAAGGCGGAGATCGAAGCCTACGGAGTCGAGCCGTTCATCCACCGCTGCCAGGAGAGCGTGTGGCGCTACATGAAGGAGTGGGAGACCACCACCGCGCGGATCGGCTTCTGGATCGACCTCTCCGCGGCCTATGTCACCTACCACCGCAGCTACGTGGAGAGCGTCTGGTGGGCGCTGGCCGACCTCTTCGACCGGGGGCTCCTCTACCGGGGCCACAAAATCGTCTGGTGGTGGGCCCAGGGGGGCACGGCGCTGTCGAGCGGCGAGGTCGGGCAGGGCTACAAGGAGGTGGCCGACCCGAGCGTCTATGTCGCCCTCCCGCTGCTCGACGACGGTGGTCGGCCGACCACGCGGAGCCTCGTGGCCTGGACCACCACCCCCTGGACGCTGCCGTCGAACCAGTTCGCCGCGGTCAGGGCCGACCTCGACTACGTCGTGCTCCGTGAGACGGGCCGCGACGACGCCCCCGAATACGTCGTCGCCGCGGCCCTCGCCGCGACGCTCGCGGAGAAGAGCAAAACCACCTTCGACACCGTGGCGACGATCCGGGGCGGCGACCTCGTGGGCCGTGGGTATCTGCCCCCGTTCGAGACGTTCCGCCCCGCGGGGCCGCCCCGACAGGTACCGCTCGTGGCCGGCGGCACGGCTCCGGCAGCGTGGCGCGTGGTGGCGGCCGATTTCGTCACCACCGATTCGGGCACCGGCATCGTCCACGTGGCCCCCGCCTTCGGCGAGGTGGACTACGGCGTGCTCCTGGCCGAGCAGCCGCGCTTCGCCAGCGGCGGGCCCGAGCTCCTCAATTGCGTCGCCCCCGACGGCACCTTCACCGCCGCGTTCGCCCTCGGCACGGGCCGGTTCGTCAAGGAATGCGACCGCGACATCATCCGCGATCTCCGCGCCCGCGGCCTGCTCGTGCACCACGAGCAGTACGTCCACGACTACCCCTTCTGCTGGCGGGCCGACGACGACCCGCTCATCCAGTATCCGCGCCAGAGCTGGTTCATCCGCACGTCGCAGTTCCGCGACGCGCTGCTGGCCAACAACGCGCGGATCAACTGGCTGCCCGAGCACATCCGCGACGGCCGCTTCGGCAACTTTCTCGAGTCGAACGTCGATTGGGCGCTGTCGCGCGAGCGCTACTGGGGCACGCCGCTGCCGATCGGGGTGTGCGAGTCGACCGGCCGCGCCGAGGCGGTGCCGTCGTATGCCATGCTCCTCGCCAAGCCGGGGGTGGCGGGCACCGACCTGTTCGACCGGGCGAAGGCCGAGAAGCCGGAGCTCTGCGAGGATCTCCGCGTCCACAAGCCCTACATCGACGCGGTCACCTACGACTCGCCGTTCGCCCCTGGGAGCCGGATGCGCCGTGTGCCGGAGGTGATCGACTGCTGGTTCGATTCCGGCGCGATGCCGTTCGCCCAGTGGGGATGGCCGCATGCCGGCGCGAAGGAGTTCGCCGACCAGTTCCCCGCCGATTTCATCTCCGAGGCGATCGACCAGACGCGCGGCTG
>SXGQ01113082.1_pt1 | contig 12723 bp, 23 predicted proteins | sample 3178371 | NCBI WGS metagenome assembly SXGQ01 (sample SAMN11356859, study PRJNA531348) | freshwater metagenome | isolation source: freshwater sample F1-20 | place: China: Fuxian Lake, Yuxi | collected 2017-12-25
CGCACCAACGACCCGCGCGAGCGGGTTCCTCGTGACGGCGAGCGTCTGGAATACGGACATCGTCGAGAACATCAAATATTTTAAAGATGCGCCGACGTTTGATGGCGCAGTCACGGCGTCGTCGACGCTGACCGTCGCCAACAACGTCGGCCTCGCCGCCGCGAAAAAGCTCTATCTCGATGGCGTGGCGCTGACGGGCGACACCTACCTCAGCGAGTCGTCGGCGAACGTCCTGTCGCTGTTCAGCGGCGGCGTCGAGGCGAAGCTGACCAGCGGCGTGCTCACCGTCTCCGGCTTCGGGACGCACACATTTAGCGCGGGCGGGACGGGTGGGAACGCCATCGCGCTGCGGAACACCGCCGGAGGCACGGGCGACAGCACCTATCTGGTGCTCGGGAACGATTTGTATACCAATGCGCTGGAATTTTATGCGCTGTCTAGTGGCTACACGACCAGTGGCATTTACGTGCAGGGATCGGCGGTGATGCGAACCCGCAGTGCGGCGGGACTCTCGATCGCGGCGGATAACGCCTCAGGCACGATCCGCTTCTACAGCGGCGGGACGACGAAGCGATGGGAAATGGATACCACAGGCGCACTCATGCCGGGAGCTAACGACACGTATCCGATTGGGAGTAACTCCGTGATGGTGTCGCGTGTGCATATCTCTGGCGGCAATCCGGTATATATCCCGAACATCACCGCATCCACCGGCACGACGCTGCTCGTGGACGGCGATGGCAACATGAAAAAGCTGTCATCCTCCGCTCGCTACAAAGAGCATATTGAGCCGCTGATCGTCTCGCCTGAATCGCTGGCCGCATTCGTCGCGCTGTCGCCCAAACATTGGGACTATATCGGCACAAAGAACGGCGCGGCAGGTTTCATCAGCGAAGACTTGGACGCACTGCCGATTCGCAACGCCTACGGGTCGTCACCGCTGATCAATTACAACGATCAGGGCCAGCCCGAAAGCAATCGTGACTTTGCCATTATTGGCATACAACATCTCGTCTTGCAGCAGCACGACGCGACCATTCAATCACTCGCCGCCCGGATCGCGGCACTGGAGAGCAAATGATTAGCGGTAAATTCCTCGGCGGCAACGTCGCCATCTCACAGAACGGCACCTGCACGATGGGCGCCTCCGTCGAACTGATCGACGATTCACTGGGCAGTGTCGGCCAGCGCGGGATCGCGGTTGATGATCCGCAGGTGATCGCGCAGGTGCAGCAGTTCATCGAGCAGATGCTTCCGAGCCTGAGCGCGGCGGCGGGTTTTGCGATCACGCTGCCTGAGGCGGACGAATAATGGCGCATCCGCAGTACTACCGGATCAAAGCGGCCGCGCTCGCATGGGAGCTCGCGCAGGAGCGCCTGGGGCGCGAACTGACGGCGGCACAAGCGGCGATGAAGGCCGAGCTCGCGGCGTGCGAGCTCGACCCGGCCAAGAACTATCGGCTCGACGACCAGACGCACGACGTCGAGGTCGCTGAGACGCCGGAGGCGTGAGGCCGTGGGCGAGCTCTCTCGGGACGAGTTCCTCGCGCATATCGGGCCGATCCGGGATGACATCGCGGAACTGGTCAGGCTCCAACGTGACGCCAATGGCCGCATGGGCAAGGCGGAAGTCCGGATCGCCATCCTCGAGGACCGCTCACCGGGCCGCGTCGGGATGATTACTGGGACCATCGGAGCCGGGGCGATCGCGATCATCTGGGAGCTCCTTCGGTACTTTGCCGAGAAGGGCAAATGACGACCGACGAGATCCTGGCCGACGTCCTGGCGCGAGAGGGCGCGTATGTCGATCACCCGCTCGACCGCGGGTCGTGTACAAACTTCGGGATCACGATCTACGCGCTCGGCGACTGGCGGGGGCGGACGGTGACCTGCGAGGACGTGCGCGCGCTGACGGCGAACGAGGCGCTCGCCATCTACCGCGAGGTCTACGTCCGCCGGCCGGGGTTTGAGGCGGTCGCCGATGGCCGTCTCCGGGGACTGCTCGTCGACTTTGGGGTTCACAGTGGGCCGCGCGCCGCGATCCGGGCGGTCCAGACGGCGATCGGCGTCAAGGCCGACGGGATAGTTGGGCCACAGACGATCGCGTCCCTGCACGCCTTAGACGCGACTGTTATATACCGCATCGTCCTACATGCGCGGATGTCGTATATTGCAGGGATTCTACAACGCGACCCGACGCAGCGGGTGTTCGCGGCCGGATGGCTCCGGCGACTGGCGGAGTTTATCTAGGGGGAGTGTATGGAGAACCTGATCGAGACGGTGCGCCAGGTGCGCCAACAGTTCGGGGCGCTAATGTCGGACGACGAGTGCGCGCGGCTCTGTAATGAGGTCGCGTGGCGGCATCGGGCGAGCGGCTGGGGCGTGTCGGGGAAAAAGACGGGGACGCGCGGACGGCTGCCGAACGGCACCGAGATCGCGCACGACATCCTGCACCACCGACCCTCCCAGGAGATCGTCGACATCTTGATCGGCGCGGGGGCGGCGTCGACGCCGACCTGGCATCCGCTCGGACCGCAAGGGTCGGCCGATCGGCCGTGGGTCGCGCCGGTGGATCCGGCGACGTTCGCCTCACCCGCACCTAACATCCCGCCGCCATCCGTCCCGACGGGGCCGACGACGCCGGCCATCCCGCCTCAGGCCGTCCCGAGCGGACCGATGCCGGCCGAGGTGATGCAGATCCTCGAATTGATCCAGATGCGGGTCGATCTGCTCGCCCACGACTCGACCGGCACCGCGGAAGGCGTGCAGCGGCTCGAGGCCGCGCTCGCGAACGGGATCCCGGTCACCCTCCGACACCGGGTGCTCGGCGAGCTCAAGGGCATCGTCGGCGGGCGATGACGAACCCGCGCCGACTGATCCGGATCTACCGGAGAGCGTCGGCGCTGCTCGAGACGCTCGACGAGGGCCGGCAGGACTGGGAGGCGCGAACGGCCTCGCGGAAGACCATCACCCTCTACACGTCGCCGGAGTGGTGGACACGCGCACTCACGGCGGCGCGGGACCTGGCGCTCGGCGTCGGGCTCCCGGCGGATATGGAGACCCTAGTGATGAAGAATTGGAAGACGACGCTCTCAGGGGCCGCGGCCATCCTCGCGGTGGTGGCGAAGGTGGCCGCTGCCGGCGACATCGACTGGACCACCGACGGCTCGGCCATTCTGGCCGGTCTCGGTTTGATCTTCGCGAAGGACGCGAAGGGATCCGACGCGCCGACATAATGGCGCAAGCGATGCTCTCGGAGGCGATCCTCCGGGAAACGGCCGCGCTGCTGGCCGAACATGGGACTCTCCCTGCGGCGGCGATCGCGAGCGGCATCAACGAGGCAACGCTGCAATCGCGCTACCGGCGTCTGAAGCAGCGCGGGCCACTATTGGGCATCCCGGTCCCGAAGCTCCTCGGGGCGGTCCCGGTCAGGGTCTCGCCGGTGACGACCACGGCGACGAGTCCGACGCGGGCGGAACGCGACCCGCTCCCGATCACCGCCGACGGCTACTGGGGCGTGCTCGACTCGCTCATCGGCCGGACGCCGAAGACGGTCGTCCCGCCGGCGGGGGGATCAGGGCGACGGGAGCGGATCGTCATCGCGGGCGACTTCCACGCGCCGTTTCACGAACCCGAGCTCGTCGCGCGGATGGTTCGCCAGGAGGCCGGGGCCGACGTCCTGATCGTCAATGGCGACGTCCAGGACTTCTACTCGATCTCCCGGTTCACCAAGTACGAGCGGGTGACGGTTGAGGACGAGCTCGCCGCGGTCGATGCACTCCTCGGGACGTTCTCGCAGTCCTTCCGGGAGGTCGTGCTCGTGTGCGGGAATCACGACCGGCCACGGTTTGAGCGGCAACTCCGGAACCTGGTCTCGCAGGACATTGTCGACGTCATTGAGTTCCTGTCCGGCGGCACACTCGACCCGCTCGCCGTCATGGCGAAACGGTACCCGAACGTGTCGCTCGCGCGGCATATGGTCGGCCGGCACGCGATCGGGTGGTTCTATCAGCGGGGCGACCTGCTGTGCGCGCACGCCGAGAAGTTCTCGCGCGTTCCGGGGACGGCGCTCCGCACGATCCATGAGTGGCTGACGGAGCGATCGGCGTCGCTCGGCCTGTCGCCGTGGAAGGTGCTCGTCCAGGCGCACACACACCAACTCGGGCTCCTCCCGTGGATGGCCGACGCCGTGCTCATCGAGGGCGGGTGTATGTGTCAGACCCACGGGTATCAACTAGACGCAAAAATCGCAGGCCGGCCACAACGGCGCGGCTACGTCACGCTCGAGCAGGAGAACGGGCGCACCGACCCGAACTCCGTCCGCCTGTATTGGTGGGATCACGCCGTGGATCGGTAGCAGGAGAGGGAACGATGGGGCAGTTTGCGCCGATCCCCGGCGTGCATGTCGTCGGGATCACGGGCCGCGCCAGGAGCGGCAAGGATGAGCTCGCGAAGGCGATCCTCCGGCTGGTGGCCGGGGCTGAGCGGTTCGCCTTTTCGGATGCGGTCGCGGCCGTCGCGCGGACCACCGGGATCATGCGAGAGCGGGACGCGGCCGTCTTGCAGAAGATCGGGACCTCGATGCGGACCCTGGACCCGGACGTCTGGTGTCTGGCGCTCTACGGCGCGATGCAAGACCGCCGGCCGGATGTCGCGATTGCGACGGGCATCCGCTACCCGAACGAAGACGCGATGATCCGGGCGCTTGGCGGTCGGCTGATCGGCATCCGGCGTCCGGACGCGCCGGCGCTGACCGACCGCGACCCGGCGCATCCGGTCGAACAGCAGATCGACGGGCTCGTCGACGAGGCCGACACGGTCGTCGAGGTGCCGGAGCTCGAGGGCGTCGACGCGCGGGAGGCGTACTTCGACGAGGTCGCGCGATACCTGGTCCGCTCTTGGCTCCGGGTGCCGGCATGAGGCCGGGACTGCAGTTAGCCGGCCGCGCGGCGCTGCAAATTCTCCTCGTGTCGGCGAACTCGGTCACCCTGGCGGCGTTTCAGGCGACGGGCGAGCTCTCCCGGCTCGCGCTCTCGGGCGTGATCGGGTTTGTGCTCTCGGCGGTCTGGTGGATCAACGCGCGCGCGGTGTCGCTCGATGACGTCCCCGACGGCCGGATCTGGTATGCGGCCGGAGCGTCGATCGGGGGCATGGCCGGGGCCGGTCTCGCCTACGCGCTCCTCCGGTAGTGTTTCCACGTTTTGTTTCCACGTTCTCGCGGATCCTCACGGCGGCGTATGGCGGAAACTGGCGGAAAACCTGCCATTCGCCGATCGGGCTTTTGACGCCAGTTTTGGCGTAAATCGCGCATTTTACCCAATAAACACGCGGGAATTTTGGCGGAAGCGCCTGGGAGTCGAACCCACACGAGCGCGCCGCTATCTGTTGTGTTTAGAAGATCTTATGGATTGTTTCCACGCCGTGTTTCCACGGGAGGTACGGTCCAGTCGACCCGGCCGTCCAAGCGCGCGAGGGCCGCTCTGGTGCGGGATTCCCGGATCCCGACGTAGTGCTCGCGGGTGGTCCGTACGTCGCGATGACCGAGGACGGCGGCGATGTCCAGATGATCCGCGCCGGCGTCGGCCAGGGCGATCCCGAGCGTCCCGCGAAGCGCATACGGCCGAACGTCCTCGGGCCATCCGGCATTACGGAGCACCCGCGCGAAACTCCCCGTGTTGAACTCCCCGAAGGCGTCCGCGGCGATGAACTCCTCGACCGCGCCGCGGAGCTCGTCGGTCAGGAACACGCCGCCCGGTGTGAGTCCGCCTTTGGCATCCCGGACATGCCAGATCCCGCGCGTCAGGTCGAAGTCGGCCGGCGCGATCCGCATGATCTCGGCCGGTCGGCGTCCGGTGGCGGCGCGGAGGCGGAACCGAGCGCGGGTCTTGGCATCTCGCAGATGGCCGCGGCGCTCGGCCGCGACGAGGTTCCGGTAGACCTGGGCGATCAGCGTCGCGTCGACCGCGATCCGCGGCGTGCGGGCGACCGGGAGCGGCCGGACCTTGTCGGCGGGACTCAGGGCCTCCGGGCCATCGATCGCCGTGTACAGGGCGCGGAGGGCCGTCACGCGGTTATTGCAGGTCTTCGGGGCCACGCCGGCGGCGATCCACGTCGCGCGAACCCGGAGTACGTCCTCGCGGCGCACCGCATACCGGGACCGGCGCGGGCCGAGGGCGGCGACCCAGGCGCGGAGCTCCGCGCGGCGGGCGTCCCAGCCGACGAGGTGCTTCGCGAGTGTCAGATACCGGCGCACGTCGGCCTCGAGCGTCCCGCGGGCGGCGACGGGCGGGGCCGCGGCGGCGCGCTCGAGGAGGCGCTTCGCGCGGAAGGTCTTCAGGACATCGAGCGGCGTCCCGAGCGGGAACCGGTGCTCGCCGTCGCGCGGCACGACAACGGAGATCCCGCACGCATCACGATAGATGCCGCGGGCAATCCGCCGCCGTGTCCCCGCGCGCCTCATCGCCGCGCCCGTTTCTCGGCCGGACGCCGCGCGAGGACGCGCACGATGTCGAGCACGGTCTCCCGTTCCTTGCGCGTCAACGACTCAAAGAGCGTCAGGAGCTCGGCGAGAGCCGGGTCGACCGTGTGCCGCAGCTCGCCGCGTTCGGTGAGCAGGGACGCCAAGTCGACGCGAAGGAAGGCGCAGAGACGCGCGAGCGTATCGAGGTCGACGTCGTGCCGGCCGGACAGGTAGTGACTGACCCACGTCTGGGTACGGTCAATCGCCTCGCCGATCGCCGCCTGAGTGGGACGGGACGGGAGACTCTCCAGATAGGTCCGAAGACGGTTGCGGACGAGAGCCGAGAGGGTCTGGGACATACACAGTCTCTTTCTCCGCGCGCCGGGGGGCGCGGTCGCTCGTCTCAATCAGTGAGACGGCAAGGACTAGTATATGCCAGTTTGTCATAGTTGAATAGCGTGCTTGACAATATACCGCCTTGGCATATAGGGTTAGCACCGCATGCAAAACCGTATCGCACGGCGCACCGTCCGGGAGGCGCTCGATGCCATGATGGCGAAGCGGGACTGGTCGCAAACCGAGCTCGCGAAGGCGTTCGGCGTCACGCAATCGACGATCTCGCGCTGGCGGCAGGGTGAGCGCCGTCCGCGTACGCGGGCCGCGCGTGAGCGGTTCTTAAATTTGGGGGTCGATCCGCGATGTCTCTAGAGCCGTTCGGCGTCGTCCTCACGATCGACGAAGTCGCCTCGATTCTCCGATGTGGCGTCCGTACTATTGAGCGGGCACTCGCGGCCGGGACCTTCCCAATCGCGCCGCTCCCGTCGCTCGGCTCGTCTTCGCGTCGGCGGCGGCTCTTCGCGCGCGCTGACCTCTTGCGGTTCGTGGAGGGCCGCGCTGGCTATGAAAAAAATCCACACACCCCAGACGGTGCTCGTCGCGGTCGGCTCGGTCCTCAGCACGGCGATCAACCTCGAGGAGTGGGACAAAGCGCGTATCTGCCTATCCATTCTGGAAGCGATCACGGCGAAACGGGACGGCCGCACGCCGTAACTACCGACGTTGGTCGCGGCGTGCCTGGTCGTCCCGGACATGACGCATAACTCTGTAGGCGCATTAAAAAATGAGTGAAGTCGGGATGGGCTTGATGTGGGCCGCGGCGGTGAGTGTGGCGATGGGGCTGGCGTGGCTGTTTGCGCTGGTGCTCGTGGTCGGCCTTTGTGAGGCCGTCGTCTCCGGCATCCGGCGGCGGTGGCGCGCGTTTCAGGTCCGACGCATTCTTCGAGACGTCAAACGGCGCGCCTATCTCGAGCGCCATTTCCGCCGTCGAGATTAAGTGCGACAACGGCGACCCGCGAACGCGAGGCGCGGATCGGCGCGGCGGTCAGACCTCGCAGATGGAGAGAGTCAGAGATGGGCATCATCGCACGCGAACCTGAAGGAAAGAACTTTACGCCGGCTCCGGAGGGAATCCACGTCGCCTGCTGTTGTGACGTCGTGGACCTCGGGCTCGCCGATCACGGATTCGGGGAAAAGCACTACGTCGAGATCCGGTTTCAACTCGAGGACGAGGACGAGACCGGGAAACGGTTCCTCGTGCGCCGGCGCTACACGCTCTCGCTGAGCGAAAAGGCGACGCTCCGGAAAGATCTGGAGACCTGGCGCGGGAAGAAGTTCACGAAGGAGGAGCTCGCCGGGTTTGACCTGGAGCGCCTGATCGGCGTGGCCGCGCAGGTGCAGGTCGTCCACCGTGTGTCCGACCAAGGGAAGACCTTCGCGAACGTCACGGCCGTGATCCCGACCGGCAAGGGCCAGCAGAACCCCAGCATCGTTGACTACACGCGACAGGCCGCGCGGCCGACCGTCCAGGACACCGGCTCCGAGGAGACCCCGTTCTAATGGCGACCCAGAAGCGCACGACGACCACCTCGGGCCGGTTCTATCACATCGAGGGGCAGGATCTCCCGTCGGTGACGACGATCCTCGGGGCGATCGCGAAGCCGGCGCTCGTGAAGTGGGCCGAGAACACGGCACGGGCCGCGACCATCGACGCCGCGGCCGACCTCTACACCGACCTCGCGAAGATCAGCGGGCCGGTGTCGATGTCGCGTCCCGCCTACATTGCGACGCTCGAGGGCCGTCTGGGAAAGGCCAAAGCGGCCGAGCGCGAGCTCGCGAAGGCGGCGGAGATCGGCTCCCAGACGCACGCGCTCATCGAGTGGTCGCTCCGGACGTCGCTCGGCCAGGTCGCGACACGGCCGGCCACGACGCCGCCGGCCGAGTGGGCGTTCATGGCGTTTCAGGACTGGGCGAAGAGCGTCCACCTGGAGCCGATCTTTATTGAGCAGACGGTCTGGTCGCACACGCACGGCTACGCCGGCACGCTCGACCTCGTGGCGAAGGTGAACGGCGAGATCACGCTGATCGACTTCAAGACGTCGAAAGGCATCTACGCGGAGTACGACCTCCAGTCGGTCGCCTATCAGCACGCGCTCACGGAGATGGGACACGGAGTCCCGGCCGGCGGCGGGCTCATCGTGCGGCTCCCGAAGGTCGAGACCGACCCCGGCTTCGAGGTGCATCGGTGCGGCAGCGTCGAGACGCTCCTCCCGGTGTTCCTGTCCGTGCTCGATGTCTGGAAGTGGTGGTACGCGGCCGACCAGGCGAGCAAGGCGGCGTGGAAGGCGAAGAAGGACGCGGTCGCCTGATGGGCTACGACGCCTGGAAGATGACCGAACCCTACGACCCGACGACGGAGACGCCGACCTGTTGCGCGTGTAACGCGCCGTGCGAGGGTCTCCTGCGCGACCCGAACGGGTCGTCGCGCGACGTCTACTGTCCGCAATGTGTCCCGGAGCGGCCGGATGAGGCCATCGCATGAAGGACAACCTGATGAGTGTGATGACACGGATCGACGCGGAGATTGCGCGGTTGCACGACGTCAAGGCCACGCTAGCTCGGTTCCTGATGCCGGTGAATGCCCAGGCGATGCCGGTCAAGATTCGCGCCAAGTCTGGCGGTACTGAGGCGGTTGTCCTTGAGGTCATGCGCGAGGGCGCGGACACGCTGTCCGCCATCACGAAGGCGGCAAAGGTCAATCCCAATGCCGCGAGAACGGCCGTGCTGGCCTTAGAGCAGTTCGGCAAGGTCAAGCGCGAAGGCCAGGGCAGCAAGACGCGGTATCGGCTCGCCTGATCGGCCGTGCCGGCGAGATCGGGAAACACGCACAAAGGAGAGGCTAATGCAATCAGCAGACTTCCATCGTGAGCGGCTCGAGCGGTCCGAACTCGTGCGCCGGCGTGACTTGGCGAGCTTTCAGTCGCGGCAGTATGCGCGCGCGCGGGCGTTCGCCTATCTGGAGGAGGACCGGGACAAGGTGTGGGTCATCGTCGACCAAGACATGGTCGTCAGGCCAGAAGTGGGCGGGTGTAGTCGGTGAGGCGTGCCGAGTGTCAACAGGACGTCGAACCGGGAGATCACGCGTGAGTCGGATCCGAACGATTAAGCCGGACTTCTTCACGTCGGAGGATATTTGCGCGCTGTCGCCGTGGGCGCGTCTGCTGTATATCGCGACGTGGCTCGAGGCCGACCGGGAAGGCCGGCTACGGTTCCGGCCGGGGTCGTGGCGTCTGCGCTACTTCCCGTCCGACCCGGTCGACATGGACGCCGTCACGGCCGAACTGGTCGAGCGGGGACTCCTCCGACCCTACGGGGACGGACTGGCCGTGATCCCCGCCTTCACGACGCACCAGGTCATCAACGGCCGGGAAGCGCCGTCGACGCTCGCGGACCCGCCGGATCAGATCATTGACGCGTGGGGCACGCGTGCGCACGCGTCGGGCACGCGTGACGACGCGTCGGGCACGCGTGAGGACGCGTGGGGCACGCGTGCGCACGGGAATTCCTTATGTACTAGATCTACAGAAAGAACAGCAGCTAAGAGCTCTAAGAGCTCTAAAGCTCTAGAAGCGGCTGATCCACTCTTTGATCGGTTCTGGTCGATCTATCCGCGTCGGGTCGCACGTCAGGCCGCGATCAAGGCGTGGCGGCAGATCAATCCGGATCAGGCGCTGACAGATACGATCTGCGAGGCCGTCGTGCGGCAGTCGCGCCGGGAGTCCTGGCAGCGAGACAACGGGATCTTTATCCCGCACGCCGCGACCTGGATCCGGGGTCGGCGATGGGAGGACGTGGACGACGTCGCGACGGGCGTCTTGCCGACCTCGGCCGCGACGGATGCCGAACGGGCGCGGACGGTCGAGCTCTTGAAGCACCGGGAAACACTCCTCCGGGGCGATCTGGGGGCCGATCGATGACATGGGCGACCGTGGAGATGCCGGACGCGCTCGAGGCCTCCAGAGCGCCGGAATTGGACGCCGAAAGGGCCGTCCTGGGCGGGATCCTGATCGACCCGTCCCGGCTCGATGACGCGGTCGACCTGATCGGGGCGGGCGACTTCTTCCGGGACGCGCATCGGCGGATCTGGGAGGCGATCCGACGGGTCGCCTGCGCAGGCAGTGAGATCGACCTGTTGACCGTCAATGCCGCGCTTGGGCCGGAGATCGAAACCGTCGGCGGTCCGGCCTACCTCGCCTCGCTGGTCGACGGCGTGCCGCGCGCGAGCAATGTCGAATACTACGCCAAGCTGGTCCGGGATTATGCGCTCCGGCGGGCGGTCGAGCGCCTCGGGCGCGAGCTTGTCACCGCGGCCGTGTCCGGTGACGACTCCGGCGCGAACCTGCTCGAGCGCGGCGAGACGGCACTCCTGGCGCTGCGGACGACGCAACCGGGGACCGCCGTCAGCGACCCGGCGGCGCGGGCCTCGGCCGCGATGGCGACGATTGAGGCCGCGGCCGAGGGGAAGCGGCGCGGCGTCCTGTCTGGGCTTCGGGAGCTCGACGCGATGACCTTTGGGTTCCGGCCGGGGCAACTGATCGTTCTGGGCGCGCGGCCGAGTCAGGGCAAGACCGCGCTCGCGCTGAACCTGGCGCGCGGGGCCGGGGTCTCCGGGCCGGTGCTTTTCGCGTCCCTCGAGATGTCGGCCGAGCAGATCAACATCCGCGAGCTCGCGCTCCGGTCGGCCATTCCGCACGCGCTCCTCGATGCCGGCCGCATTCCGTCGGCGATGAATAGCCGAGTCGCCGAGGCGCTCCAGGCCGTCTACGACGGCAACATCCACGTCCTCGACCGTCCCGGCGCGACCGTCGCACAGATCCGCGGCGCGGCGCGCCGACTGGCGGCGGTGTCGAAGCGCACGCCGGCGCTGATCGTCGTCGACTACCTGCAACTCATGCGCTCGGAGCGCGGGACGCGGGTCGAGAACCGGACTCTCGAGGTCGCGCAGTTCTCCGCCGGCCTGAAGCAGATCGCCCGCGAGCTCGACCTCCCGGTCTTGGCGCTCTCGCAACTGTCGCGCCAGTCCGAGATGCGGCAGGACAAGCGGCCGATCCTCGCCGACCTCCGCGAGTCGGGCGCGCTCGAGCAGGACGCCGATCTGGTGATGCTGCTCCATCGCCCAGGCGTCTACGAGCGCAACCCGGCCGACACGCGCGCCGAGGTCATTCTCGCCAAGCAACGCAACGGGCCGACGGGGATCGCGCATCTCCGGTTCGACGCGGAGACGATGGGGTTCACGGACGCGCCGGCGTTAGAAGCGCGGGGTTAAAGAAGGCCCGCGGTGACGAAACGAAAGGAGCACGAGGGATGAGCGACGAACTTATCGCGGTCTTGTGGGCGGTGGGCTTGGTGATCGCGTGGAGCGGCGTGTGCGGGTTCGCCGGCGCGATCTGGGACGCCACACGGCGCATGTCAGACCGCCGCGATCGTATATGACGCATCAACCTACAAGACGCGGCGGAGTGGAGGAACAAATGAGCGGAACCTATCGCGATCGCGTGTCGGATTACCTCAAGACGCACGCCGGCCAGTGGGTCGACGGCCTGACGCTGCAGGACATCGGCGGGCGTTATGCGTGGCGGTCGAGGGTCTCGGACTGCCGGACGTCCCTGGGCATGACGATCGAGAACCGTCTCCGCAAGGTCGGCGAGCGGACGGTCAGCGAGTATCGGTACGTGCCGCCGGCGGAACTCAAGCAGCCGACGTTCTGGGGAGCGGCGTGATGAGCGAACGGCTGATCCTCCCGCGCAACTGCGGCAACTGCCAGTACTTCGATGGCGACTGTCACTGTGCGATACCACCCGGCAAGGGCGCGCGGTTGATTAAAGCCATCCTGGAGCCGGCACGGGTGGTCTGCGAGAAGCATGAGGA
>SXGQ01088280.1_pt1 | contig 12719 bp, 11 predicted proteins | sample 3178371 | NCBI WGS metagenome assembly SXGQ01 (sample SAMN11356859, study PRJNA531348) | freshwater metagenome | isolation source: freshwater sample F1-20 | place: China: Fuxian Lake, Yuxi | collected 2017-12-25
AACAGGTTTTGATTTAACAAACATTGACCAAACATATAACTCATTAATTTTGTATGTGGCTGCATTAAGCGCAAATGCAACTGGACTTGGCTCTAATAATACAATTACATTAAATAATGATACTGGAAGAAATTACAGTTTTACAGGCACAAGAGATGGCTCTGTTGTCAATATAAATAGCGGTACAGGTATAGATGTTATGTCAAATGAGCAAGCAACAGGAACTTTTAGCATTTTTGCACAATTCCATAATTATGCAAACACAACATCAAAAAAGTTATACACTACACTTGGCAATTCACACGCAACAGTAATACCAAAATCTATAAGTGGTATGTGGGCAGATAACTCGGCAATAAACCGCATAACATTAACTCTTGGAGCAGGTGCTTATGACGCAGGAACTTACATATTGTATGGGGTGAAATAATGTTTATACAGGAACATAATTGCGAAACTGGCGAAATTACTTTGAGAGATTTGACTGCTAAAGAAATTGCAGATGCAGCTTTGGGTGCGGCTAAAGCAGGTGCGTCGATTGTGCATTTGCATGCGCGCAATCCCGTTGACGGCAGCCCCTCACAAGACCCCGAGTTGTTCACGCCGTTTTTGAAAGAAATCAAAGAGAAAAGCAATGTAGTGATCAACCTCACCACTGGCGGCGCACCCACGATGACGATTGCCGACCGCTTGCGCCCTGCGCACCACTTCAAACCCGAAGTCGCATCTTTGAACATGGGCTCGATGAACTTTGGTTTATACGACATGCTCAAGCGCTTCAAAACCTTTAAACATGACTGGGAAGTGCCTTATCTCGCCAACAGTGATGACCGCGTGTTTAAAAACACCTTCAAAGATATTGCACACATCTTGCAGTCATGCAGCAATAACGAAACGCGATTCGAGATCGAGTGCTATGACATTGGGCATCTCTACACCGCAGCGCACTTTATTGACCGCGGCTTGATCAAAGCGCCTTTCCTGATTCAATCTGTCTTTGGTATTTTGGGTGGTATCGGCCCACATCCCGATGACGTGATGCATATGAGGCGCACTGCAGACCGCTTGTTTGGCAACGCTTATATATGGTCCGTTTTAGGTGCCGGTCGCAACCAGATTCCAATCGCAGCGCAGTCCTTAGCCATGGGTGGTAATGTGCGCGTTGGTTTGGAAGATTCTTTGTGGGACGGTCCTGGCAAATTGGCCGAGTCGAATGCCGATCAAGTCACGCGCATTCGCAAAATCATTGAAGGGCTTTCATTAGAAGTCGCAACGCCTGACGAAGCCCGTAAGATTTTGCAGCTCAAAGGCCACCACAACGTTAACTTCTAAAACACCATGCGCATTTGGAAAAAAGAAATCTCCCCGACTATTCTTTCGACGAACCATATCGATACGGCGACTGAGCATTTAGGCTTAGAGTTCTTAGAAGTAGGAGATGACTTTATCCGTGCGCGTGTTCCTGTTGATAAACGCACCCGCCAACCGTATGGTCTGTTGCACGGCGGGGTGAGCGTGGTTTTAGCAGAAACCATCGGCTCTTGCGGTGCGCATTATTCGTGCCCACAAGATCACCGCGCTGTCGGTTTAGATATCAATGCCAACCATTTAAAGAGCGCTACCTCTGGCTGGGTAACAGGCACAGCGCGTCCTGTGCATATTGGCAAAAGCACGCAAGTCTGGCAAATCGATATGCATAACGATGCGGGCGAGTTGACCTGCGTGTCACGCATCACCATGGCGATTCTTGCGCCACGATAAATGCGCTGACTACGCTTTTAATAATTAAGCAGTTTTCACCCGTTCGCTTTTCCAGTACACATCGTCGCCACCGTCTTGGCGGTTGAGCACGCGGGCCAGCACAAACATCAAATCACTCAGGCGATTGAGGTATTGACGTGGTGCGTCCTTTAAGGCTTCTTCGTTACCCAAGGCCACCACAGCGCGCTCGGCACGACGCGCCACAGTGCGACAGACATGTGCCAGCGCAGCTCCGCGATTACCTGCGGGCAAGATAAATTCTTTCAAGCTCGGCAAATCTGCGTTGTAGCGCTTTAGCGCCTCATCGAGTTGCAAAACTGCCTCGGCTTTAAGAAGTTCAAAGCCTGGAATGGAAAGCTCGCCCCCTAAGTTAAACAACTGGTGTTGGATTTCCACCAACACGTCGCGCACATCTTGCGGCATTTCTTCGCACAGCAAAACGCCTATGCTGGAGTTGAGTTCATCCACATCGCCCATGGCGTGTACGCGCAAGCTGTTTTTGGAGACGCGTTGGTTGTCGCCTAGCCCCGTTGTTCCTGCATCGCCTGTGCGGGTTGCAATTTGTGTGAGTCGGTTACTCATTAGGGTTTTCCTTTGCCTTTGTGCGTTTTTTCGCTTACAGACATTATTGTGCCTGTCGACACTGTGGTGTACATAAATATGAAGTTCTAATTAGAATGATCCACTTACTTGGAGACATCGCATGAACGCCCCTACCTCGCATGACCACTTGGTTCCCGTGATATCGCAACGCGATATTCCTCCTGCTTTTGTAGAGGCTTTGAAATCGCGGTTTGCCGCCAATTGTTCTACCGCCCAAGTTGTACGTGAACAGCATGGTCGCGATGAGTCTGCCTTCACCGAAGTGCCTCCACCTATAGCAGTGGTGTTTGCGGAAAACACACAAGACGTAGCCGATGCAGTGGCGTTGGCTGCGCAACACCGCGTTCCTGTGATTCCATTCGGTGTGGGATCTTCGCTTGAAGGCCATCTGCTCGCCGTGCAAGGCGGAATCAGTATTGACGTGAGTCGCATGAACAAAGTTTTGTCGATCAATGCAGATGATTTGACCGTCACCGTTCAGGCCGGTGTGACACGCAAACAGTTGAACGAAGAAATCAAAAGCACTGGCTTGTTCTTTCCAATCGACCCTGGAGCTGATGCCACGATTGGCGGTATGAGTGCAACTCGCGCGAGCGGAACCAACGCTGTGCGCTACGGAACCATGCGCGAAAACGTATTGGCTTTAGAAGTGGTCACATCGAGTGGCCAAGTCATTCGCACGGGCACGCGCGCTAAAAAATCTTCTGCAGGCTATGACCTCACACGCTTGATGGTGGGCAGCGAAGGCACGCTGGGCGTGATCACTGAAATCACCTTGCGTTTGTATCCCTTGCCTGAAGCGGTATTGGCAGCAGTGTGCTCATTCCCAAGCATTGAAGCCGCTGTTCGCACCACCATTACCATGATCCAAATAGGTGTGCCGATTGCACGTGTCGAATTAATCGACGCCAATGCTGTGCGCATGGTCAACGCACACTCCAAATTGGAACTCGCCGAGTCGCCGATGTTATTGATGGAGTTTCACGGTTCACCCAATGGCGTCAAAGAACAAGCTGAAACCGTGCAAGAGATTGCCAACGATAACGGTGGGCAATCGTTTGAGTGGGCCACTACACCTGAAGAGCGCACGCGTCTTTGGACCGCGCGCCACAACGCGTATTTCGCAGGCATCCAAAGCAAACCGGGTTGTCGTGCCATCAGCACAGACACCTGTGTGCCCATTAGCCGTTTGGCAGATTGCTTGCTCGACTCTGTTGCGGAAGCTGACGCCTCTGGCAGTCCCTACTTTTTAGTGGGCCACGTAGGTGACGGCAATTTCCACTTTGGTTATTTGATAGACCCCAACAATGCCGCAGAGCGTGAGACCGCTGAAACCTTGAACCACAAACTAGTGCAACGCGCACTCAGTTTGGAAGGCACCTGCACCGGTGAGCACGGTATTGGCTTACACAAGATTGATTTCTTGGTCACGGAAGCGGGCGAAGGCGCGGTAGACATGATGCGCACCCTCAAGCGGGCCCTCGACCCGCACAACATCATGAACCCTGGGAAGATTTTTTCTTATTGAGTAAGTGTTGCACTTGCTCACACAATTTGACTTGGTCAAATGGTTTGAGCACGGTGTTGTCTACACCAGCTTTAGCAAAGCGTTCTAAGTCATTGGGGTTGACGTTAGCCGTTAGCCCGAGCACCGGAATATTTGCCGCAGCGCCTTGAAGTTCTTGTCTTAAGCGTTGCGTGGCTTCTATGCCATCCATCTCTGGCATGACCATGTCCATCAATACCAAGTCAAAGTGATGGGTCTTAAGTTCTGCCAGCGCCTTGATGCCGTTATCAGCTTCAGCCACAGCACTGTTCTTCCAATGCTTTTGCAAGATTTGACGCGCTAGCAAACGGTTAATCGGATGGTCGTCGACCACTAAAAACCGATAAGCAACTTCAGCGTTTACATCCACGTCTGTTGGTACAGCGTTTGCAACACTTTGTGGTGCTTGTGCTTGCAGTGGCAAATAAAACCAAAAGTGCGCACCCTGTCCTTGTGTGCTCTCGAAACCAATCTTGCCACCCATGAGTTCTACCAAGCGCTTGGAGATAGACAACCCTAAGCCATTTCCACCAAATCGCGCTTGCACTTCTTCGCCTTGGCTAAAGCGTTCAAAAATATGGGGTTGCAGATCTGATGCAATACCAATGCCAGAGTCTTTGATGGAGAACATGACGCCGCCCTCTTTTAGCGTCACGCGCACATGCACAAAACCTTGGTGGGTGAACTTGATGGCATTAGCCAGTAAGTTGACCAAGATTTGCATCAGGCGATGGCGGTCTGTTCGCACCCATTGCGGCACATCCGCGTCAACTGTGCATTGAAAGTCTAGTTGTGTACTTTTAAGGCGCTGTAAAAACAATCCCGTGGCACTGTCGATGGTGTCTTGCAAGACAAAGTTTTCTGAGTGGATGTTGATGTTTCCAGCTTGCAGCTGTGAAAAGTCCAAGACATCGTTGATGACCGTTAATAAATGCTCAGCCGATTGTTGGGTGTGTTGCAAGATTTTAAGCGCATGGGGCTTGTCTTTCGCTTGTTGCATCAGCAAGGTATTAAAGCCCAAAATGGCGTTCATGGGTGTGCGTAATTCATGGCTAACCGTAGCGATAAACAACTCACGCGCCGCAGATACGCGCTCTAGTTCTTCTTGGTTTTCTTTGAGTTGTCGGTTGTAAATACCACGCGTTTTAAATGTTTTGCGAAACATGTTGTTGTAGAGAAACGGGGTTAAGAGCACAGCTAATAGCGTGGCGGTGTATGTAGCGAATGAGCCGCGCAGTTCTTCATTGCCAAGTTTGAGTGGCTCTAGCAAAACTCCACTAGCCGTGCACCAAGCAACGACCAAATACTCCACGATGCCTAAGCCCAGCCAAATAAAGCCCTGTTTTTTACCAAGGACATAAAAAGCAACCAATGGCGCCAACATGATCCAGTTCAACTTAGGAGAATAAATACCTCCTGTCAAAAGACTCAAATAAATAATCAGCGCGTTGTATCCAATTAAAACAACGACGACCGCTTTTCTTTCTGAGGCTCCAAATTGAAGCATCACGAACTCGAAAAATATAAGAGAAATAATACCCAATCGCGGGATGAGTTGGTTCTCGTTTGGATCGACAACGATGAGTATGGACACCAAAATGATGGTCAGCCATGCCAGCACAAATAAGTAAGGCCTATGACCTTCTTGGAACGCCCTTGGCAAATAAGGCGCTATACGTATCGTCATGTCTAAAGGTTGTTGCAACGCCATCAACCAAACCCCTTTTCGTGCTCAGACAAAGCAGCTGAAATTCTGCTGGCCATATCGCCAATATCTAGGGGCTTGTGAATCACATCGTTCATTCCTGCGGCCAAGTAACGTTCGCGGTCTATCGGGTGTGTATTTGCCGTAATTGCTATCACTGGAATGCAGTTTGCAGGTGCTGTCAAATTATTTCTAATAGCTTGCGTTACGGTCGGGCCGTCCATGTCTGGCATAACAACATCCATGAGCACCATATCGAAAACCTGTTCGGCTAGAGCAGTAAGCGCCGCTTTTCCACTAGCAACGTCTGTCACGCTGCAATTTGGAAAACACTTCTTCAACATAAGTTTTGCCACCATCAGGTTGACGGCGTTGTCGTCTACTAGCAAAAACCGAATGGGTGCTTTGCTCCAATTGGTATGCGTCGTCACATCGACGTTTTTAACCTTTATATGTTCGGTTGGCAATGGAAGCATGAACCAAAACGTGGCACCTTGATGGACTGCACTTATGACACCTATTTCGCCGCCCATGCGCTTGACAAGTCGGTCGCAGATCGCAAGCCCCAAACCCGAACCGCCGTATAGTCGGTTTGTCTCTAGATTGGCTTGCTCAAACCGTAAAAAAATTTGGCTTTGGTTTTCTGGTGCTATGCCGATCCCCGTGTCCTGTATTTCAAATCGCACGCCGCGCACCACTTGACTGACACGTATAGAGATTTGCCCTTCATTGGTGAATTTCAATGCGTTGTCAAGAAGGTATTGCAAGGCTTGCATGATGCGCTGCTTGTCGCCCGTGGCCCATACATCTTGAACGCTATTGGCATCCATCACCAAGCTAAGATTTTTTTGTTGGGCCAATGGCTGGTATTTGCCAAATACTTCGTGCGTTAAGTGGCTCAAGGAAAACTTGCTTGCCACCAACGACAAGCGATTGGCTTGCAATTGCGAAAAATCTAATACATTGTTAACAAGTCCAAGCAGTTGCTCCGTCGATCGTCGTATCAGGTCAACAACACGTACATCGTCTGGATTACTGGCAAGTTCTTGGCGCAATATATCGTTAAAGCCCAGAATGGCATTCATTGGTGTTCGCACCTCGTGTCCGATAGATGCAATGAATTCGTCTTTATGCCCTTGTGCCTGCAAAATCTTGTTTTGTGTTTCCTCTAGTGCTTTGTTTTTTGTATCGATCTCTTCCAACAAATGGCCGTACATCCAGTCAGTCGCTAGAGCCCCAAATAGCACCATAAGTATCACACTGAGCTTGTAAGTTAGTGCCCATGCAATCGTCTCTTGATCCATGCGCACTTCGCTCGACACCACCACTTGTAACCCCAAGATATAAAAAACCACATAAAGGAAAAAAAGCAGCGCAATAGAAATCTGTGTTGCTACGCGGTTAAAAAAAAGAATAACAACGACACCAATAATCGACATCCACACCATGGCGGGCGAGTTAATACCCCCCGTATTTGCTGTGACGTAAATAAACTCTAATAGGGACCAAAGCGCGCCAAATTTAATCCATGTGTAATTGGTAACACCCATACGCACCGACGCATAGCTCAGCAAGAAAACTACGGCGCTGATTAAATGGATGCGATAGTCATACTGAGGATGCGCTAGGGCATACAGCACCAAGGACACCACCACACCACTGAGGTATGTCCAACCAGACGCGCGCAAAAGCCTCTCTGTTGGCCGCCCTTGAAAGAGGTCCTTTGGTAATAAAAGAAAGGCCAGTTTAGCGAGCATGTTTTTTTAAGTGGCGGTGTGTCCGCGCAATTTATCTATCAAGCCGTTCAACGCATCGAGAGAGCCAAACTGAATGGCGACTTCGCCCATGTCTTCCAACTTGCCATGGCGCTTGACGCGTTTTTTCACTCGCACTTCCACTTGTGCCGTGAGTAGGTCTGACAACTCGTCTTCCACGCGTTTCATATCGCGCGACTTTTCTTTTTTGGGTTTTTGCGGTACGAGGTTAAATTCGGCGCTGAGTTTTTTGACCAAACTTTCTGCTTCACGCACCGAGAGTTTTTTGGCATTGATTTGATTCGCCGCCGTGATTTGCGTCGCGCGGTCTAGTGCAAGCAACGCACGTGCGTGCCCCATATCTATATCGCCTGCCATCAACATGGTTTGCACTGGATCTGCCAAATTGAGCAGGCGTAACAAGTTGCTGGCCGCACTGCGCGAACGACCTACCGCTTGCGCCGCCAATTCGTGGGTCAGTCCAAATTCTTTGATCAGTCGGTTTAAGCCTTGGGCTTCTTCCAGCGGATTGAGGTCTTCGCGTTGGATGTTTTCTATCAAGGCCATCGCGGCCGCCGCTTCGTTAGGCACGTTGCGCACCAGTACAGGCACTTCGTCCAAGCCTGCGAGTTTCGCAGCACGAGTTCTGCGCTCACCGGCAATGATTTCGTACTTGCCTGCGTTTTTTCCGCTCTCTAACTTGCGAACCAAGATCGGCTGCATGATGCCTTGGACTTTGATGCTCTCTGCGAGCTCATACAAAGCGCCTTCGTCCATGCGCGTACGTGGCTGGTACATACCTGGCACGAGTTGATCCAGAGGCAATGTGTTGGGTTCGCCTTGTTTTGCATTGGCTGCCGCTACTGCAGCGTCATCGACCTTGGGGCCGAGCAATGCTTCTAATCCACGGCCTAAGCCTTTGGGTTTTTTAGTAACCATATTCTTTTTCTCTTGTTGCTCTTACAAAGTTTGAACGCGCGACACCATCTCTTGCGCGAAGTCGATATAGGCTTGCGAGCCTTTAGCAGATGGATCAAACACCACGCCTGGTAAGCCGTAACTAGGCGCCTCCGCCAAACGCACATTACGTGGGATGACCGCGTTGAACACTTTGTCTGCAAAGTGGTCTTTGAGTTGGTCGCTCACCTGCACTTGTAAGGTAACGCGCGGATCAAACATCACGCGCAACAAACCAATGATCTTGAGGTCTTTATTCAAGTTGGCATGCACCTGCTTGATGGTGTTGACCAAATCTGTCAAGCCTTCGAGCGCGAAATACTCGCACTGCATGGGCACCACCACCCCGTGCGCGGCACACAAGCCATTCAGCGTGAGCATGGAGAGAGATGGCGGGCAATCGATCAGCACAAAGTCATAGTCCTTTTGTACCAATAACAAGGCGTCGCGCAAGCGGTTTTCGCGCCTATCAAGGTCCACCAACTCTACTTCTGCGCCCGCCAAATCACGGTTTGCACCGATGACATCGAAGGTTGCCATATTGCGCTGCGTAGCACCATCGCCCCACTCGGTTTTGACGCGCGACTGCGAGATGGTGGCTTCTTCCAAAAGGACGTCATACACCGTGTGCTTGAGTTGGCGCTTGTCAATGCCCGAGCCCATGGTGGCATTACCTTGGGGATCGAGGTCGACCATCAACACACGCTGTCCAACAAACGCCAAACCTGCGGCCAGATTGACGATGGTCGTGGTTTTACCCACGCCTCCCTTTTGGTTTGCAACACAGAAAATTTTGGCCATAGCGCGTTCTCGATTTAAAAAAGTTCAATGGGTGATGGGTTGGATTATTTAAACAGCGCCATCTTCAGGCCAAAGAAAATCAGCAGTAAGCCCGTGATTTTGTTCAACAAGAAGCCAACGATACGGTGGGAATTGGCACGTTTGGCCAGCAGGTGTGCGCCCAACACAATCACCAAACCATACCCTAAGGTCAGGACAGCAATGGTCGCCGCCATCACGGAAAAAGTGATCAAGCCTTGATGCTCGGCCGGATTCACAAACAGTGGAAAGAAAGCCATATAAAAAACGATCGCCTTGGGGTTCAACACAGTGATAAAAAATGCTTGCTTAAAAAATTGGTCGGGCTTGAGGGCTAATGCTGGAGCATCGTCTAACCGTGTACGCAGCAGTTTGGCCCCCAACCACACCAAATAAATAGCACCCACCCATTGAATGGTTTGAAACGCCGCCGGATAGGTAGCCAACAAAGCAGATAGCCCGGACACAGCCAACCACAACAAGGCTTGGTCTCCAGCAATCACGCCCAAAGTTGCCGCCATGCCGGATCGAACACCTCCATGCCCGGTCGCTCCTAGCAAAGCCAAGTTGCCTGGACCTGGTATGGCTAAAAAAACAATGACTGCCACGACAAACGCGCCGTAGTCCGCAATACCAAACATGGAGTCCCCAAAACGAAAAGAGGGGGAAGTTTAACCCCGCATCCAGACGAGGCATCTCTGGGCGTCTAAACCTGGCACTTTTAACTGTTCCACGTGAAACACTTTTGCTATTTCTGGGAGCGCCGCAAGCTCTTCTTCTGGATTTTTGCCCTTCATTGCCATCCAAACACCGCCCTTGGACAGCGCTTTATGAGAGCCGCTGACAAATTCCGCCAAGGAGGAGAATGCGCGGGAAGAAATAATGTCATAGGGATGCGCAACAGTTTCGATGCGTGCGTGCTGCCCCGTTAGATTAGAAAGCTTGAGTGTGGCGGCTACTTGCTGGATAAAGGCTACTTTTTTGGCCACTGCGTCTAGGCAAGTAACTTGGATTTCGGGGCACGTGATGGCGATCACCACGCCCGGTAGTCCAGCGCCACTACCTACGTCTAACAGGGCAAAGGGCTTTTGCGGAACACCTTTGTCTTGATCGCCCGGCGGATTACCGCGCCGCTCCAAACGCAAAACCTCGATCTGGTGACGCATGGGCAAAACAACGGACAAGCTGTCAAGCACGTGGTGCGTCAGCATTCCTTGCGGGTCACGCACCGCGGTTAAGTTGTAGACGCGGGTCCATTTGCCCATCAGGTCCACATAGCCAAGAAGCTGGTTTCGCTGGTGCTCGTCTAAATGCAGCCCCAGTGCGTCCAAGCCTTGGCGCAAAGGCAAGGACAGCTTATGCACGCTAACTTGCCAACGCGTCGCTGGTGGTTTCTGCGGCAACTGCTTCGTTGCCAAAGCCTTTGTAGCGGGCGCGGCGCAAATGCACCAACAACAGGGAAACTGCGGCCGGTGTGATGCCCGTCATCCGAGAGGCCTGTCCCAAAGTTTCTGGGCGCTGGCGATTTAAGCGCTGGCGGACTTCAATAGACAAAGCCGAAACCTGGTTGTAATCCAGGTCTTGTGGCAACTTGAGGTTTTCGTAATGGGCCGCGCGCAACACCTCTTCTTGTTGGCGCCCGATATAGCCCGCGTATTTGGCAGAAATCTCAATCTGCTCGACGATGGCGCCCGCTGTTTCACGTGAAACAGTCGCGCCACCTACTTGGCCGCCAATAGACAATAGTTCAGGGTTTTGGTATTTGCCGGCATCCAGCGACATCAGATTGGTATACGTCACCTCTGGCCGGCGCAACAGGTCGGCCAAGCTGTGTTCGTGCTCCAAAGGTTTGCCCAAAAGACGAACGGCTTCGCTGGCCGCTAGGTTTTTAGGGCTCACCCAAATAGACTTGAGGCGCTCTGTTTCACGTGAAACGGCATCGCGCTTTTGGCTAAAAGCATCCCAGCGGGCGTTGTCGACCAGACCCATTTGGCGACCCAAGTCTGTCAGTCGCATGTCGGCGTTGTCTTCTCGGAGTTGCAGGCGAAACTCGGCGCGGCTAGTGAACATGCGGTAGGGCTCGGTCACGCCTTTGGTGGTGAGGTCATCTACCAACACGCCCAAGTAAGCGATGTCTCGGCCTGGCGTCCAAGCGCCGCCCATATCGTTGGCCAAGCCTTTTATTTGGCGACACTGAAGCGCGGCGTTGATTCCAGCGAACAAGCCTTGGGCCGCCGCCTCTTCGTATCCTGTAGTGCCGTTGATTTGCCCCGCAAAGAACAAGCCAGCGATCGAGCGCGTCTCGAAACTGCGCTTGAGTTCGCGCGGGTCGAAGTAATCGTATTCAATGGCGTAACCGGGGCGAACAATATGTGCGTTCTCCAGGCCCTTCATAGATCGGACCAGCTCGTACTGGATATCAAAAGGCAAGCTGGTCGAGATGCCGTTCGGGTCGTACTCGTGGGTGGTCAGCCCCTCGGGTTCTAGAAATATCTGGTGGCTCGTCTTGTCTGCAAACCGGTTGATTTTGTCTTCGACGCTCGGGCAGTAACGTGGGCCGACACCTTCGATTTTGCCGGTAAACATGGGACTACGGTCAAAGCCCGAACGGATGATGTCGTGGGTACGCTCATTGGTATGGGTGATCCAGCAAGGTACTTGCTGGGGGTGCATGTCTGCGCGACCCATATAACTAAAGACGGGCATGTCGGCAGACATTCCACCAAGCACACCGTCTCCGGGTTGCTCCACGCATTGGCTAAAGTCAATCGTGCGCCCATCGATTCTTGGGGGCGTACCGGTTTTAAGACGGCCCTGCGGCAACTTCAATTCTTTTAAACGTGCAGACAGCCCAACGGCGGGCGGGTCTCCCGCACGACCGGCGGCGTAATGACTGAGGCCCACATGGATTTTTCCATCCAAGAAGGTGCCCGCAGTAAGCACTACGGTGGTTGAGCGAAACTGAATGCCCGCTTGGGTTACAGCACCTACCACCCTATCGCCCTCGACCATCAAGTCTTCTACCGACTGCTGGAACAGCCACAAATTAGGCTGGTTTTCCAACATTCCACGAATGGCGGCCTTGTACAAAACGCGGTCTGCCTGAGCGCGGGTTGCGCGTACAGCCGGTCCTTTAGAGCTATTCAAAATACGAAATTGGATGCCCCCCTGGTCTGTGGCCAAGGCCATGGCGCCGCCCAGTGCGTCGACCTCTTTCACCAAATGGCCTTTGCCGATGCCGCCAATCGACGGATTACAGCTCATCTGGCCCAGGGTTTCAATGTTGTGGGTGAGTAATAAAGTAGTGCACCCCATGCGAGCAGCAGCCAAAGCAGCCTCAGTGCCGGCATGACCTCCGCCCACCACAATGACATCAAACGCTTTGGGATACAACATCAAACACTTCCTTTTGGGATGTAGGGGCTGAGAGTTTAAATGTCTATATTGGCTGCGCGCAATGCGTTGCTCTCGATGAAGTCGCGACGGGGTTCTACCTCGTCGCCCATCAGCATGGTGAACACGCGGTCGGCTTCGATGGCATCGTCGATTTGCACGCGCAATAAGCGTCGAACGG
>SXGQ01418905.1_pt1 | contig 12718 bp, 9 predicted proteins | sample 3178371 | NCBI WGS metagenome assembly SXGQ01 (sample SAMN11356859, study PRJNA531348) | freshwater metagenome | isolation source: freshwater sample F1-20 | place: China: Fuxian Lake, Yuxi | collected 2017-12-25
GCCCACGTACACGACGTTCGGATCGGACGGGGCGACTTCCACGGCGCCGATGGAGCCGGTGGGCTGACCGTCCATGATCGGATTCCAGGTGCGGCCGTAGTCGGTGGTCTTCCAGACGCCGCCGTTGGTGACGGCCATGTAGAAGACGTTCGGCTGCTGCGGGACGCCCACCGCGCTCTTGGTGCGACCGGCGCGGAACGGGCCGATATGCCGCCAGGTAAGGGCGGGCATGTTGGCGGTCGGGAGCGCGGATTGGGCTTCGGCACTGGTGCCGAGGCCGAGCAGCAACGCGGCTGCTATCGGAAAGGGTGCGCGCATTGTGGTGGGCGTGCGAGGGGAGTGTGGTGTGTAATACGGACAGCGGCCCCGTTGAGGGTTGGGGGTCGAGGATGACGGGTCGTGGGTGGGTGCCTCGTCGAAACACTCACCCACGACGCTCAACGCAAGACCCCCAACGCTGCACGGGGCCGCTGTCAGTCGAACAACGAGTAGCCGTGATGCAGACGGCGCGTCGCGCCGTTACTGCCCCGTCGTCGCCGGCTTCACGATCTCCGGCAGTGCCGCGGCGACCTGCTTCATCTCCGCCGGCGTGCCGATACTGATGCGCGCCCACGTGTTGTACGGCGGGAAGGCGCGGCCGATCATGAAGCCCTTCTGCAGCATCGCCGCCTGCACCTTCTCCACCGGCATCCCCGTATCGAAGAACACGAAGTTGGTGTGCGACGTGGTCATGCGGCGGCCGAGGGCCTTGATGGCGGTGTGCATGATGGTTCGCCCTTCGGCGTTGCGGTCACGGCACATCGTCTGATACGCGGTGTCCGCGAGCGATGCCGCCGCGGCCCGGGCGCCGAAAACGCCGGGGAAGCTGGTCACGCACGGCTGCAGGCGCGCGATGATGTCGGGACGGGCGATGGCGAAGCCCGTACGCAGTCCGGCGAGACCGTGGATCTTCGAGGCCGTGCGCGAGATGATCACGTTCTCCCCGGCCTTCACGAGATCGATCATGCTCGTGTAGCCCGGGTCGGTGACGAAGTCGTGATACGCTTCGTCCACCAGCACGACCGACTTGCGCGATGCGTTGCTCACGAAGCTGCGCAGCTTCGTCGCGTCGGTGAGGGTGCCCGTGGGATTGTTGGGGTTGCACACGAACACGAGGTCGACCGACTGCACGAGACGCGTGTTCATCGCCTCCAGGTCGTGTTTGAGCTCGCCGTCGAGGGCCACCTTGTGCACGCGCGCGCCCATGGATTCGGCGTACCGCGGCAGCCCTTCGTATGTGGGCCACGGCGTGAGCACGTCACCGCCGCGCATCGCGTACGCGAGCGCGACGAGCGACAGCACGTCGCCGGAACCGGCCGCGACGAGCACGTAGTCTTCGGGCACGCCAACGCTCTGCGCGAACACCTTGCGCAGCGCGGGCACGGCCGCCGCGTTGTACCAGGCGTGCTCCTTCCACATGTCCATGATCGCCTGCCGCGCCGACGGGGCCATGCCGTACGGGTTCTCGTTCGACGCGAGGCGGATCGGACCATCGGCGCGGCGCATTGCTTCGATCTCGCGCTCGAGCGCGAGGAAGCCGGCGCGCGTGGTCTGACCGTCGACGACGAGCGGGGTGTCGGGCGCTTCGAGCGCGGGCAGGAACGCGGGCGCCAGCGACTGCGTGGCGATGGCCCCGCCGGCCACAAGGCCGGAGGACTTGAGCCAGTCACGGCGGGAGAACGAGCGGGAAGGAGGCGTGGACACGGGCAAACCTCAGGGCTGGGGTCGGCGGACTTCCCGGGTGGACGGGACATGCAACGTTACTGCCAATTCGGAGGCAATGCACGTGAGTCGCCGACCCCGACTTCAGTGCCCGTCGTGCGCCACCTGGGAATCGGCCGTAGGCGCCGTGCTCTCCGGCGTGTCGGAGAGATGCTCCTGCACGATGCGCCACCGGCCGCCCTGGCGCCGCCACAGCATCGTCCACGCCCCGCTCACGGTGTGCGGCGTGTTGCGCGGCGTGTGGTGGGGAATGCGATAGGTCAGGGTCACCACCGCCGCATCCCGCGTGATGAGATCGACGTAGCTGCTGCCCAGCTCGAAGCGCGGGGCGCGCATGTTCTGCCCCACGCGCTCCCAGAAGCCGCGGATCTCCCCGGCCAGTGTGTCCCGGCTGGTCGTCACCCGGCCAGCCACGGCGGATATGACGCGGCCACGGTCGGGATACAACGCCAGCAGCCGCGTCACCGCGTCCGGCCGGTTGAAGTCGTAGGCGTCGGTGACCAGGGCGGTGAGGGTATCAGCGATGGCCCGCCGTTCCTCGGCGGGGATCTGTTCCGGCTCCCGGCAGCCGGCCGTGCCGACGGCGCCGGCAAGAAGGCACAACCCCATCAGCGGGCGTCGCAGTCTGAGTGTCATGAAAGCAAAAGGATGGCGTCGGTTTCCTATTCCTGTCGGGGGACACCTTTCGTGCGTCGCCGTCCTCTTTCGGGGACGGTGGTACGGCGCGTGTCGAGCGCGCTCCCTCTTGAAGGCGTATCGTACCTGCATGGCCTAGCAATTGCCCTGCCAGGTGGTGGGCGGCACGTCCGGCGGGGGCCGGGGACGGGCCATGATGGAGCCACAACAGTGGCAGGGAGGTGGCGTGCGATCGACGCGAAGCATTCCGCGGGCAACTGGATGGGTGGCCAGTGTGGCCATCGCCGGTCTTCTGGGCTGTGGTGGCGACCGGGAGACGGGTGCCATGACGGCCGACCTCGAACGTGATCTCAACCTGGCGGGAAACGCGCGGGCCCCGCAGACCGCGGTAGTGTCGGCGCTGGAGGGCGGGCCCCGCAACACGCTCAGCGGGGCGCAGCGTGGTCGTCGCGACGCGGTGCCCACGCTGCGTCCGCAGCCACGACCCGTGCCGCCGGCCGAGGTGCAGGAGACGGCGGTGACCTCGGCATTGGAGGAGGCCACGGCGCCGGCGGTGGCGGTGACCGCGACGGTGGAGCCAACGCCTACCCCCGTGCCCGAGCCGGTGGCGCCGGCCCCGGAGCCCGACCCGGTATCCGGCCCCGTGTCAGGTGGTCCGTCCGATGGCCGCGGCGAGATGAGCCGAGGCGAAGGGCGCCGGGGCGGCGGCCTGGGCACGCTCATCGGCGTCATCATCCGCGGCGGCGGGGCCGGCATCGACCACTGCGAGGAGCACGACCGCCGTCGCGCCGGCCGCCGTGGCGGCTTGGGCGGCGGCATCATCGTCGCAGGCCCGGGGGGCTGGGGTGGGCCGATCGGCGCGAGTGGTGGGACGCCAAGAACGACGTTTCCACCATACTGATCTTGTACTTAATTGATTATGTCGCGATAATGGCTCTAAATAGGTAGGGAAAAAGCGCTCTGATGACCCGCGAGGTCGGCGGCGCGTGCGCCCGTCGTGGGGCAGGGGGCGGGAGTCTGCGGTGCGGGGTGGGTTCACCACCCCCCCCCTCGACCCGTGACGCCCGCCTCCCGACCCCCACCGCAACCATCGCCGAGGCGTTGGTCCATGGCGCGCCGCCTCCCCTAAGCGTCCCCCCGCTGCTAGCCTTCCGCGGGTGAGTACCCACTTCGATCAGATGGGAGGTGCCGAAGGGATCCGGCTCCTCGTCGACCGCTTCTACGACCTCATGGACTCGGCACCGGAGGCGGCGAACATCCGCCCCCTTCACGCCGCGAGTCTCAAGGCATCCCGTGAGAAGCTCTACAAGTTCATGAGCGGGTGGACCGGCGGGCCGCAACTCTACGTCGAGGAATACGGACACCCGCAATTGCGCATGCGCCACTTCCCGTTCGCCATCGGCGAGCGGGAGCGCGACGAATGGCTCTGGTGCATGGACCGCGCCCTCGCCGAGCATGATGCGCCGGTCGAGCTCAAGACGTTTCTGCGCGGGCGGCTGCAGCAACTGGCCGATCACATGCGCAACCAGCCGGGCTGACCGATGCGCATCGTGGGCGGGAAATTCGGCGGTCGCAATCTCACGTCACCCAATGATTTCCGGGTGCGCCCCACCGCGGAACCGGTGCGCGTGAAGATGATGAAGCTGCTCGAGCCGGATCTGCAGGACGCGCGCGTGCTCGACCTTTTCGCTGGCACCGGCGCCCTCGGGCTCGAAGCCATCTCGCGTGGCGCCAAGTACGTGGACTTCGTGGAGTTTCGTCCCGCGAGCCTTCATGCGCTGCAGGCGAACATCAAGGCGCTCCGCGTTACCGAGAAGTCGCGCGTATACAAGAAGGACGCGCTCCCCTTTGCCGACGCGCTGCCGCCCGACCGTTACGACGTGGCCTTCGCCGACCCGCCATACGAATCACGCATGCTCGACCGTCTCATCGAACGGTGGCTGAAGGCGCCGTGGTCGCAGGTGCTGGTCGCCGAGCACGCGGTGAATCACCAACTGCCCCGCGCATCGAAGTACGTGCGTCTCGACGATACGGCCATCTCGGTGTATCGCGCGGCTCCTGCCGCCGTCCCGGTGTTCCTTCCCCCCGCCGCTCCCTCTGCCCCATGACTCTCCGGCTCCGATTCGTCACCGCCGCCGCGTTGCTTTGCGCGGTCACTGCCACCGCACTCCCGGCTCAGCCCGCCAGGTGGGCGCAGCAGGCCAAGCGCATCACCATCATGCGCGACCAGTACGGCGTGGCGCACGTGTACGGCAAGACGGACGCGGACGCCGTCTTCGGCATGGTGTACGCGCAGGCCGAAGACGATTTCACCCGTGTCGAGACCAACTACATCACGGCGATGGGGCGCCTGGCCGAGGTGGAAGGCGAGAAGGAACTCTGGCGCGACCTGCGGCAGAAGCTCTTTATCGACACCCTCGACATGAAGGCCAAGTACGCGGAAAGTCCCGCGTGGCTGCAGGCCATCATGCAGGGATGGGCGGCGGGGCTCAACCACTACATCGTCACGCACCCTACGGTGAAGCCGCGGCTCATTACGCGCTTCGAGCCGTGGATGGCGCTCACCTTCACCGAAGGGAGCATCGGCGGCGACATCGCGCGCATCAGCGCGCCGGCACTCGAGCAGTTCTATGCGCCGCGTATGGGCGAAACGCCGGCGGCACGCACATCCGGTGACATCGAGCGCGACAATGCCTTCCAGGAGCCCACCGGCTCCAACGGCTTCGCCTTCGCACCGAGTGTGACGGCGAGCGGTCACGCCATCCTCTGGATCAACCCGCACACGAGCTTCTACTTCCGCCCCGAGATTCACATGGTGAGCGAAGAGGGGCTCAAGGCGTACGGCGCGGTCACGTGGGGACAGCCGTTCATCTATCAGGGCTTCAACGATCGCAACGGGTGGATGCACACCACCGGCGGCGGCGACGTGCTCGACGAGTATCTCGAAACCGTGACCGAGCGTGGCGGCAAGGTGTTCTATCGCGTGGACGGCGCCGAGCGCGAAATGCGGGCGCGCCGGATCGGGTTGCCCTATCGCAAGAGCGACGGCGCCATGGCCCGCAAGGAGGTCACGGCCTACTTCACGCATCGCGGGCCCGTCGTGCGGGCGAGCGAGGGAAAATGGGTGTCGGTGCGCATCATGCAGGAGCCGGTGAAGGCGCTGCAGCAGAGCTTTCTGCGCACGAAGACGGCCGACTGGAAGGGGTACCGCACGGTGATGGACCTGCGCACCAATTCGTCGAACAACACTGTGTATGCCGACGCCACCGGCACGATTGCGTTCGTGAATGGCGACTTCATCCCCAAGCGCGATCCGAAGTTCGACTACACCCGCGCCGTGGACGGCAGTACGAGCGCGGTGGACTGGCAAGGGCTGCATCCGCTCGAGGAAACCATCACGGTGGTGAACCCTGCCAACGGGTGGGTGATGAACACCAACAACTGGCCGTTCACGGCGGCCGGCCCGCACAGTCCGAACATCGCGGCATTCCCGAAGTACATGTCGCAGTATCAGACGGAGAACGCGCGCGGCATTCATGCCACGCGGCTGCTCTCGAACCGCAAGGGCTTCACCATCGACGACGTGATCGCGACGGCGTACGACAGCTACTTGCCGGCGTTCGAGGGCATCGTGCCGCCGCTGCTCATCGCCGACGACGAGCTGCCGGGTGCCGACACGCTGCGCGCGACGCTCGCCGAGCCCATCGCCGTGCTGCGCGCGTGGGACTATCGGTTCGGGCTCGAGAGCGTCGGCATGACCCTCGGCCAGTTCTACGGCACCGAAGCGGCGCGGATGCGCGGCGAACCGTCGCGTGAGCACGTGCTGGCGCTGGCCCGCGTCGTCGATCGCCTCGCCAGGGACTTCGGTACGTGGAAGACGCCCTGGGGGGAGGTGAATCGCTTTCAGCGGCTCGACGGCCGCATCGATGCGGTGTACGACGACAGCAAGCCGAGCATCCCCGTGCCCTTCGTGTCGAGCCAGTGGGGCTCGCTCGCCGCGTTCTCGCAGAGCGGAGTGCGCACCACCAAGCGCATCTACGGCAACACGGGCAACAGCTTCATCGCCGTGGTGGAGTTCGGCCCCCGCATCAGGGCCCGCACGTCGCTGGCCGGCGGCGTGAGTGGTGACCCGGCGTCGCCGTACTTCCTCAATCAGGCGGAGCGGTACGCGAAGGGGCAGTTCAAGGACGTGAACTACTACCGCGAAGACGTGGAGAAGAACGCGGTTCGTCGCTACTCGCCGGGCCAGTGAGCACGGTGTGACGACGGAGAGCGCAGTCCTTCCCGCGGCCGCCGTCGACTTCGGCGCCAGCAACACCGACGTGGTGATACACGACGGGACGGCGGTGCGTCATTGGCGGCTGCCCAGCGAAGGACGGCCGAGTGACGCGCGCGTACGCGCCGTGCTCGCACACGGTGGTGTAGCGCCGTCCGACGTGGCGTGGATCGCCGTGACCGGCGGCAATCGCACGGCGCTCTCGCCAGCGCTCGATGAGCGTACCATCCACCACGTGCCTGAAGTGCAGGCGATCGGCCGCGGTGGTCTGGTGTTGGCGGGGCTCGAACGTGCCGTCGTGGCCAGCGCGGGGTCGGGAACGGCCGTCGTGGCTGCCAGTCCGGGCGGAGCGCGCCACGTGAGCGGCACCGGCGTGGGCGGTGGCACACTCGTAGGGCTCGCCCGCATGCTGGTGGGCACCGTGGATCCGCGCGAGATCGACGCACTCGCGGTGGCAGGTACCGACACCACGCTCAATCTCACGATCGGCGAGATTCTGGGGCAGGCGATCGGCTCGCTTCCGCCGGAAACGACGGCCGTGAACTTCGGGCGCGTCGGGCGCCACGAAGTGCAGGCGTCGCGTGAGGACACGGCGGCTGCGCTGGTGAACATGGTGGGGCAGGTGATCGCCGTCATCGCCATCAATGCCGCGCGCGCCGAGCATCTCACCGACACGGTGATCGTGGGGCACCTCACGGATCTGCCGAGTATCCGCCGCACCTTCGAGCTGGTGGGGCAATACTACCACGCCGCGATTCACATTCCGCACGACGGCGGGCAGGCGACAGCCCTGGGAGCGCTGCTCACGGTGCGGGAGTCGGTGGGGTAACGGCGCTGGTAGCGGCGCCGTCAGCGGCGCTGGCAACGGCGGAAGATTGCGCGAGGGATGACGCCGGAACGCGCCGTTCCCCAACCGACGACGATTGCGTCTTATCGGCGGGTGCTCACTTCGCCGGACACAGTGCCTTGAGCGCGAATGCCGGCACGGAACCGGGAATCGGCGGTGCGTATCCGGGGATCTTCACGATTTTCTCGCTCGCTACCTTGGTGAACTTCGCGTCGCCGTAATAGCGGTTTTCCTTCACGGCCACCGTGCCCGCGGTGCAGCGCACGGCAACCACCGTGCGTGAGCCGTACCACTCGCCGCCGGGCGCTTTGGCCGGTTTGGCAAAAGTGGTGCGCAGCGTGGCGCTCACCTCGCCGCCGGCCCGCTTCACACTCGTCGATTCGAGTGCCACCGGATTGCCACCGGCCCGACTGCCTACGGGCTTGAGTGGCTGGGCCGACAGCGCCCCCGGCGATATGAGGGCGAGCACGAGGGACAGCGCGCAGCGGTTGGGCAGGGAGCGCATGGGCGGATCGGGTAAATGGCCAGCAGGGGACGGACAGGCTACGATGGGGCGCGGATCGCACTTCGGCAATCGGTCACGGTGCGATCGCTTGAGCTGCTCGTCCACACCACCGATGCGCGCCGACAGCCATGACTGCAACGACGCTATCTCGCCGTTGGACGAACCGGCAACGTCTCGCGCGTCGGTCTCGGGGCGCGTCCGCCTGCCAGGCTCGCGTTATGCTGACTCCATGCGCTCCTCTGGCCCCACGGCAGGGCGTTCTGCCCGCGAGACACCACGCCCCTGCCACCTCGTGAGCGGCAGGGGCAGAGGCTCAGGATCCGTGCGTCAGCGGTTGCAGGTCGGCATCGTGGGGTCCGGTCCGGCGATCGCCGGCTTGTTCGGCCGGTTGGCGATGGCCGTCATCACATCGTGCACGAACCGTCCGAGGCGTGCCGCGTGATCGTAGTCGATGTACTGCGGCTCGTCGGTCTGCTGGTGATAGTCCACTGCGTAGCCGAGCGACATGTACACCGTGGGAATGTCCTTGCGGACGTAGTTCACCTGGTCACTGCGGCAGAAACGGTTGAGCGGGTTGGCCGGCACATCCCAGCTCTTGTCGATGGCCATGGGCTCGGGGCTGTTGGCGTTCACCGAGTCGATCATGTCGCCGAATTCCCGGGACAGCCGGCGGGCGCCGAGCATTTGCACGGAATTGGGGCCGCCGTACTTCACCTGCCAGTTCCGCCCCTTGCCCACCATATCCATGTTGTGCGCCGCCACGATGTTCGCGAGCGGAATGGTGGGGTTGTCCGTGAAGAATCGCGAGCCGAGCAGCCCGCCCTCCTCGCCCTGATGCGATACGAAGATGATGGAACGCCCCGTCTTCTCCCTGACGAACTGCTCGGCGATCTCGAGCATCACCACGGTACCGGAGCCGTCATCGTCGGCGCCGTTCATGATGCTGTCGCGACGCACCGGGCGGATGCTGCGCGCGCGCGCGATGAGGGAGTCGATCTTGCGCTGCTGATCGGCGGTGGGCGTGCACACCGGATCGTTGGAGCCCTGCCGGCGCACGACCATGTTGTACGCACGTACGGAGTCGTGGTCCACGACGACGCTGTTCACGCCCACGTGGTCGTTGTGGGCGCCCACCAGCACGTACTCGCCGGCGAGCGTGGGGTCGCTGCCGGGGAGCACTGCGATCACGTTGCGCGCGGGCGTGGGCGACATGCGCCACTGATGCTTGAAGCTCGCCGTGATGGGCGCACTGGCGTCGCCCACGCGCAGCTCGGCCATCGTCTTGCCAAAAAGCTGTTCGGCCGCGGCGCGCGAAATCGTGGCCGCCCCCGGCGCGCTGGCGTTGAGCGGTTGCGCAGGGCGCATCCCCATGGGCTGTGCGAACGCGGCGTCGACGGCCTGTGGGGCCATATCGTCGAGGCCGATCACCAGCACCGCCACCGCGCCCACGCCGGTGGCGCGCGGGTCGCGCAGCGTGGTGGGCACCGCACGGCGCGCCGGCGGCGCGGCGGGGGTGGCCCGCTGACGGGCCTCTTCGGCAATTGCAGCGTTCGCGCCGAACTTGTCGGGCACGTCGGCACAGCTCACGAAACTCACCGGCGCGCCACTGCTCGCGGCCACACGCTGCTGCGACGGCGCCGCGCTGAACACGATCACCTTGCCGCGGTACGCGTTCAGGTCGATCATCGCGGTGGAGTCACCCCACTGGCCGGCGTACACCGCCGGCACCCCGTTGATTTCCACCGTCCCGCCGAAGCCGTTGGCGGCCGTGGGCACGGTGGGAATCCAATCCTTCTTCGGCGCGAGCGCCTTACCGTTCACGCTGAGCGTGCTGGCCCCCGCGTCGAACCCGATGGGCCCGAACGGCAGCGTCTGGAAGTACCCGCCGTTCTCGCCGGCCGGCTTGAGACCGAGGCGCTTGAACTCCCTGGCGATGTACTCGGTACCCTTGTAGTTGCCCACCTCGCCGATGCGACGACCCAGCATGGAGTCGTCGGCGAATTGGTAGAGGCGCGTGCGCAGGTCGTTGGCTGAAATGGCGCGCTCCGTGGGGCGGGGCGCCCACGTGGCGGGGCCTTCGTCGGACCACACGGTGCGCGCACCCCGCACGTTCGCCATCTTGGACGCGGGGCGGTTCTGGGCGGCGAGGGGCAGGCCGACGGCGACACTCAACAGCAGGGCCGGCGCGGTGAGGCGAGGTAAGGGCACGGGCAGGCTCAGGGAGCAGGGGGCAGGAAGCCGGGAGCAGAACGCAAACTGTGCGCCGGCAGCATATACCAAAACTACGCGGCATATTCGGCGCATGCTGACCCACCCGTTTTCCCGACTCGTTGCCACGGCCGTGCTGTGGGCAACCGCCTCGGCGCCGCTCGCGGCCCAGGCTCCGTACAGCGCTGCCGATCTCGGCGGCCTCAAGTTCCGGTCCATCGGCCCCGCCTCCATGAGCGGCCGGGTGGTGGACATGGACGTGGTCGAATCCAACCCCTACACGATGTACGTCGCAGCCGCCACCGGCGGCCTCTGGCGCACCACCGACAATGGCCTCAACTGGACATCGGTGTTCGACGCGCCCGTGCACAGCATCGGTGACGTGGCGGTGTTCCAGCCCAACCCGCAGATCGTCTGGGTGGGTACCGGCGAACGCGCCAGCCGCCAGAGCGTGGGGTGGGGCGACGGGGTGTACAAGAGTTCCGATGGCGGCAAGACGTGGACGAACGTGGGGCTGCGCTCGAGCATGCACATCGGACGCATTCAGCTGCATCCCACCGATCCTGACATCGCGTGGGTAGCGGCGCAGGGCAGCGTGTGGGGGCCCGGCGGCGAACGCGGCCTGTTCAAGACCGTTGATGGTGGCCGTACCTGGATGCACGTTCTCAAGGGGGACGAGGACACGGGCGCCACCGACGTGGCGATCGACTGGAACGACCCGAACGTACTGTACGCCGCTACCTACCAGCGCCGTCGGAGTGCCTATGGCTTCGATGGTGGCGGCCCGGGCAGCGCGCTCTGGAAAAGCACCGACGGCGGCAACCGCTGGAGCAAGATCACCGGCAATGGGCTGCCGAGCGGGGAATACGGCCGCATCGGTATCGCGGTGTACCGCAAGAACCCGCGGGTAGTGGTGGTGAGCATCGAGCAGGGCGCCCGCTACAACGCGAGCACGGCGTACATCCAGCGCAAGGCCGGTCTCTATCGCAGTGACGACGCCGGCGCAACGTGGACGTTTCTGAGTGACTGGAATCCGCGTCCCATGTACGCGAGCCAGCCCACCCTCGACCCGAACGACGACAAGCGCGTGTACATGCTCAACGCGTACTCGTTCAGCGACGATGGCGGCAAGACGTTCACCGCGCCACGCACCACCACGCACGGCGACGATCGCTTCGTGTGGGTGAACCCGAAGGACAGCCGTCACGTGATCAAGCTCGACGATGGCGGCATCGGCATCAGCCACGACCGCGGGCGCTCGTTTCTCTTCGTGTCGTCGCTGCCGCTGTCGCAGTTCTACCGTGTGGCGGTGGACAACGCCGTACCCTTCAACGTGTACGGCGGCCTCCAGGACAACGGCTGCTGGATGGGCCCGAGCGCGAGCTGGACCACCAACGGCATTCTCAACGAGCACTGGTCGCGCCTGTGTGGCGGTGACGGATTTTGGGTGGTGCCCAACCCGAAGAACCCGCGCACGGTGTATTCGGCGTCACAGTTCCTCGGACTGCAGAAGAACGACACGCGCACGTGGCAAGCGCAGGACCTGCGCCCCGGCGACAGCACCGGTCGCATCGCCGGCCGCCGCAACTGGGAAACATGGGGCAAGCCCGGCGCCACGCAGGTGCTGGGCAACGCCATGCATCCCGCCAACTGGGATTCGCCCATTGTGGTGTCGCCGCACGACACCAACACGCTCTACGTCGGTATGCAGCATCTCTTCACGTCGAAGGACGGTGGCCGCACGTGGAAGAGTCTCGGTGACATGACCACCGGCGTCGATCGCAGCACGTTGCCGCTGATGGGGCGCAAGCCCAGCGAGAACACGTTGTCGCTCGACGACGGCGTACCGTACTTCCCGGGCGTGACCGCGCTCGCCGAGTCGCCACTGGTGAAGGGGCTGCTGTATGCGGGCACCGACGACGGTCGCTTCCGCGTCTCGCGCAACGGTGGCGTCTCGTGGACCGACGCGCAGCAGCAGTTCCCCGGCCTGCCCAAGGATTCGTGGTTCGCCGGCGTGGAGCCAAGCCATCATGTGCCGGGCACCGTGTACGTGACGGTGGACAACCACCGCAGCAATGACATGGCCAACTATGTGTACCGCAGCACCGACTACGGCGCCACGTGGACACGCATCGAGGGCGATCTGCCGGCCAATCGGGTGACGCGCACCATCCGCGAGGATCTTCGCAATCCGAAGCTGCTGTATCTCGCCACGGAGTTCGGGGTGTTCGTCTCGCCCAACGGGGGCGGCAACTGGCTGTCACTGCGCACCAACATGCCGCTCATGCCGTACAACGACCTCGTGATCCATCCGCGCGACAACGCGCTGGTGCTGGGCTCCCATGCGCGTGGTGTGTGGGTGCTCGATCAGGTGAATGCGCTGCAGGAGCTCACCCCGGAGGTGGCGTCGCGTGCGGCGCATCTGTTCACGCTGCAGCCCGCCTACCAGATCCGTACCACGAATCTCCGTCCGCACGCCGGCGAC
>SXGQ01644613.1_pt1 | contig 12718 bp, 11 predicted proteins | sample 3178371 | NCBI WGS metagenome assembly SXGQ01 (sample SAMN11356859, study PRJNA531348) | freshwater metagenome | isolation source: freshwater sample F1-20 | place: China: Fuxian Lake, Yuxi | collected 2017-12-25
CAAGGTGGTGCCCTGCAGTTGCAAAAACACGCCGACCTGACTGGAAACGGCGCCCAGATCAATCGAGCTGACCCGGGCACCGCCGTGCTTGCCTCGGCTGATGCTGATCAGCGACTCCGACTCGAGCAGGCGCAGCGCCTCACGCATGGTCGGCCGGGAGACCGCAAACTCGGACTGAAGCACGTTTTCTGGTTGCAGCTTGTCGCCCGGCTTGAGCCGGCCCATGACGATCTGCTGGCGCAGCCATACCGATGTTGAAACACCACATGTTTCGAGCCAGCAGGTACCATCGCTCAGGCCCAAAGCATGAAACCGTCTGCAAACTTGTAAACCGCCGCACACTTTATGAACAGCAGCCCCATCCTCCATCACTTCGAGGCCTCACCCTTCGCCGAGAAAATTCGTGCGATTTTTGGATACAAGCGCATGGCATGGCGCTCTGTGCTCATACCCATGGCCATGCCCAAGCCCGACGTTACGGCGCTCACGGGAGGCTATCGCAGGACGCCCATCCTACAAATCGGGGCGGACATCTATTGCGACACGGCGCTGATTGCGCAGGTCGTCGATCGGCTGCAGCTTGATTTGCCCCTCGCCTCAAACCAGCACCCGCTGGCCCCCATGGTGGCAGCCTGGGCCGACAGCACGCTGTTCTGGCAGTCGGTGATGAATACGCAATCGCCAGAGGCACGGGCGCGAATTTTTCAGGGGTTGACGCCGCAGCAAGTCCAGCAGATGCGAGATGACCGCGCGGCCTTCACCAGCGGACTCAAGCGCCCCAGCGCCACCGATGCTGGCGCGCAGATGCAATCGGCCCTGCGCCGATTTGAGCAAGCGCTGACCGACCAACCCTGGCTGATGGGCCAGCAAGCCACTGTTGCCGACTTCTCGGTTTACCACGGGCTCTGGTTCATCACCCGAGCTGGCCTGGCCGATTCCCTGCTGGCGCCTTGGCCGGCGGTGCGCGCTTGGTACGCGCGGCTTGCCGGGCTGGGCCACGGCTCGCGCACCGATATCAGCAGCACCGAGGCCATTGCGCTGGCAGCTGCCGCAGGCAACCATGCCGCGGTTGAGGTGCTGCCGGGGCTCGGGTACGCAGCCGGCGACTCGGTGACTGTCGCGGCCACCGACTACGGCACCGAAGCTGTGAACGGCACTCTGGTGGGCCTGGATACCGATCGGATGACCCTGGAACGCTCAGACCCGCGCGCCGGGCTGGTGCATGTGCACTTTCCGCGCCTGGGGTTCGAGCTGCTCAAAGCCGGGTGAGCCGGGGCGGCCGCCTGCTGGGCAAGTGCGACTGCTCAATCACCGGCTGCCATCCACCGACTGACACCGGCAGAAAAATGGTCAGCTGGCCCGGCCCGGCTCGGCCCGGCTCGGCTCGGGATTAGACTTGCGTCCATGCGCCATCTGATCCGTCTGTTCCTGCTGCTGCCATTGTTTGCAATGGCTCAGTCGTACGAGAATTACTTTGCAGCGGTTCGCAGCGATTCGGTCTCCAGAGTCTCTGCGCTTTTGACCCGCGGCTTTGATCCAAACACGGTGGACCCTGATGGAAATACGGGCTTGCTGCTGGCCATCTCAGAGTCTTCTTTCAAGGTGGCCAACTTTTTAGTCGGCATCGACCAGGTCGATGTCAACCTGGCCAACCGCAACATCGAAACCCCACTGATGCTGGCCAGCTTGCGCGGCTACGAGGATCTGGTGCGCAAATTGCTCGCCCGTGGAGCGGACGTCAATCAGCCCGGCTGGGCACCCCTGCACTATGCCGCTGCCGGTGGTCACATCAAGATCATGCAGTGGCTGCTTGAGCACCATGCCTATGTCGACGCCGAGTCTCCCAACGGCACCACGCCCCTGATGATGGCAGCCGGCTATGGCAGCGGCCAAGCCGTACAACTGTTGCTTGACGAAGGTGCGGTACCCACGATCAAAAACAAGGTCGGATTCGATGCACTGGCCATAGCCCGCCAGAAAGCCAGACCCGATGCCATTGCCATCCTGAGCCGACTCACGCCGGCCGCAACGCCAACCGCAGCGCCAACCCCAGCGCCAGCCTTGCCGCAGCAGACACCCGCCTTGGCCGAGCCAACGGCCGCGCAAGCAACGCAGCGGCAAAGCGCCTACGCGCTGGTGATTGGCAATGCTGCCTATCGCGGCTGGGCAAGGCTGAACTCACCCCTGAGAGATGCCGACGCCATGGGCCAAAAACTGCGCGCCATGGGCTTTTCGGTGACGAGCGTGAACAATGCAAACCGCCAGCAACTGATGCAGGCCATGGTCAAGTTTCGACTAAGAGCTGCCTCAGCCGATGTGTCCGTGCTGTTTTATGCAGGCCGCGGGGCGCAGGTCTTGGGAAAAAATTACCTCATGCCCACTGACGCCGACCTCAGTGATGCCATGCAGGCCAGCACGCAAGGGGTGTCTCTTGGCGATGTGCTTGAAAATTTTATGCCTGGAAAAACCAGGCTGGTGTTGATGGATGCCCGCCTGGACCACCCGCTACAACACGTCTCTGGATGGTCTCTGACCAAAGACCTCGACCCGGTCGCGGTGCCGCCTGGCGCATTGATCATTCACGCCAACCGAAACTGGCTAACGGCTTTGGACGACGGGCTTCAGAAAAACTCGTTCTTTACCCAGGCGCTGCTCGATCATTTGGACGATCAGCAAAACATCGCCTCGGTGCTGCGCAAGGTGCGCGAAAAAGTCGTGCGCGCCACCTCGGGCAAACAGCTGCCCTGGGAACAAGGCAGCTTGGCCGATGGTGGTGGGCTGATCCTGTCTTCGACCCGGCCCGATCCCGCCTCGCGCCCTGCCCCGTCTGGGTGGTGAGCGGCAAGGGCAAGCGTGAACCGGGCGCTCTGCGAGCGCGATCAGCGGCTGTTGATCAGATCCCACAGCCGCGCCGGTGTGAACGGCATATCGGCCTGCGTCACGCCAAGCGGGCGCAGCGCGTCCACAACCGCGTTGGCCAGAGCAGGCAAAGAGCCTGAGCAGCCCGATTCGCCCACACCTTTGGCACCGAGCTTGTTGAGCTCGGTGGGAACTGGCACGCTTTGATGATGAAAGCCATGCAAAATCCCCGCGCGCGGCCTGGCGTAGTCCATGAAAGAGCCGGTGAGCAGCTGGCCGGTGTGGCGGTCATAGACGGCGTGCTCGGCAAAGGCTTGGCCCAGGCCCTGTGCCACGCCGCCATGGACCTGGCCGAGCAGCTGCTTGGGCGAGATCACTTCGCCCACATCGTCGGCAGCCCAATAACCGACCAACTCCGATAAGCCGGTCTGCGGATCGATTTCAACTTCAGCAATGTGGCAGCCATTGGGGAAGGTGGCCCCTGAGGACGCCTCACCGATGAGCTCGAGCCCTTGCAGGGCCTGGGCGTTTTGATCGAGCCAGTCTTCAAAGCGCAGGCTTGGGCCGACGCCGCTCGCATGGCGCCAAATACCGCCGTCAATCAAAACCTGCTCCTGTGTGCATCCCCACAGGGCGGCTACTTGCGCACTGCCGTGCTCCATGAGCCGGCGACACAGATCCAAAATCGCGCTGCCCAGCCCGTAGAGCGTGCGCGATCCGCCGGTGGAGTTGCCCACCAGGTCGCGGCCCACCTCGCCAGCCACAAAGTGCACCCGCTGCGCGGGCAGACCCAGTTGGCGCTCGACGATCTGGGCAAAAGAGGTCTCGTGGCCCTGGCCCGAGGCGCCCGAGATGGCGTGCAGGGTCAGGCCCGCGTTTTCGATGCGCCCGCGCACCTGGTCCTTGGCCGCCGAGCCCGGGCCCGAGGACTCCAGGTAGTAGGCCAGGCCTCGACCAAACAAGCGTCCTCGCGCCTGCGCCCGTTCTCGCCGCTGGGCCACACCCGCCGGGTCCGACGCGGCCAAGGCGCTGTCCATCACGCGCGCAAAGTCACCGTTGTCGTACACCGTGCCGTTGGCAGTCTTGTAGGGGAAATCGGCCGGCGCAATGAAGTTCAGGCGGCGCAGCGCCACCGGATCGAGCCCATGCTCGTGTGCGGCGTGGTCAATCAGGCGTTCGATCGCATAGGCCAGATCGGGCCTGCCAGCGCCTCGGTAGGCCGATACCGGCACCGTGTTGGTGTAGAAAATGTGCGAACGCATGTGCAGGGCTGGCACCTTGTAGACACCGCCCATGGTGATCGAAAGATTGCGCGCGCCAATGTGCGTGCTGTAGTACACATTGAAGGCGCCGGCGTCGACCTGGTTGTCAAAGCGAATGGCCAAAATGCGCCCCTGCGCATCGAGCGCGACATGGCCATGCAAGGTGAGCGCGCGGCCGTGCCAGTCGCTCAGAAAGGTCTCCGAGCGGGTGCCGACCCATTTGACGGGCCGGCCCAGGGTACGGGCCGCGAGCATGAGCAGCACATGCTCGGGAGTGACGGTGCCGCGCAAGCCAAAAGAGCCACCGACATCCTGCGTGTGAATGCGCATCGAGTCAGCCGGCCAGCCCGTGATGGTGGAGAGCATGCCCAGCATGCTGGTCAGGCCCTGGGTGGGCGTTCGCACATGGGTCTGACCGGTGGCTGCGTCGTGCCAGGCCTGCACCGAGCGCGGCTCCATGGGTGCGGGAATCAGGCGCTGGCTGACCACATTGACGCTGGATGTCATGGCCGCGCAGGCAAAGGCTGCATCAACCGCCGCGCGGTCACCGTTTTCAAACAGCACCGAGGAGTTGCCCGCAGCGGCCTCATGCAATTGGATCGCACCCGGCGCAGTGGCGTCTTCAAAGGTGACCACGCAAGGCAGGCTGTCGTAGTCGATGTCGGCCAGCTCGGCAGCGTTGGCAGCCTGCTCGAGCGTCTGGGCAACGACCATGGCGATGGGCTGGCCGACATAGCGCACGGTCGAGGCGGCGAGCACAGGCATGCGGCAGATCACCTGCGGGCGGTCCTGCGCGTCCTTGACTGTCACCGCGTTAATCAGCTCAGCAAAGCCCGCTGCCGCCACCTCATCGGCCGTCAGCACACACACCACGCCCGGGGCTTGCCGCACCTGGCTCCAGTCGGCCTTGAAGTGGGCATGGGCATGGTCCGAACGAACCATAACCGCATGCAAGCTGCCCGCCATGGCGCCATCGGATGTGAATTGACCCTGGCCGGTGATCAGCCGCTGGTCTTCTTTGCGCAACAGGGTGGCCGGCGCGCTCATGCCTGCCCCCGCTGCATGGTTTGCGCGGCCTCTTGCACCGCATCGACAATGTTCACGTAGCCGGTGCATCGGCACAAATTGCCCTCGAGCCCTTCTTCTATCTGCTCGCGGGTCGGCCGCGAGTTGTGGCGCAGCAGGTCGACGCTGGCCATGATCATGCCGGGGGTGCAAAAACCGCATTGCAGGCCGTGGCAGCGAGAAAACGCCTCTTGCACGGGGTGCAGCCCATCAGCACCCAGGCCCTCGATGGTGAGCACCTGAGCGCCGTCGGCATGTGCAGCGAGCACCGTGCACGACTTGACCGCCCGGCCATTGAGGTGCACCGTGCAACCGCCGCACTGCGTGGTGTCGCAACCCACGTGGGTACCGGTCAAGCCGCAATGCTCACGGATCACGTCGACCAGCAGGGTGTGATCGGGGACCTCGACGCTGCGTGGCGCCCCGTTAAGAGAAAACTGAATGTGCATCGATAAGCTCGCTTTTCAATCCAATCCCGCAATCTACCCCATTGAGCGCCGGCGTGCCGGTCAGCCCTGTCACTTGGGAAGCAGACTCCAGCACGCCGCAGGCAAGACCCTACGACAAACCCGGAAAAACCCGATCGGCCGTTGCCAGCCAAGGTGGGCGGCACAATAGGCGTCGCGGGTCGATTTGACCCTCCAAGGAGCGCGCCCATGACAGCCGACGAACGTGACGAACTGATGCGATTTTTGCGTGAGCTGTCGATCTCGCGCGAGCCAGTGGATGCGGGTGCACGCGAGCTGATCGCCAACGCCATGGCCCAAAACCCAAATGTGGGTTACCGGCTGGTCCAGCAGGTGCTGGGGTTGCGCATGGCTCTGGCTGCGGCCCAAGCTGCATCGGGATCTGCGCCAAACCCTGCAGCCGCTGGCCCTGCAAGCCAGCCGGCAACAGAGGGGGCCTGGCGCTCAGGTCTGGTCAAAACCGCACTGGCGGCCGGCTTGGGGGCTGCGGCCGGCGTGGTGTTGGCCGATCAAGCGTCGTCCTGGCTGGACGCTGGCGCTTCAGACCTGGACGCCAGCGACTGGGCCTGAGGCGGCGCTCACTCCACCTTGGCCGACTCGCGCAGCTTTTCTAAAGCCGCCTGTATCCGCTGCTGACCGACCGCGCGCAGCAATTGCGGCCGCAAGGCATCGCGGGCGGGCGGAGCAAATGCGCGCTCGTCTTCGAGCGAAAGCACGTGCCAGCCGGCCGGTCCGCGGACTGCGCCGGGGGCCAACTGCCCGGCCTTGAGCGATTCGACCGCCTTGAGCAAAGCCGGCTGCATCTCACCTTGAGCCATCCAGTCGGTCAGACCGCCGGTGGCGCGGGTCGACTCATCGCGTGAATACTCGGCCGCCAGATCAGCGATCTTGCCGCCGGCCTTGATGCGGTCGATCAGCAGCTTGGCCGTATCCTCTTCGTTGACCAGAAGATGGCGCAGACGGTACTGCTTGGGACCCAGCAGCTTGACCTGACGCTCGTATTCGACCCGCAAGTCCTCGTCCGTGACTTCCCTGGCCTGGGCCACCTGCTGCTGCCAGGCCTGCGTGAGCACCGACTGGCGGGCCAACTCGATCTGGGCCTGCACCAAGGGCAATTTGTCCAGGCCCTCTTTAAGGGCCGCTTGTGCCATGAGTGCCTGGGTGACCAGCAAGTCGCGAACGCCGGCCTGCACCTGCGGCGTATTGGGCACGCCTCGGGCGATTTGCTCGCGTAGCAGCACCTCACCGCGCGCCATCGATTGCGGCTCGCCATTGACCGTCACCAGGGGTCGACTCAAGAGGTCCTGAGGCGCGGCGGTCTGAGCCGACGCGGGTCCCTGCGCCCAAACGGTAAAGGCGCCGACCAAGACGCCCAAGCGAGCGATTCGACCAGATACAAGCATGTGAAAACTCCGAATTTCAAGTCAAAACCAACCGTCAACTGTATCGCAAGGACAAAGCCGTTGTGGGATGAGCTCTTACAGCCCATCTTTTGCACCCACAGAGCAAGCGCTGTTATCGCAAAGGTGACTGCCCGGGTCGGGGTACAGACGCCAAGCCTGCCATGATGAGCGCTTGGAGCACTCAGGGCACCTTGCGTGCGCCGGCTCCAAAGCCATGCCACCTCGCAAAATTCACCTCGATACCGTGGCAGTGGCCGGCCTGCTGATCTGCTGCGCGCTGTGGGGACTCAACCAGATCGCCATCAAGGTGTCGGTGCAGCACATCGGGCCGATGACGCTTTCGGCCCTGCGATCGCTCGTCACAGGCTCCTTGCTTCTGCTGTGGTGCCAGTACCGCGGGATCAACCTTTTCAAGTCCGATGGCATGTTCAAAAGCGGAGTGTTGGTGGGCGCATGCTATGCAGCCACCGTGGCCTGCACTTACCTGGGGCTGAACCACACCAGCGCCAGCCGCTTTGGCGTGTTTCTCTACATCTCGCCTTTTGTCGTGGTGCTGGGCATGCCGCTGATTGAAAAATCCGAACGCCTGTCTCTGGTTCAATGGCTGGGCTTGCTGGTGGCCTTCGGCGGTATGGGCATGGCTTTTATCGAAAGTTTCGATGGCCCTGCTCCCATCGGCCAATGGAAGGGTGATCTCATGGCCGCCGCATCGGGTGTGTTTTGGGCAGGGACCGTCCTGGTGGTCAGGGCGACCCGACTGAGCCAAGCCAGCCCGGAGCAGAGCCTGTTTTACCAGCTGGCGTTTTCCTTCCCGCCACTGACCCTGGCCTGCGTAGCCAGCGGCGAGTCATTGAACGTGGCATGGACACCCCAATTGATCGGCCTGCTGGCCTACCAGAGCGTCGTGGTCACCTTTGCCAGCATGCTGCTGTGGTACTGGCTGATGCGGCGATACCCGGCCAGCAAAATGTCTGTCTTTACCCTGCTGACGCCGGTCTTTGGCATGCTCGCCGGTGTGCTGATTCTTGACGATATGCTGACCCTGAAGCTGATACTGGCCCTGGCCACCGTCACCGCCGGCCTGCTGCTGGTCAATCGGAGAGGGGAAGCGGTCGGCTGACATGGCTCCGGCCCCACCAGGCGCTGGCACAATCGCGCACCATGCGGGTTTTGCTCCTACGCCTATCAGCCCTTGGAGACATCGTTCATAGCCTGCCAGCCGTCACCGACTTGCGCAGGGCACTGCCCAACGCCGTCATAGACCTGGGCGTGGATGAGCGTTTTGTCGACTTGGCGCAAATGCAAAGTCATGCCGACCATGTGATCTCCTTTCCCATCAAACGCTGGAGGGGCACCTGGACGAAAAGATCGACCTGGCAGGAATTGAAGAAAACGCTCATCAATTACAGAAGCACACACTACGACCTCGTCATCGATGTGCACGGCGTGTCCAAAAGCTCCATCGTGGCCTGGCTTGCCCGTTCAAGCCTGATTTCAGGGCCCGATGCCCATTACAGCGTCGGCTGGCTGCCCAAGCGCATCTATCAGCAGACCTGCCATCCCCCGAGCTGGACCCCTCGAACGCAGTGGGTCAGACACATCGTGGCCCAGACCCTTGGCCGGTCGGTCCAGGGGCCTGCGGACTTTGGCTTGAAACTGCAATGGTGCGGACAACGCTCTGAGACTGCCGCTCTGGTGATCAACACCGCAGGTGCCCAACGCCTTTGGGACGATGCGCAATGGATTGAACTGGGCCGCTTGCTGGCTCAACGCGCGATGACGATATTGTTGCCGTGGGGAAATGCCAGCGAACGCGAGCGCGTCCTGCGCGTGATTGACGCCATCGGAGCCGAACATTGCCAACTCGGGGCCACCCAGTCGATCAAAGACTGGGCGCAAAGCTTGAGCCAGGTTCGAATTGTTGTGGGCGTCGATACAGGCCTGCTTCACATTGCAGCAGCCGTGGGCGTTCCCTGTCTCGGCATCTTCACCAGCAGCGATCCCAGGCTGCTGATTTCCCAGCGCCAGGACTGGGTGCGCACGCTTGGAGGACCGGGACAACCTAGGGCCAGCGCTGGGCTGGCCTTGACCGCGGTGCAAGAGCTGCTGACGGCGTCAGCGTGATGAAGATTGACGCGCGGATTGGGCCTAAGGGCAAAGACCGGTCTCAGTTGGCCTTGATATTGTTCTCCTGAGCGACCTGCCGCCACAGAGTGATTTCACTGGCAATCAGCCGGGAAAATTCTTCAGGCGTGTTGGTCATGGGAACGCTGGCCTTGGCGCCGATTCGGGCGCGCACATCGGGCATGTCCACGATGCGCACCATCTCCTCGTGCAGGCGTTTGACGATATCTGCCGGGGTGCCGGCCGGGGCGAGCAGGCCGATCCACAGCGACACCTTGAGGTCTACGCCCAGCTCCGCGAGCGTGGGCACGTTGGGCAGGTCTTTGAGTCGCTCGGCCGAGGTCACGGCCAGGGCTTTGACACGCCCGCTCTGCAAGCCGGTGACGGCCGGACCAGAGTCGGCCAGGGTCATGGTCACATCACCGGCCATGACGGCTTGCACGGCTTCGTTGGCCCCTTTGTAAGGGATGTGCATGAATTTGGCGCCGGTGCGTCGGTTGAACAACTCGGTGGCCAGCTGAAAAGAGGCGGAGCTGGCACCGTAGTTGGCCTTATCGGGGTTGGCCCGCGACTGCGCGACCAACTCCTGCACATTGCGCGCCGGGTTGCTGCTGCTCACCAACAACACCAGGGGCGAGTTGCTCATGATGGAAATGGGCGCAAAGTCACGAGGGCCGTAAGGCAACTTGTCGTTCAGGGCGTGATTGAAGATGATGGGGCCGGGGGCGCCCATCATCAGCGTGTAGCCGTCGGGCTTGGCCTTGGAGACGAAGGTACTGGCCACCACGGCGCCCACGCTGGGACGGTTTTCAACGACCACGGGCTGCTTGAGCCGGTCGGCCAGTTTTTCAGCCAACAAGCGAGCCACGAAATCCACGCCGCCGCCGGCCGCGTAGCCGACCACAATGGTCACGGGTTTGCTGGGGTAGTCCTGAGCGAGCACCGGGGCCCCGAACGCTGCGGCGGCGATCATGGCAGCCACATACTTGAGCGCCTGTTTCATGAGCATGTTTTGTCTCCTACAAAAACTGGGGGTCACTGCAGCCCAACCTGCACATTGAGCACGGCCGAACGGCCCTGATCGAGCGCCTGTAAGCAGCGGGCAATGGCCGCATCGGCCTGGGCCGGGTCACGCAGGCATTCGCCGTAGGCGCCAAAGGCTTGCCCCACCTGTTCGAACTGCCGCACGCTGCCCTGCAATCGCGACTGGTATTCGTTGGCCTGGGCGGCCGCGCCGTCGGGGTAGATACGCAGCACGGCCTCTTTGACCGCCTGCCAGCCACCGTTGTCGAGCACCACGGTGAATATGGGCAAGTCATAACGCTGCGCGGTGGCATAGACCGAGCTGGGTGTGCAAAAGTGAAAACCTCCGTCACCGACGATATGCACCACACGCGAGGCGGGGCGGGCCAGCTTGGCGCCCAAAGCCATGCCGCCGCTGTAGCCCAAGCCCCCACCGGCACCGCCAAAAAAACTCATCGGCTCGCTGCGCGGGATCTGCTGCATCACGGCCGGAGAATTGCGCACCGCCTCATTGATCACAATGTCTTGCGGCGCCAGAGCCCGGCCCAGGGCGGCGCAGATCCAGGCCGGTGCAATCGCATCCATTTGGCCAGGCTTGGCGCCTATCTGCGCCCATGCGGCTCGGCGTTTTTGAGCAGCGTCGGCCAACGCCTGCCTGCGACGCGCAGCCCGCTCATGAAAGGCTGCATGGGCACGCTCACGCACGCAAGCGGCCACCTGGCGCAGCACACTTGCAGCATCCGCCTGCACACGCACATCGGTGGCAAAGCCCCACATCGGATAGTCCTGCTTGATCGGATCGACGTCGATGTGGGCCCACCAGGTGCCCGGCTCGGGCTGCACAAATTTGGGCAGCCAGGGTACGTCGACGTCAAGGAGCAAGCCCACGTCAGCGCCTGGCAGCACCGCCGCCGGGTCAAAGCCGGCAAAGCAGTCCGATTGCCGCGAAATGCTCAGGGTGCTGGCCATGTAGTCCACCACCGGCATGCCGCACAACTGGGCCAGGTCCTCCAGAGCCGCCACCGCCTCGGCCTTGCGGCCCAGGTAGGAAGTAATGACGACCGGATGCTCGGCAGCCAACAGGCGCTCGGCAATGAGCAGCACCCTCGCCGGCTCAATGCCACCGAGCAAGGAAGGTCCATAGCGCTGGGCGTCAAACACCTGCTCGGTCGCACTGACCTGCTCGGCCAACACCTCGCGCGGCAAGGTCATGTAGACCGGGCCGGGCGGCTCGGTGTGCATCACCGAATGGGCTCGGCGCAAGGCCTCCCGGGCCACCACGGCCGTAGGCAGGTTGTACTCCCACTTGACATAAGGGCGCACCAGGCTGCCAATGTCGAACGGATCTTGCACAAAATGCACATAGTTGTCGCGCGAGCCCGGCAACTCACCGCGCAAGGTAAAGGGCGCTTTGCCGGCCAGCAGCATGACGGGCAGTCGGCCGCGCAGCATGTTGTGCATGCCCATCACCGCATTGGCCGTACCAGCGTCCACATGCACCATCACCGCCTGGCCGCGGCCAGTGACCGCCGCATAACCGGCCGCCATGTGCACAGCCACGTTTTCATGGGGGCACAAAATGAACCCGGGGTGCGCGCGTCCCTGTGCATCCCAGCGCGCAAGTTCTTCGATCAGGCTGACATGGTCGGTGCCCAAGTTGGCAAACACATGCTCGATGCCCAGGTCGGTCAAGCCCTGCAAGAAATGGTGGGCACCACTGGCGCCATGGGCCGCCGTTGAATCGGGTTTGGGGGTCGGCGTTGAATTCACAAAAATGGGCAATCAGAACAGCGGCAAGCGGCAGCTTGCCGGACGCAAGACGCCAGCGGAGATGATGCGTGTCATCGGTCACCTCGACCACAGGGCAATCCCTAAGCACACAAACCATATTTTCAGCGCATGCTCTCGCACCTCCACGCACCCGAACACACACTCCTGCGCATGAGCCAGAGCCCAGCCGTACCCGTCGATGTCCAGATGGCCTGTCAGGACAGTTTGATGAATTTCATGGCCCACTTTGACGCCGACCAGTTCGAGGCCATGCAGGCTTGGTTTGCACCAGAGGGCACCTGGGAGCGTGCCGACGGCACCCTCAAAGGCTTGGACGCGCTGCGCCGCTGGGCGGCCACCCGCAAGCCAGGACATATTTTTGTTCGACACGCCATTTCTAACCTGCGCTTTGAAGCGCTGCCCGATGGACGCGTGCGTATCCATTCCTACGTCACGGTCTATCGGCACGACGGCCAGCCGGGCGACGCCCGACCGGCGCCCCTGAACGGACCGGCCCTGGTCGGCCGATACATCGACGACATGGTGCTGCACGAAGGCAGGTGGAAAATCCACCACAAAAGCATCCAGGCCGACTTCAAGAAATTCTGACCTTTATACCCCCTGACTTTTCTCACACGCACCAGGAGTCCCCATGAAAAAAATCGTAGCCCTTGGCATCGCTCTCGGATTGGCCGGCTGCGCCAGTACGCCCCAGACGCCGCCCCCTCCGAACGATCCGGTGACG